>Ga0209539_1000655_pt1 | contig 19468 bp, 17 predicted proteins | sample BarGraNGADG00312_2_FD_184499 | JGI IMG/M metagenome (GOLD analysis project Ga0209539, IMG submission 184499) | Arctic peat soil microbial communities from Barrow, Alaska - Barrow Graham LP Ref core NGADG0011-312 (SPAdes) (version 2) | ecosystem: Environmental > Terrestrial > Soil > Wetlands >... | reverse complement strand
GCATCGGACAAGTGCCTTTCTCGATGGAGTTCTGTAAGGTCTCTCAACCCACATTATCCCAGCGCAGAGGGCACTTGTCTTTGCTTTGCTACCTGATTCCCACGGGGTTGATCGGTGGATTGGGGCTAAGTCATTCGACAAAGGAGGCCCGCACAGGAGACTTCGTCACCATTGACCACGTCAAGGTGGCGGCGGCGGTTGCAGGGCTGGTGCGCTTGGAGACCTATAACAACAGCCCGAAGCCTGATGTGACTGAGGCTGAGGGCCTCTGGGTTGACATCGAGTTCAATCCGAATCTTTGGGGCACGATCGACGCGCTAGTAGCCGAACTATCGAGGCCGGAGCGAGTCGAGTTTCTCGAAGTCGTTCGCAGGGAGGTAAGCGCGGCAGCCGCTGAGACGGACAAGGACTATCGTGGAGCAATCGCCGGGCTGGGAAGAGACTGTGCGAAAGCAGCCCTTTCCCTCGTGCCGAAGAGAGTCCGCTCTGATCACGTCGAGGCTCTCAGTGCCACATTGCGCGGCGTCGGGACTCCCAGGGACGCGATCCACATTCTGGAGGGGATGTTCTTCGCGGAGTTGCTCGACGACATCCCCGCAGTCAAGCGCAGATTCCTGCTCGACTACATCATCGGGGTGCTCGAGTCAGAGAAGGCTGTCGACTGGCCGGAGTGGCTGCGAGGAATAGGCCCACGCCTGCGAATCGACCAGGTCGACATCTTCGTGACGGTGCTGGCGAGGTCAGCTTGTGCGTCGACGAATGAGAGGCTCCAGGCCAAGTCCTCCGATGTACTGGTGAGCGAAGTCCAGACCATGGAATCGCCTGAGAGAAAGCAGGCCCTTGAGACACTCTACGCGATCATCCGAGAATACGAGCAGAAGGGCAAAGCCCAGCTTGCCAGCGAAGTCGCGCACCTGCGCTACTCCATCGAGCCTATCGACGACGCCGCGATACCTCGCTAGCCGGGAGCCAACGTCAACCTCGTGTGCCTCCCCCGGCATCGGCCGCAGCGAGCCTGCGCCATACCTTTCCTGTTGGAGCGAGGGCGGCTGCGCTGCCGGAGCGCGCCGGTCACACAAGACAGCCGCGCTCCCGCGCCTCTTCGCGCTTTCCATGCGCCGAGCCGCCGGTCACTAGCCGGCCGTTCGCTGGCGCTCCGGTGTTGTCACTGATTCAAGCCTTCGGTCGTCGGCGTCGACTAGAGTAGGGACGAAAGGGTTCGTTTCCACAGAAGAGGGGCCGTGCGATACCGTCTTGCCGTCCTGGTGTCACTGTCCGCGCTCGTCCTGTTCCTTCTTCCCGGCGCCGCCCTCCGCTGGGCCAATGGCCCCAACGGCAGCAGCACGACTACCCATGGGGCAGGCGCGGTGCTGCGCGTCACTTACGTCGACGTGGGGCAGGGCGACTCGATCATCCTCCGCGTGGGAGGCTGGACTGGACTCATTGACGGCGGCCCACCTGGCAGCGATGGCGTGATCTCCGCGCAGCTCAGCGAGGCGGGTGCCAAGCGCATCGACTGCCTCGTCATCAGCCATGCGCACGCCGACCACATCGGCGGCCTGCCGGGCGTGATCAGCAAGTTCAAGCCGCGCCTCGCCGTCTACGCCGGCGCGGGCACCACGGCCACGTGGCGGAGCGTGAAGAGCGACTTGGCCCGTGTCGGCACGAAGCTGAAGCAGGTCAAGGCGGGGGCCGTCCTCGCCTTCGGCAAGCTGAAGGCCAAGGTCATCAGCCCATCGCGCCTTTCGGGCCTGCCGAACGATGACAGCGTCGTCATCCTCCTCGACGCCGCTGGCCGGCGCTTCCTCTTCACCGGCGACCTTAACGGCCCGAACGAGGCGGCCGTCGGCGCCATCTGCGCCCGTGGCCCGCCGGTCTACGTCCTCAAGGTGGCGCACCATGGATCGGCCTACTCGACCAGCAACTCGTTCTTGTCGCAGGCACGTGCCAAGTTCGCGGCCATCTCCGTCGGTCACAACTCGTATGGCCACCCCTCACCGGAGACCCTTGCTCGCCTCAAGGCCCATCACGTGTAGACCTACACCACGCAGAGAAACGGCAACGTCACCGTCACGGTGGCTGCAGGCGGGCATGTAACGTGGGCTTTCTCCGGCAGCAAGAAGCCGCTCACCAGTGCTCCCCCAGACGTCGGAATGCGCGGCAGGTGACCTGAGCTAGTCCGGCAACCTAGGCGCAGAGACAGTGAGGGCCGCCGCCGAGCTTCTGTGGGCGAAGAGTTGGGGGCCGGCGCCAGTCAGGCTCGAAACCGAGTAGTCGCATCATCGGTAGTCATGCTCCCTCCATGGTCAAACCCGGTCGCCGCCAGCATTCTCGCGAAGCCCGATGATGTCGGCCACAAGCATGTATGTGTAGACAACGTAGCGATTGGCTTCCCCGTGCGACACCACGGCATGCGACCCCTTCTGGGCGGCGCGGAAGACCGCATCCAGCCTGTCTCCCAGGAATCTGAGGTGGGAGCCCACCAAGTCAACGAAGCGGGTCGACGCGCTCTTGTCTTCTGCATAGCAGACTAGGCGGTTGACGTAGTTGTCGGGGCCGAGCTTGATAGCGTGGCCGTCTTCGCTGACACGATCATCGTCTTGTGCAGGGAACACGGCATTAGCCAGATCCTGCATGATTCGGCGGCAGCTGTGCACAGCGTTGGACCAATCCTCGGCATTCCCGGATCGAAGGTTATCGTGAATGCTCGCGAACTTCTGCACTGCTGTAGGCACGGTTTCGCCGATGCTCCGGTCCACGGTCTCCCGAACCGCTGAGAAAACGTCTTGAGCGACGCCGGAGAACTTCAGCTCGTAGTGACGACGCGATGCGTACTCGTGAATCAAAGCGCGGCGACTGGCGAGGCGCTGAGAGGCGGAGGACAGTTGACCATGAAGGCGTCCCCGCTCGTATGCGTTGCCGGGGCCGGGAAGCACATATTGCGTGGGATTCGATGAAGAGACGGAAACGTCCGGGTCCTGCGCTGATTCGAGGCCTATCTTGGCGCCATCCACCTGGGATTGGAGCTGCTCGATGGACTCCCCGAATGCCACGGACTTCGTTTCCGTCGTCGCCTCGTCAACGATGTCGTACGTGCGGCCCGCGACGATCAGCAGCTGCCAAGTGGCCAGATCATAGCCCTTCGGAGTGGATGGATATCCGCTGGCCTCGGCACGAAACATCTCTTGTGCCTGAATGTCGTTGAGAAGCCGGGCAAGTCGTGCCGCCTTGAGGGCTGCCGCCGCGAGTGGGACGCGGGAGAGTTCCACGTCGGCCAGCAAGTCCTCTGAAAGAGCGAGCGCCTCCTCCATGGCCTGTGGCGTTGCGGGTATCTCTTGGACCACTGGCAGTCACCCACTCCCTAGCCTCGGGGGCTCCACTCGGGACCCTCGTATCCTCCAACCGACAATACCCTAGCACCCGCGCGGGGAGCCCACATGGCCAGACCCCGGTGGGGATTGGTTGCTGACCGGCGGGTGCGAGCCATCGCTCGTTGCCCAGTCCGTTGCCTCACGCGGCAGCAACGAGCAACAACTCGGTCCGATGGGGTCTCAACGTGCCCGATTGCCACATCGCCCGTAGGCACAATCAGATCCGGGCATCGCCAGACACGCGCAGGAGCAGACTCTCACGGCGTCAGCATGACCACCTATCATGTTCCACCTCGACTGCAGGCTCATATCGCGTGGGTAGCCAACGGCCAGTAAACGCCACCGGCTACAACCGGGCGTCGTGCGACCATGGCAGTTCCGTCGGCGGGCAGGTGTAGTCTTGCTTCACTAGTAGTCTCGCAGCGCCAAACCGGAGAGGGGCGACCGTCATGGCATTCGGCAGCAAGGGGCGCATCGAAGAGCTTGAGACTGAGAACACCAATCTCAAGCAGTGGGTCGAGTACCTGAAGGGCACCGAGGCGATCCAGCTCGCTGAGCAGGTCCAGCAGTACCGCTCGCAGCTCGCCGGCGTCGAGCAGCAGGTGCTCCAAGCGAGGGCCCGGCTGGCCGCCACGCAGAACGAGCTCGGCGAGGTACGCGCGAAAATCGTCGTGACCGAGGAGCAGGCGCTGCTCCAAGAGGTCGGCATCTACGAGTACCGCCACCCTCTCGACGATGCGGTCGCCTACAAGGCCAAGCTGGCTGAGACGAAGGTCACACTGAAGAACATGGTGCGCAGCAGCGGGGCAGTGCAGGCCACGACTAACTGGACCGTGAACAACTCCACGCAGCAGGGCGCCAAGATGGTAGGCGATTTCTCGAAGCTCATGCTGCGCGCCTACAACGCCGAAGCCGACAACCTGGTGCGCACGCTGAAGCCGCACAACCTCGCCTCAGCGATCGCTCGCCTCACGAAGACTCGCGACACGATCGCACGGCTCGGTGCCACGATGGACATTTGCGTCACGGACAACTACCACCACTGGCGCGTCTACGAGCTCGAGCTGACGGCCGACTACCTCACCAAGGTCGAGGCGGAGAAGCAGCAGCTACGGGAGGAGCGGGAACGTCAGCGTGAGGAAGAGAAGGCGAGGCGCGAGTTCGAGGCCGAGAAGGCACGCCTTGCCAAAGAGCAGACGCACTACCAGACAGCGCTCGAGAAGCTGCAGGCCAACGGCGATGAGGCCGGGGCCGCTGAGATGAGCGCCAAGCTCGAGGAGATCGCCGCGGCAATCAAAGGTGTCGAGGAGCGTGAGGCCAACATCCGGGCCGGCTACGTCTACGTCATCTCGAACTTCGGTAGCTTCGGCGAGCACGTGGTCAAGATCGGCTTGACGCGGCGCCTCGAGCCCATGGACAGAGTGCGAGAGCTGGGCGACGCGAGCGTGCCCTTCACCTTCGACGTTCACGCGCTCATCTTCAGCCACGACGCGGTGGGCCTTGAGGGCAATCTCCACCAGGCCTTCGTCGACCGGCGCGTCAACCTCGTTAACCAACGCCGCGAGTTCTTCTACGCTACGCCGACGGAAGTGCGTGAGGCGCTCGAGATTATCGGTGGGCAGCAGCTGCTCGAATTCCACGAGGTACCTGAGGCCACCGACTGGAGGGCGTCGGGAGGGTCTCACCGACTCGAAGAGCTGATCGGCCAGAGCGGCCCGCCGGCAGCTGCGCCGGTAGTGGTTTCGGCTGAAACCGCTGCTCCTCTTGCGACCACACTAGAGACGGCAGCGCTGGCGCCGCAGGCACTCTGACGCCACACCTCGTCGCATCATTCGGAGTCTCCGAGCCGCCGACATCCTGCCAACATGCCCCGTATCGCGGTGTGATCCCCCACGCCTGTGGGTGCATCTCGGTGCATGTTCGCCCACGCCTACAGGCGTGCCGGACCGTCATAAGTTGTCCGTTGCCTCCGCAAGGTCCCGGCGCGGAGTAGCGAATCCCCGGGTTCGTAGAGAGCGAGGTGCATGGCGAAGATGCGGTCGCTCGCGGTTCGGACTTGCCTGGCCAAGAAGATGACCGCCAATCCGCTGACGCCTCAACACTCCAAGTTGGCTCCGCGCCCCTATCCCGCGTCCCCGTGACCACCGGGCCACGTTGCAGTCACCGGCAGATGTGACAGCGCACGAAATGGCCCGGCGAGTACTCCACCATCTCTGGGTCGACGACCGCGCACTCGTCCATCGCGTGTCGGCACCGGGTCTGGAAACCGCAGCCCGGAGGCACGTTGACAGGGCTTGGGATCTCGCCAGAGGACTGGATCTCCTGGCGACGGATCTCTTCCTCCGCCTGAGTAACCACGGGGATTGAGGAAAGAAGCATTTGCGTGTACGGGTGCACGGGATTCTCGAAGAACTCCTTGGCGGGCGCGAGTTCCTCGATCTGCCCCAGGTACATGATGGCAATGCGCGTGGCAACATTCCGCATTAGGCTCAAGTCATGTGTGATGAAGAGATACGACAGCCCCAAGCTCCGCTGGAACTCCATCAGCTTGGTAATTACCTTGGCCTGGACCGACACGTCCAGCGCGGATGTCGGCTCGTCAAGCACGATAAGCGACGGATTCGCAGCAAGAGCCCGAGCAACTGCGACCATCTGCCTCTCCCCGCCGCCAATCGACCTGGGTTGCTTGTACATGTACTCCGGCGGAAGCTCTACAAGTGAGAGCAACTCTTCGATCTTATCGCGATACCTGTTCCGTTCGACCACCCCATGCACCCTTAACGGGACCGTCAGTATCTGGCGGATGGACTGCCCGGGGTTCAGGGAAGTCCCTGGATCCTGGAATACGATGGCAATTTCCCTCTTGACCGACTTGGATCGCTTTGCAGTTACCTTAGAGATGTCCTGTCCTCTGAGAAGGATCTCTCCCTCTGTCGGCGCGTACATGCCAACGACCATGTAGGCCGTAGTACTCTTACCAGATCCGGACTCCCCTACCAAACCAAGGCACTCGCCCTCTTCCAGTCCGAAGGAGATATTGTCTACTGCCTTCAGCTTGTCATGCTTTCTGCGAATCACACCGCGGTCGTTGACGGGGAAGTACTTCTTCAAGTTCCTGACCGTTAGAATCTCACCCATTGCTTGCCTCCATGCCGCCATACAAGAAGCAGGCAACATGATGATGCTCAGCAACTTCGACGGTCTTGGGTGCCTGGATCTCGCAGACCGGCATCACCTTCGGGCAGCGAGGCGCAAATCGGCAGCCGGCGGGCGGGTGAAGATAGTCGGGGAGACGCCCTGGGATGCCCTCACTGATGCCATCTCCTGTGAGCTTGGGCACCGAGCTGAGCAGCAATCTGGTGTAGGGGTGGAGCGGCGATTCGAACAGCTCAGCGGTGCGTCCCATCTCAACTATGGTGCCGGCGTACATGACGTGTATGCGCTCTGCGGTCTCGCGAGCGACACCGAGGGAGTGAGTGATGAGGATCAATGACGTTCCCTTGTCGGCTGCCAGCTGCTTTACGAGCCGCAGCACTTGATCCTGGATTGTGACGTCCAAGTTCGTTGTTGGCTCATCCGCAACAAGAAGCTCACGCGGAGTAGCAAGTGCCATGGCGATGCACACCCGCTGCCTCATGCCTCCGGAGAGCTGCATGGGATAACTCTTGAGAATCCTCTCGGGGTCTGGCATGGAGGCGTCGCTCAGCGCCCGTACCGCAGTCTGCCTCAACAGGGAGCGATGCTTGCGAGATGAGCGCCTACCGTGGCTCAAAGCGACCCCGACGATTTCCTCCACTTGGTCACCGATCGTGAAGATGGGATTCAGCGATGAGGTCGGGTCCTGAAAGATCATCGCCGCTCGGTGACGCCGGATGTCGGCGAGTTCGGCCGCAGTCGCTGTGAGGACGTCGACGTCACCGAAACGCACACTGCCCGCATCGACGACCGCTTGCCGCGGCAGGATGCCGAAGACGGCCTTGACCGTCGTCGTCTTGCCACAGCCGGTCTCACCAACGATGGCCACTCTCTCGCCACGATTCAGACGAAGGTCAAGACCCCGGACTACTCTCAGGTACCCCCCATACACGCGGAACGAAATGGACAGATTGTCAATACGAAGAACCTCAGCGCCGCTCATTTATGCCTCCTCGGGTGCCAGGGCGTCTCGAATACCATCACCCAGAAGGTTGAAGGCGAGGACCAACACGACAATCGTCGCAGCAGGAAAGACAGCCAGCCACCAGAGCTCGGGTAGGTACTTAGACCCGTCAGCAAGCATGGTGCCGAGCGCAGGTGTCGGTGGCTGCTCGCCGAGGCCCACAAAACTAAGGGCAGACCCAATCAGGATGACCCACCCCACATCCAGCGCCATCTTCGTGAAGACTGGAGAAAGGCAGTTCGGCAGGATCTCTCGAAACATGATATGGCCCCTGCCGGCCCCGATGATCTGTGCGGCCGAGACGTATGTCTCGTTCCGTTGAGAGGAGGCCATCCCATAGGCCAGGCGCGCATACCACGGCCACCAAGACACGCACACGGCCAGCATCGCGTTGAACAGCGTGGGCTTCAAGATGGCGCAGACGGCGAGAGCCAGTACAAGTGCCGGCAACGCCAAGAAGACGTCGGCCGTCCTCATCAGGATCGTGTCTATCTTGGTGCCGGCGTTGTAGCCGGCGACGAGGCCCCAAAGCACCCCGATTGGGACGACGATGCCGATCACGCCGATTGCCATAATCAGGGCGCCTCGCAAGGCGAACACACCGCGGGACATGACGTCTCTGCCAACGATGTCCGTGCCGAACCAATGCTGAACACTGGGGGGATGGCTCGCCTGGCTGAAATCGACGTAGGCGCCAGCGTGCTCGGGATAGGGCACAATCCAGGGAGCGAAGATCGCCAGAACGATGGCCGCAACCACGAGTACCAAGCCCACGACCGAGACGCGCTGGCGCGAGAAGCGATACCAGGCCCGCTTGAACGAGGTCCACCGGCGCCCCGCCTGCCTGCCAGCGACGGGGAGACCGACGGCCTGAGCCGCATCGAGGTTCCTGCTCACTACGCAGCCCGCCTACTGAGCCGTATCCGTGGATCGAGCATGGCCACGACAATGTCAACCACTATGGTAGTGAGAACGAACACCGCCCCCAGAACCATGACTGTGCCCACCACCGCGTTCAAATCCTTGTTCAGGATTGCCTGCATGCCGTATCGACTCAGACCCGGGTAGCTCACAATCGTCTCGCAAATGAATGCCCAGGCAAAAAGAGACGCGATATCGAGAGCCAGAATCGATACGGTGGGAATGAGAGATATCTTCAGAAGGTACTTTGAGAATATCCGCCGTTGAGACAGACCGTAGGCCGTCTCCAGTGCGATGTAGTCCTTGTCCATATTGTCGACCATGCTGGAGCGAGTGATGCGCGCCGCCTGCGATAGCCCCGCCAGGGCGAGAGCAATCGCCGGAAGCACTAGGTGCAACAGCCCATTCCAGAACGTTGCGAAATTGGCCGTGACCAGACTGTCTACTGTCACCATGCCTGTGATGTGCGGCGGCAAAGCGAAGCCCCCGCTGAGTCTGCCCCCTGTCGGAAAGATCGGCCAGACGTATCCGAACAGCAAGACGAACATGATCAGCCACACGAAGGAGGGTGTGGCAATTCCCAGATATGAGATTACTCGAACCAGTGAGTCGACCCACGTGCCGCGGGAGCGAGCAGCGAGGACGCCGAGGATCACGCCTCCCAGAGCCATGAACACGGCCGCCAGCCCAACCAGCTCCAATGTCGCCGGAAAGAGCTCCTTAATGTCCTCCTGGACGGGTCGACGCGTGAGCAGCGACATGCCGAAATCGCCCCCCGTCACAACGCCCTTCACCCACAGTGCATACTGCGCATAGATGGGTTTGGCCAAGTGCATTTGCTCGCGGAGATTCTGGGCCGCGTATTCGGGCGCATGCGGCCCGAGCGCGGTTCGCGCTGGGTCGCCCGGAATGACTCTCGCAATGATGAAGATGAGAATCGACAGCCCAACCAAGACGAACATGGCGAGACCCAAGCGCTTCAGTATGAAGACTCCCATGTTGCCTCCTGGTCACCCCGCGGACTCGCGGAGGCTTCTAGGCCTCCGCGAGCCCGCGGGGGTTCTGCCGGCCGCGTGATCCTCTTCTACTCGTTCAACTTCTCGGGATAGATGCGCATGTCATGGGCGTAGACCGGATAGCCAGGCGCCGCGGCAACGGCCTTCAAGTCCATCACAGGCCAGTAGTAGAAGCCCGTCTGGGCCGCCCGCGTCTCGAGCTGGTCAAACACCCAGATGGTCGGACAGAAGTCGATTATCTCCTGTTGGAGCTTCGCGTACTTTGCGAACCGCTCCGTCTCATCCATCTTGCTCAAGGCGTCTTCGATCTTGGCATCCCAACTCGTACCCAGCCAGTGCGTGTTGCTGTAGCCACCTTGGGTGTGCGAGGACATCTCAGCATATATTGGTCCGCCAGCTTCCGGATATAGCGGAGCGTCAATCACGGAATAGATATTTGGTGTCGTCTCCTTCTTCTGCGCCTCGGTATACTGAACGCTGACAGGCTCCTTGACGATATCGAACTTGATGCCTACCTGGGAAGCGTAGGACTGCATCATCAATGCAATCTTTTCTGTCCATGGTACTTCCTGCGCGTATGTGTACCTGACAGGATATTGACCTGGGCTGCTCGCATACTTCGATTGCGCCAGCTCTTCCTTTGCCTTCTCCAAATCGAATGAATATGTCTTCAGGTCAGGACTCCAGCCGGGCAGCGTATTGACGACGGGACCGACGGACGGAACGGAACCTGGAGCGATACCGGTCTCGGGGTCGACGATGGCGGCGTAGTCCAGGGAATAGGCTAGGGCGCGCCGGAAGTGGACATCATCGGTGGGAGGACGCGTGCAGTTGATCTTGAGGGTGTAGTTGTGACCGACCTGGTATCTCACCTTCGTGACACCCGGGATCTCCGCCAGAGCGTCATACGTCTCCAGAGCTTGCCACTCGTCTGTCAGATCAAGTTGCTTCGCCGACATCTGAGCGCGGATCGCGGCAGGATCGGGCTGCGAGTACATCTTGAAGTATTTCGGAGCGTTCTTGTCCCAGCCGCCCCACCACTGGTCGAACTTCTCCATAAGGATGTACTCTTCCATCTTCACGTCGGAAGCCATGTACGGTCCGCATCCGAAGTCATGAGTCAGGCCCCACTTCTTGCCGAAGTCGCCGTACTCACCATACGGACCAGCCTTCTCAAGGTGAGCCATGACCTCCTTCTCGCTCACCACGTAGAAGCGAACGAGGGTGTTGAGAAACGGACCAAATGGTTTCTTCAGTTTGAATTCGACTGTGTAGTCGTCGATGGCCTTGGCACTCTCGATCTGGGTGAAGAGGAAGGCCACTCCCTCACCGACGGTCTGCAGCCGCTTCAACGTGAACACAACGTCGGAAGCCTTCATCTCCTCGCCATTGTGGAACTTCACGCCTTCGCGCAGCTTGAACGTCCACGTGAGCCCGTCCTCGGACATCTCCCAGCTCGTCGCCAGCCACGGCTCGAGGGTGTTGTCGTTCTTCAGGAACACCAGCGCATCATTGATGTTGTTGACGGCGAGCAGGTCCGAGAAGTCGGTGCCCACCGCAGGGTCAATGTACGTGGGCCAGTCCTCTTCGAGATAGACCGTGTTGTCGCGCGTTGAGCCGGTAGTGGTGCCTGGTGAGGCGCTCGTGGACCCGCTGCCAGCCTCATCTGACGCGCCACATGCGGTCAGTGCAAGAGAGGCGGCAGCCGTGAGCACAAACAGCAGCGTCGCCAACGCAAGTAGAACTCCCCTTGACGTTACCTTTTTCATAACTCCCCTTCCCCGTCGATTAGCAATAGTGGTGGCGGGCTATGAGGCCATCAGGATTGCTTGCCCATGCCACGAGCCAGCTCTGCAAGGGTGGGCTCGAGAAGACGGCCGCAATCCATGATCTGTTGTTCATCCATCCAGATTGAGGAGTTCAGGCAGATGCCGTCGACGTGCGTGACAGCTGGGCCACCCGCGCCTGCGAAGAATGGGCCCTGATAGCCGAATCCCCATTCCGTTGAACCCCACACACGCTCATCTTCGGTGCAGAGACCGGACAGTCGCGCGCCGGGGTTGAAGCCGTAGCAGACGTGCGCCACGTTCCGCATGCCTGCATCGTTCAGTCGATCGAACCAGCCCCGCAGGAAAGTGGCCTCCGGACCACCGGCAATGTCATGCCACTTGCCGTCCTTGACCTCGAACTTAATCGGGTGCTGGAGAACTCCAAGGTCGGCATCCCCGCCGCCGGAGAACGAGCCGTCAAACACGATGGTGCCGCTTATGCTCTCCTCAAGCGGTGCCCAGCCGATTTGTCCAAGAAGGAAGTGTGCGCCGGGCGACCTCGCCCATCCCTCGTTGGTGACCGGTCGCCCAGCAACGTTGTCGAAGGAGATGTCCGTACCCGCGGGCGTGGTGATTCGCATCCTACTTGCGTTCCCTGTGAGTTCCACAAGGAATGCTTGGAACTCCTCTTGCAGGTGGAGGTCCACCTTGCCGACGGTCCGGATAATCTGTTCGGGACTCAACCCACCCATAAAGAGATTGCGGACGCGCTTAGGGGTCGAAAGGGCCTCTTCCCACGCGCTGCCGTAGAGCAGCCACTGGTTGTCGTACTCCACCCAAACGTCGCACTCTGGGATCGCGGCAGCCAGGCAATCGGGCAGATAGGGATCCCCCGCCCGACCATAGCCTGGCGCTGTGCTATGCCAAGCCACCATGACCTTTGCGCCCATCGCCTCCCCGGCTTTGGCGGTCTCTTCGGCCAGAGACCAGTGGCCTGCAGAATCGATTGTAATCAGGAGAGTCTCGCCCTTTTTCAGATCACACAGATCGGCGAGGACTTTGTGAGCTGCGACTGCAAGCTCGAGATCAAGATTACTTGGCATGCACTCCTCCTGCGACACGACGCGATGGCTGACTGACCCGGCTCTTTGCTGGGGGGGTAGGGAATCCGACCTTGCTGTGTGACAGCCGAAGGGCTATCAGGTCCTCGCAAAGCTTCAGCGCAGCGGGAGCCGGGCTGATCACCGGAACCGGGAGTCCGGCAGCGATCTCACCAGCGACTTTCGTCATGCCCGTGCAGCCTAAGATAATGACCTCCGCGCCGGCCTCCATCAGCGAGTGCGCGATCTCAATGAACTTGGCAACCTCTTCGTCTTCATCCTCCACGAGACCCAGAACGCAGATGCCGACGGACTTGACGCCGACACACTTGTGCGCCATCTCATACATCCTGAAAATGTCGAGCATGTAGGCGCCTGCGTCAGGGGGGCCCGCCGTGATGACGCCGAATCGGCGTCCGAGTATGGAGGCGAGATGGACGCTGGCCTCGGCAACCCCGACGACTGGAATGCTCACGGCCTCTTTGGCTGCGAACAACGCGGGATCCCCAAAACAAGAGAGAACGACGCCGTCGAAGCCCTCGCGTTCGGCGGTCTCGACCTCGAGGATGGTGGGCAGCGCATTCCAGGCATCGTCGTAGCCGTTTTCGATCGATTCGGACCCCGTGTCCAATGAGACCACATCAAGGTCGGTTCCCGGGTCCTTGCATCGGCTCAGCTCTTCAATGTGCGGCCGATTCCACACATTGGTGTTGACGGGGATAATTACCTTGATTCGCCCCATAGGCACCTTCTCGCTCATCTGGATTTGACAACCTTTGGGTGCCGTGACACCCTTCTTGCCGGACTCAGTATCACGATGGGCGCGACAGGGCGCATCGGAATTCTTCTGTTGCCAGCTAGGAGGGATTCGCGGATCGCGCGGCCCGCCGGCTGTCCCGGCATATCCAAGTACCTGCAGGGACGACGATTCGGCCGGAAGGCGACACCCCGTACCGAATGCGGAGGCTGCTGCAAGTCACCTCGAGGACAAGCGTGGAGCGTACGCCGTCAAACGGCCCGCCCTTGATGCCTGCGGGCGTCTGCGGGAGCATGAGCTGAAAAGGTACCGGCCCGAACGGCCTGGTGGGACTGCGCTATGACAGCTCAACGGTATGGGGGCACTGACTTGGTCGCGAGGATTCTTCTGGTTGACGACCATCGAATGATCCTGAACGGTCTGCGCAGCCTGATGCGGTTGGAGCCAGGAATTGAGGTCCTGGCCGGGTGCAGCGACGGACTGAGTGCCCTGAAGGCCGCCAGTGAGCTGAGGCCGGACCTCGTCGTCCTCGATGTCACCCTGCCGGGCTTGAACGGGATCGAGGTCACGAAGCGCCTACTTAGAGCTCTGCCCGACACTAGGGTGGTCGCCCTCTCCATGCATGCCGATGCCCATTACGTGGCGGAGATGCTGAGAGCTGGAGCTCTTGGATACGTCCTCAAGGATGACGACTACGACGAGCTGCTTGCCGCGATTAGCGCAGCCATGAATGGGCGCCGCTACCTGAGTTCGGCAATCGCTGGCCTGTCTGTCAGGGACTTCCTCATGGCGGGGGAGAGCGGAGAACCCTTTCGTCTCAGCACTCTGACGACGAGAGAGCGAGAGGTCTTGCACTGGCTGGCCGAGGGGATGACGATCAAGCAGATAGCCGCCAAGCTGAACCTAAGCCCCAAGACTCTCTACTCGCATAGGGAGCACATAATGGACAAGCTCGAGGTGCCCAACGGCGCAAAGCTGCTCAAGATCGCGATTCTGCTCGAGGAGTCAATACGCGCGAACACTTCAACCGAGTGACGAGAGGGTGGCGCGCGTGCCGACTGATCACGCCTACTCATCTCCTGAAGCCTTGGCGGGCGCCGGCCTGTACATGTACAGCTGGTACCCTGATGGCGCCTTCTCGACGGCCTCGACACGGGACACCGGTTTCCGACACCTGACGGGCTATCGACTGAACTCGTTCGCAGATCTCTCTGCTTGGCTCAGTGTCGTGCATGCGGAAGACAAGGACTTGGTCGAGAAGGCGTGCCGGCGCCTCCTCGACGGCAAGCCAGCGGACATCAGGTATCGCCTGCTTACGAAGACCGGCAGCGTCGTGTGGATTTCCGACAAGGCTCGCCCAGTCCTCGTAGATTCGAGTGTCGTGAGGATCGATGGCTTGCTCCAAGACGTGACCCCAGCGATGCAAGCGGAGGAGTCACTCAAGGAAGCAGAATCACGCCTGCGGATCGCCCTGGAGAACTCCCCGATTGCCATATTCTCGCAAGACGTCTCGTTGCGATATACGTGGTTGTACAACCCTCAGTACGTCGACAACGAAGCGGCCGCTGTGGGCAAGACGGATTTCGACATCTTTCCGCACGACGAGGCGCTCCTTTCCACTGCCATCAAGCAGTCGATACTCAGAGACGATTGCAGCGTGCGGGGAGAGTTCACGCTGACGAAAGATGGCAAAACAACCTACCTTGACCTGATCGGAGAGCCGACTCGGGACCGCACGGGCGCAGTCGCCGGCATCACATGCGCGAGCATGGACATCACCGAACGTCGGACGGCTGAGGAGCGTGCGCGCGAGAGCAATCGTCGTTTCGGCTCCGTATTCGAGAATACGTCGGTCGGAGTGGCGGTACTTGACAGCCAAGGCAGCATCGTCTCGGCAAATGACGCCCTATGCGCATTCTTCGGTGTGCCGGTCTTGACTGAGCGGGAACAACGGCTGTTCTCGGAGCACATCGGCGCCCGGCCGAAGAAGTGCCAGAGCGGTGATTCCGTGACTGCTTGGACATTCGAATCGGAGTTCGAGCAGGCTGACGGATCCCGGGTTTGGGGGCAGGTAGAAGTGTCGTCCGTATGGGACCCCGATGGGCGTCTGGCCTCCGCGATCGTCATGTGCGTCGACGGCACGCAAAGGCATGCGGCTGAGGAGGCTCTCCGTGCGAACCAACTCCTTCTGCAGCGCATCCTCGACTCCCTGTCGTCATTCATATGCATCGTCGACGCACACAGTCAGAAACCAAGCCACCTCAACGGTGCTGCCCGCAGACTCCTCGGACTGCCAACGGACCGTGACGCGGAGATGCGTCCCATCACAGACATCGTTCACCCAGATGACCTGAAGGCTTGGGGTATCTTCTGTGAGAAGGTCATTTCGACCGATGGAGACGCCAGCGCTGTCGCGGACGTTCGCTTTCTGAACAGCTCTGGGGAGTGGCGGTGGATGAACGTTCGAAGCGTGGTGTTCGCGAGAGCTAGCGATGGATCCGCAGCAGAGTGCCTGTTCTCAGGAATCGATACCACTCGGGAGAAGGAGACTTCGCAACGTCTCGAGCGGTATCAGCAGGACCTCATGCGACTCGCGTCTGAATCGACGCTCACTGAAGAGCGCGAACGGCGGCAGATTGCGACGGTCCTCCATGACCAAGTGAGTCAGCCACTGGCAATGGCTCGGATGCTCCTGAGGGATGCGAGAAAGGCCGTCGATGACGATCCCCGAGCCGCGCTCATGGACAACGTTGTCGAACTCCTTGAGGAATCACTCCAGCAGACACGCAATCTCAGCTACGAGCTCAGCCCCCCCATCCTCAGTGAACTCGGCTTCGAAGCCGCCGTGGACTGGCTGTGCGAGGACATGGAAAAGCGTTTCGGTCTGTCTGTTCGGCTCAGGCGGCCTCCCAACACAACTCCGCTCGGCCACGAAACCGCCATCATCATGTATCAGGCGGTTCGAGAAGTCCTGGTCAACGTCGTCAAGCATTCTGAGTCGAGGCGCGCCGCAATCACGATTCGACGCACAAAGGGCAACTTGGTGGTGCAGGTTGAGGACCGAGGCAAGGGCTTCGAGGTATCGCAAGAGCATGATGGTCATGGGGTCGGTGGATTCGGACTCTTCTCTATCCATGAGCACCTGAAGTACCTGGGCGGAAACCTCACCGTGACCTCTCAGATAGGTCGCGGAACCACTTGTGTTCTGCAGGTGCCCGTGCCGCGAGCATAGGAGCCTCTCTCCAGGTGCGCGAAGCACCAGACCGCTTGAGGGCAGAACACCTACGCGCAATGCTCCTTACCTGAGTCTCGGATTTCGTCGGAGCGCCATTCCGATTTCTTCCGATACCGTTCACTCGTGCTTTCGCCACAATAGCAGTGCTCGGCGATAACTGCTCAGTCTTGGACCGGCGTTGACAGCCATTCTGCGCCCACGCCTTGGGCGTCCACCGCATGGTCCCCAAGAGCACTGTGAGTCGACTTCGGACGGTGAGACTTGTCCCGCCTACCTGAGATGCAGGTGCGGAGTCGAGAGAGGTCCGGGAACTGAGGCGACGTGCAGCTTGACGAGGCACTACGAGGGCGCAGAAGCATTAGACGCTTTGCGCCTCCAGCCGTGACCCGCGACACGCTGGAGCGCCTGGTGGGTTCAGCTCGCTGGGCTCCAACGGCCGGCAACATGCAGGCCTGGCGATTCGTGGTCGTGACGAGCGAGGCGGTCCTGCGGCAGCTGCGCATGGTGGCACCAGGGCTGATGGGCGCGCCTCCGGCACTCATCATTGTCTGTGAAGACGACGAAGAAGCCACGAGCCGGGCCGGAGCGAACGGTGTCTATCTGAGCAGAATGGATGCTGCGATGGCAGCCTACGCGATCACCTTGGAGGCATACTCCAGACGCCTCGGCACGTGCATCGTTGCGTCATTCAACGCTGCCGCGGTCAGGTTCCTGCTGCAACTCCCAGACAACGTCACCCCCGTGCTCATCATCTCCGTCGGGTACCCCGCGGTCAGCCCACGAGCTCCTAGCCGAAGAACGGACAACGTCATCTTCATGGAGGCTTCGGATGCATGACAGCGAGCGCGAGATGCTCCTGAGAGAGAGAATGCCTTGATCTAACAGGGTTTCTTGTGGTCAGCGCACGCGGACTCCTCGATGAGCCGAGTACGTACGGTCCGCTCCGTCTCGTTGACGCCGCTAGCCGCTTCGTCGAGTTGCTCGATAGCCACGGTCTTGCCTGTGAGGCCTTGTCGCAGCTACAGGAGATGATTGAGCGAGGCAAGGAAAGCTGCATGGGGCAGCCGGAAGACTACATTGCTTTCCTTGATTCCTTGGTTCTGCACGTAGTGACAGCTATCCAAGACGACTGACGACCCCTGCGTTCGTTGTGACGCGCTTGGACTTGCCTCCCGACGGGGACTTGCCCCGTCCCATCCCCCTACGGTGGAAAGACCCCTCGGGAGGCTTCTTCAACTGCGCCGCCTAGTCATCCCAGAGCAGGACGAGGCCACTGGCGCTCTCTTCCACTCACGGATTCTGCCCTCCAAGCGGACGCTGCGAATCGACGACCAACCGGACGCTTCCGCGGCGAACGCGGCGCATGAGCACGGTTTCCCCATCTCAACTGTCACAGTCGAGGTCAGCATGAACAACACGTGGATCGTCGCTAACCCGTCCGGCAGCCGGCGGGTCGTGGTGACCAAGGAGCTCCCCGGGGAGCGGTGGCTGCAGATACTCACCGACGCCGACTGTCGAGTCGAGGTCAGCGCGTCTCGGGCGATCCTGCCGCCCGAGGAGATCGACTTCGCCTACAACCCGGCTCTGCCGGCGCCGCTGATCCGCGACCTCGCCGCGCTGCGCTTCCTGGAGCGCGGCGAGTCGGTGCTGCTCTACGGGCCCGTCGGGGTGGGCAAGACGCACGTCGCCTCCGCGCTCGGGCACCTGGCCTGCCGGCGCGGCTACTCGGTGCTCTTCGCCAAGACCAGCCGCGTGCTCGCCGAGTTCGCCGGGGGACGCGCCGACGGCAGCTGGGAGCAGCGCCTGCGGCGCCTCGCCCGCTTCGATCTGCTGATCCTCGACGACTTCGCTCTGCGGCCCTTCACTACGAGCCAGGGCGACGACTTCTACGAGCTCGTCAGCGAGCGCGCCGGCCGCGGTTCGTTCATCCTCACCGCCAACCGCTCACCCAAGGACTGGTACGAGCTGTTCCCCAACGCGGTGGTCGCCGAAGGAGTGCTCGACCGGCTCGTGAACTCCTCGTTTCACGTGCACATGGAGGGCAAGAGCTACCGGCCGAAGCGGCGGCCGGGACAGGCCCCCACGCTTGCCAAGGGAGGTGCGAAAGGGTAGAAGAAACCCACGAGACCGGGTGGGGAATTAGTTGGCGCTCGGGGTGGGGAATTGCGTGACGTTCGACAGCCGGGTGCATTCGAGGCTGCTGTCGCTGCTTGCGAGCGTCAGATCGCGATCGCACCACAGGCTTGGGCTGCCTTTGTTGCTCAGTCGGAGGAGGCGGCGCGCAAGAGATCGGAGTTCACCGGAAGGCCTCAGGCGCCGGTCTTCCAGGCTCCCTCTCACCGAGGCTTCCAGCAGCTGTCCATCATCCGCGAGAAGCAGAGCGACTTCGCAGAGGCGCTGCGGCTGTGTCGAGAGGCGAGCGCCCAAGGGTGGAGGGACGGCAAAGATGACTGGTCGAAGCGCATCGCCCGGCTTGAACGCCGAGCCGCGAAAGCCTAAGGGCTTGGCGCGACTCCACCCGGCGGGCGGGCGCTTCTCATACCGTGGTATGACGACGGCGCCGGCTCGTCAATCGCCTATGTCCCACCGATGGTAAGAGGCCTCGCTCCAGTTGTTGTCGCGGTCGCGCACTCTGATCTGAACCCTGTAGATGCCGCCGCCCCAGAAGGTGCTCGGAGCCGGCCATTTCAGCGAGTAGACCCGGGCAGAGAGGCTGTAGTAGCGAGGCGCATGGCGCCAGTAGATGCGATAGTGGGTCCAGTCGTAGGCGGGCTGTTGTTCACGGATTCGGATCTTCAGGTAGCTCTTGGAGTCGTCGCGAACCTTGATTCTGGCATTGATGTAGGTCTTGGCCACGCCGGACGAGGTGTTCTTGAAACTCAGCCAGTAGTGTGCTTTGGCGATGACCGGCGTAGCCGAAGCGTGAGCCGGCGGGGCCAATGTCAGGGCGAGGAAGACAGCAAGAAAAGTGACGAGGACGACATACCGTTGAACAAGAGCTGTACGCATGGGACCCCGTTCGAAGCGTCGACCGAACCAAGATACCACGAGCCTCACGAGTCAGCGTCTCCAGCTTGCGAGCCTCGTGGAGCCGTTGGCGCGTGACTACGTCGCGCGTCGCGCTCTGTCCTAGGGTACTT
>Ga0209539_1000654_pt1 | contig 19486 bp, 18 predicted proteins | sample BarGraNGADG00312_2_FD_184499 | JGI IMG/M metagenome (GOLD analysis project Ga0209539, IMG submission 184499) | Arctic peat soil microbial communities from Barrow, Alaska - Barrow Graham LP Ref core NGADG0011-312 (SPAdes) (version 2) | ecosystem: Environmental > Terrestrial > Soil > Wetlands >... | reverse complement strand
GTCAGGCTTGGCTTACTTGCCGAAAAAGACAGCCTGGGCGTGGTTCAAAAATTCTGTGTTATGAAAAAAATTAAAATAAATTGAATTGAAAAGATATATATTGATCATATCATTTATTTTAAATACTTGCGCAGGTCTATTTTCACAATCTGCTCCGGCAATTGATGAAAATATCCCTTACCTTATGACCTTTGGAGGAGACGCTATAACATCATGGGGGGATGATGATTTTTGTCAGATATTCTTTTGTATTATTCCTCCTTCTCAAACTGGTCCGGTATATATTCGTGTGTATGATCCTGATACCGGAGGAAACCTTGATGAAGTGCAGGGAGAATTTAATACCATTGTAAACTTTTCAATTTATGGAGGGAAAGATTGCTGGTCAGATACAATAGCACAGGTTCAAAATAAGACAGGTAATTTCAAGAGCGGATATTTGTTGGCATCAAAATCATTTGGGGTTGATCCTAAATACGATAAAAAGTGGTACAGTTTTGGACCTTTTAATCCATCTGAAGGAAAGTATGTTGAGAAACTGGGGGGTCGTGTATTTAAAATCATTGCGCAGGGTATATCAGGTGATGACGGGAATATCTATAAATACTTTTTAAGTACAAGTCCGAAAGAAAATATTGCGGTTGAAGGGGGTAACTTATTTACCTATAAGTATCATTTCAGGTTACCGGATGATCAAAAACATGTATGTCAGATATATCCTTTTGTAGATGACAGGACAATTTCAATTCAGGTCTCAAATTTTGACTGGGACAACGATGGAATAATCAGGATATTTTCAGTTGCCAAAAATGGTATCTTATGCGATGTTTCAGGAGACAACAATTGGGTAGTAAGGGAATTCCCTATTGTGGCTGAAGAGAAGAATTCAACCGTTGAGATACAATTCATAAAGAATCAAACCGTACAGGTTAGAAACAATAATGTAGTGATCATTGTCAGGAACCAGTATGGGGTCTCATTGCCGTTTTATGTTGTCCCCATTGGAGGGGTTCCGGTATATTCTCCGAAAATTAGGATGAAATGACAAATTGGAAAGGAATATTGATTTTTTTCTTTTCTATGCTGACCAGCCATGCATTTCCCCAGAGCTATAATTTCCGAAACTTTAATTCAGAAGATGGATTAACTCAATCCTATATTTATTCGATTATTCAGGATATTCATGGCTATTTATGGATAGGTACAGATAATGGATTATTCAGATATAATGGATTAAAATTCGAAAACTATAATACCAATGACTCTTTGGCAGACAATTTTATTACCTGCGGTATCAGCGATAAAGAATACCAGTGGTTTGGTCATTGGAACGGCCGGTTATCATATTTTAATGGGGAAAAGTTACATACTGTCAATATACCCCGATCAGATTTAAGCCCTGTAACACATTTTGCAAAAAGTCCTGACAACAAGATCTGGGGAAGTACTTACTCCAACGGCCTGGTTAAATTAAGTATTGATACAGGAGTGATAAAACAATATCTGTTTAAGGATATAACAATCATAATATCATTTGACTTTATTACCGATAACGAGTTGCTTGTTGGCACAAATACAGGTTTATTACATTGCAGATTAAAAGAATCCGGTGAAGTTGAAATCATCCGCCCTGTTTTAGAAATTCCTGAATCAAAGGTAACCTGCATTCAGAAAATGAGGAACAAGCCGGGATTTTATATTGCAACAGAAAATGATGGTATATTTCAACTCACATATAATGACAGCCAGTTTAAGGTTAAAAAACTAATCGCAAATACAGATTTTGACTTCACCGATATTCAGGAGATATATCAGGACAGCCAGTCAGATTTATGGTTATGTTCTAAAGGAAATGGGCTGATCAGAATGAGTTATTCCGAATCGGGGGAGTTAACAAAGACTATTTTTTTTAATAAAACCAATGGGTTTGTATCAGATAATGTAAAAACTGTATTTGAGGACCGCGAAGGAAATATCTGGAGTGGTAATTTTGGTAAGGGATTAACACAAATTACACCTAAAACTTTTTCAGTCTATACATTTGGTAACCCTTTATACGGGAATAACATATTTTCAATCTTCCTGAATCGCCAATACAGATGGATAGGAACTGAAAATGGTCTGGTAAAAATGGATCAGTCGACGGGAAAGGTTGTAAAGTTTTACGGCAAAGGCAGCGGATTACCGAAAGATACAGTTACAACGATTTATTCAAAAGATGGAAAAGAGCTTTGGATTGGAACAGGAAGAAATGGTGTATTCCGGATGGACGTTGGGAATGAGAGAATAATTAAATACCCTGTTGAGAGTGGTGTACTTGAAAATTCTGTAACCATCATAACAGGCATTGGGGAACAGGTTTGGGTAGGTACAAAAAAAGGATTATGGAATATAAATTCAAATACAGATGGTAAAAATTGGTATTCAATTAACCGGGGCGGTTTACCTCATAATTATATTAACTGTTTATTTGTAGACAGAACTGGTAAAGTATGGATAACCACTCCAGGTAGTACTCTGGCATATATTCAGGATGAGAAGGTCGTTAAAATATCTCTGAATTCCGTTAGCGGCAATTTAACATTAGGTCCGATCATTGAAGACAGTGACTCCAGGATTTGGGTAGGATCTAACGGGAATGGTGTTTTTATGATACAATCCGATTCTATTGTTAATCTTACGGCAAAAGAAGGTCTTTTATCCAATTATTGCTATTCGCTTACTTGTGATGATCATAAAAACATTTGGGTAGGTCATAAAAATGGATTAAGCAGAATAAGAACAACTGATTATTCGGTAAAACCAATACAACATATTAAAAATCAAACAGAAAATTATCAGTTTAATCCAAATGCAGTTTTTAAAGATCAACTGGGCAAAATCTGGTTCGGATCGTCTAATGGTCTGATTTCGTATGATCCGTCAATGGAATCTCCCCGTCAGATGCCACCTGTTTTAGGAATTACTTCAATAAAGATTAATGATGTGGATAAGGATATTTCTGATAAAATAGTTCTATCACCCGGCAATTACAAAATAAGAATTGATTTTTTGGGCGTCAGTTTAAAGGAGCCTGCAATGGTTAACTATCAGTATAAACTGGAAGGATATGATCAATGGTCAGAAATTACAAGAAACACAGGTATCACATATAATCATCTAACAGAAGGGGATTATACATTTGTTTTAAACGCCTCAAGCGGAGATGGTGCAGTATCCGAAAATCCTTTGACCATAAGTATTATCATAAAAAAACCTGTCTGGAAGAAATGGTGGTTTTTCCCCATAAATGTCCTTCTACTGATCATCCTGACTATCATTTATGTAAAAAGACGTGAATACAGATTTCTGGCTGAAAAAAGAATACTTGAAGAAAAAGTCAGGGAACGGACATTTGAAATTCAAAGCCAGAAAAATGAAATTGAGTTGCAACGGGATACGATTGATGAAAAAAATGCCAATATCACTGCAAGTATAAAATATGCAAGCCACATTCAAAATGCTGTTTTACCTCCCATTGAACTCATAGATAAATTATTACCCGACAATTTTATCTTAAGTAAACCAAAAGACATTGTAAGTGGTGACTTTTACTGGCTGGCAGAAAAGGATAATAAAATTGTCTTTACTGTAGCTGATTGTACCGGACATGGAGTCCCGGGAGCATTTATGAGCCTCCTGGGTATTACATTATTAAATGAAATAGTAAATATTCAGGGAATCACAAGATCAGATGCAATAATAACAAAGCTACGTGAAAATTTAATACATTCCCTACAGCAAAGCAGGAAAGATATTCCCACCTCGGATGGATTTGACATAGCTTTATGCGTTCTGAATCAGCAACAAAAAAGAATACAATTTACCGGAGGGCTGAATAATCTTGTTCACATTCGTGATGGAAAACTGGAAGTATTCAGGGGAGATCGCTGTTCCGTTTGTGTGGTATATAAAAATTCTGACCTTTTTACAATGAAAGAATTTGAATATAAAAAAGGAGACGTGTTTTACCTCTTTTCTGACGGATATCAGGATCAGTTTGGAGGGGAGCATGACAGAAAATATTTTGTTCACCGGTTTTATACTGAGTTGCTGGACATACACAGATTGCCAATGTTAAAGCAAAAAGAAATACTGGAAAAAAATCATAAGGAATGGATGGGAGATAATGAACAAACAGATGATGTTACTGTTATGGGTATCCGATTATAAGAAACAGAGTCCCGCTATAGTACCAAAATTCAAATGAAGGAGGACCTTAATAGATTGTCAGTTGAAGCCCTGGGGAAATTATTCCCAATTATAATTGCAGAGTACGATCCTGAATGGAAAATCCTGTTTCTTTCCGAAAAACAGATTGTTAAGAAGGCAATAGAATCCGATAAGATTCTTAGTATCGAACATATAGGGAGTACTTCAGTTCCCGGACTATGCTCAAAGCCTACTATCGATATTATAGTTGAAATAAAAGATGAAGCCGATACAGTGCAATTGATTGAAAACTTGAAACAGATCGGATATCATTTCATTCCGAAGCCTGAAAATCCGGCTCCGCACATGATGTTTGCTAAAGGATATTCTGAAACCGGATACACCGGGCAATCCTATCATATTCATATAAGATACAGAGGTGAATGTGATGAATTAATCTTCCGTGATTACCTGATCAGGAATCCTGAAGCTGCACGGGAATACGGTGAATTAAAAAGAAGATTATCCATTGTCTTCATTAACGACAGGGAGGCTTATACAAATAACAAAACAGATTTCATTAAAAAAATTATAAAGAAAGGCCGGGAAGAATTGAAGAATAAACCCTATTTTTAAGTTTATTAAACAATATAATATTTATTACAAATGATAAAAAAAATTATCTGTTTTTCAATTCTGACACTGATGATTGAAAGTGCCGGTACCCTTGTTTTTGCTCAGAATAATCAAAAAAATGATTTTAATCCCATGAAAAGCCAATCTATTCCCCTTACCGGTTTTAAACATTCTGATGTTGGAAATCCTGCAATTAAAGGAACTCTGAAAGTTTCAGAGAATGGTTTTGATGTAACAGCGGGAGGTGCTGATATCTGGGGAGTTAAAGATGAATTCAACTTTGTATATGTTGAACGTACAGGTGATTTTGATATGGTATCCCGTATTGAGAGTCTCACTGCTCCTCATTTATATACAAAGGCGGGATTGATGGCACGCGAAGATCTCACAGCAGGTTGCAGACATATATATTTCCAGGTGTTCCCTGATAACAGTGCACGAAATAAAAACAACGGAGGTTATGAATTTCAGTATCGCCAGACCAAAGATGGTGAAATGAAAGCTATTTACCCAAAAAGCTTCACTGGCACTCCTGAATTCCCGATTTCATTTCCCAATACCTGGATAAGGCTTCAACGCGTTAAGAATGACTTCACAGGGTATTACAGCTCTGATGGAAAAAACTGGAAAGTCTATACAACTTTTACCCTTGACCTCCCGTCAAAGATCTATCTGGGTCTTGCAGTTACTTCTCACGACGTCAACCAGATAGCATCTGCAAGATTCGCAAATATCGGGGAAATTAAACATTAGCAGATAAATGTAATAAGTCATGACGATTGATCATGTTGCCATATGGACCACCCATCTGGAACGATTGAAGGATTACTATGTTGAATACTTCAATGGCAGTGCAAATGAAAAATACACAAACAGGGAAAAACATTTTGAAAGTTACTTTGTGACATTTGATTCAGGAACCAGACTTGAATTAATGCAGATGCCCGATATCCCGGAGAACCTCAACGACCCGATTGTGAAACAGCATCGGGGAATTATTCATTTGGCATTCGGAGTGGAAAATATGGATATGGTCAATGAAGAATTCAATAAATTAAAACATGCCGGATTTAAAATAATACGGGGCCCTCGTAAAACCGGTGATGGTTATTATGAATTTGAAACGCAGGATCCGGATAACAACAGGATTGAAGTTTCGGCCATTTTTGTAGAATGAGCTATTTAAAACCATGGTCAGAGCGATGCAGCAAAGCGATAGTGTCAGAGTACTGGAAATTTACCAGGCAGGCCTCGATACAAAAAATTCAACTTTTGAGACAGTTGTTCCATCCTGGGAAGACTGGGACTCAAGGCATTTAACTCATTCAAGATATGTCTTTGAAGAAAATGGGCAGTTGTCGGGGTGGGTAGCACTTTCCCCTTTTTCATCAAGACAGGCTTATAAAGGAGTAGCCGAGGTGAGTATTTATGTCGATCCTCGTTGGCATGGAAAGAAAATAGCTTCACGTTTAATGGATCAAATGATTCAATCTTCTGAGCTCAATGGAATCTGGACACTGTTTTCAAGTGTGTTTCCGGAGAATGAAGCCACATTAAGACTCCATAAAAAATTTGGTTTCCGGATTATTGGAAAAAGGGAACGGATCGCACAGCTTGACGGAAAATGGCGAGATACGATATTATTAGAAAGACGAAGTTCTGTGATTTTTAATGAAAAGAATGCTTGAAGCAGGCAGTTTTGTGAAACTTTAATGATTGAGTATTAAATATCTATTTATGATGAAGGAAATAGCGGCTATTATTCTGGAAAACGACAAAGGAGAGTTTTTACTCGCTTTACGTGATAATAAACCCGGCATCCCCTTTCCAAATCACTGGGATCTGATAGGTGGTCATCTCGAAGAAGGAGAAACACCTGAAGAAGCGCTTATTCGCGAGGTAAAAGAAGAACTGGATATTGAGCTTAAGGATTACACTTTTTATAAAAAATATGAATGCTTTACCGGCGATGCTTATGAAAACACTAAATTTATCTACTCAGGGAAAATAAATATTCCTATAGAACAGATTACCCTTCTGGAGGGAGAACGGCCACAATACTTTTCAAGAGAAGAGATCCCAAATGTTAAATTTGCCAATATTATCAAAACAATAGTTATGGAATATATTTCTGAACATAATTAGTTTGAAACACTTAAAAATAGGATTTTAAATCATGATTAATAAAACAGATAATAACACTATGAAAAAATCAGTACTGATGGTTCTAATTTTTATTGGAGCAATTGCTAATTCCCAGAATATCATAGTCAAGTCGCCCGATAGTAAGATTGTCGTAACTATCAGCAACAACGAGAAACTGATTTATTCAGTTACATACAATGGAAGAAACATCGTCAATCCTTCTCAGCTGGGCTTCGAATTTAAAGATGAACTTTCAATGACCGGCAATTTCACAATTGTTGATCAATCAGTTAAAAATTTCAATGAGACCTGGGCCCCTGTTATAAAATCAAAGCACGCAGAAATTGTGAACAATTATAATGAACTACTGCTGGTATTGAAAGAGAAATCAGATCTGATGAGACAGATGGAATTTTATGTAAGAGCTTACAATGACGGCGCCGCTTTTCGTTACAAACTTTCAAGAAGTGCTAAAATCGGAGACAGACAGATCACTAAAGAATTAACAACATTCAGCATCCCTGATGATCCCAAAGCGTGGATAGTCGATTATAAGGGATACTCCTCTTCAAATGAAGCTGAGTTTTTTGTTCATCCCCTAAGTTTTCTCACAGACAAATCGATTGCAGGAATGCCAATGCTAATGGAATATGGCAATAATTGTTGGGTTGCGATTACTGAAGCAAAGATTGACAATTATGCTGCATTTTATATTGGGACAAATGGAGTTTCCAACCAGCTAACTACAAAACTCGTTCCTGTTCCGGGCGAACTTGAAAATGGTGTTAAAGTGCGTTTTGCCGATGAAGTTTATACACCATGGCGTGTATTGATGATTGGAGAAACACCCGGAATTCTGATTGAATCAGAGATTATCCAGAACCTTAACGATCCCTGCATCATTAAAGATCCTTCCTGGATCAAACCCGGAATTAGTGCATGGGATCACTGGTGGAGCGGTGAAGTGAAAATGGAGATGCCTGTTATAAAACAATATATCGACCTGGCTTCTGAAATGGAGTGGCCATATATGCTTGTCGACTGGCAATGGTACGGAAAATTCAATTCCCCGGAAGCAGATATTACCAGATGGGCACCTCAGATAAATATGCCCGGAATAATTGAATATGCAAGATCAAAAAATGTTAAGATCATTGTTTGGATCTATTCGAGTGATGTCAATCGCAATGCCGCTTATAAAAAGGCCTTCCCGCTTTATGAAAAATGGGGAGTTGCCGGAATAAAAATTGACTTTATGGACCGTGACGATCAGCAGATGGTCAACTGGTATCATGATATAATCAAGTGCGCAGCAGAGAATCATCTTATGGTTGATTTTCATGGTGCATACAAGCCTGATGGTATAATCAGGACCTGGCCAAATATGATCACCCGTGAAGGCGTAATGGGCAATGAATATTACAAATTTTCGAACAAAATGAGTCCTGAACATAACGTTAAACTTGCATTCACCCGCATGCTGGCAGGGCAAATGGACTATACACCAGGGGCATTCCTGAATGTTACCAAAGAACAATATAAGAACCAGACTCCAGCTGTTGTCTGGAATACACGGGCAGCAGAACTCTCTAAATTCGTAATTTACGAAAGCCCTTTAACAGTGGTCTGTGATCATCCCGACAATATTATTAATCAGCCGGGTTCTGATTTTCTTAAAATAGTACCAACCACATGGGATGATATTAAATTTATCAGCGGGTATCCGGAAGATTATGTGGCAATAGCAAAACTGAGCGGAGACAGATGGTTCGTTGGTGTAATGAATAACAGTGTTGGGAAAAGTGTCGAACTGAACCTTGGCTTTCTACCTGCCGGAAATTATGTGGCTGAAACCTGGAGTGACACTAAAAATTCGGATAAGGAACCAAAGGAGTTAAAAAAAACATTTCTTCCAATTAAATCACCCGGGACTTTTAAAGTAACAATGGCTAAAGACGGAGGCTTTGTTGCAGTAATTAAAAGAAAATGACTGCCGCTATGAGTCCTGTCTGATTGGTGCAGGGCACCTTAATATTTGTAGAGAAATGTGTGCCATGCAGGTATAAGGTGCAGAGCACCGTAATATAATGAATAAATTATAATGAAAGTCTGGAGAAAATCGGATCAATACCCTCTTTTCGGAAAACGGACAACCCTGAATCTCGATGATTTTTTCGATCTCCCACGTCTAAAAGAATTATCTCCCGATCCTGAGTCTGATATTAATCTGATAATCGGACCCGGGGCATAACTTGCAGTATGGGATAGCTTGTACTGAATAAACACAAAAGAGTCATTTTAAGCAAGGTTGACCTGTTTGTAGATGCTACCCCCCGTCACTTGAACCCTTTCTGGATGACTGGAGAGCTCCTGAGTGCCTCCCTGTCGGTTTTGAGCCACAATGTTTTCAGGGCAAGACCGTGGTTTGAACCGGAAACCTGGGAGGAACGAGACGCATGGCCCGACTGGTGAACAGATGGCTTCCATTGCAGGTGTTAAACTTCCTGATGAGATACATAAATGTATTGCTCTTGCAGACAATGCATTATTGTTTTATACTGAACATACTTTATGGTATTCCGAAGGTGTAAGGGAACCTCTCAGTCAGCCGACCATGGAGCAGTGTGCACTTAAAGATCTGTTTAAAAACCAGCTTAAAGTGTTGGTCCGATAGTGTCTAAATCCTACAGAATTTATAATATTGCTTGATCAATTAAATGAATTGCAAATGTTAAAGTACTTCGAAATTGAAAATACAGTTATTGCGGAGCTGACTGACGAAAAGTTCATTATATCACAACCTCAGGATATTCTGGATCTGATTGGTGATTCGGTTTCGTATAATTGCAGCAGGTTAATGATCAGGGAGCAGAATCTTCATACAGATTTCTTCAGGCTTAATACCGGATTAGCCGGAGAGATACTTCAGAAGTTCTCAAACTACAATTTCAAACTTGCTGTTATTGGGGATTTCTCAAAATATAAGAACAAAAGCCTGCAGGATTTTATTCGTGAGAGCAATAAAGGCAGGAGTATCTTCTTTGTAAATACCAGGGAAGATGCTTTAAACAAAATGATCAGAAAATAGATTCAAGAGTTTTATCCGGCTCAGTCATCTTTTTATTCCTCTGTACTATTTTATATATATAATAACTTCAGATGAATAGGCAAATCTTATTATCATTAAGCACTTTATTTGTACTAATGCAAAAACTTTAAAATAGTTTATTTGTAGTTCTCATCCTTAGCCTTTAATGACAAGAAGCCATTTGGCATCGGGGATTCAACTGTAATCATTTTACCGGTTACAGGATGTGGAAATGATATTGAGCAGGCATGAAGCCTGACACGACGTATGAAATCAGTAGAAGCACCATATTTACGATCTCCGACTATCGGACAGCCAATATCTGAGAGGTGAACTCTAATCTGGTTTTTACGTCCGGTTTCGGTTCTTATATCAAGGAGTGAATAATTATCTATGTTTTTTATTGTTTTATAATGAGTGATGGCAAGTTTGCCCCTGGTTGCATCACTTACAGAATGCATCTTCATGGCATTATCTTCAATCAGCCAGCTTTTTATAGTGCCTTCAGGATTTTCAGGTTTCCCTTCAACCAGAGCAAAGTAATGCTTTTCTGTCTCTTCCCATTTCTCTTTTAAAGCATCCATCGAAATTTCCGATTTAGCGAGTAGAAGCACTCCTGAAACCTCTTTATCAAGCCGGTGTACAACGTAAGTTCTGACGTTTCCCTTGCTGAGGTTTTTCAAAAACTCCGATATAATCCATTGTATACTGGTGCTTCCATCAATACTCGAAGTATTAATACCAGCCGGTTTATCAATCACAATTAGGTCCTGGTCTTCATATAAAACAGGAAAAGGCAGGCTGGCTTTCGTTGCAATTCCGGCTCGCGGGCCGAAATCAACCGTGTCTCCCGGGCTCAACTGGTATGAATGCAGGGTTATTGATGTATTGTTAACACGGATAGTTCCGCTTTGCAGCATTTTTTTTATTCTTGTCCTTGGTGAATCGGGATACTGCTCAAAGAGAAATTCGAGTAAAGTCTGCGGTTTATTTATAGTTGTTTTCAAGTAGTTACAAGTTAAATAATAAAAGGTTAAAATAAAAAATCCACAAACCGCAAAGGTCGCAAAGGTTTTTCGCAAAGTACGCAAAGAGAAAAGAAAAATGCAAAGAAGAAAAGAAAAGGGAATCACCTTTGTGATCCGTAGTGAATCCTTTGTGTACCTTTGTGGTAAAGGAGACATTGGATCAAGAAGGAATTTTCTTAAATTGTATCTTTAAAATTAAATTAGGTAATATTAAGTTTCAATAATATTTGAAATGATGATAAGAGCGATTATTACAGGAGCAACAGGAATGGTTGGCGAAGGTGTTCTTATGGAATCTCTTCTTCATCCCGATGTGGAAAAGGTTCTGGTAATTAACAGAAAATCATGCGGAGTTACACATCCTAAATTAACCGAGATCATCCATGCCAATTTTTTTGACCTATCTCCAATTACTGAACAGTTAAACGGGTACAATGCCTGTTTTTTCTGTCTGGGTGTTTCTTCTGTTGGTATGAAGGAAGAAGAGTATTATTCATTGACTTATACACTCACCATTCGTATGGCTGAGATACTTGCAGGACAAAATCCGGATATGACTTTTTGCTATGTTTCCGGAGCAGGTACTGACAGCACTGAAAAAGGCAGAATGAGCTGGGCACGGGTTAAAGGAAAAACGGAGAACGACCTGATGAAACTGCCTTTCAAAAAAGCATTTGCGTTCCGTCCTGGTTTTATGCTACCAGATAAAGGGGCCAAAAACGTACATGGTTATTATGCCGTATTCAGAATTCTTTACCCGGCCCTTCGCGCATTATTCCCGGGATTTGTTTCAACTTTAAAAGAGGTCGGAGTAGCTATGATCAACTCAGTAACTTATGGCTATGAAAAATCCGTACTCGAGGTGAAGGATATTGTTGATCTGTCAAAAAGGTAAAGATTGAAACCGTGATTATAAAATCATATGCTATAAAATTCTAACTAAAATACTTCATTATGAGTCCATCAGTTTCATCGACAAAATCTCCTGCCTGGACAGGGATAGTCCGGCAGACAAAAAAAGTTCTGAAATGGCTGCTGCTTATAATTGTTTTGTTTTGTTGCATCTTCATTTACTGGAAATATTTTTATACTTACAGTGAAGGTTACCGTGCGGGACTATTGCAAAAATTTTCGCACAAAGGTGCCATTTTCAAGACCTATGAAGGTGAAATGATATTGAGCAGTGTGTCGAGCAACAGGGATGTAGCTATTGCCTCTGAAAAATTTCTATTTACTGTTACCAACAAAAACCTGATGAGGCAATTTGATACTCTCCAGGGAGAAACTGTTATCGTTCATTACAAACAAAAGAATTCGACCGTTTTCTGGCGTGGTGATTCGCCATATCTTGTTGACAGCGTAAAGGTTAGAAGATAATATCTATTTCATTACTTTCTTTAAGATCCCGAAAACACCTCTTATGAATGTGGCGCTTGTCAGGACTTTAACTATCTCATCCTGTGGTGCCTTGCTGCTTCTTCCGTAAGATGTCCTTGAATAGGGCCGGTTTTGTTGCATCTCCCCTTCTCCTCTTCTCCCACTCTCCCTCTCTTTCCTTTCTGCCTCATAAGCGGATTCCTGAGATATTGTGGCAACTTTTCTGCTGAGTATTTCGTAAGCACTCTCGGGATCAATAACCAGGCTGTATTTACGCACCAGATCAGATGAACTGTTAATTGCAGCGATTTCAGCCGCGGACAAAATGTCCATCCTGCTTTCCGGTGTCCGAAGCATTGTTGCAGCCAGAGGGGTTGGGATCCCTTTTTCATTCAGTGCTGTTACCAGGGCCTCGCCGATTCCGAGATTTGTAATGGTCTCATCCGTCTTGTAGTAGTCTGAAACGGGGTAATTCTCTGCAGACAGCTTAATTGCTTTACGGTCAACGGCTGTAAAGGCCCTTAACGCATGTTGAACTTTAAGTCCAAGTTGTGAAAGGACTCCATTCGGAACATCCATTGGATTTTGAGTGACAAAGAATATTCCGACACCTTTTGAGCGGATCAGTTTTACAATATTTTCAATCTGGTCGAGCAATGCTTTACTGGCTTGGTTAAATATAAGGTGAGCCTCATCGATAAATATAACTAATTCAGGTTTTGCCACATCACCCTTTTCCGGCATGTGACTATATACCTCGGCCAGGAGTGAAAGCATAAATGTGGAGAAGAGTTTTGGTCTGTCCTGTATATCAGTCAGGCGGATAATACTAATATATCCATTACCGTTTCTATCTACTCTCATAAGGTCCCTGACATCGAAAGAGATTTCACCGAAGAAAAGATCCGCCCCCTGCTGTTCAAGTTCAAGAATCTTTCGCATTATTATACCGGTTGTGGCAGTGGAAATTTTGCCATAATCCTTTTCAATTTCCTGCTTTCCCTCTTCAGTTACATACTGAACAACTTTTTTCAGGTCCTTCAGGTCAAGCAATGCCAGCTTGTTATCATCACAATATTTAAATATCACAGCAAGCACTCCCTCCTGTGTATCATTCAGATCGAGAATACGGGAAAGTAGTACAGGGCCGAATTCAGACACTGTTGCGCGTAATCTTACCCCATCCTGCTGAGAAAGTGACATCAATTCCACAGGAAATCCTTTAGCTGAATAAGGAAGGTTGATTTTAGCATGCCGTTCTAATATAAAAGGCTTCTCTTCGCCCGGTTTTGCAATGCCACTCAAGTCACCCTTCACATCCATTAGTAGCACCGGGACCCCTTTTGCAGACAATTGCTCTGAAATCACCTGGAGAGTTTTGGTTTTTCCTGTTCCTGTAGCACCGGCTATCAAACCATGCCTGTTCATCGTTTTCAAAGGTATTTTCACCTGCGCCCCGGCAATTGGTTGCCCATCAAGAATGGCACTGCCAAGAACAATACTATCGCCATTGCAAGCATAACCGTCAATAATCTGTGTTGTAAAGGAATTTTTTCTGTCCATAGCTTTAGTTTTTTTGTCTAAAAGAACCACGGTGCAATTTACACGTTTAACCAGTATTCACCAAGAACAAACAAACCCGATTTAAGGTTGAATTAATACAAAAGTATATTCTTAATTCTAAAGATCCGGATTAGGAATTATTAGAATTTTATAACTTTGACTATATCTAAATGAACTGATCCTAAAAGCAATCTAAAATCTAAACAAGAAAAAAATGAAAATAAAATTCAGAATAATTGCAGTAATTCTGTTATTCTCAGGGATTAGCCAATTAACGTTAAGCCAGGTACCTGACATTGAAAAAAGCCTGCGAACACATCCGGCCGACAGTACCCGGGGATGGAAAAAAGGAGGTGTATTCGCAGTCAACCTTGCACAAACTTCACTTACCAACTGGGCAGCAGGGGGACAGAATTCCTTTGCAGTAAATGGTCTGCTCAGTATCTTTGCCAACTATAAAATGGATAAATCTGTCTGGGTCAATTCCCTGGATATCGGATATGGCCTTCTGAAACAAGGTGGTACGGGTTACAGGAAAACTGATGATAAATTCGATTTTTTATCAAAATATGGATATGAAGCTTTCAAAAGCTTCTATTATGCCGCCCTGTTTAATTTTAAAACACAGATGGCGACAGGATATAAATATACCGATACCGGCAGGGATAAGATATCCGACCTTTTTTCTCCGGCGTATCTTTTAGTAGCACTTGGACTTGACTATAAACCTTCGGACCATTTCAGTGCATTTATTGCTCCTATAACCGGAAAACTCACTATTGTTACCGATCAGAAACTTTCAGATGCAGGAGCATTTGGGGTTAAACCAGGTCAAAAAACATTGGGTGAATTCGGAGGATACTTGAGAGCTATCTACACTAAGAATGATTTTAAAAGTGAATTTCTTAAAAATGTTTCCTTTACCTCCAAGATCGACTTGTTCTCTAATTACTTAAAGAATCCACAAAATATTGTCATAAACTGGGAAACATTAATAGCCTTTAAGGTGAATAAATTTATTTCTGCGAATATCAATACTCAGCTTATCTATGATGACAAGATCCTGATCCCAATTGATAGAAACGGAAATGGGACTATCGAGTCCGGCGAAGGAGTCAGATCAAAAATTCAGTTCAAAGAAATACTTGGTGTAGGATTTTCTTATAATTTTTAATACTCAATTTCTTAAACCTGTAATTATGAAACTAGTTGATGAATTCAAAACATTTGCAATGAAAGGAAACGTAGTCGATCTGGCCGTCGGTATAATTATTGGCGCTGCTTTTGGTAAAATTGTTTCTTCTCTTGTGAGCGACATCATCATGCCTCCTCTGGGGCTGCTTATCGGTGGTGTAACTTTTACTGATCTTAAAGTTGTTATGAAAGCGGCAACAGAAGGACACCCTGCTGTTAACTGGAATTATGGCAACTTCCTGCAGGTAACTTTCGATTTTCTGATTGTTGCTTTTGCAGTGTTTCTATTAATAAAAGCAATAGTATTAGCGAGAAGAAAAGAGGAAAAAGCTCCTGCAGCACCGCCAGTACCGTCAAAAGAGGAAATTCTTCTTACAGAGATCCGCGACTTACTGAAGAAATAATATTCGATTTATTAATTTAGGGAGGTGCCAGACTGCAGGGGTGGCTTACCCCGAAGGGGGGAGGTGTTTGGCTTTTTCGATGCCCCTTTTTTTTTATTAAATAATTCCCGTTATAAATTTTATCAAATAAATTTACCTTGTATTAAATAAAATTTCTGATGAAATCAAAAAAACTGATTCTGATTGCCTTTTCATTCAACCTTCTCTTTCTGACCAGTTTCCTGTTATTCGGACAGGATAAGCCATCAGGCTTGAAGATCTGGTTCAACCAGCCTGCCCAAAACTGGAATGACGCATTACCGGTTGGTAACGGACGATTGGGAGCTATGATCTTTGGTGGTGTTGAAAAGGAACACCTTGAGATTAATGAAGCTACCGTATGGACCGGTGAACCACGATGGGATGCTAATCCTGAGGCTCTCAAAAGCCTGCCAAAAGTACGGCAACTCCTATTCGAGGGAAAATACAAGGAGGCAGAACTATTGGCACAGAAAAGTATTTTAGGACAGAAACCACGAAACCCGGCTGCCACATATCAGGCTCTTGGAGACATTTACATTGACTTTGGACCTCAGCCTGGGATTACAAACTACCAGCGTGAACTCAATATTGAAGAAGCAGTGGCAAGAGTTTCATATACTGCCAATCAGGTAAATTATTTCAGGGAATTTTTTTCCAGTTCTCCGGATCAGGCCCTGGTAATAAGACTTACTTCAGACAAAACCGGGTCCATCAATTTTACTCTTCATCTTTCACGCCAGGGGAATAAAGCTAAACTTATAGCAACAGGTAACGAAATCGTTATGAATGAACATGTGGGCGATGGAATCGGCGTGAAAATGTTCTCACGACTTAAACTGATTTCTGAAGGAGGCATCACAAGTTCAGGCGGTGATAGTATCAGAGTGGAAAAAGCAAATAGTGTAACCATATTTCTGACAGCCTCAACAGATTACTTTGGCACAGATCCGTCTGTCATAACCGCAACACAAATAAATGCGGCTGTAGATCGTGGGTTTACTGAAGTGAAAAAGTCTCATATAACTGATTATCAGTCACTTTTCAAACGTGTCGATCTTGATCTTGGTTCAAGTGATGGAAATTACTTTACCACTGACGCCCGGATTGCTGCCATGCAAAATGGATATATTGATACTGATCTGATAGAATTATATTATCAGTTCGGAAGGTATCTGCTTATAAGCAGTTCACGTCCTGGTAGCCTGCCTGCTAACCTTCAGGGTATATGGGCTGATGGTTTGCGTCCTCCATGGAGTGCAGATTATCATATTAATATTAACATACAGATGAATTACTGGCCTTCTGATATTACAAATCTTGGTGAATTACAGGAGCCATTTATAGACTTTATTGATGCCCTTCGCCCAAATGCACGACGTACTGCCAGGGAAGTTTATGGCATGAAAGGGATTGTTGCACATTACACAACAGATCCATGGCATTTTACTGAACCAACAGGATCAATCGGTTATGGTATGTGGCCGATGGGAATTGCCTGGAGTTGTCAGAATATCTGGGACCATTACCAGTTCGGCGGAGACAAGGAATATCTCAGAACAAAGTCTTACCCGATTATGAAAGAAGCCGCTGAATTCTGTATGGATTGGCTGGTAGTTAATCCAAAAACAGGATATCTTGTTTCCGGTCCGTCAATTTCACCCGAGAACAGATTCAAAATTCCCGGAGGTGATGGAACTGCAAGTATGGTTATGGGTCCGACCATGGATCACATGATCATACGTGATCTGTTGCAGAACACTATTCAGGCAAGTATTATCCTTGATCTGGATAAACCTTTCCGCAGTAAGATGGAAAAGACGCTTGAGAGACTTGCACCGATCAGGATTGGATCAGATGGGCGAATTATGGAATGGTCTGAAGAATTTGAAGAACCCGAACCTGGCCACAGGCATATCTCTCACCTTTACGGATTACACCCGGGAAATCAGATTACACTACAGCATAATCCGGACTTCCTTGAGGCTGCCAGAAAAACTATCGAGTACCGTCTTGCAAATGGAGGCGGACATACCGGATGGAGCCGTGCATGGATAATCAATTTCTATGCTAGATTGAAGGACGGAAACAAAGCTTATGAGAATCTGCTCGCACTGCTGAAAAAATCTACTATGAATAATTTGTTCGATAACCATCCTCCTTTTCAGATTGATGGTAATTTCGGGGGGACAGCCGGTATAACGGAAATGCTGCTCCAGAGTCATGCAGGAGAGGTTGAACTATTGCCTGCTTTGCCTGATGACTGGAAGAAAGGATTTATTCACGGACTTATCGCCCGTGGAGGATTTCAGGTCGATATCGATTGGGAAAACGGAAAACTTAAAAATGCAAAAATCCTCTCAAAACTCGGAAATCCCTTGAAACTGAGTTATGCCGGCAAAGTCGTTGAAATAGCAGGTACCGAAAAAGGAAAAGAATATCAGTTCGGTGAAAATCTAAAGAAGTTAAACTAAAACCACAAAGTAACACTAAGGGTAACACTAACTAACACGAAGGAAAACAATAGATTATACATATTAGCTAAAATTACCCATGAAAAAATCAATCCTTATTACCATATGCCTGATTCCTATTTCCAATTGTTCCTTTTCACAAATGAAGCTCGATATTGAAATTATTGAAATCAGGAATAATACAGGAAATATAATGTTACAGTTCTTCGATGGAGAGGAAAAAGTACTTATCCAGGAAAAGAATCCGATAAAGGATCAGAAGTGTTCATTTTCCATTCCAAACCTTAATCCCGGGAAATATGCTGTCCGTTATTATCATGATGAGAATATGAACGGGAAAATGGAAAAAAACCTGGTAGGGAAACCAACAGAGGGTTATGGGTTTTCAAATAATGTAACTGGTAAGTTTGGCCCTCCTGCGTTTGAAAAATGGCTTTTTGAGATTACCGGAGATAAAAAGATTATACTCAAACCGACATATTAAGATTAAAAAGTCTGCCCCTTAAATCATAGAATGAAAAGGAAAATATTAATTTGCACCTTCAAAGACGGGACAAAGGGAATTATTTTGAGTCTTTAGTTCAAATTTTGAATTATAAATTAGAATTAAATGCTATGACCGGGAATAAATCTGCTGTTATCATCGGGGCAGGAATTGGAGGTATTGCAACTGCAGTCTACCTGGCTAAAAGCGGATATGATGTAAATGTTTTCGAAAAGAATTCGACTGCAGGTGGCCGCTGTGGTCAATTGGTCCGTTATGGACACCGGTTCGATCTCGGGGCTACCATGCTCATGATGCCGGGAATCTATCGTGAGGTTTTTGATTCCCTTGGAATTCCGCTCTTTGAAAATAATGAAATAAAGCCTTTGGAGAACCTATACAAAATCTATTTCGATAATAATGATGTTTTAGCTTTTTCTTCCGATAAAGAAAAAATGAAGATCCAGCTTGAAAAGATCGAGCCAGGAAGTTTCTCAAAATCACAAAAATATGTCTCTGCCGGATATGAAATTTTTCAGATAGGAATAAACAAGCTTATCGGACGCAATTTTGATAACATCTTCCAGTTTGCAAATTTCAGGAATATAGGAATGCTGATTAAACTAAAGACATACATTTCAAACTACAGGTATGTCAAAAAGTTTTTCCGGAATTCTCACCTGAGGATGGCTTATACTTTCCAGAACATTTATGTCGGACAGAGTCCTTTTGACTCACCGGCGCTTTTCTCAATGGTTCCGGCAGCGGAACTCACTGAAGGGTCATTCTTCCCAAAGGGAGGGATGTACACCATCGTAGAAAATTTAGTTTCAGCGGCACAATCAGCAGGCGTCCGGTTTCATTACAACATGCCCGCAAAAAAA
>Ga0209539_1000652_pt1 | contig 19507 bp, 17 predicted proteins | sample BarGraNGADG00312_2_FD_184499 | JGI IMG/M metagenome (GOLD analysis project Ga0209539, IMG submission 184499) | Arctic peat soil microbial communities from Barrow, Alaska - Barrow Graham LP Ref core NGADG0011-312 (SPAdes) (version 2) | ecosystem: Environmental > Terrestrial > Soil > Wetlands >... | reverse complement strand
CAACCGTCGCGACTTGTATCGGACGGTCATACCTTGTGCGTATTGATGTAGCACCTTCCCCTATGCCGATCCCTACTACGTGGATAGATTTCGTTGCTGCAACGTCCTGTAGTTCTTTAAACGTAAGACCGGTACTATTGACATTCCCCTCGCCGTCCGAGACAACGATTATAAGACGATAAACATCTTCGGGCTCTCGTTCGAAAAGACCTATTCCCAAAGCAAGAGCGTCCGCATCCGCCGTCGCCCCAAACGGTATGAACTGAGATACGTCCTCAAATACTTGCTCGCGCTCATGCTGAGTAAAATTGTCGCCAAACGGCTTATGAACTATTGGCGCGTCCGCAAAGCCGATGATCGCGTAATCAATCCCGATATAATCGAACGCTTCCATAAAGAGCAAGACACCTTGTAACGCAGCAGTTCGTCTTGGCTCCTGCATTGAACCTGATTCGTCTAAGAGTAACATAATCCGGTGATCTACGTGAGTGGGCCGCCGGCGCTTTAAGAACACATCGAAGTCTTTAGTTGTTGTTGGAACCCCTTGTTGTATCTTTCTCGTCACATCCATAACTCGGCGTAAATCCGGTTTCTGACCGGAAGAGTAATAGCCTTCGTACTTTGGCTTTCGGTTTTTTGCAAGCACGTTATTCAGCGTTCCAACAAGCGTTTGTAACAATCCTGATACCGCAGCAAACGCCTTGTTATATTCGTTCTTGTCCGAGATGCTTTTGCTTTGAAGGTGCCGACGCTGAGCGACAAGATCCCTGCGGGTAATTTCAGAGTGCGGCTTTTCTGAGGAAATTCGTACGTTTTCACTTCGGTCTCTTTTTGCCCCAATTCTTTTTTCAACAGTATTGGCTTCAAGTGATTCAGGCACAGTGCGCTTCGCAGATAGCCGATCGGCGAGTTCTTTTGAATGTTTCTCCAGAATCTGTTGCGCCTCTTGCTCCAATTGCTGAAACTTAATCTCCGATGGGTTATCGCCCTCGCCCAGAGGTCGCTGCCCACGCTCAATCGTTAGCGCTATGTTTTCGATGGCTTTTTTGAGCAGCGTATCGTACGGTTCTAAAATATACTTCTGCACGTTTTCAGCTGCTTCCCGCGCAAAACGACGCTTCTCTTGCTCTGAAGCGCGGCCACGAGGGTGATGGGTAAAGATAGATTCAAAAAACTGAACGGTGGTCTCGAAGACTGTCCGTACTTCTGGGTTGATAAAGAGTGAAGGAGGCTTACCAAACCGCCAATAGTACAAGACGGACAACAGATACTCAAGATGGGGGAGGACCTGATACGCCTGAATTGTTGAATTAGAGCTTTTTTGAACCTCCTTTTGTAGTTTGTAGCTGTAGGATGTGGTGCTTAGGTCTTCAGAGAGCAGATCGTCGTAAATGAGATCCAAATATCGGGAGGTCCCGGTGAACGTCGCTTTGATCCAGTTATTTGCTCGCGGATCTTCAAATGTATTCAGAAGCAACCGCAACGATTCGGTCGAAAGGAGTTGCCCGAAGGTCGGATTTTTTTTGTCCACTCGCGTTATCTGATAGTGACCGATCTCGTGCAACAATGAACCTACGATTTTGTCCGGTGGTGCCGTAACGAGGTCGATAAGGGGGAAGGTTACAGTGTTGTTTTCATAGTCATAGGCCCACCCTTCTCCGGGAATGACGTTTATATCAACATCCTCTCCTAATCCCGTAGAGATTATCGTTATCAAGGTGTGCATCTTCTGAAGGAGGAGGACCTGATCCATCTTGTTTTTTGCAGCTAACTGTGCTATTTGTCTTTTTTGTGTTTCTGACAGCCCGACTCCTCGCGTTTGCGACGGTGGTACCAACGTGCCTAAAGAAACGGGCTCAGATAAAGCGTTAGGCTCCGCTTGCGTGCGCAACCTTGAATTTTTTTCAGTCAACGATACCTCTAGGACATCCAACCAGCCCTTGTCTGCAAAAATAGCATAACGTTCTGGAGTTCGCAACACGTTGATCTGGTCTACAAGAAGGGGCAACGACAGTCCCCGAAGAAGTTCTTTGTCGTTTTTTTCTCGTCGGACCAAACAACCGAACAAGCACTCGAACACACCAAGTCGGAACCCGACTGGTACCCCGTCGCGCAGTAATGCATAGCTTACATAAGCAACGTCGTTTTCCAGACTCGCCAAAGCAACGTTATCTGCTTCATCAACGAGAGCACGGGCATTAGCCGTTAAGGTTACATTTAACGGCGGCCCTCTGGGAGATCGGCTCAGTGCGACCCACGTGGCGAAATCCCGTTTAAACTGAGCGATCGCCTGTCTTAACTGTGCATGCAACCGCGATGGGACACCTGCAACGTAGTTCTCACTGGAGTGGTACTCCACTTGTCGGCCTTTGGGAAGTACCCGTATCAACAGCTGTGGAAAACCCTTCTCCTCTTCTGTTGGCTCAGAAAATGCCGGATAGCGCACCATTTATGCCATCGAGGCTCCTGTTTCATTTATTCACGTCAGAAAAAATCTCCATGTCTAAAGTGAGCAAAATCTTGGCGACTACATATTCAACGGCGCTATGCTACAGCACATATATTCGCCGTAGAGAATATAATGATAACGAAGCCGTGTGTGCGCGAGTGGGGCTTATCAGATTTTTTTCCCCCACGTTTCGCTCGAAATTATTTAAAGTATAACTTATTGACGCGTGATGTCTCAAAGCTGATACCAGATAGCCTAGCAGCGGGAGCCAGCAAAGCCTAAAAAAGACACTATAGTTGTTACTCTGTTGTACGCAACTATATCTTCACTCGTTCTTGGGGACCAAGAGACGTTGTTTTAACCGCTTATTTTTGTCCACCTGTATCTTTAATGTTGACTTTTACGGCTTTCACCTTTTCCACAGGCTCTTTCCTTGGCATAGTGATTTCTAGTACCCCATTATTGAATCGCGCTTTTGCTTTTTCCGGAACTACAGTGGCAGGCAAAGAAATCCTTCGTTTATACGCGCAACCCCGCTCTCGACAAGCATACGACTGCTGTTCACCTTCCACCTCAGCTTGTGGTTCAGCAGAAATGTCTATAGTGTCGGGCATAAGGTCGATGTCAATGTCCTCTTTCTTGACCCCTGGTAGATCCGCTACGAGATGAAGTTCTGTGCCGAGGTCGATTACATCTATTTCAGGCGTCCTCGTTGGGCCCCAATGCCTTGGCATTATATCGGGGACGTACGTTTTGTATAAATGCTCAGCCTTTGAGCGTTGTTCCTCAGGAACGAATCTTTGGTAAAGATCTTCCACTGTCGCAAGCGCGGCATCGAGCACGCCCCCCACGTTTGCAATAACCTCTTGAATCCTATCGTCTCTTGTTGTCATTCTGATCCCTCTAATTAGCTAATCTCCCGTGTGAGCCCTCCTAACTAAGAACGCTCACGTGCACCTACAAATCTGCTTTTCTTATTTATATCCTCACCCCTTGTAAGAGTAAATATGTTCGGCGCTCAGCGACCTGCAAGTACCATAGCACCTTGAAGGAAGTCGGGGCAAAAAAGGCGTGCTCGTTGGAGGGTTAGCTTTGTTAGAAGCCTTGGAGAGCGATAACCAAGCATAAATATCTTGCCATATAGAGTCTAAAACCTCTTACAACAAAAAGGAGATGATATCTATGGGAACAGACAATGCGTATGTTTTACCAAAATTGCCCTACGACTACAACGGTTTAGAGCCGTATATCTCTGAGCAACAACTTACGATTCATCACGACAAGCACCATCTCACGTACGTAAACGCGGCGAATGCGGCTTTTAAAAAGCTTGAAGAAGCACGAAAGAACAAAGCAGAAATTGACGTTAAGGCAATGCTGAAAGAGTTGTCATTCAACATAGGCGGCCATCAACTGCATTCTATTTTTTGGCCTACTATGGCGCCTGCTGGAAAAGGCGGCGGTGGGGAGCCCACAGGTAAGCTCGCAGAAGCTATAAACGACACATTTGGCAGCTTTGCCCAGTTCAAGGCGGAGTTTAGCAAGGCAGCAGCAACCACTGAGGGTTCAGGATGGGCTGCACTCGCTATCGACGTGAAGACTAAACAGCTAGCCATAATGCAGATAGAAAAGCACAACGTCAACGTCTATACCGGCTTCTACATTGTTATGGTGCTAGACGTTTGGGAACATGCCTACTACCTAGATTACAAGAACGAACGGCCAAAATTTGTTGAGGCTTTTTGGAATATCGTGAATTGGGAGAGGATCAATAAGCGTTTTGAAGAGGCTTTAGATAGTACGTTCGCGGTCCTCTAGACTTTATTACCACAAGGTGAGCGTTAGACATGCGCAGTCTAAACGCTCCTTTTTTGATAATACCGCCTACATCAGGTCTCACACGATTGTTCAGATCACTGCATATCACGATTTGTTTTGCGTATAATTGTAAAACGTGATTCTCGAGCAATCTAGCTTAGCTAACGGCGCCCTATCTCACCATTCAACGGAGCTGCCGCCACCGTTAGATCCTCTTTGAATTGTGATTTGCTGCCGGGTATGCGAATGAAAAGCGTCATCGTGACTTATGACGATAACTTGACTTAATCCTGTAATTGCACCTATTTGGCTTGCCAAGTTATTACGGCGTTCCTCATCAAGATGTACTGTAGGTTCATCAAGAATGAAAAGGCCGAGTCCGCCGATAACCTCCTGAAGCGCTAGGCGAACGCTCAGGCATGCTGATATTTTCTCGCCACCACTCATTTCGTATAGCGAAATTACATTATCGTTTATTGTTTTGAAGATTAGGTAATCTTCCTGCCAAAACAGTTGAGACCCTGCACCGGCGAGACTTGACCAGTACCGCTCTGCGTGCTTGCTTATCTCTCTCGTGTAGACGGGGCGTAATGAACTCAATTTCTTAAAACTAGCGCGAACCTCGTCAAAAAATTTAGCGTCGGATTCAATTTCAGTAAGTTCGACTTCAGCGACCATTAGATCTTCTTTTTTCTCTTTAACGTCGCTTTTGATTGACTTTTCTTGATCAATCTGTTTGAGTAATTGCGTCAGGACGCCTTTTTTTTCGTTGAAAACTCGTTGTTTCCCTTCTAGCTCTTCAATGATTCGCTGATGTTCCTGTTTGTCGTAGACCGCTTTAGTTTCGAGGACTTTGCTATCAAATTCGGCTCGTTGGGCCTCCAAATCCTGAAGTCTGCTGCATAACTGATCGTAACTGGTCTCTAAGTTTTCCAGTTTCTCGGCGCTACTTTTAGATGCTAAGTAAAGATCATACGCTGGTTTCACTTCCTGCAGTTCCTGGGCAAGTCTCGTTTCATTTTCTTCGTTCCCACCTGCTTTAGAAAGCTTCGCCGTTTCACTATCGATGCGTTCCAGCGCCTGAGTAAGTTGATATTGTGTTTCCTCGACGTCAGAGATTTCTTTTAGTGCTGCAGGTTCATCAAATCTTTGAAGATTGTACCATATCGAGTTGAACTCGTCAGCTAGTGGTTTCAACTCATCAAGAAGTGCTTTTGTGTTTTTGATTGCTTCAGAAGAATCGCTTATGGCGTTAGTCTCGGCGACCAATCGCTTGATTTCGGTGTTGACGCTGTCCACTTGCTCTTTTAGAAGATCAAGCTCGAGTTTCTTCTTTTCGAGTATCCTGAATTGCTTTTCAGCTTCAACCGCTTGCTCTATTGCTGCCGATTTTTCTTTCTTTTGTGACTCCAGTTTGACCAGATCTTGTTGAAGTTTCTCCAGCTTTTGCCGCTGCTTTTGCCCGAGCTCTAAAATTGACTCACAGGTTTCGTGGGTATACGGGCAGATACCTTCTAATAGATCCGCCAATTCTTTCTCAAATTGCCGCTTTAAGCCATTTCGTTCGCCCAGTAGCGCGATTATATCATTATACTCCTTGTTTAAACCCTCCAACTGATCAGCTTCTGTTTTTAGAGCGTCATAACTTCGCAGTTCTAGCTCAAGTGCGTTGATTTTAGCGTCGTATTCGTTGAGTGTTTTGTGCTTCTCGTCTAATTTGTCCAGGAGGGTTTCATATTTCCGTTGGTTACTCTGTAACGTCTCTAATTCAGCCTGAAGCTTGTTGTAATCGTCAGCGTGTTTTTTGAGCCCTTCGGCTCTTTTTTTGAAATTTCGAAAATTATCTAAGTCAGCTATTTTGTTGTGCTTTCTATTTTCAAGACGATCATATTCACCTTGTTTGGCGAAATGATCTTCCTGAAGTTTCGCAATTTGTCGAAGATACTCCCGTACCGTTTGAAGCTCAGTTGAGATTTTGTTATATCTTCGAAAATATTGGTAATTGGCTTCGACTATCTCTTTCGCGCTGCGACTGTCTGCTAGATCTCTCTTGACATTGCTCTGGTTCATTTTCAGAGCACCTATTTGAGTCGCTGCATCACGGAGCTCGCGTTCGAGGTTGATGATTGTTTCACTGAGCTCGTCTAGGATCCGTTTGTGGGCCGCTATTGAAGTTATTTCTTTTTCGATGTCTTTAAGCTCGTTTTTTATGATAATCGATTGATCTTCGTGTTCCTCCAGGCTCTCGATTTGTTTCTCCAGGTGTTCAACGCTTGACTTGAGTACGCGAACGTCGCCGTCATGCTTAATTGCCTGCTCTTTGAAGTTGTTCTTGACGTGCTTGGAATCTTCAAAGGCTTGCCTGTAACGGTATAACCCGAGCACCCTGTCAAAATGGTCTTTACGAGCCTGAGCGCTGTACTCGAACTCATCGATGATCTTGCCTTGTTGAACACAAACGACATTTGAAAACAAACTGCTGGCTGAATCATTGTAGACGCTCGAAATGCCAAGCTCGTCTATGATTCGCTGGTGGATTTCCTCCTTTCCGAATAGTTTGGAGTTCCTTTCGTCGATGTAAAGCTCCCACGTTTGCGGCGCCGAACGGGAGAGTGTGTTTACAACGCGGAACGCTTTTCCGTTGCTGGAGAATTTGACTTCGATTAAACCTTCAGTCTCACCTTTCCTGAGAAGGTATTCTACGACGCCTTGCTTGTATTTGGTTCCTTTATGATCAATTACGGCAGACTTGATGCCTTGCGGGTCGAAACCGAAAATTGCCCGCCCTATACAATCGACAATGGTACTCTTTCCTGCGCCGTTCTCCCCATAAATAGAAATCGTACCGTCACCAAGCAGGATTTCGCCCGAATCAACGAATGTCCTAATATTCCTGAGGAGAATGCTGTCGATCTTCATAGGGTTTCTCTTCGAAAATTGGAGACATGCTGCGCTATCATTTCGGCGTCTTCGGCACTTGCAGGGCTTGTATCAAGTACCTCTTTCATGATGCCTCGCGCAAACGCGGCTACGTCTGGTGCTTGCAGGTCGTAGCTGGAAAACGTGTGTTGAAACATTTTGAGTTCAAGTTCATCCATCGAAGTCTCGACTTCAGAAAACGCGCCTTCGTCACTCGTAGTATTGTCTATTATCAAACAATAAAGTGGCGAGTAGCGGACCTCAATTGCTGCTTTTGACTCAGCCAAGCTCAGATTCGGAGGGGCGTGACCGCCGAACACCACCCTGACGAGAGAGTCGGCTAGTTGATTGTCCGTGTTCTCTCTGTCCAACAGTTCAAGGGCCTTTTCGGTTGCTTGATCGGTACTGGCTAGCTCGACATTGAGACTAACCATGGGGCGAGCGCTGCGAACTTGGACTTCTGAAACCTCGGCTACCCCGTCTTCTAACTCCACATCATAAAAGACCCGTTTATACTCTTGATCAGTGAATCTATAGTATTCCGGGCTACCGGGGTTGAAAATCCAGTCACTTATCTGAAAGCTGTTGTGAGCGTGTCCGAGCGCCAAATACGCCGCTTTTGGCCTGAGCATTTCAAGCTCTGACAATGAAATATCCGGATGCCCTTCGGCAACGTGATGCTCAACTGCAGCGTGCAAAAGTATAATGTTGGGTGCCTCCGGCATTTGATTGAAAAAATTCTCAATTTTTGACCGCAGATAGATGCCGTGATACCCGAGCCCTATGATATTTGTATCGCCAATGTGTCTAGTCGCGTTTTCAAGATTGTCCCCATCTGGGCCAAGATAGTCGACCAGCTCCAGGTATTCAAGGACGTTATTGGCCGTGTCGCTCTGAGAGCCTTTTCTCCTATCGTGATTACCATCGATCACGAAAAAGGGGATCCCGGCTTCCTTTAGTGGATTCAGTATTTTGATGGCGTGGATGAGGGTTGTGTGGTCAACTAAATTTGAGTTAAAGAGGTCGCCGCTGTGCAGCACAAAATCAACCTCGTTCTTGATAGCGTAGTTGACGATTTCTCGTGTTGCTCTGGTCCAGTCTTGCAGGCGTTGTTTTAATCCGTATTGTCGATAGCCCAAGTGACTGTCGCTGAGATGTACAAACCTAAGTTTAGTTCTGATCGTGAGCACCTCTTTTTGCAATGACAGTTTTACAGCTTAAGATAATCCGCTCTTGCGACAGAGAAACGCCGAGCAAGCAGGGATCACGCGCGAATGCTGAACAACAGGCAACTGGCAGGATTCTGTTAAAATTGAGTGGAGTAATTGTTGAAATAGTTTTGCGAGTCGTAGTAGTTCGCGAGATGGAGATCCTTGTTTCTGCGTTTTTGCACCGAAACACCCCGCTTAAAAAAACGATTAATCACTAATTCTTGGTCGATAGAGGGCTCTGGAGCGGCAGCTATCCGACGTTTTCGATCGAGGGGCAAGACATCAATATACTAACAACTGCTGCTCAAAATGCACACGAGACTACGCAGCAAAGCACGTGGGGGAATACATTAAGCGATAATTTGGATAGCTTAACGCCATGGATCACAGCCGATTTTCCGTTCACTACACTTGACGTGAATGTTACGCCAATCCATACTTGGGTCGACCTCAAAGCCGCTATTGACGTTCTCTACCCTGTGCGCTACGGTGAAGATACAAGCAAGTTCGTAGACAACAGCGTGCACTTAGAGCGGCACATCAGCGCATTTGTTGTTACTCCTGCGGAGTACACTGCGATAAAACAACACGAATCCTGGGCTAGTGCAGGCTTCCCAATGCCTGCTGGTTTTGCAAGTCTTTTATTCCCTTTAATCCCTCTCGCTCTTGGATGGTACTATTATGGACGGCGAGCATACCCGCGGTTCCTCGGTGGATTTCTTACGCTTCATAGAAACTCGTCAGAGACATGGCACGAAAAAGCGAAAAAAGAGATGCATCGAAAAGAGCCAATCTACACTCTTGCTATCAAATACCTAGACCGAGCCTTAGAGCTAGCTCCAACTGACAGCGATTCGTGGAATGACAAAGGGATTTGCTATGTGCGATTGTATCGTAACGACGACGCGAATGATTGTTTTCAAAAAGCGCTTAAATATAACTCAGATCATCACAACCGCGATATTTACCAGCGTAATTATGATGTTACTAAAAGAGAATAAACTAGGGGAAAAAGAGTGCTGGGGAGATGGCTCCCTGGTTTACTTGCTAGGAGTAACGGTCTAAAATCGAAAAAAGAAATAACGAGCTAGGATGACAAAGATACCAAAACAGAAGCCTTATTAACGGGATCAACTCTCTAGCTTGCGATAGAACAATTGATGTTAACTTAGCTTGCTATTAGCTCCATTATAAAGCTGGTGATAGCGTGAATGAAGACCTGAAGTATTGTGGAAGGTGTGGGACATCAAACCTAAAAGATGCCGTTTTCTGTGAACGCTGTGGGAATCGCTTTATTGAGCCCCCACCAGCTGAAACCGTAAGCCCGCCTCCAAGTGCTGCCCCCGTTTCATACACCCCCCCTCCGTACGCTCCGGTCTCAGAGCCTTCGAGCCCACCACCGCGGAAGTTCAAAAAGGAGTATGTGATAGCAGCGGTGGCGATTTTGGCCGTGCTATTGATCGTAGGGGCAACAGCCATGGCGATGTCAAATAATAGCTCACCTAGTGTATCACCAACAAAAGCATCTGCAGCTCCATCACGGTACGTGAGTTCGCCTACGCTAAGCGTTACTCCAATCCCCACGCTGAAGCCCTTACCTGCGAATGCAGTTATCAAGAGGGGGACGTTAAGCGACACGCTGAGCCAAGGAGGGGTTACCGCCACTTTGGTCCGCTATAAAACGAACCCACCCGGCTACGTAGACGGGGAGTTGTGGAATAACACCTCCTATAACGCCACGATCGAAATGAATCAACCTGCGCAGTACTTCAGCCCGTCGAACAACCCCCAGAACGGATTCGTCTGGTCTGATAACTACAGCAGTTTTAGCAACATGATCCCTCTCTCGCAAGGGGACAACAGTAACAGCATTTACTCTATTTGGCATATAACCTCTCGTGCAGGGACCACAGCATATCCGGTGGAATTTCGAATGATGCTGCCTACCGAGGATAACTCAGCTACTTACGTCTTTATCTGGTCACTGTGAGTGAGCTGATACGCCGTTAACAAGGTCCTAGCGTGCGACTTCGTTATCTGGGCGCACGCTTTGTGCGGGCGACAGGAGCGCAATGCATTACGACGCGAGGTCTTACCGAAGCTGAAGCTATAACAAGTCAATTGTTATTTTTTCCCGTTACTGTTCATATGACAATGGCAAGATGTCGACCTAATTAACCCCTCTGCAGAGTAAATTTTTCGTTTAAAGGCCGTGAAAACTCCCTTTTGCAGCCCAGCATAACACCACGATAAGGTATGAAAATAGGAACTTTTAAGCCACCTCTCGCCCCTTTATTCGTGATTAATTTGTAAACGTTGATTGATCTGTCAAGGGTGGAACATGGTAGCTAATTTTTGTAGAGTTTGTGGGGCGAATATGCATCCTGCAAATAAGTTCTGCACCAAATGTGGAACGCCAGTCTCTGTCGTACCAACAACAACCCAAGAAGCCGGTAATACACCTCAAGCTTCTATTCCCTCGCTTTCTCCGATTTCGCCTATACCTAAACTAAAGTTCTGTAAAAATTGTAATAGAAGGGTCTCTTTAGATGGGCAATTTTGCGCGAGTTGTAGTGCCGACTTGAGCGGTGTGAGCGGCGACTTTAAACAAGAACCGGTTGTTGCTTACAGGTCGAGCACTCCCATGAAAAGGAAAATGAGTGGGGTGACAATCGGTTTGATAATTTGGCTAGCGATACGTACTATTGTAACAATTTTAGGCCTTCCGAGCAACATGGAAGGCTTGGATAGTAGCAATTCAATATTGCAAAGTGTTGCACAAATATCTGTGGTATTTGTTTTTGTAGTGCTTACGCTCTACGCAATCACCATTGTTGGAATATATTTGCACTATACCCAAAAGCCAAGTTCAACGCCGATAAGATGGGGGCCTATAGCGGGTTTAATCGCCGTTGGCGTTGACGTTTTCAGTATGGTTGTGATGGCTCTCATGCTCATTGGTTACGTAAACTCATATAGCTCATATTATTACAACACTTCTTCAGCTAGTGCAATGATTGCAGGCATGGTTATTGGCTCACTATTTTGGAACGGGATCTTGGCTGCACTATTGTACGGAGAGTACAAAAAAGAGGGGCAAGTGGAACGGCAAGCAACCGTACTACCCGGTTAGACATTCTACACGAATTGCGGTAGTCATATGCGTCTGGCTCGAATTATTAAAGATGGTCGCGTCATCGTCACAAGCTTCGCCCTCGGTGCAAGAAGTATTGGCTCATACTCCGTGGCCCGTCGCACAGGAGATTCGAAGTTATTTTGAGAACCCAGACTTTACGCTCTTCGGCCTCGTTTCTGTCACCGTTAAATATTTTGAACCAGATCCCCTTGATCCGGTAATATATGCATACCCGGCGAACAAATAACCGGGGCTGCGGTCAGGCCTTGTGACCGTCCGCGCCTACTTGTCTATCGATAATCGTACCTAACACAAGGCGCTTACGTAAGGGGCTAAAATACGAGTGACGTTTTGCCTGTCCGTCATTCTCGGCACTCCTGAAGGATGACACGAGCGCATCGAGTGCCTGAGCATCATCTAATTGAGCCTCGGATTCTTCATAGGCTTTTGTTTTTACTTCTGCAAGTGCATCGCTCAACAATTCTGCATCGCTGCCCGTTATGATTAATCCCTTCTCAATCATTTTTACTTCCTCCTCGTACTTTTAACCTGGACAGGCTCGACTTTTAGCATGATCGGTTTTTTCTGTCGCCGAAAAGAACGGTAATCCATGCGTTATTTCACAAAAACGTCGCTTATCGCTAAGTCCCCATGAAGATTAGGTCGTGTGCTTCAAGGTTTCGTGGCCGCCGGTATAAGTCGCAATAATAAGGCAGCTTATCCAGATCGCCGCGTAACTCGCACTTAACGTATCGCTCGCACCGTGTGCAATATGTCATGCAACAATAACAAGCTAATAAGGCGCCAATAACCTAACCGACGCGTAGAGTGAGACTAATGCCCTTGTTTCGCTGCCTTTTAGCCTGGTTACTCTGGGATATTCATGCCCACGTTACGCCTCGAGAGCCTCTTATTTTGCACACTCATGACGGTTCATACGTCCAGCCGTATTCGCGCTGCTGGTTTATCTGCACGTGTATCTTTTTGATAATTTGTCGGACCTGCTGCCGTGCGCTGTCAGGTATCCAGGGGTCGTGCACGCGGTCCAGCAGGTAGCGGTAAGCATCCCAACTGGTCGAGCACTTCCTCAAAAGTTTTTCGGCGGCCATATCGGCATAGTCGTTTTTGTGGTCTGCGATTTCAAGGATGCGCTCATCGAAAAAAAGAAATAATGAACTATGACCTAAGGAACGGATAAAAGAAACACGCGGTCATACTCAAAGAATTGCGAAGGCCATTGCGCTTACTTGAGCGAAATCGAAATTGCGATGCGTTCTCTTCCAGAATACCACGCGAAATCGTGCTTTCAGTGGTCATTTTTCTACCTCTGATTCTCTAACCAGTAACCAGATCTCTTCGTCTAGCCTTACGTGATAATGATAATGATATTTCCTATCTTTTTATCGTATTCGGCGCATGCCGCTTATGTTGCCACTCTCACCTTGGGGTTATTGCTCGAAAAAAGAAGGACGTGGAGAGCTCAGAATCGTCATCCGCTGACTAGGAACGCACATACTGAACACCCCTACTCTCAAGCTCGCGCAGATACAATCGGTGCCTTTAAGCGCTCTGATTCAGGGAGTATCATTCAGCGTAGAAGGCTTAAGCTGTTAAGCTCCTCAACGATTCGATCGACCGCATTGACCATATCTTCGGGCTTTTCGATCTTTGCCAGATATTCAATGCACTTAACCAGGCATTTCGACCGTCTATGGGTAATCGAAATCCCCTCGCACAATGATTAAATAGTAGAATTGTAATTAATAGTAGATAAAACTAATAGAAAAGCTAATTATTAGGAGATGCAATTAGTATGGCTGTCGATCTAGAAGAATCCGCCCGTAAGCTGCTCGAAGTAGTTCCACTTATTATGCAAGATATACGATCTGAGATGCGTAGTCGACGGTCACTAGACTTGACCGTCCCTCAGTTCCGCGCATTGGCCTTTGTGAACCGCAATGAAGGCTCTTCACTCTGGCAGGTGGCACATCACATGGGGCTGACCCCCCCTTCCACGTCTCGGCTTGTGGACAATCTGATCGTGCGCGGTCTGATGGCACGGAGCGACCATCCCGCTGATAGGCGGCGTGTGCAGCTAACCGTCACAGACCATGGAATGGCAATTTTGGAGGCCTCTACCCAAGGGACTCTGTCATATCTGGCAGACAAACTAAGCGGTGCGGATGCTGACAATAGAGAAGTCATCGACAAAGCCCTAGACGCGCTGCGAACCGTCTTCGCGACAAACACGCGACCAAGAGTAGTGACGTGAGCTATGTCTATCCTCACCACAGAGAACCTCACTAATAGCGTTGAGGAGCCGAAAGCCGCCAATGACCTGAGCGCCCCCCCCAGCGTCACGCTCGACCACGACAGGAAGCCAATCCTCGTTGTAAGTAACCTAAGCAAAGCGTTCGGCAAGGTTACGGCAGTGGATGCCATCAACTTCGAGGTGTTTGAGGGCGAAATCTTCGGGCTTGTCGGCTTAAACGGAGCCGGGAAGACGACAACGATGTTAATGGTGTCATCTCTTCTAAATCCTGATTCCGGCAGCGCTACCGTGTGCGGCTATGACATCATGAAGGAGAAGGATGGCGTGCGGCGTTCTATCGGGTTCGTATTCGAGGAAGAGGCCGTTGACATCTACCTTACTGGCAAGCAGAACCTGGATTTTGCGGCACGCATGTACAGTCTCTCAAAGCAAGAGCGGGAGCAGAGGGTGGCTGAGGTCTTAACGACTGTTGGACTGGAACAGCATTCGAATGGGAAAGTAAAGGATTATTCCGGGGGGATGCTGCGAAGGCTTGAGATAGCGAGAGGAATGCTGACCTCTCCTAAGGTCCTCCTCCTGGACGAGCCGACGATAGGGCTGGACGTGCAGACGCGACGATACCTCTGGGATTACCTCCGACGAGTGAACAAAGAGATGGGGGCAACTGTTCTTTTGGCTACGTCATATCTTGAGGAAGCCGATTATCTCTGCAACAGAATAGCAATTTTGCACGAGGGTAAGATAATAGCGTCAAATACCCCTGAGGCCCTAAAAGCCTCAATCGGTGAGAATCTGATAACGCTTAAGGTATCAAAGGGATCTCACGAAACGTTCGCTGAAGTGCTAGTCGGTGAGGATCTGATAACTCCTAAGTTATCAAAGGACTCGCAGGAAAAGTTCGCAGAACTGCTGCGGGAGATGACCTGGGCAAAAAGCGTTCAAAGTGCCGAAGGCACAATAGTGCTGAGCCTTACGGACAAGAGCATAGGGATACCCGAGATCGTGAGACTGGCCAAAACACACGGATTTAGCATCTCCTCTATAAAATCAAGCACGCCAGACTTGAATAACGTTCTGTTGCATTACGCGAAGAAGACTGTCGAGGAGCACGATGAATGACGGAAGACGTAATAGAGGTACACGAGCTTACGAAGAAGTTCGGCGACTTTGTTGCGGTTGACCACATCAACTTCACCGTCAAGAGAGGTGAAATATTCGGGTTCCTCGGTCCAAACGGAGCGGGAAAATCAACGGCCATAAAGATGCTGACAACACTGCTGCATCCGACTTCTGGTTCCGCCGAGATCTGTGGGTACGACGTGGTCAAAGAAAGTGACGAAGTCAGAAGGCATATCGGAATTGTGTTCCAAGACCGATCCAGCGATGAGTATCTAACGGGCAGACAGAATCTTGATTTTCACGCACGAATGTACGAAATGAGCAAGGAGGATAGGGAGAGCAAGATAGAGGGGGCCCTTGATTTGCTTGAGCTGAAAGGAAAAGAGAACATCAGGCTTCACAATTTGCCCGAAGGCGTTCGTCGTCGATTTGAGGTGGCAAGAGGCTTCATGACTCATCCTGATGTCGTGTTCCTCGACGAGCCCACCATAGGATTTGATATAAAGGCGAGGATGGACTTGTGGAACCAGATAAAGAGGGCGAGGGAGATCGAGGGAGTAACCGTTTCGCTCACTACGCATTTCATAGAGGAGGCGAACTACCTCTGTGATCGCGTGGCTATCATCGACAAGGCGAGGGTAATAGCGCTGGACACGCCTCAGAAGCTGAAGGAGGCTGTGGGTTCGGACTTAATCTCACTTCAAATCGCTGACGGAGGGGCAAGCAGGGCCACGTTCATGGAGAAGGTACAAGAGCTCTACTGGATAAAGCGTGTTGAGGAATACAGCAATTCGATATTGTTGAATGCGGAACGCGGCGAGGGACGGGTCGCTGACCTTATAGATTTTGCAGATACGCACGGGTTTGTCATTACGTCCATAGATGAGCATGAACCGAGCCTCGAGGACGTCTTTTTGCACTTCACCGGCAGGACGATACGAGAGGCTGAAGGTGGAGCGTGACGGAGTGAGATCGGAACGAAACGCGGGGGTGGCAAGGTAAAATGGAAGCGCAGGAAGTAACTAAAACGGAAACGCAGAAAGTAGCTCACAGACCCCTATTTGAGGGCGAGCCAATTTACAGCATGTGGTTGCGGGAATTGATACGATTCTCAGGGATGCACTCGCGGATTCTCGCGACATTCGCCTCGCCGTTAATCTGGCTTCTTTTTTTGGGTATTCCATTGAGCCAGATCTTTTCAAGTGGAGCGGGCCAGAGTATAATAACCGGGGGATTACCCTTCTTCGCGTTCATCGTTCCAGGAATTGTCTGTATGGGCTTGCTATTCGGGGGCACGAATAGTGGTGTCACCGTCCTCTGGGACAAGGAGTTCGGTTTCCTGAAAGAAGTGATGGTCGCTCCTGTGCGGCGCACGTCGCTTATGATAGGCAGGAGCTTAGGAGCACTGACGATCGCGATCATTCAGGCGCTTGCCACGCTAGGAATTGCTCTCATCATCGGCACGTGGTTTGGTTTCAGGATAATCAGCGTTCCTGGTTTCCTCCTGGCGATGGGTTTCGCGATTATAACCTTCTTTGCCTTCGTTGGTTTCGGCTTGACGCTTGGCGCCATGATCGAGAACACCGAGGGATTTACGACTATTATACGGATGCTAGAGTTTCCGATGTTTTTCCTGTCTGGTGCCTTACTGCCAATTACCGTGATTAAAGGTATTCCTGTCTTGTATCAGCTACAATTCATCAATCCGCTTACGTATGGCGTTGACGGGGTACGGGGGCTCCTTACCGGTGTATTCTACCTTCCGCCATGGCTTGATTTAACCGTCATTGTCGCTTTCGCACTGCTATTCCTTTTCCTAGGTGCCTATACATTTTCTAGGATGGAGGTTGACTAAAATGGGGATAGATGTCGCACTAATCCAACCCGCATTCGGCGCTGGAGACGTGAGAAAGCTGAACATATGCACGCCGCCTCTCGGTCTCGCGTATATCGCGGCATTCTTGCGAGAGCACGGACACCGCGTCACGATTATCGACGCCGAAGTTGAGCAATTAAACAACGAACAAATTGCTCAGCGGGCAAAAAATGCGGACCTTGCCGCCATAACAACGACGGCACCAACTTACAGCTCAGCCCTTGCGCTCGCGAACCGCATTAAACAATCGAACAACCCCACGAAGGTAGTTCTCGGTGGCCCACAGGCAACTTTTTTGGATCGCGACTGTCTCGAGAGATCGGCTGCCGACGCCGTCGTCCGAGGCGAAGGGGAACACACGATGCTGGACATCGCAGACTCTGTCGAATCAGGCGGCACGTGTGACTTTGACGGCGCCACGTATAGAGATGCAGGTACCGTCATCAGGAATCCCGATAGGAAACTGATAGCGGATTTGGACGATATCCCCGTTCCTGCGAGAGATCTGCTGCCTATGGAAAAGTACTCACCACCTAAGACCACTGGAGTGATATCGAGTAGAGGATGTCCGTTCAGGTGTATTTTCTGCGCCTCCTCAAACCTGTACCACAAGACGTTTCGGTCGCGGAGCGCGTACAACGTCTTTGGGGAGGTGGCTCAGCTCGTAGCAAAAGGCTATGAAAACGTCACGATGCTTGATGACAATTTCATTCTCAACAAGGAGCGCGCGTTCGAATTTGCAGATCTAGTGGAAGAGCACCGCCTTAAATTTGATTGGTCATGCACTGGACGCGTGGACTCCATTGACGAGGATTTGCTCCAAAGACTGCGCGAAGTCGGCTGCAACGGGCTCTTTTTTGGCGTTGAGTCTGCTTCGAACAACACGCTAAAGCTCATCAAGAAAGGGTTTACGACCGATCAGGTCATCAACGCCTTTGACGTGCTCAAAACCTACGATTATCCGACCACGGCGTCATTCATGATCGGTTTGCCCGGAGACGATCCAGGGAAGGTCGCCGACACGATCAACCTCGCCAAACAGATCAATCCAGACTTCGCAATGTTTTCCGTTACGACGCCGTATCCAGGAACCGAGCTTTACGACAATATCGACGACTACGACCTTGAAATTGTTATAGACGACTGGAGCAAATTCACCCTCACAAAACCAGTAGTCCGCACGAGCGCTCTTTCGACAGCTGACCTGCACCGGTGGTTTTTAAGAGCATACGTGAGTTTCTACGTACGAGCGTCCTATGTGAGGCGAGCTATCGCAAAAAAGCAGATGGGCTTCGTGCTGAGCCCCGTCAAGGCCGCTGTCACAAACGCTGTTCGCAGCGTATTTTGAGTCAGGTAGTATTGATCTATGACGAACGTGCCAACGCTGGATGTAGCCGACAGCCCCAAAATTGTGCTTACTGCCGATGAAACGATGATGAGCAGGTTCCGCGGAGGCATGTTTGTCGGGTTCGCGACCTGCATGCCACGAGGGATTCTCCCGGACTGGTTTTTCTTTCGCGTGTGAGCGCCGGCGTCTCGAAACTCCTTCCAAGTCGCGGCTGTAAAAATATCGAGCTAGTGGGATAAATTGGTCACACAAGATGAGAGCAACGAACATACTACTGACCGGACGAGACGTATTCGACCTTGATCGAGATCACGACGGAATCGCCTGTGAGGATAATCCGTAGGGATTGAAATTGACAGAGCGGTCTGCAGATAGCACAAAGCTGTCACCCTAGATTGCTGCATTCTGAAGTGCTTCATAAGGTTTGACATTTAGCACTTAAAGAAGTCTTTATCGTACTCTGGCGTAAAATCTGGATCCTCCTCTCGAACAGCGTTGATCGCCTCTCTTAACACTTCTTCCTTTGTTTGGGGGCCCCCCTGGAGGGCTAGACTGTGCCTCATCAACATGTTGTAGAGCATCCGCAGCATGTTCTGCGAAGATCTGCGGGCACCGTGGGGTATGTGTTCTAATTCAAGCCCTACTATCCTCTCTATTTCGTCGCGCGTGCGGCTTGATGACACCTCTGCCCTTTCCTTAACGACTAGTTTCACCAGTTCGTCGCTTCTTATCGGCACCGTTGTCCTTTGTAACTCCGATCTGCCGTTTTCAGTCAGAACGTATCGGCCCTTCTTCGGCGCCCCCTCAAAAGTGACGAGGCCAAGCCGCCGCAAGAAGGATATATCTCGCTCAACGGTGGCAGCCGATACGTTGTGGAGCCTTTGGAGCATTTGCCGAGTTGCAGAGCCATTTTGCAAAAAGTAGAAGAGTTCGCCAACGAGACGTGCCTTTACGCCCTCACTTACACCCTCACTTACACCCTCACGTACGCCCTCAACCCCTCCACGCATGAGGATGCGAGTGAAGTTCACGCTAATCAGGGCATCATCGATCGTTGCTTGCACTCTCTCGGGCATCGGTCTTCTGAATACGACGGAAAAGAAGGTATCGAACGTGAATTCGACAGGTTGTAGGCCAGCCTCAGCTATAAGTCGCTGCATCTTCGGGATCCCGGATCCCATTTTTTCGATGTACTTGATCTCATGTAGAAGGTTCGCGATGTTTGGGTTACGCAGCAGATTCCGCTTTCACGTATGCCAACTTATTTTGTTCTTGGCGATCTTAGAAAGTTCACAGAACAACACGGTGATATTATTCTGTGGAATCAATCAAACCGTGCATATATTATGACGCATGGCG
>Ga0209539_1000651_pt1 | contig 19509 bp, 18 predicted proteins | sample BarGraNGADG00312_2_FD_184499 | JGI IMG/M metagenome (GOLD analysis project Ga0209539, IMG submission 184499) | Arctic peat soil microbial communities from Barrow, Alaska - Barrow Graham LP Ref core NGADG0011-312 (SPAdes) (version 2) | ecosystem: Environmental > Terrestrial > Soil > Wetlands >... | reverse complement strand
TTCAACGCGGTCTTCGTGATCGGCGAGTCCGTGGGAGAGCTGATGTTCTACGGGCAGGGAGCGGGCTCGCTGCCGACCGCCACGGCGATCCTCGGCGACGTGGTGAACATCGCGCGCAACCTCGACAGGCCGCCGGTGTCGACGCGCTCGTACTGGTCGCGGCCGGGCGTGGTGCGCTCCATCGAGGACGTGGCCACCCGTTACTACACCGTGCTGAAGGTCGTCGACCGGCCCGGGGTCCTCGCCAAGATCGCGGGGGTGTTCGGGGAGCACAACGTGAGCCTGGAGAGAGTGGTGCAGAAGGGCATAGGCAGCAGCGCCCAGATAGTGCTGATAACCCACAAGGTGCTCGAGCGCGATTTCCAGGCCGCCCGCGACGGGCTGGAGAGCCTGGACGTGGTCGAGGAGATACCGAGCGTCATCAGGGTCGAGTCAGGTTGAGCCGCCCAGGCGGCCGCAAGTCGAGAGGGAGACCTTGGAAGCTGAATCCGTGAAGATACACCCGCGCTGGCGCGGTGTCATAGATGAGTACAGGGAGCACCTCCCGGTGAGCGAGGCAACCCCCGTGATGACCCTGCTGGAGGGCAACACGCCGCTGCTGCGAGCGCGCGCCCTCTCCGCGCGGCTGGGCCTGGAGGTCTACCTGAAGTACGAGGGGGTCAACCCGACGGGGTCGTTCAAGGACCGCGGCATGACCATGGCGATCAGCAAGGCCCTCGAGGAAGGCGCTTCCACCGTCATCTGCGCTTCAACCGGGAACACCAGCGCATCGGCGGCCGCCTACGCCGCCAAGGCCGGGATAAAGTGCATCGTGCTCGTACCGTCGGGCGCCATCGCGCTGGGCAAGCTCACCCAGGCCCTGATGCACGGCGCGCAGGTGCTGGCGGTCAACGGCAACTTCGACGACGCGCTGCGGGTGGTGCGCGAGATCGCGGACGCCGAGCCCATCGTCCTGGTGAACAGCCTGAACCCGTACCGCATCGAGGGGCAGAAGACCGGGGCCTTCGAGATATGCGACGTGCTGGGCAAGGCACCCGACGTCCAGGCGATACCGGTCGGCAACGCGGGCAACATCACCGCCTACTGGAAGGGCTACCGCGAGTACCAGCAGGCGGGAAAGATCTCCGCGCTGCCGCGAATGCTGGGCTTCCAGGCGGAGGGCGCCGCGCCGATAGTGCTGGGGCACCCGGTGGACAAGCCCGAGACCATCGCCACCGCGATCCGCATCGGCAATCCCGCTTCCTGGAAGCAGGCGGTGGCGGCCGCGGAGGAATCCGAAGGCAGGATCGACACGGTGACCGACCGCGAGATCCTGAACGCGTACCACCTGCTGGCGGACGAGGAGGGCGTCTTCGTGGAGCCCGCCTCCGCCGCGTCCGTCGCCGGCCTCATCAAGGCGCGGGAGGCCGACATCGTCTGGCCCGGCCTGACGGCGGTCTGCATCCTGACCGGCCACGGGCTCAAGGACCCGGACCGCGCGATCGCGGAGTCGGAGCAGCCTCCCCTCATCGAGCCGTCCGTCGACGCCATCATGCAGGCGATCACCGCCGCGCGGAGGTAAGATGCCCGGACTCAAGATCGCAGTCCTCGTCCCCGACGGCGCGGCCGACCTGCCCCTCGAGTCGCTGGGAGGCAGGACCCCGCTCCAAGCGGCACTGATCCCCAACATGGACGAGCTCGCCGCCGGGGGCGCGCACGGCACCGCCGCCACCGTGCCGCCGGGCATGCCGTCGGGAAGCGACGTGGCGAACCTGGCGCTGATGGGCTACGACCCCGCGACACATTACGGGGGCAGGGCCCCGATAGAGGCGGCGAACCTGGGCATCGAGATACCCGACGGATGGACCGCCTTTCGCTGCAACCTGGTGGCGACCGACGGCGAGCGAATGCTGGATTACAGCGGCGGCCACATCGGGCAGGCGGAGGCGGCCGGCTCCATGGAAGCGCTCGAGGCGGCCATGGGCGACGCGGTCACGCGCTTCTACCCCGGCAAGTCATACCGCAACATACTGCTGCTCGAGGGAGACTACGGCGATGTGCGCTGCACGCCGCCACACGACATAACCGGACGGCCCATGGCGGAGCACCTGCCGCGGGGGAAGGGCGCGGCGCGCGTCCTCGAGCTGATGGAGAAGTCTCGCGAAGTGCTTGGCGCGGTCGGCTCACCGGTGGACATGATCTGGCTCTGGGGGCAGGGCGGCCGGATGTCACTGGAGCCCTTCGCGGAGCTCTATGGCGTCACCGGCTCGGTCATCAGCGCGGTCGACCTGGTCTGCGGCATCGGGAGGCTCGCCGGCCTGACGCCCTTGGACGTGCCCGGCGCGACCGCTTACCTGGACACCGATTACGCCGCTAAGGGCCGCGCGGCGATCGAGGTGCTGCAGAGGCAGGACTTCGTCTTCGTGCACGTGGAAGCGCCGGACGAGGCCTCGCACATGGGAGACCCCACCGAGAAGGTGAAAGCGATCGAGCGGTTCGACCGGCACGTGGTAGGCCCGGTGCGCGCGCACCTGGCGTCGAGCGGCGAGCCGTTCAGGATATGCGTGGCCCCGGACCACCCCACTCTCATAAGCACGCGCACCCACGATGGCGCGCCGGTGCCGTTCGCCGTGACCGGCGAGGGCATAGCGGCGTCGGCGGCGAAGGGGTTCTCCGAGGCCGAGGCGCGCAGACACGGGCCGGCGCTGGACGAGGGCTGGAGGTTGATGAGTATGCTGACCGACCCCTCACCATGGCCCTCCTAGCGACAACGGCCGCGCGCGCAGGGCGCACAGGAGTGCAAGCCCCGGCATCGAATCAGTAGCTTCGAGCAGGAGGTTGGGTAGATGGAGCAGACCACAGAGCCCCTACCGCAGGCGCCGGTACCGCCGCCGGCCGCGCCAGTTCCCCGCAGGAAGTCGCAGACGCCGACCGGATGGATAGTCGGCGGCGTCGCCCTGGTCCTCGTCTTCCTGATGATCATGTTCGTATGCGGCACCTGCTTCATCATCGCCACCCTCTTCAAGAGCGGCGAGTTCAGGGGGACCGGCGTCGGCGTCATCGAGGTGACCGGTGTGCTCGCGTCGAACGGCGCCGGGCTGGGAGGCACCTCCTCGCAGTCCGTGGTCGAGCAGCTCTACCAGGCCAGGCGCAGCAACGGGATAAAGGCAGTGGTGATCAGGATAGACAGCCCCGGCGGCACCCCGGCCGCGGCGCAGGAGATCTACGGCGAGATCAAGAAGACCATCGAGGTCAAGCCGGTGGTCGTCTCGATAGGCGACACCGGTGCCTCGGCGGCCTACTACCTGGCTTCCGCCGCGAACGTCATCTACGCCGAGCCCGACTCCAACGTGGGAAGCATCGGCGTCATCCTGGAGATCCCCAACGTGCAGGAGCTCGACAAGAAGATCGGCCTGCAGTGGTACGTCTTCACTCAAGGCCAGTACAAGGACATAGGCAGTCCACTGAGGCCGCCCACGCCGGCGGAGCAGGCGATCATCAACGAGCAGATGCGAGTCGCCTACGACCACTTCATCACGGGCGTCGCGCAGGGCAGGCACCTCGACGAGGCGAAGGTCCGAGACCTGGCGACGGGGATAACGTTCCCGGGCACGCAGGCCAAAGACCTGGGCCTCATCGACAAGATCGGCAACTATCGCGACGCGGTCACGCGCGCGGGAAGGATGGGGGGCATCAGCGGGGAGGTCCGCACGATATCACTGGGGCAGTCCGGGCCGTTCGGCATCTTCTCGGAGCTGCTCACATCCTTCAAGGACATCTCCAAGAGCCTCAAGTCGATCGTCGACAACAGCGGAGTCTCGGACAACAACAGCCCGCCGCAGACGCGGTAGGGCGGCGCGGAGGTGACGATGGCCGGCGATGGCGTGGAGAAGCCACTGAAGATCGCACACATGTCCGACATACACGTCGGTTCCGGACACTTCGTCTCCAACCTGCTCAACCGCGCCATCACGGAGATAAACGAGACCGAGCCCGACCTGGTGCTGGTCTCGGGCGACCTCACCAACGACGGCTTCCGCCAGCAGTACTCGGCCGCGCGCGCCTACCTCGACAACCTGGAGTGCGACCAGATGGTGGTCATCCCCGGCAACCACGACTCGCGCAACGTCGGATACGTCCACTTCGAGGACATGTTCGGGCAGCGCAACAAGGTCGCCACCCTGCCCGGGGTGACGATGGTCGCGCTCGACTCCTCGCAGCCCGACCTCAACGAGGGCAGGCTGGGACGGCAGAACTACCGCTGGATGGTGGAGAGCTTCGAGAGGCCCGAGGACTTCAAGATAGTGGCCCTGCACCATCACCTGCTACCGCTTCCCGGCACGGGCCGCGAGCGTAACATCATCGAGGACGCGGGTGATTTCCTGGAGCTGCTGGTCGACAGCGGGGTCGACCTGGTGCTGTCCGGGCACAAGCACGTCCCGCATACCTGGCACTTCGAGGATTTCTACGTCTCCAACGCGGGCACGGTATCATCGCTTCGCGTCCGCGGATACTCCAGGCCCTGCTACAACATAATAGAGGTCGCCGGCGACACCTGCGTGATCAGGCGCAGGTACCCGTTTGGCGATGACATCGAGGTCGTCTCGTTCCCCATCGGGCCGAAGCCGAAGCTGACCCGCATGATCGACCACCCTGACCGGCTGCTCAAGTGAGGAAGCGATGACAGCGCGGGACGAGCCGGGGTCGGGCCGTGGCATGAAGGCCATCGCGCTCGTCGACGGCGAGCACTACCCTGACGTGACGTCCGCCGCGCTCGCTCACATCGAGGACGTGCTCGGCTACCACCTGGGCGCGATAGTCTTTCTGGGGGGCACCGAAAAGATCTCCGACCTCGAGGGTTTCGACCACCGCGGCGTCACGGTCTACTCCGGGGAGGAGCGCGAAGCGGTGCTGCGGCGCGCTATTGACGAGGCCGCCCCGGAGGTGGTCATCGACCTCTCCGACGAGCCCGTGCTCGGATACGACGAACGCTTCAGGCTCATCAGCGAGGCGCTGGCGCGCGGTGTCTCTTACCTCGGCGCCGACTTCGCCTTCGAGGCGCCGCCGCGCCCCTTTCTCTGTGACAAGCCATCCATCGGGATCATCGGGACGGGCAAGCGGGTGGGCAAGACGGCGCTCGCGGGCTTTACCGCACGCAGGCTCAGCGAGACCGGAGTGCGCCCCTGCGTCTGCACGATGGGCAGGGGAGGACCGGCCGAGCCGGAGCTGCTGCTTGCGCCGGCGGAGGTCACGGACTCGTACCTGCGCGCCAGGGCCCTCGACGGCAGGCACGCGGCGAGCGACCACTTCGAGGACGCGATGATGGCTGGCGTGGTAGCGGTCGGATGCAGGCGGTGCGGCGGAGGCATGGCCGGCAAGCCGTTCTTCTCCAACGTGCCCGAGGGCGCCGCGATAGCCTGCGCGCAACAGGCCGACGTCGTCATCTTCGAAGGCAGCGGCGCGGCCATCCCCCCGGCTGGCATGGACTCCATCATGCTGGTGGCCGGAGCCAACCAACCGCTGCACTACATCCTCGGCTACCTGGGCCCTTACCGCCTATTGCTTTCAGACCTCCTTGTCGTTACAATGTGTGATGAAATCCTGGTATCCAGCGAGAAGCTTCGCAAACTCATAGATGGCGTCTGTTCCATCAATCCCGAGGTGAAGGTCGTAAAGACCGTTTTCAGGCCCCGACCCCTTGGCGAACTGCGCGAGCGGAAGGTGTTTCTCACCAGCACTGCGCCACCCGAGGCGATCTGCCAACAGGAGCAGCACCTGGCGGCGGAGTACGGGGCCCGGATAGTCGGGACGAGCGCGAACCTCGCGGACAGGAAGCGGCTCGCGGCGGACCTTGCCGGGGCGCGCGAAGCGGAAGTGCTCCTCACGGAGCTGAAGGCCGCGGGAGTCGACACGGTGTCGCTCTTCGCGAAGGAGAACAACAAGGAGCTCGTCTACCTCGAGAATCTCCCCGTCGCTTCGATGGAGACAGCCTCGAAGAGGAGATCGACCACCTGGCGGCGGCGGCGCGCGAGAGGGCGGCCGGCAGGTAAACCGGCCCGGGCGGCGTAGTAAGCCGCCGAGGAGTTCTCCGGTAGCAATATCCCAGACACAAGCGGCCGACCCGCGCGAGCGGTATGACGGCCGGCGGCACCGCCCTCTTGCCAGAATGAGGCGTCGGGATCAGACCCGGCGCGCGAGGCGACTGAGACAGAGATGCCTGAACGACTGAACAAGATAATCATCACGGATGAAGAGCACCACCTCCCTTATTCCAAGGGGCTGATGGCGGTGTCGATAATGGCCACGGGGCTTCCGCCCGACCAGGCCTACGGCATCGCCGCGATCATCCAGGAGGAGCTCTGGAGCCAGGGCAACCCGACGGTCTCGATGAAGCACATCCGCTGCACCGCCGAGGAGATACTGGAGCGCGAGGTCGGCGCGCACTACGTGGACATCTACCGCAAGTGGCAGGCCGTGGGCCACTTGAGCAAGCCCATCGTGATCCTGATGGGCGGCGCCACCGGGGTGGGGAAGTCGACGGTGGCGACCATGCTCGCGGCCCGGCTCGGAATCACGCGCCAGGTCTCCACGGACGTCATCCGCGAGGTCATGAGGTCATCCTTCGCGCCGGACCTCATGCCGGTCCTGTACAACTCGTCGTTCAGCGCTTTCGAGGCGCTCGGCGCGATGCCGCTGCCAGAGACGACCGACAAGGTGATACTCGGTTTTCTCGAGCAGGCGGCGACGGTCTGGGTCGGGATACGCGCGCTGATCGACCGCGCGGTCGTCGAGCGCACCAACTTCATCATAGAGGGCGCCCACGTGGTGCCCGGGATCGTGGACGAGAAGTACTTCAAGGACGCGTTCGTGGTGCAGATGGTGCTATCGGTCGAAGACCAGAACGAGCACCTGAGCCATTTCGAGATACGCGAGGTCGAGACCGAGGGGGCTCGGCCGTTCAAGAAGTACATCGACAACTTCGACAACATCCGGCGGATCCAGGACTATGTGCTCGGTCTGGCTTCCGAGCAGAAGGTGCCCGTGTTTCCCTGTTACAGCATGGACGCGACCATAAGCGCGGTTCTCGACTTCGTCATCAACCGCGTTTTCGCAGAATACACCGAGACCGACGCCGCCGCCGAGGAGAAAGCGATGGCGTGCAGCGACGGAGAACGAGCCGAAGGCGTCACTGGCCGCGGGGCGCGCCAGGGAGGAGGGCTGAAGTGAGGTTGTTCATCGATACCGCGAACGTGGAGCACATCCGCGAGATAAACGACTGGGGCGTGGTCGAGGGAGTCACGACCAACCCGAGCCTGGCCTGCAAGGAGAAGCGCAACTACCGTGACTGCGTGGCCGAGATATGTTCGATAGTCTCAGGGCCGGTCAGCGCGGAGGCGGTGTCATTGGAGGCCACCGGCATGATCTTCGAGGCGAAGGAACTGGCGGCTATCGCGGACAACGTCAACGTGAAGATCCCCATGTGCCCCGAGGGCCTCAAGGCCATAAAGGCCCTGTCGGCCGAGGGCATCCAGACCAACTGCACGCTGGTGTTCTCGGCGAACCAGGCGCTGCTGGCGGCCTCGGCGGGCGCGACGTTCGTGAGCCCGTTCATCGGCAGGCTGGACGACATCGGCAACGACGGGATGCGGGTCCTTGCGGAGATAGTGGAGATATACGAGTATTACGGGATGCTGACCGAGGTGATATCGGCCTCGCTAAGGCATCCTCAACACGTGGTTGACTCGGCGCTGGCCGGGGCCCACATCGCGACGATCCCTTACGAAGTATTCAAGAAGATGACATCACATCCGCTCACCGACATCGGGATCGAGCGGTTCATGGCTGACTGGGAGAAGATCAAAGACCTTTAAAGAGAAGGCACGATGCGGCGCCGCACGGCGCCTGCTTCAAGGAGGTACACGGAAAAATGGAAGTTGTTGAAAGAGGAGTGCTCGAGAGCAAGCTCCTTCCGGAGCTGCAGGAGATCGGTCTGGCGCTCGACATCGAGGGAGTGAAGAAGCTCCGCAAGAAAGATCTGATAAACGCCATACTGAACGAGGCCGGCGTGGCCGGCGCAGAGGGCGACGGCGACGGCAGCGCCGCGGTCGAGGTCATCGAGGTGGAGGCGGGTCCGACCCCTGAGGAGCTCGCCGCCCAGAAGGACGAGGAAGACGGCATAGGCAGCGGCATACTGGATATCCTCTCGGACGGGTACGGGTTCCTTCGTACCTCCGGGTACCTGCCCTCGGAGAAGGATATCTACGTCTCGATGTCGCAGATACGCCGCTTCCGCCTCAAGAGGGGCGACGAGGTGCGCGGCCAGATAAGGCCGCCCAAAGACTCCGAGAAGTACAACGCCCTGCTGCGCATCGAGGCGGTCAACGGCGACGACCCCGAGGTCGCGCAGAGGCGCCGCCAGTTCGAGTCGCTCACGCCGCTGTATCCGCAGGACCGCCTGAGGCTCGAGACGCGCTCGACCAACATCACGTCGAGGATCATCGACCTGATAGCGCCGGTCGGCAAGGGCCAGCGCGGGCTGATCGTCTCCCCCCCCAAGGCGGGCAAGACGACGGTCCTCAAGCAGATCGCCAACAGCATCACAGATAACAACCCCGAGGTCCGCCTGATGGTCCTGCTCGTCGACGAGAGGCCCGAGGAGGTCACGGACATGGAGCGCTCGGTCACGGGCGAGGTGGTATCCTCGACCTTCGACCAGCCCTCCGACAACCACATCGCCGTATCCGAGCTGGTGCTTGAGCGCGCCAAGCGGCTGGTCGAACACCAGCGCGACGTGGTCATCCTGCTCGACTCGATAACCAGGCTCGCCAGGGCGTACAACCTGAGCACGCCGGCCAGCGGGCGCATCCTCTCGGGCGGCGTCGACTCCACCGCGCTGTTCCCGCCCAAGCGGTTCTTCGGCGCGGCGCGCAACATCGAGTTCGGCGGAAGCCTCACCATCATCGCCACGGCCCTGGTGGACACCGGCAGCAGGATGGACGAGGTCATCTTCGAAGAGTTCAAGGGCACCGGAAACATGGAGCTGCACCTCGACCGCAAGCTGGCCGACAAACGCATCTTCCCGGCCATCGACATCGAGAAGTCCGGTACGCGCAAGGAGGAGCTCATCCTCGACCCGGCGGAGGCGACCAACGTGTGGAAGCTACGCAGGGTCCTGCACTCGCTCGACCCCAGCACCGCGATCGAGATCCTCATCGACGGCATCAAGAAGACCAAGAGCAACGACCAGTTCCTGGCGCAGGTGAAGGAGCCGCGGTAGCCGCAACGCAAATATGGTGCCAGGCACCATCTTTGCGTTTTTGAGGTGGAGGGATCGCCTTGTCCGGGTTATGCCCCTGTGCTAACATCAGTGAGCAATCCCGGACACACGAATTGGGGGATGACGTTGAAGAAAGGTATACATCCGGAGTACATGGACACCAAGGTGACCTGCTCCTGCGGTGACACGTTCATGACCAGGTCGACAAAGCCCGAGCTGCACGTCGAGATATGCTCCCAGTGCCATCCGTTCTACACCGGAAAGCAGAAGCTTGTCGACTCCGGAGGCCGGGTGGAGCGCTTCCAGAAGCGCTTCCAGTCGCACCTCGACGTCAAGGAAAGCAAGACCAGGAAGAGGTGAGGGGCTCAGGCGCCTCACATCCCACGGACGTAGACGTGCCCTCCGATAAGCCACAGGCGGAACTCCAGGTAGGCGGCCAGGCCGTCATCGAAGGCGTAGTCATGCGCACCGCCGACCGGTGGGCGCTCGCGGTCCGCAGGCCCGGCGGAGACATGTTCGTCACGGTCAACCCGATCCTCACCATCGCACAGAAGCACCCTCGCTGGAACAAGTTCCCGCTTCGCGGCATCTTCGCGCTGGCGGACTCTCTCATCATCGGCGTCAAGGCGTTGTCGATCAGCGGCGGTGTGGCGCTCGAGGAGACCGCTCAGGAGGGTGACGGAGAGGCCGTCGAGCAGCTGGAAGAAGACAGGCCCGACAGCGAAACCTCTCCGCACGAAAAGGAGACGAAGTCCATCGGGGGCCTGCCCATCGCGATATCCATGCTGTTCGCCCTGGTGCTGTTCCTGGGACTCTTCATCGTCTTCCCCGCCTGGATCGCCAAGCAGTTCGACTCCTCGGTCCACAACGTCGTGGTCTACAACCTCATCGAGGGCGGGATCAGGATCGCGATATTCGTGCTCTACCTGGCGGCGATGGACCTGATGCCCGACGTGCGCCGGGTCTTTCAGTACCACGGCGCGGAGCACAAGGTGGTTCACGCCTACGAGTCCGGCGAGCCCCTCACCCCGGAGGCCGCTTCGAAGTTCTCAACGGCACACATGCGCTGCGGCACCGCGTTCCTGCTCATCGTGTTCGTGCTGAGCATACTGGTCTTCTCGTTCATGGGGAGGCCGGCGCTTTGGCTGAGGGTGCTGGAGCGGCTGGCCATCATCCCGTTTGTAGCGGCATTTTCCTATGAGATAATCAAGTTTGCCGGCAGGCACGAGGACTCCAGGGTGATGAAGGTGCTGATGTCGCCGGGCCTGCTGCTGCAGAAGCTCACGACGAGGCAGCCGGACGAATCACAGCTGGAGGTGGCGATCGTTTCGCTGGAGGCGGCGCTGGACGCGAGTGCTGCGGCGGCGGCCGACGGCTGAACCAGGTAATGGAGTAGTCATGTTCGAGAGGCTCGAGCTGCTCAAGCAGCGCTTCGATGAACTCAATAACAAGATGGCGGACCCGCAGGTCATGTCCGACCAGAAGACGTACCGCGAGCTCGCTCGCGAGCGCTCGTCACTCGAGGAAGTCGTCTCGGGGTACGACCGGTACGTGGAGCTCGAGCGGCAGCAGGCCGATGCGCGCGAGCTGCTGGCCGAAGAGAAGGACCCGGAGATGGCGGAGTTCCTCGGCACCGAGGTGTCCACGCTCGAGGACGCGCTATCCACGCAGCGCGAAAAGCTCAAGGTGCTGCTGCTGCCGGCCGACGAGATGGCCGGCCGCGACGTCATCGCGGAGATCCGCGCGGGCACCGGCGGCGACGAGGCCGCGCTCTTTGCGGGCGACCTGTTCCGCATGTACTCGCGCTACGCGGAGAACCACCGCTGGAAACTCGAGCAGCTCTCATCGAGCCCTTCGGACATGGGCGGCTTCAAGGAGATCATCTTCTCGGTCAAGGGCAAGGACGCCTGGCAGCGGATGAAGTTCGAGTCGGGCGTGCACCGCGTGCAGCGCGTGCCGGCGACGGAGTCCGGCGGACGCATCCACACTTCCACCGCCACCGTGGCGGTGCTTCCCGAGGCCGACGACGTCGAAGTCACCGTGGGCCCCGCCGACCTCAAGATAGACGTCTTCCGCTCGACAGGTCCGGGCGGCCAGTCGGTCAACACCACCGACTCCGCGGTCCGTGTCACGCACAAGCCGAGCGGCCTGGTCGTCACCTGCCAGGACGAGAAGTCCCAGCTGCAGAACAAGGAGAAGGCGCTGCGCATCCTCAAGGCCAGGCTGCTCGACGCGGCCAGGCACAAGCAGCAGCAGGAGGAGGCCGAGCAGCGCCGCAGCCAGGTGGGCACCGGCGAGCGCAGTGAAAAGATACGTACCTACAACTTTCCCCAGGGACGCGTGACCGACCACCGGATCGGCCTGACCGTCCACAAGCTTCAGCAGATCCTCGAGGGAGACCTCGACGACGTCACCGACGCGCTGATCGAGGACGAGAAGGCGAAAGCCCTCAAGGGAGCCAGCCTGTGAACCTTGTCGAGTATCTCGCAAGGGCGACCGAATACCTCGACCGCCAGGGCGTCGACTCGCCTCGCCTGAACGCGGAGGTCATGCTTTCTGCGATGCTCGGCATCAGCCGCCTGGAGATCTACACCAACTTCGACAGGCCGCTCTCCGAGGAGCACGCCGCCGCCTACAAGGACATGCTGCTGGAGCGGGCCGGAGGCTGCCCGCTGCAGCACATCACCGGCGAGACCGGGTTTCGCGGCCTCGTGCTCGAGGTCCGGCCCGGGGTGTTTATACCGCGGCCGGAGACGGAGGTGCTGGTCGAGAAGGCGCTGGAGGTACTGCCGGCCGACTCCGCCGCACGGGTGCTCGACCTCGGCTCAGGGTGCGGGAACATCGCGGTGAGCGTGGCCGCGGAGCTGCCCGGGTCCACCGTCATCGCGGTCGACATCGACGATGCAGCGGTCAGGCTGGCACGCTCCAACGCCGACAGATGCGGTGTTTCCGACAGGGTGGAGGTGCTCTCCGGCGATCTCTTCGGCCCTCTGGACGCCGGGGTTGTCTTCGACCTCGTTGTGTCCAACCCGCCCTACGTGCCCGAAGGCGCGCGAGAGTCGCTGCCCGCCGAGGTCAGGGATTTCGATCCCGAGGGCGCGCTGTTCGCCGGAGGAGAAGGCCTGGACGTGATCAGGCGCATCGTCGCCGGCGCCCCCGGCTGCCTGCCGGACGGCGGGTGGCTGGCCCTGGAGGTGGATGAGAGCCACGCCGGGCAGGTCCGCTCCATGCTCGAAGCCGACGGCTGGACAGAAGTCGAGGTCTTCGAGGACATGGCGGCTCGCCCCAGGGTCGTCCGCGCGAGGTGGCTCGTTCGATGAAGTGGAGGATCGCCACCACCCAGGATGGATTCTCACCGGAAGAGGTCGCGCGCTGCACGCGAGCTCTGAGGGCCGCCCGGACCGGCATCATACCGACTGACACGGTCTACGGGATCGCGGCGCTCGCGACCGACCCCGACGCGGTCTCGCGCATACTCGAGATCAAGGAGAGGCCGCCCGACAAGCCGCTGCCGGTACAGGCCGACAGCCTCGAGAGCGCGGCGCGTCTCGCCGCCTTCGATGACCCCGTCGCCGCGGCCTTGGCGCGGAGCTTCTGGCCCGGCGCGCTGACGCTGGTCCTGAAGCGGCGCGGACGGCTGGAGCTGCCGTTCCAGGACGACGAAACGATCGGCATCAGGATCCCGGCCAGCGCGTTCTGCCGCGCCCTGACGGGCGAGGCCGGCTTCCTGGTCGTCCCCAGCGCGAACCCGCCCGGGATGGCCTCGCCCGTGGAACCCTCAGTGATAGACCGCCGGATGATCGACGCGGCGGATTTCATGGTCGACGCCGGCCCCTGTCCCGGCGGCGTGGAGTCGACGGTAGTGAGTCTCGTCGACGGCATCGAGGTGCTGCGCGAGGGAGCCATACCGGCAGAGACGATCATGCGCGCCGCCCGGCGGGCGGCAGGTGAGGAGTCCGATTGAGAGCCCAGGGAGAACGCGACCGGGCTCCAGTGAGAATACTGTTCGTCTGCTTCGGCAACATATGCCGCAGCCCGATGGCCGAGGGCCTGGCGAGGGACCTCGCGACGCGCCGGCATCCCGATGACGCGTCCCTGCTCCGGTTCTCATCGGCCGGAGTCGGGGCCCAGAACGGCAACCCGCCCACTGAAGAGGCGGTGCTCGCGATGGCCGAGCGCGGCATCGACATCGCATCTCACAGGGCCAGGAGGGCGACCCCCGACGTCGTGGGAGCCTGCGACCTGGTGCTCACGATGGAGGAGCGACAGAGGCTGTGGCTCCTGGAGTCGGGAGCGGAGACGCCCGCCTTTGTCCTCTTGAAGCTTTCCGAGGCCGCCGCCGACGGCCTCAAAGAGGGCACGGCGCCGGGAACCGTTCGCGAGCGCGTCGGGCGCCTCGGGCTCCTTACCGCGGAGATCGACCGCGAAGGCCTCTGGACCATGCCCGATCACGAGTACGAAGTCCCCGATCCCATCGGCCTTTCCGTGGACGGATACCTCACTGTGGCGGCCCGCCTCGAAGCGAGCCTCACCGACCTTTTGCGCGCCCTGCTGCCATAGCCGCGCGGCTCCTCAGGCGTTCCATTATCCATATGTTAGAATCTGCTCGTAGCGCCGGCATCGGCGCCGATTGGTAGCGCTGGCGTCCCGGGCGCATGAATGACTGGTGAAGAGAATGGACGACAATCTCATAATCGCCATCGGCAGCGACCACGCAGGCTTCATGCTGAAGGAAGCCCTGCGCGGGGAGCTCGCCTCCAAAGGCTTCAAGGTCAAGGACGTCGGGGCCTACTCCGAGGAGTCCTGCGACTATCCCGACATAGCGCTGGCCGTCGCCGAATCGGTGAGCCAGGGCGCCGCCGACAGGGGAGTGCTGGTCTGCGGCACGGGAGCCGGGATGACGATGGCCGCGAACAAGGTCCCGGGGATCCGGGCAGTCACCTGCAACGAGCCATACACCGCCGAGTACTGCCGGCTGCACAACGACGCCAACGTGCTTTCGATGGGCTCGCGCCTCATCGACGTCGCCGACGCGATGAACATCCTGGAGGTGTTCCTGTCGACCGGCTTCGAAGGGGCCAGCGAGGCCGGAGCGCGGCACCTGCGGCGCATCGAGAAGATCCGCGACATCGAGCGCAAGTACGGGAAGGAGAGCTGAATTGGACCGTGAGGAGCGCGCTTCGGCGCTGTCCAGCTTCGACCCCGACGTGTTCTCGACGATCGCCGACGAGCTCAGCCGCGAGCAGCGCAAGATAAACCTCATAGCCAGCGAGAACTACGCCTCTCGAGCCGTGCTCGAGGCGCAGGGCTCGGTGCTCACCAACAAGTACGCCGAGGGCTACCCGGGCAAGAGGTACTACTCCGGCTGCGAATCGGTCGACGAGGCCGAGACCATAGCGATCGAGCGTGCACAGAAGCTCTTCGGCTGCGAGCACGCCAACGTCCAGCCGCACGCGGGCGCGCCCGCCAACATGGCCGTCTACCAGGCAACCATCAAGCCCGGCGAGACGCTGATGGCGATGGACCTGAGATGCGGCGGCCACCTCACCCACGGCTCGACCGCCAACTTCTCGGGCATGCTCTACCGGGTCGTCCACTACGGGCTGGACCGCAAGACCGAGACGCTGGACTACGACGCCATAGCCGAGATCGCAAGAGTGGAGAGACCCCGGATAATCGTCGCGGGAGGCAGCTCGTATTCCAGGAAGATAGATTTCGCGGCTTTTCGCTCGATCGCCGACGACGTCGGCGCGGCCCTGATGGTGGACATGGCCCACTTCGGCGGACTGGTGGTCGGCGGCGTCCACCCCGATCCCGTTCCCCACGCGGACTACGTGACGGGCACCACGCACAAGACCCTGCGCGGCCCCCGAGGAGGTTTCATCCTCACGCGCTCCGAGAACTGCGAGCGCATCGACGCGGCCGTCTTCCCCGGCATCCAGGGCGGGCCGCTCATGCACATCATCGCGGCCAAGGCCGTCTGCTTCAAGGAGGCCATGGAGCCCTCCTTCAAGGTCTACGCGGAGACGATCGTCGCCAACGCCAGCGCCCTGGCCGGCAAGCTGGACTCGGAGGGCTTCAGGATAGTCTCCGGCGGGACCGAGACGCACCTGTTCCTCGTCGACCTGCGGCCGGTCGGCATATCCGGCCACCAGGCGCAGGACGTCCTGGACTCGGTGGACATCAACACCAACATGAACGAGATCCCGTACGACCCTACCCCGCCTACGGTAACGAGCGGCATCAGGATCGGGACGCCCGCGGTGACCACTCGCGGCATGCGGCCCGACGACATGGACCTGCTCGGCAGCCTCATTTCCCGGGCTCTCAAGAGCCGTGGCGATGAGTCGGTGCTGAAAGACGTCAGGGGCCAGGTGGCGGAGCTGTCGGTCCGCTTTCCCATCTACGAGTAAGCTCGCGCTCAAGCCCGCTATCGTCCGACCGCAGGGGTCATCCGCGCGGGAGCGAATCACAATATATTGGCGAAATCCGTTGTGGTAGACTAAATCGGAATCTGCCTTCGAGGCCTTCGGGCAGGTCTTACCATTGTGTCCCTGGAGCAGTGCCTGTCCGGGGCGGGAGTGCGAGTGAGCGACGAGATAGAGAAAGCAGCACGGCTTATAGAAGAGGCGGAGATGGTGATCGCCCTCACGGGTGCGGGCATCTCCACCGAGTCCGGCATCCCCGACTTCAGGTCGCCGGGCGGCCTCTGGACCAGGTACGACCCCATGCTGTACGCGACCTTCGAATCGTTCGTGAAGGACCCCAGCCGTTTCTGGGAGATGGCGGCGGACCTGAACCCGCTTCTGGAGAACGCGCAGCCCAACCCGGCCCACCTGGCGCTCGGCGAGATGGAGACGCTCGGCAAGTGCGAGGCGGTCATAACTCAGAACATCGACAACCTGCACCAGCGCGCCGGCTCGACCGACGTCCTGGAGCTGCACGGTAGTTTCCGCTCCGGCACCTGCCTTCAGTGCGGGACCGCGCACGACTACCACGAGCTGAAAGAATCGGCGGACTCCGGGACGGTGCCCGAGTGCAAGAACTGCGGCGGGCCGATCAAGCCGGACGTCGTGCTATTCGGGGAGCCCCTGAACGCGCCGGTGCTCCACCGCGCCGTGGAGATGGCGACCAACTGCGACCTGATGCTGGTCATCGGGTGCGGCCTGGAGGTCTTCCCGGCCGCGTCCCTGCCGACCTACGCCCACAGAAACCATGGTAAGCTCGTTTTCATAAACGTGGCATCCACAGCATACGACGACCTTGCGGACCTGATAATCCTCGAGCAGGCGGGCATCGCGACGCCGCGCCTGGTGGAGGAATACAAGCGGCTCGACCAGTGCCAGGTCGAGTCAGACTGAGAGGAGCGACATGCCTTTCGTCGGACAGCAGAACGTCGAGGACTTCAGTAAGCGGCTCGAGGAGCTGCGAAAGTCAGGAGGCCGGGGGCTGCGCGAGAAGCTGAAGGGTGGCTTCACCAAGAAGCGCATAGCCCTGCTGATAATCCTGCTGCTGATAATCATCTTCTTCGTGATCATAGTGCCGTTCTCGAAGTTTTTCGTGGACGCCCTGTGGTACAACCACCTCGGATTCCAGAACCTCTTCTACAAGACGTTAGTGGCAAAGATCCTGTCGGTGGTGGTGTTCGGCTTCATCTTCTTCCTGCTCCTGTACGGGAACATATTCCTGGCGCGCAAGATCTCGCCGGAGCAGGACTTCAAGCTCGAGGGCTCGCCGCTCGAACCGATAATCAACAAGGCCAAGGGCGCCTGGAAGAAAGCCGTGGGCGTCGGGCTGGTGATCTTCGCCGTCATAGCCGCGTTCATCTCGGGCCTGGGGTGGGGAGGCAAGTGGGACCAGATCCTCAAGTGGATGAACCACGCCAGCTTCGCAAAGACGGATCCGGTGTTTCACAAGAACATCGGCTACTACGTGTTCTCCTACCCGTTCCACCGCTCCCTGACGGACTGGCTCATCGGGACGCTCCTGTTCGTGCTGGTAGTGACCGCGGTGGTCTATTTCTTCGAGGGGGGCATCCGACTCAAAGCCGGCTGGGACGCGTTCGCGCCGCACGTGCTGGCGCACCTCTCGGTGATACTGGCGTTCATCTTCGTCATCAAGGCATACTCGTACCGGCTGAACATGTACGAGCTCCTGTTCTCCAAGGACGGGGTCGTGTTCGGGGTCGGCTACACCGACAGCCACGCGAGAATACCGGCCTTATGGATAATGCTCGTCATCGCGCTGGGGATCGCGGTCATCCTGCTCATCAACATAAAGTTCAAGAGCTGGCTGCTGCCGGTCATAGGCGTGGGCACGCTGCTCGTCGCGGCGCTGCTCGTCGGCACTATCTACCCGGCCATCATCCAGACCTACGTGGTGAAGCCGGCCGAGCAGAGCAAAGAGAGACAGTATCTCGTACGTAACATCGAAGGTACCCGCGACGGTTACAAAGTCGCCGCGGTGACTCCCACTCCGTATCCGGCCGACTTCACACTGAACGCGCAGACCATCGAGAGGAACCAGGCCACCATCAAGAACATCCGCCTGTGGGATCCAAAGACGCTGCTGGCATCGTTCCAGCAGCTGCAGTCGATCAGGCAGTACTACTCGTTCAACAACGTCGGCGTGGACCGCTACACGGTGAACGGCCAGTACCGCCAGACCATGATCGCGGCCAGAAACATGAACCAGTCGCAGCTCCCGTCGAGCGCCCGCACCTGGGTAAACAACACCCTCGTCTACACTCACGGCTACGGGGCTGTCGTGTCGCCGTCGAACGACGTCACCAGCGAAGGCAACCCCAACTTCATCGTCAGCAACATCCCACCGGTGGGAACGACGAACATCCAGGTGAAGCAATCGGGGCTCTACTTCTCTGAGACGACGGACAACTACGTCGTGACTAATACCACGCAGCCCGAGTTCGACTATCCCCAGGGCGAGAAGGAAGTCCATGCGCCTTACGCCGGAAACGGGGGCGTGAAGGTGCACTCCATCTGGCGCAAGCTCCTGTTCTCCATCAGCTTCGGCGACGTCAACCTGCTGTTCAGCGGTCAGGTGACCAACAACTCTCAGGTGATGTACTACAGGGACGTCCAGGCGCGCCTCTCCAAGTGCGCCCCGTTCCTCAAGCAGGACCAGGATCCCTACCTGGTCGTGTCAGATGCCGGCAAGCTGTTCTGGATAGTGGACTGCTACGCGACCACCGACAAGTACCCGTACTCAGAGCCCACGGAGGGCATGGGCAACTACGTGAGGAACTCGGTCAAGGCGGTCATCGACGCCTACAACGGCGATGTCGCACTCTACGTGGTCGACCCGACCGACCCGGTGGTCGCCACCTACCGCAAGATATTCCCGAATATCTTCAAGCCCTTCGAGCAGATGCCGCTCGACCTGGTCAAGCATGTCCGTTACCCGGAGGACTTCTTCGTGGCGCAGACCAACATCCTGCGCACATACCACATGACCAACCCGGACACCTTCTACAACCGCGAGGACCAGTGGGACTTCCCCAATGCCGAGATAGACAGTCAGCAGCAGCCGATGCCTCCCTACTACGTGATTATGAGGCTGCCCGGTTCGGTCGGCGAAGAGATGGTGTTGATGATACCGTTTGTGCCCCACGGCAAGCAGAATATGACCGCCTGGATCGCGGCGCGGATGGACCCCGGCCACTACGGGGAGATGGTCACGTTCACCTTCCCATCGGGCAAGCTCATCTACGGGCCGGAACAGATCCAGTCGCGGATCGAGGCCGACCCCAACATATCGCAGCAGCTGTCGCTGTGGAGACAGGCGGGTTCGCAGGTCATCACCGGGAACCTGCTGGTGATACCGATCCAGGGATCCCTGATATACGTGGAACCGCTTTACCTGCAGTCGACGCAGACCCAGATCCCGCAGGTCAAGCGGGTGGTCGTGGTCTACAACAACCAGGTGGTCATGGCTGACACCCTTGACGAGGCTATCGCCACGGTGTTCGGTGGGGCGCCGCCGTCCGGGCAGACCCCGCTGGTCACGCCCCAGTTGTCCACCCTCGCCGCCAAGGCGCTCGACCTGTACAACAGGGCGGTGACCGCGCAGAAGAACGGCGACTGGGCGACCTACGGTGACCTGCTCAACCAGTTGAACGCCGTGCTCAAGCAGTTGGCACAGCCGCAATAGGGACAGTAACTGAAGAGACGACAAGAGGCGGGACACCAGTCCCGCCTCCTTTTTTCGATGTAGATGTGTAGCAACGCACCACT
>Ga0209539_1000647_pt1 | contig 19661 bp, 6 predicted proteins | sample BarGraNGADG00312_2_FD_184499 | JGI IMG/M metagenome (GOLD analysis project Ga0209539, IMG submission 184499) | Arctic peat soil microbial communities from Barrow, Alaska - Barrow Graham LP Ref core NGADG0011-312 (SPAdes) (version 2) | ecosystem: Environmental > Terrestrial > Soil > Wetlands >... | reverse complement strand
ATACCTCCTCCAGATGTGCCCACCCATAAAATACCTTCCCTGTCCTTGTGAAAACACCAGATACCGTTATTGTTTAAACCTTCAGTATTGGAATCGTCAAACATGAAATACTCAAAAGTTTTGGATATCTTATTAAAACGGTTTATCCCTCCCTGGTCAACCCCAAGTAATAAATGATTATCATCTTCAGGTATGATTGCGAGAATAATTTTTTGATTGGTTCCTTTGCCATCACCTTTTGATCCGAATCGTTCAAATTTATCTTTAACCGGATCATAGGAAAAAAAACCATTGCCATCTGTCGTAATCCAGACTTTATCCTGGTTATCAACAAATATGCTTTTAAAACAATTATCACCCAGATCAATTGATGGATCAGCAAACTTTTCAAATTTCCCCGACTCAGGTTCAAAACGGTTAATTCCCCGGTTCAATGAAACTATCCAAAGGTTGCCTTTTGAATCATTTGATATCATCCTCGACGGTCGGGCCCATAAATCGTTCTGTTTATCCTCAAATGGATATCTGATAAAACTATGAGTCGCCGGATCCCACTGATTCATACAGTTTCCATCGGTTAATATCCATAAGGTTCCTTTTTTATCTTCGGTTATACTCCCTATGTAATTACTGTTCAAACTGCTTTTGTCGACAGGATTGTTTTTAAAAACTTCAAAATTATCTTTTTCAGGATTATATAGATTCAAACCTTCATTGGTTCCGATCCACACTTTTTTCCCCTGGTCCTCATAAATACATAAAATTGTATTACCACTTATTGTACCAGGCTGATTTTCATTATGTCTGTATTTTTTTACCTCGTAGCTGTTGTATTTATCAAGGCCAATGTCAGTGCCCATCCATAGATAGTCTTTGCTATCTCTGAATATGCACCATATACGATTGCTCGACAGTCCATTGTCGGTAGTAAGGTGATCAAATCTCGAAAACTGCTGTTGGGCATTCAAATTAACCAAGCCCGCAAGACAAGAGAATAAAATCGCCAGAGACCGTTTCCTGAAATGATTACCGATAAATTCCAGACTAATGAATTCCACTGCTGCTTTTTGTGAAACAAAGTATAAAAACCTTTTAAAAATTTTCAAAGGCTCTAAAGATATAAAAATTAAGTCATTAATTGTTTAAATCTTTGAAGGAAGGCATTCAAAATATTCTTTTAAGATATGAACCGATTGATACTGTCTGGAAAAAACTTATAATGAATGGTTGCTTACCAATGGCAAAATAAATTTAAAAGTGCTGCCTTTACCTGATTCACTCTCAACCCAGATCTTACCACCGTTTTTCTCAACAAATTCTTTGCAGAGGATTAGCCCAAGTCCGGTACCTTTTTCATTTTCCGTACCTTGTGTTGAAAGGTTTGCATCGATTCTGAACAGTTTTGCCGTAGTCTCTTTTGTCATCCCAATACCGCTGTCTGATACTGATATTTCTACCTGTTTGTTGTCAATAATGGCCTTTACTTCCACTTTACCATTTCGATGGGTGAACTTTATGGAATTTGATATCAGATTTCGCAATATGGTCTTGAGCATATTTTTATCAGCCAGAACTGTTAAATCAGCCGGGAAGGAGCTTTTAAGTTCGATGTTTTTCCCTTTGGCCATATCATTCAACATACTAAATTCTTCATTAAAAAGTCCACTTAAGTTAATTGGCACGGGATTAAACAATAATTTCCCGGTTTGTGATTTTGCCCATTCCAACAGATTTTCAAGTAACCTCAACGTCTGAACAGCAGAAATATTTATCATACCGGAATACTCCTCAATCCTTGCGGAGTCACCTGATTTTATTTCTTCATTCAACATTTCGCTAAAACCAATAATAGTATTGAAAGGGTTTTTCAGGTCGTGTGCTATAATAGAGAAGAATTTGTCTTTTGAGGCATTGAGTTCATATAATTCAGTGGTTTTCTTTACTACTAATTTTTCAAGCAATATCTTTTGATTTTTCAGACGTTGGACACGCGACAGAAAAATGGAAGCCACTATGAAGATTATTGCAGAAATAATAATTAGTTTGAACCACCATGTGTTCCACCAGGGGGGCAATATGATGATCTGCAATGAAACACCTTTTTCGTTCCATATCCCATCGTTGTTTGACCCAATTACTCTAAAAATATATTTTCCAGGGTCCAGATTGGTATAAGTTGCTTTTCGTTGATTGCCAACATAATTCCAATCTTTTTCGAACCCTTCCATTTTATATGCATATTTATTTTTTTCAGAATTAATATAATTAAGTGCGGCATATCCAAAGGAAATTACTGATTGCTTATAAGAAAGCGTAATTTTTTTTGTTTCGCCTATACTAGTCATTAAAGGGGAACCCTGCTTTCCTATAGGTACCGGTTTGTTAAATAGGCTGAACTCGGTAATAACTATCGGGGGCACAGTAATATTTTCTTGAATACTGTCTGGATGAAAAATACTTACTCCATTAATACCACCAAAAATTAATTCTCCCCGTTTTGTTTTTAAACCTGACCAAAGATTGAACTGCCTATTCTGCAAACCGTCAAATTGGTCAAAATTTTTAAAAGCAACAATCAAATTATTTTGATTTTCCCTTATGGAAACTCTGGAGATACCATTATTGGTGCTTAACCACAGGTTTCCTTTTCTATCCTCGAGTATCCAGCAAACTATGTTATTCGGAAGGCCATCTGAAATAGTAAATCTCCTAAACGTCTGTTTATCACTGTTGAACAGATTTAAACCTCCTTTCGTACCAACCCAAAGCCGATTATGCGAATCTTCATAAATACAATTTATACCATTATTACTTAAAGAAGAAGAATCATTTTTATTGTGTTTGTATTTTTTAAAAGTATTATTTTTTTTGTTCAGGAGATTCAATCCATCTGTTTCTGATCCAATCCAGAGGTTATTATTTCTATCTTCATAGATACAAAGAACAATAGCTCCGGACATAATGGTAGAATCACCAACTCCGTATGGAAAGCGTGTGAAATAATCATGTTTACGGTCATATAAATTAAGACCGCCAAACCACATACCAATCCAAATGTTTTTTTGACTGTCTTCTGTTATGGAATAAACATTATCACTGGCAAGGCTATTGATATCAGCCGGATTGTAACGGTAATGTGTATAGATATCATTTTTCAAATCAAGTTTATCAATTCCTCCGTTCCACATGCCAATCCATAAATTTCTGTAACTATCAATACATAATGCTATAACTTTGTTACTAGTCAACGATGCTTTATTAAAATAGTTATTTTTATATACTTTGTATTTATTATTTTTCCGATCCCAAAAATAGATGCCGCCCCCGTCAGTACCGAACCAAATATTTCCGTCACCATCTTCAACCATAGTAGTCATATTATTGCTTGAAAAGTTACTTTCAATATCCGTGAATTTATAACTTAAAAATTGTTTGTCTTGATTATCAATGATGTCAATATCTCCAAATCGTCCACCAACCCATAACCGGTTATTTTTATCCAGGTAAGTAGTATTTATATTATTCGTACTCAAACCGTTATATTTAGGATCCCGATTCAGGCTATTAAAAATGCTAAGACCATGTCTTAAATTTGTACCATGTTTGACATAAGATAGCCCTCCATTGGTTGAAATCCAAATATTACCATTATTATCTTCCATGATATTGTTAACCTGGTTATTGCAAAGGCTGTGAGGATCGGTTGGGTTGTGAGTATAGTGATACAACTTATTAATAGCTATATCAAAATAAAAAAGCCCTGCAAATTCAGTTCCAATCCAGATATTCTTCTTAGTATCAATGAAAGTGCAATGAATAATACTTGAACCAAAACTTTCCATAATGATCAGGTCGTTTAAATAACGTGTAAAGAGCTTCTTCAACGGATCAAATTGGTATATTCCATCCATTGTGCTTAACCAGAATAACCCATTTGCATCTATAGTTATCGACCGAACCTGGTTACTCCCGGTTTGTTGAGAATTTTTAGGCAGGGATGCGTATCTTATAAATTTGTCTTTTTTACGATCATAAAGGCTAAGTCCAAAATTTGTACCCACCCATATTTGCCCTTTTCTATCTTTTATTACACTATTTACAGCGAAATTACTGATAAAGTCAGAATCACTTTCATTATTAAAGTACTTCTTAAAATTATCACTTTGATAGGAATATCTGTTTAAACCATTTCTTGTACTTATCCATAATGCATTGCTATCTTCCACAATACATCGGATCCAATTGTCCGATATACTTGTGCTATCAGTTGGGTCATTCCGGTAAACAGTAAATTTATAAGGATCATATTTATTTAATCCATCTTCCGTGCCAAACCACAAATATCCCTTACTATCTTGTATTATGCTCCATACATTTCCAGAAGAGAGACCTTCATTTGTGGTGAGATGTTTGAATATAAAATTTTGGGGGTTTGCAGTTATAGACAGGAAGAAAAACGCTATTAAGAAGTAATTTTTCAAATTGAATAATATGGCATACTTTTTTATCATGCTGACATTTGCGTTTTGCTATATTTAATTAATTTTAATTATTCCTAAGATAATTAAAATTCCGGACTATTCCTAAACCTTAAAAAGTGATCAACATAGCAAATTTCGTACAAATGTACTGATCATGTTGCGATCTGCAAAAACATAGGTAAGGTAAATGTAAACTGGCTTCCTTTCCCGGTTTCACTTTCTACCCAGATCTTCCCGCCATGTTTCTCAACAAATTCTTTACAAAGGAATAGCCCCAGACCGGTCCCTTTTTCATTTTCAGTACCTTGTGTTAAGAGATTTGCATCAATTCTGAATAGTTTTGCTATGGTTTCTTTTGTCATCCCGATACCGTTATCTGATACTGTAATTTCTACCTGTTTATCATTTGTCAATGCATTTACTTCCACTTTACCTTTCTTAGGAGTAAACTTTATTGCATTTGATATCAGATTTCGCAATACGGTTTTGATCATATTTCTATCTGCCATGATCACTAAATTATCAGGAATAAAGCGTTTAAGTTCAATGTTTTTCCTGATCGCCATATCGTTTAATGTAATAAAATCTTCATTCAAAAGCTCATTTAGGTTAACTGGTGAAGGCTTATATGATATTTTCCCGGTTTGTGAATTTGCCCATTCAAGAAGATTTTCAAGTAACCGAAACGTCTGAATAGCAGAAGAATGTATCATCCTGGCAGACTCATTGCCTTTTACGAGGTCGCCTGAGCTTATTTCTTCTAATAGAATGTCACTAAAACCAATAATGGTATTGAAAGGATTTTTCAGGTCATGAGCAATTATTGAAAAGAATTTATCTTTTGAAGCATTGAGTTCATATAATTCAGCAGTTTTTATTGCTACTAACTTTTCAAGCAGTATTTTTTGATTTTTCAGACGTTGGAAACGTGAAAGAAAAATGGAAGCTAAAATGAAGATTATTGCAGTAACAATAATTAGTTTGAACCACCATGTGTCCCACCAGGGAGGCAGTACCTTAATCTGAATGACGGTTCCTGTCTCGTTCCAAACACCGTCGTTGTTTGAACCCTTCACATGAAACACATATTCACCCGAATTTAAATTTGTATAAGTTGCCTCCCTTTTGTTACCAGAATAAACCCAGTCTTTGTCAAAACCCTCCATCTTATAAGCATATTGATTTTTTTCAGGTGCAGTAAAATCCATCACTGCAAAATAAAAAGTAAGGACTGATTGTTTATGGGATAAAGTAAGAGTTTTTGTTTCAGTAATGTTTTGATTTAATGGGGAGTTTTCAGCGCCCGGTTCCAGACTCTTATTAAATAATTTTAGATCAGTAATCAAAACATCCGGGATACTTTTATTTTCGGTGATTTTTTCAGGGTAAACAATGTTGAATCCTTTTGTGCCTCCCATCAAAAGAGCACCACTTTTTGTTTTCAGAATACTTCTCTCATAGAATTCATTACTTTGCAAACCATCGGCTTTAGTAAAGATTTTAAATATCCGTTGTTTATAATCAAACCGGCATACTCCTCTGTTTGTGGTCACCCAAAGAGCTCCTGATTTATCCAAAACAAGTCCTTTAATAACATTGCTGGGCAATCCATCTTTTTCATAATACCTTTTAAAAGATCCGGTAATGGGGTTAAACCGGTTCAGACCATCATGTGTACCTATCCAGACACAAGAGTCATTTTCAACCAGGATATCGGTAGTTGTAGGATAACTCAAACTGTTTGCATCATTTGGATCAGGCATATAGGTTATAAAACGATCTTCCCCGCGCGAAAAAATCTGAAAACAGTTAGTAGAACCAAGGAGTAAACGTCCTTTAGAATATTTTTTAATTTTAATTATCATTTTATTGACTAAACCGCTGTTGTCTGGTGTATAGTTAGTAAACTTTTTCTTTTTAATTTGATAATGAATTAAACCGTGTTCAAAACTTCCCAACCACAAATCGTCATTATCACCTTCTGCAATTGCATATATATTGTTATCCTGAATACCGCTGTTTTCGGTTGTAAATGATGTAAATGATTTGGTTTTGGTATCAAAATGAACGAGTCCTCCGGCCCATGTTCCAAGCCAGATTTGATTATTGGAATCTTCCTGTATGCAAAGGATAGAATTGCTGCTTAGATGGGAATTATCTGAATTGAAACGTAAAAAGCTGTTAGTTTCCTTTTTAAAAAGATTTAGCCCTCCACCATCTGTTCCCACCCATATCTGACCCAGATGGTCCTCTGAAAAACAGGTGACCGTACTATGACTGAGACTGAAAGGTGCGCCGGGCAAGGTTTGATAATTAATAATGGCATCCCTGTTTTTCATGGATATATTGAGCCCGCCAGTAAAAGTACAAACCCATAAATTTCCTGCTTTATCCTGATAGATGGACTCTATGGATTCATTGTTTAAACTCTTTGGATCGTAATCATCTTTTCGATAATGCCAGAATCTTTGATTTTCCCTGTCAAATAAATTAATCCCATCATTCTCAGTGCCAATCCATAAATTTCCAATATCGTCAATAAAAAGGGTTTTTACCCGATTGTTTGCTAGGCTATACTTATCCTGAGCATCATGTTTATAATGAATTATGTCTGTGATTTTAGCTCCGGGATTGTTTTTTAGACCATAAAGTCCCTCGGTGCTGCCAAACCAGAGATTTCCTTCATGATCCTCTATCATATCCATAACATATGCGTTTGACAAATCTTCAGCATAGCCTTCCTTTGTGGTAATATGCCTAAAGGTTCCTGTCTCAGGCAGAAACAGGTTTATTCCTTTCCGGGTTGTTACCCACAATCTTTGATATTTATCAATTAAAACAGCTTCTACATTATCATCACTGAGGCTTTCCGGTTTATCAGGATCATGAGTAAATTGAATGATTTTGTTCTTAATACGGTCGAAATAAATTAACCCGCCTTGAGTGGCCAGCCATAAGTTGCCAAGCGAATCCTCGGCAATTCTTAACACAACGCAACTTATCCCTCTTAACGGAGATGATTTTTCAATCTTGTAATTTATAAAACGATCCTTCTCCCTATCATATAAGCATAAACCATTTTGAGTGCCAATCAATAAATTCATATCATGGTCTACAATCATTGTTCGTACAAGGTTATCTGCCAGGCAGGCAGAATCTGCGGGATTGTGTTTGTATACTACAAAATTGAAACCATCGTATCGATTGAGTCCATCGTAGGTACCAATCCATATGAAACCTTTATGATCCTGTAAAACACATGTTGTTTGGGAAGAAGAAAGACCATCATCAGGTGTCAGATTTATGAATTGAAGGCGTTTCGGTTGAGAATAAACGCAGGACCAAGATGTTAACAGAAGAACAAGAAAATGAATAAAAAATAAAGAGAAATATCGGCTCTTCATCTAACAAATTTTAAAAAAAGGTTTTATATATCCAAGGGAAGAGTAAATTTAAAAGTGCTGCCTTTCCCGGTTTCACTTTCTACCCAGATCTTCCCGCCATGTTTCTCAACAAATTCTTTACAAAGGAATAGCCCCAGACCGGTCCCTTTTTCATTTTCAGTACCTTGTGTTAAGAGATTTGCATCAATTCTGAATAGTTTTGCTATGGTTTCTTTTGTCATCCCGATACCGTTATCTGATACTGTAATTTCTACCTGTTTATCATTTGTCAATGCATTTACTTCCACTTTACCTTTCTTAGGAGTAAACTTTATTGCATTTGATATCAGATTTCGCAATACGGTTTTGATCATATTTCTATCTGCCATGATCACTAAATTATCAGGAATAAAGCGTTTAAGTTCAATGTTTTTCCTGATCGCCATATCGTTTAATGTAATAAAATCTTCATTCAAAAGCTCATTTAGGTTAACTGGTGAAGGCTTATATGATATTTTCCCGGTTTGTGAATTTGCCCATTCAAGAAGATTTTCAAGTAACCGAAACGTCTGAATAGCAGAAGAATGTATCATCCTGGCAGACTCATTGCCTTTTACGAGGTCGCCTGAGCTTATTTCTTCTAATAGAATGTCACTAAAACCAATAATGGTATTGAAAGGATTTTTCAGGTCATGAGCAATTATTGAAAAGAATTTATCTTTTGAAGCATTGAGTTCATTTAGTTCTGCAGTCTTTGTTATTACGGATTTTTCAAGAAGTACCTTCTGGTTTTTCAATTGCCGGAAGCGTGAAAGCAAAATAGTAGTAATCAAAAAGATTCCTGCAGATACGATAATCAGTCTGAACCATATGGTTTTCCACCAGGGTGGTAATATAATGATTTTTAAGAAAGTTCCCGTATCGTTCCTTATACCGTCATTGTTGGTAGCTCTTACCCTGAAGGTATATTCACCCGGGTCGAGATTAGTATAGGTAACATATCGTCGGGAGGCATCAGTGTAATTCCAGTCTTTCTCAAAACCTTCCATGATATATGAGTATTGGTTTTTTTTCGGATAAGTATAATTGATAGCAGCAAATGAAAATGAAAATACCGATTGGTTCCAATTCAATTTAATTTTTTTGGCTTCACTTATGTGTGTCGGAAATTGGGCTCCGGGAACAGCATAAGTCACTGGTTTATTGAATATTTGGAAATCAGTGATATAAACCGGAGGTATGAAGTCATTATCTTTAAGACTGTCCGGATTGAATGAGTTGAAACCATTATAACCGCCAAAATACAGTTCTCCCTTGCTTGTTCTAAGAAAAGATTGTTGATAAAACTGGTCGCCCTGCAAGCCATCCTCTTTTGTATAATTTCTTATACTCTGAATTTCAGGATTCAACCGGCTGATACCATAATTACTGGATATCCAGATATTGCCTTTATTATCCTGAGTGATTGCATGAATTCTATTGTTGGGCAAAACATTAGTCATATCATACGTTTTAAGTATGGTGCCATCCTGATTACACATAAACAATCCTTTTGTTTTGCTCCCTACCCAAATATAACCTGACTTATCCTTATAAAATGCTCCGAGATCATTATCCGGAAATTTAAATACTTTAAAAGAATTCGTCAGAGGGTCATAGAGATCCAGCCCATTCACAGTACATATCCACATCTTTTTTCCCATGTCCTCAAAAAAGAACCAGCTATTAACTCCACTAATCGAATTAAGCTTTTCAGAGTCGGGCCTAAAACGCCTGATCACTCCCTTTTCTTTGTCAAACAAATCGATACCTATATTATAGACACTTATCCACAAGATGTTATTATGATCAATAATAAGATTATAAATAGTTTTGCCTGAAATACTTGAAGGGTTCTTATTATCCGGCATATAATGGATAAATCTCCCTGTTTTCCGGTCATACCTGTCAAGTCCGGCATCCCATGTTCCAATCCACATATCATGATCCTTGTCTTCTGCAATTCCACGGATCACATTTCCGCTAATGCTATAAGGATCTGAAGGATTATGCTTAAAAATCTTAAAACCTCCTGTCTTAGGATCATAAATATTTAATCCCCCACCATCGGTTCCAACCCAAATCAAACCCTGATGATCTTCATAGAAACATCCGGTAAAATTGTATGATAATGATTTGGGATTATTATTGTTGTGCGTAAATAATTTGAATCGTTCATTTTTAGGATTAAAATAATTAATTCCACCCCCTGAGGTACCTATCCATAAAATCCCTTCCTTGTCTTTATGCAAACACCAGATTCCGTTGTTATTGAGTCCTTTGTCATTTGCCTGATCATATACAAAATATTCAAATGTTTTAGACACTTTGTCAAATCGATTAATACCACCCTGATCAACTGCAAGCAATAAATGATTATCGTCTTCCGGAAGTATATCAAGTATGAGATTCTGATTGGTCCCTTTTCCGTCACCTTTTGATCCGAAATGTTCAAAAACAGAGGTGGCCGGATTAAAAGATAAGAATCCACTACCATCTGTTGAAATCCATATTTTATCCTGATTATCAATATATATGGTTTTATAGCAATAGGGACCGAACTCAAGAACAGGATCACTAAATTTTGTAAAAATACCTGATTCAGGTTCAAAACGATAGATTCCTGAGCCTAACGATACTGCCCATAAGTATCCTTTTGAATCAATTGCCAGCATTTTGGAAGCCCGTGGATTTAAATACCCCTTATCGCTCTCAAATTGATACCGGACAAATTTTTGAGTTTCAGGAACCCACCTGTTCAGGCAATTTCCATCGGATTCAATCCAAAGGTTGCCTTTTTTATCCTCAGCAATACCTGTAATACAATTGCTATTTAAACTGTTTGTATTGTCAGGTTCTTTTTTAAATACTTTGAAATTGTCTTTTGCAGGATCATAAAGATTCAAACCATTGTAAGTACCAAACCATAGGTTTTTACCCCGGTCTTCATAAATATTTGTTAAAATATCGTTGCTGATTGTTCCTGCTTGATTTTCAATGTTCCGGTATTTCTTAACCTGATAGCTATCGTATTTATCAAGGCCTACATCGGTTCCCATCCAAAGATAACCTTTACTGTCTTTGTAGATACATCGTATACGGTTACTCGATAAACCATCATTGACAGTAAGGTATCCCAATCTTAAATATTGCAATTGGGCATCAAGGTGAACAATTCCTGCAAAACAAATTAATGTGATCGCTAAAAAGCGCCTGAAATAACGATTCCCCATTATGTTGTGAATATTTATATCTACTTCTATTTATTAAAGTATTTTGGATAAAGCAATATCTAAATCTCATGAAGTTTAAAGATAAAAGATTTTCACCAAATAGGATTCTGTCGTTTTTGGAATATAATAATTAAATATTCAGGGTCAAAGGAATGAGATTGCACCCTCTTTTGTACATTTATCACAAATATTTTTTAAAATTTCAATCCGATATGCCTAAAAAACTATTATCCCTTTTCATTTTTATCCTGGCTGTTTCATCTTGTCAAAATACTCAAAGCCAACCCATTGATTCATCTTCATTTAAAATATACAGCCGGTTGAGCTTTTATACTCTTGAAAAGAATAGTGAATTCCTGCTTCATATTCCTCCTGGCTTGTTAAATAATCAATTATCAATCGATCTGAAGATTGGCAGCGAGACAGTCGCATCCTGGAAGGAAAAACCAGGCAGGAGCATTCTGCGGATACCATTTGTAATTAACCTCACACCCTCTGAATATAGAGTAGAAGTAACAATAAATGTCAAGTCCAGACCGGGTGTAATATATCTTGCAAAAACTGATTTGATTATTCTTACTTATAAATCAAACGAAGTGAAGACCGACAGATTTACCGGAGGATTGATTGTGAATAACAGACAGTTTTTCCCTTTCGGTTTTTATTGTTATTCCCCTGTTTATCCAACTCTGCCGGAAGAAGAGGTTGTAAAAGGTTTTAATATGATCTCTCCTTACCAGAAGATCATGCCGGAAACTCTGAATGAAAGAAAAGCTTATATGGATCGTTGCGCAGAACTTGGAATGAAAGTGCATTATAACCTTCTTTCAGTATCCGGAGGAGGAGGTGTAGGATCGAAGATTGACGACGTGAGTGATGAAGAAAAAAGAAAACGTTTAATTGCTGAAATTGAAACTTTCAGGGACCATCCGGCATTACTTGGATGGTATGTCTCGGATGAACCTAACGGAAATATTATAACACCTGAACAGTTGGAAGAGATTTACAGGACTGTAAAGGAAAACGATCCATGGCATCCTGTATCAATAGTCTTTATGGCGCCTTTCATGTCATCAAAAAAATATGCTGATGCCCTCGATATTGTAATGGCCGATCCCTATCCAATACCCAATCTTCCTGTAACTATCGTCGGGGAAACTGCTGGTCAGTTAAAGACAGAATTCAAGGGTAAGAGACCTTTATGGATAGTGCCCCAGGCCTTCGGAGGAGGAGAATTATGGGGTCGTGAACCTACTATACAGGAGATCAGGTCGATGACATGGCAAGCTATCATTAATGGCGCAACCGGGATACAATATTTTGTACGACAAGGTCTTAATTACTTTCCAAAATCATCAGCTACATGGAGTGAATGCGGGAGAATATCAGTGGAGGTTGCCGAGTTAACACCATGGCTGCTGTCTGATGAAGAAACAATGCCTGTAGAATCCTATTCAAAGAATATTTTAGTCTCCTCCAGACTCCATAATAATCAACTGATTGTTATGGCTGTAAACAAAATAAATGAACCGGTCAGCGCTTCAATCAGGATCTCCGGAGTTTATAATGGAAAGGCAAGAGTACTGTTTGAAAACCGTTCAGTTACAGTTAATGGAGGTATACTCCATGACCAGCTGGCTGCTTTCGGATCTCAGGTATATATGGTCAGCATTAAACCTGAAATGCCGGCATCAACCAGCTCAAATATAAATCTGATCAGGGACGCCGGGTTTGAAGACCTCTCCGGTCCGGGATTACCATCGGCTTGTTATGCGCGGCCCGGGGGTGACAGGGGAGCAACATATTTTCTCGATACAAGAGAACATAACGAGGGAAATCATTCTCTCAGGATAATAACACCGGAAGAAAACAAAAGCCTGGCTATCAGGTTCTTCCCATGTTCAGTCAGGGCCGGTGCCTCCTATACAATTTCGATCTGGGCAAAATCTGATCCTGAACAAAGATTAATCGATGTAACAAAACAAAAAAACTCACGTCTATATGATAAAAAACAGATGCCCCAATATGTGGAAGTTTTATTTGGTGAATTTGGACGGGCAAGATTTATTCCTGATAAAGAATGGAGAGAGTATGTAACATTTGTTTCAATTCCAAATGATACTACTGCTCTGTTTAAGACGAATCTTATTCTGAAGATGCCGGGACAGGGTGTTGCATGGTTTGATCAGGTAAAGGTATTTGAGGAGAAATAATTTTAACATAAATTTATCACATTATCTAACCAACAGAATAACTTTATCATGTTAAAAAACCTTTTCAAAACAGCTATCAGACATATACTGAAACACTTTGGTTATAGTATCCTGAATATTCTGGGACTTACATTAGGCATCACTAGCGCATTGTTTCTTATTATTTATGTAGCCGATGAAGTGAGTTATGATAGTTATCATATGAAGGCTGACAGGATCTATCGTGTTTCAACCACTATAAAAGAACCGGATGATCAGTTCACATGGATTTTAGCACAGATCCCATTCGGACCCCAGGTTGTTCATGATTATCCTGAAGTTGAGTCATTTGTCAGGTTTATACCCATGGGGCGTGCACTGTATAAGTATGAAGACAAGGAATTCAATGAAGAGAACTTCAACTATGCCGATTCCACCCTGTTTGATATTTTTACCTACAAAGTATTAAAAGGGGAAGTTAAAACAGCACTTCTGGAACCCAAAAAAATCATTCTGACAGAAAAGATTGCCAACAAATACTTTGGTAAGACTGATCCAATAGGTAAAACGCTTACAACCGGTAACAATACTTTTGAAGTTACAGGGGTGATAGAGAATGTACCAGCTAATTCCCATTTCTCATTCGATGCTGTGGCTTCAAGGAATAATTTACCTAAACTACTGGGTTCATGGGGCAATTTCGGAGTGTTCACCTATCTTTTATTTCCCGAGAATTTCGATATTAAAGCTTTTGAGAAAAAGATGCAGGGAATGTATGAGACCTATATGAAACCAATTTTCGGTCCCATGCATATTACAATGTCTTATAATCTTGAGCCTATCAGAAGGATACATCTTTATTCTACAAATACGAACGAACCAACACCAACAGGAAGCATCACATATGTCTATATATTTGGTATAGTTGCAATATTCCTGGTACTCATAGCGGCGATGAATTACATGAACCTGGCTACTGCGAGGTCGACCAGGCGTGCCCGAGAGGTTGGTCTGAGAAAAGTTGTCGGTTCACGACGGGGACCTCTGGTTCTCCAGTTCTTATCCGAATCATTGGTATTTACTATTATTTCTCTTCTAATCAGTATTGTATTAATAATAGTATTATTGCCAAAGTTTAACCTCCTAGCCGGTAAGTCATTTGATCTGCACGTTATTTATAGTCCCGTTGTGATCCTGAGCTTTCTTGCCATAGCAATTATTGTTGGTATTTTCGGTGGCAGCTACCCTGCATTTTTCCTTTCCCGGTTCAGTCCTGTTACGGTACTTAAAGGGGAGATCACACAGGGATCCGCAGGCAGTATTTTCCGCAAGATCCTGGTAATAATACAATTTACAGTTTCAGTAATTATGATAATATGTACCCTTATCGTTTTCAGACAGTTAAATTATCTGAAGACAATGGATCAGGGATTTGATCAGAAAAATGTAATCAGCCTGGAGCTTAACGGACCAATGATAAGAAAGTACCCTGTACTGAAACAGGATCTGACTGAAAATCCTAATATAAAATATGTAACCAGCACAAACAGCCCTGTTGGTGAAGGTTCAGGAAAGCTTATCTTCAACGTGGAAACGGATCAGGGAATGGCACAAAAAGGAGTAAATTTTTCAGTTGTCGATTACGATTTTGTTGAAGCACTGGGCATTAAAATGGTAAGTGGTCGTGATTTTCAGAAGGACATGCCATCAGATACACTTACTGCTGTTGTGGTAAATGAAACATTTGTTAACAGAATGGGCTGGAAAGATCCGATCGGTAAGAAAGTGGAGGCAGGAGATGCAAATACTTTACGGGCAAGAGTTATTGGGGTAATGAAAGATTATCATCAGACAGGTATGTATAATGGTATTGAATCTCTGCTTCTGGCGTATCGTCCTACTCTTAATAATATCATATATATCAAACTCAGTGGAAATGAAACCAAGCCGACACTCAGTTTTATTGAAAACAAATGGAAAGAAGTATTTCCTGGTCAGCCATTTGTCTACACATATCTTTCAGAGAGGTTTAACAGACAATTTGAAGCTGATGAAAAACGCGGATTGATATTTACAATATTTACTATACTGGCAATTCTTATTGCCTGCCTGGGATTATTTGGTTTAGCATCTTATATGGTGGAACAACGGACCAAAGAGATTGGCATAAGGAAGGTATTCGGTGCAAATGAGCGTACAGTACTCGGTTTGATTTCGAAAGATTTCCTAATACTCGTTCTGATCGGAATTGTAATAGCAGTCCCGGTAGCATATTATTTTATGCATAACTGGCTTGAGAATTATGTTTACAGAATGAAAATAGGTGTACCAATATTTGTAGTTGCCGCTCTACTGACCATTATTATCACCTTCATCACAATAAGTTATAAAGCATACCAGGCCGCAATCATGAATCCGGCAAATGCCTTGAAGACAGAATAAGTGCATATTTTTACAATAATATTTCCGGCCATTTAATCAAACTGTAACAAAATGAAGAAGTACTTTCCCGCTTTTTTCATCCTCTTATCACTTATTTTCTCCGCATGCGGAAAACAGGAGGTAAATACAAATTATAAGGGTAACCCTAAGCCATTACTTCCTAATGCTTATATAAAATTACCACTCGGAACCGTAAAACCGGCTGGCTGGCTAAAGTCACAGTTAGAAGCCCAGGCAGCGGGTCTTACGGGAAATCTTGACGATTTCTGGCCTGACCTTGTAAACTCCTCATGGCGGGGAGGTAATGGAGAGGCATGGGAAAGAGGTCCGTATTTCCTCGATGGTCTGGTTCCGCTTGCATATCTTCTGAACGATGACAATCTTATCAATAAAGTAAAAACATGGATTGACCCGATACTTGCAAGCAGCAGTGATACAGGCTGGTATGGACCTGCCAAAAACACTGACCGATGGCCATTGGCTGTAGCAAATAAAGTTCTGATGCAGTATTTTGAAGCTACCGGTGATAAACGTGCGATCAATGTTCTGACTAAATATTTCAGATATCTTCACGACTCAAAACCTGATTGGCCCGACAAGGAATGGCGGGGAATGAGGGCAATGGAGAATGCAGTTACAGGCTACTGGCTATACCGGCAAACAGGAGAACAATGGATTCTTGAAACAATAAAATCGATTCAGCAAAACAGCTCTGACTGGACAACCTATTATGAAAAATTTCCATGGGATTCAGCTGCCTCAGCCGATAAAAAGATACCACTCAACTGGGGACCTGATGGTTTAACGGCACATGTTGTAAATAATGCAATGGCTATAAAATATCCCGGGTTATGGTATCAGCAATCAAAGGATGAGAGATTTAAAAAAGCTGTTTTTTCAGGTATTAAAAAATATGATCATAATCATGGTCAGGCAGGTGGAAGATTTTCTGGAGATGAACATTTAGCAGGAAAGAATCCCAGCCGGGGAACCGAGCTATGCTCAGTAGTGGAATATATGTTTTCACTTGAAGAGCTTTATGAAATTTTTGGAGACAACACATTAGCTGACAGGCTGGAGCTGCTTGCATACAATTCATTACCCGGAACAACAACTCCCGACATGTGGGCTCATCAGTATGACCAGCAGGCAAACCAGGTGTTTGTTTCAGGATCAAAAAGAGACTGGAGCACAAACGGAGATTACTCAAATATTTATGGCCTAATGCCCAACTTTGGTTGCTGTCTGGCAAATATGCACCAGGGGTGGCCCAAGTTTGCAGAGACCATGTGGATGGCAACAAATGATAATGGCCTTGCTCTGGTAAGTTATGGACCATCAGTTGTTAAAGCCAGGGTGGGGAACGCGAAGGATGTAACAATTACAGAAGAGACAAACTATCCGTTCAACGGATCTGTCAAACTTACTATCACCACAGGTAAGACAGTAAGATTTCCAATCTATCTCAGGGTTCCCGGATGGGCCGATTCGGTAACTGTTAAATTTAAAAAGAAAACTATAAATGTGAAAAGCGGTTCAGTTTTTAAAGTCAATGAGAGATGGAAGAATGGTGATCAGATATTTGTGGAAATACCAATGAAGCTGCGTTTTGAGAAGCGGTACAATAACTCGGTAGCTCTATTGTGCGGACCGCTCTATTTTTCCTTACGAATCGACAAAGAGTATAAGGGTGTAAAGATCAACTATGACAATTTTAGTTATAAAGGAAGTATAGACTGGGAAATAAATCCGAAAAGTGCCTGGAACTATGGCCTGCTTATTGACAAGACCAATGTCATGCAGGGAATGAAAGTGACAGAGAATCTTATCGGCACATATCCTTTTTCCGATAAGGGTGACATGATCTGGGCAGCTGATTCCGGCAAATATATTCTATCGACCCAGGATGCACCGGTTACAATTAAAGCAAGAGGTATGAAAATTCCGGAATGGAAAATGATAAATAACTCTGCCGATGTCCCTCCGTTTAGTCCTGTAAAACCGGAAGGAGATCCTGAAATAATAACTCTGGTCCCTTATGGATGCGCCCGGTTACGGATTACAGAATTTCCGGTTATGGATATTGTACTTATGGAGGACATGATGAAGCCGGGGAAATAGAGGATTTTTACCTCGCTTCATTAACAGTTCAATGGGGTTTGAGCAAGGTGCCACAATAGTGTGCTGTATTTCCCAGGCGGAGAACGATATCTGATATAATAGAGCACTAAATAGTGTATCGCAAAACAATCCAGGAATCCTTTCCTTTAAAATCATCTTCTGTAAGATCAATTGTGACTGTATTATCCGGTGCAATTATAATCTGCGATGAGATTCCACTAATGGGCTTTGATGATCCTTGTATTCCGGTTAGGTTGATAGTCATACCTCGCATGATGATGGGAAATCTGTCACTTCCTAATTTGATAGTTACCGCATTGTCGGTTGTCGATTTATTGTATCGATGCCATTCATCCGGGAAATCATGACGCAGATCGATGAGCAGCCACAACCCTTCATCAGTTTCTCCATATGCCTTAAGTTTGTTTAGACTTGTTATGTTGTTGCCATTTGCTGCTATCGCCAGTTGTTCCCCACCATCACGGGCGGTATAGCGGAAGTGCAATAATACATCACTAATCGTGTCGTAATCAAATGGCCAGAAGTTTTTAGGCAGCGCGAAATGCCAACGTGAAATGACACCCGCCCCTTCAAATGGCAGATAACGCTCGTCACGGAAGTTGAGTTCAAAGACCCCTGCATCATTCTGCCCGGTACTGGTGGCAATTGACTGCGTTGGCAGATAGGAAGTTTTATAGTTATCTTCATTGGCGTATGTGCCAGTGGTCTTGTCGCGAACTTTGCTCGATAACAGCGTAAGCGTGCCACTCATGCTGGCATATGGCCCCACCACACAAGGAACAGAGACACTGACACTCTTGATACGTCGGAAATAATGGCCTGGAAAATCAAGATCAAAAAGCACCTCTGGAACCTCAAATTCACATTCACCAGTATCACGGAGTTGCATCAGCGCAAGCGGATCTAGTTGGCGCAACGACACATGCTTAGTGATTTCAAGTTCGCGCCGATTTCGATCAAGATGCGCAGCTTCCATACGACGGAGGTTTTGACTGAGTCTTTCGCCAGATAGTAAACCCTTGTGCATGTTATCCCAATTCCCAAATTGCACAAAAGTGGAGGATGGATCACCCAATTCAAATTGGTAAGCCCGTTCGGCCTTCTTCGCAAGTTCATAAGCCATTTGATATGCCGCGAAATACAAGCCTGCAAGTTGGCTCTCCATCCATCCGTAGAGCGATTCACCAGAGAACTTTAGATGCCGCATGAAATCGTCGATATTTGTTGCATACTCGATTTGCTTGCGGTGATTATCAAGTTCTTTTTCGACAATCGATTTGCGAATTTCAAGCGAAATAATCTGCTTGTCGATCTGACGGATCTCTTCGGCAGTCATTCTGGATTGCTGGACCCACTCGTCATGGCGACGCTGCCAGCCGGCCAACATTCCAGATCGTCTTTCCTGGTGTGCTGCATTGGTAGCCAGCATACCAATTGCATCACCTGCTGCTGACGCCGCAAAGCCAAGTGCTTCAATGGGCTTAAGTGGAACATATACACCAACTGCATGCAGTACACCAGCTAGCGCCCTTGATCCACTCGACACAAGTGCCCAATCGTTGCTTAATTGCATCCATACTATCTGGTCAATCTCAGACTTAATCAACGACAGAGAATTAAAATCATCGGGCGTTTTAGTTTCTTGAACCTGCGTCATGAGTGATTGTTCTACGATTGGGGAACCTGACGTATCAAACGTGATTTGATTCTTACCCAATTGACGTTGCAGGAAAAGGAAGCGGTCTATCG
>Ga0209539_1000643_pt1 | contig 19739 bp, 24 predicted proteins | sample BarGraNGADG00312_2_FD_184499 | JGI IMG/M metagenome (GOLD analysis project Ga0209539, IMG submission 184499) | Arctic peat soil microbial communities from Barrow, Alaska - Barrow Graham LP Ref core NGADG0011-312 (SPAdes) (version 2) | ecosystem: Environmental > Terrestrial > Soil > Wetlands >... | reverse complement strand
GGAACTCCCAGAGCCTTTTCGCTCGGGCTTGTCGCGGTCCACGTAGTCTTGACGCCGTTCTTTGTGATCGTGATGTCGTTTCCGGATTTCTTGACGGAAACCTGCCCCTCGGGAACGACGACGCTCGTTCCCTCTTTGCTCTCTTTCGTAGTGCCACAGCCCGCAACCAGTGCGAGGAAACCCGCCAGCATTGCGACCACGAGGATCAGCCCAACCAGTCGCTTCATCTCCACAACCTCCTTGACGGCGAACGGACAACGATATAGAAACCGAGCCCGTCTCTACAACAATTATGAATCGGTTTCCGCCATCTGATGCAATAGTATCCGCATTTTCCTAATAGTGCAATCAATTTCAGCTTTGGAAAGCCTTATCCTCCACATTTCCGCATTAAATACCAGCCCGTGGAGCATAATTGCCGCGAGCAAATACAATAAACGACTCGCTTTGTTCCCCGGGAGGCAGATTGAGGGGCGGCCCGGTCATGGTGTAGCATGCGCCCTGTAAGTGCTCACCTGGTGCGGAAGCGAAGGGGGAGGCTGGTGATATGGAAGAGGAATGGGACCTCGAGGACGACCTCGTTTTTGATGAGTCCGGACTCGCGGAGCGAGGCGACTGCGTGCTCGTCATCATCGACATCCAGGAGAAGCTGCTTGCGGTGATGAAGGACAAGGAGCTCCTCGCCCAAAATGCCGTGAAGCTGGTCCGCTTCGCTAACATCGTCGGGCTGCCGGTCGTCGTGACCGAGCAGGAGAAGCTGGGCCCGACGGTCGAGGCCCTTGCCTCGGAGATCAAGGACTTCGACCCCGTCATGAAGCTCGACTTCGACGCCTATCAGGTTCCCGAGTTCGTGAGGAAGCTAGTCGACCACGACCGTGAGACGGTGATCCTCGCCGGCATCGAGAGCCACATCTGCGTTACACAGACCGCGCTGAGCCTGCTTCCACTGTTCGACGTGCACGTAATAGCGGACGCGGTCTCCTCGAGGACCGAAGCGAACAAGCAGGTCGCTCTGGAAAGAATGCGGTTCAACGGCGCTACGGTCTCTTGCACCGAGATGTTCATCTACGAGGTGCTGAAGCGCGCCGGCACGGACGAGTTCAAAGCGGCCCTGAAGCTGATAAAGTGACGCGGGACCTGGAGCGAGGCTGACTTGGACATACCGGGGCGGACCTGCGCCACATCTGGCTGAAGGACGGCGCTTTCCAGCCAGACGGACCGGCCAGGAAAGGGAAGCAGAGCAGGGAAGAATAGAACACTGATAGAGGAGGGGATGGGCATGAGAAAGACGATCGTACTGTTACTGCTCGTCGTACTTGGAGTCTCGGTTGCGGCCGCTTTCGCGGGCTGCGGCAGCTCGACGTCGCCGCAGGCCAAGCAGACCATGGCAACGGACCTCAAGAACCTGCAACTGGACTTAACGGCAATGGTGAACCCGAACACCTATACGTCCTTCGACACGTTCAACACGGCCTGGACAAAGATCCAGAGCGACTACAACAAGGTCGTTACGGCCGCGAAGAGTGTGAGCACTGCTGACGTCAATGCCGTCAAGTCTTCTTACAGCGACTTGAAGAAGGCGATCGGCAACGCGAGCAGCAACCAGTCGTTGCAGCAGAAGGCTACCGCCATCATTACCTCGGGGACGGCCCTGGTGATCTCCGTGCAGACGCTGATCAACAGCCTGAACTCCACCAAGTAGTGAAGTCGGGAGCCTCGCCGCAAGTGTAGGGCGAAAGGCGCATACGGTACGCTCGAAAAAATATGCGATGCCTGTTATACTTCCGGCCGCTAACTTGCTATAATATTTATGAGGTAATGTTCTTAGGTTCGTCAGTTATTGTCCCCGGGAGCGACTCTCGGGGGCGATTTTTTTTTAGAGAAGGAGGTGTAAGGAAATGCGCATATATGCAGGGAATCTCAGTTATTCCGTGACAGATGATAACCTCCGGGCGGCGTTTGCCGATTTCGGAAACGTCGATTCCGCCGACGTGGTCATGGACCGGAGCACCGGTCGCTCAAAGGGATTCGGCTTCGTCGAGATGAGTGACGCGAACGAGGCGAAAGCAGCAATCGAAGGCCTTAACGGTAAGGACCTTGACGGTCGTGCATTGAACGTGAACGAGGCCAGGCCCAGAGCCGAGCGTCCGGAGCGTTCAACGTACCGGTAGTAGAACGAGTGTGTGCTGGTCCGGCGGACGGACGACGGCCGCCGGTCCGGTCTCACAAGGCAACTACCAGCGGACCTATACGCAGTTCAAAGGTTAGAGCATGAAGATACACCTCATCGCCCCTACCAAGAATGGTGAATCCTACCTTTTTGACAGGGGACTCCTCGCACCGCTCGGTCTTATGTACCTCGCGGCGCACACTCCGGCGGACGTAGGCGTCCGTATAATCGACGAGAGCGTCGAGCCGATCGATTTCTCGGACGTCCCGGACGTGGTAGGCATCACGAGCATGACCGCCACCGCGCCGCGGGCATACGACATCGCCGACCGTTACAGGGCGCTGGGTGTGAAGGTCGTCATGGGCGGCATCCACGCTTCTATGGTGCCCAACGAAGCCCTCGAGCACGCCGACACCGTAGTGGTCGGCGAAGCAGAGCAACTGTGGGAGAAGGTTGTCGAGGACGCCTCTGCCGGGCGCATGGCTCCCATGTACAAGCAGGAGGAGTTCGAGGACTTCAAGTCTCCGCTCCTTCCGCGCAGGGACCTCATAAGCCCTAAGCGCTACTGGAGCGCCAACAGCGTGCAGACGTCCAGGGGCTGCCCGCACCACTGCAACTTCTGCTCGGTTACCGAGTTCAACGGCCGCAAGATCAGGATGCGCGAGACCGACAGCGTTCTGGCCGAGGTCGAGACCCTCTCCCGGGGCAACATCATGCGGAAGAAGGTCGTCCCGTTCATAGACGACAACATCGCCGCGAACCCATCGCGGGCAAAAGAATTGTTCAAAGCTCTGATCCCCATGAAGGTCCTGTGGGGGTCGCAGGCGTCGATCACGTTCGCCAAGGACGAGGAGCTGGTGGCACTGGCCGCGGAGAGCGGTTGCCACTTCCTCTTCATCGGGCTCGAGACGCTGTCGCCGGGGAGCCTCAAGGAGATGGGGAAGAACCAGAACAAAGTCGAGGAATACGCCGGCGCTCTGCGCATGCTGAAGAAGTACAAGATCCCCGTCATGGGTGCGTTCGTCTTCGGCTTTGACGGCGATGACGATTCGACTTTTGCCGAGACGCTGGACTTTGCGATCAAGAACAAGATCCAGCTCGGGCAGTTCGCCAACCTGACGCCCTATCCGGGCACGCGCCTCTACGAACAGCTGCTCGAGGAGAAGCGCCTGATCGACCCGACTTTCTGGACTGACCCTGAATGGGACAGCCACGCGCTCTTCCAGCCGATGAAGATGATGCCGCAGCAGCTATTCGACAACACCCACCAGCTACACCTCGACTTCTACTCGTACAGGTCGATCTTCAAGCGGATGACGTTCCAGAAACACTGGAGCTACTGGCTCGCGTTCAACCTCCTGTATCGCCAGACCGTCGTCTCGGCGAGGAAGCAGAGTCTTGGCGTTCAGGCGCCGGCTGCGGAGCCCTCGGCCTGAGCACTGTTGGTTGAAGGGAGACACGAGGCATTTACACCGACCGTTTCATTCCCTCTTCTAGCGCCTTCACACCGCAGGAGAAGCCCGTGACTAACACCGGCGACCAGCGCGGTTACAATCTGTCGCTCGCCGACACGTTCACTTCGATCCCCCTCAGAGGCGACGGCAAGAACAAGACCGTGCAGTTCATTTCAGCCAGCACCTCCGACGGGCCCATCACCCCGGGCCAAGGCTCGGGCCTCCGCCTTTCCGGGGAAAAAAATGAGAAGAGGGGCGCTACTGGTTTTTCTTCCGCTGCTCTTCGCGGTCTTTCTCCCTGGCCTCTTTGATCTCTTCCTTGAGCTTTCTGTGGGCTTCGCGCAGGTGGACCTTGGGCAGGTCAGTGATGGTCTGGCCGCCACCGCTCGCTCCGAGCTCGGCCTCGTCACCTTCCATGGGGGTCTTGTCCTTGATCTCACCGAAGAGAGTCTTTCGCCCCTCTTTGGTGTGAGCGCCCGGGAGGTCGGTGATCGTCTGGCCGCCACCGGTCTGGCCGCAATCAGGGCAGTCAGCAGCACTGTGTTTGATCTCGGCGCCGCAGTTCTTACAGGTGTCCATCCTCACTCCTTTGCACTTACGTCGAGTCACTAATATTAAACCATGTCACGCCGTCTGAAAAACGGTTTCCACCTCATTTTTGCGATGAAGGATTCCGGGATCGCGCCCGTCTGTTGCGCGATAAAATGCGGCCCTGACCGCCCACGGCCCCCGACCGTTTCAATGGAGCTTCAAACGTGCTATACTGCAGAAGAGTTAGTGTTCTTTAGGTGTAGTAGTTTCAGTCCCGAGGAGCGATTCTCGGGGCTTTTTTTATGTGATGAGGAGGTGTAACAATTGAAAATCTACGCAGGAAACCTCAGCTACAATGTTAGTGATGAGGACCTCAGGGCGGCTTTTGCTCAGTTCGGTACGGTAGATTCAGCGGACGTGATCGTGGATCGCGCAACCGGCAGGTCGAAGGGATTCGGCTTCGTCGAGATGGGCGATGCAACGGAGGCGAAAGCGGCGATCGAAGGATTGAATGGCAAGGATCTTGATGGCCGCAGCCTGAATGTGAACGAAGCGAGGCCCAAGACGGACCGCCCGCAGCGTTCAAACTACCGGTATTAATACCTGGATGTGGATATGTCCGGCGACGGCGCCAGCGGTCGCCGGTCTGCCCAACATGTGACAGACACAGCCCACCCCAAAAAGGATTACCTCATGTCAGATCCTCTGAATAAGTTGGACCTTGAAGAGGTTCGCGAGCTAGCGGCCTCTGGAAGGGAGCGAGGATCTCTAACCACCGCGGACATCGTCGAAGGCCTGAAAGGCGTAGAGCTCTCGTCCGACCAGATGGACGACGTGTTCGTATTCCTGGCCGATGCAGGCATCGAGATCACTGACGAGGCGGAAGAAGACCTCCAGGAAACGGACGACGTGCCCGTGATCCCGAAGCCGGCAAAAACCCGAACCCCTCTCGAGGGCGCTTTCGGCGGCTCGATGAACGATGCGGTGAGAATGTACCTGAAGGAGATAGGGAAGGTCCCCCTGCTCACCGCCGCCCAGGAGATCTCACTTGCGAAGCGGATAGAGGCCGGCTGCGAGGCCGTCTCTACCCTCGAGTCGGTCGACGATATTTCGGAGAAAGAGACTAAAGAGCTCAAGGCGCTGGTGGTGGACGGCCTCGAGGCCAGGAAGAAGCTGGCGGAGGCAAACCTGCGCCTGGTAGTCAGCATCGCGAAACGCTACGTAGGGCGCGGCATGCATTTCCTCGACCTCGTCCAGGAAGGTAACCTCGGCCTGCTTCGCGGCGTCGAGAAATATGACTACACCAGGGGCTTCAAGTTCAGCACGTACGCGACATGGTGGATACGCCAGTCAGTGACGCGCGCGATCGCCGACCAGGCGAGGACCATCCGGGTCCCCGTCCACATGATCGAAAACATGAACAAGCTCGCGAAGGTACAACTGAGGCTCCTCCAGGAGCAAGGGTCTGAGCCGACCCCGGAACAGATCGCGGTTGAGATGGGCATGACGACCGACAAGGTGAGGGCCATCATCAAGGTGAGCCAGGTCCCTGTCTCTCTCGAGACGCCGGTCGGGAAAGAAGACGAGAGCACGCTTGCAGATTTCGTCCAGGACAACGCGGCGGTCGTCCCGATGGACGCGGTCGCCTTCACCTTGCTGCAGGAGCAGCTCGAGGACGTGCTCGACGACCTGTCGGTGAGGGAGAAAAGGATCGTCCAGCTCCGCTTCGGGCTTCTGGACGGGCGCCCCCGCACTCTCGAGGAAGTCGGCAACGTCTTTGGCGTGACGCGAGAGCGCATCAGGCAGATCGAGTCGAAGACCCTCTCAAAGCTCAGCAACCCTTCGGTGAGCGGCTGCCTGCGGGATTACATCGAAGACTAGTGCATCCTCAGATCTTCTGTCCGCAGTGCATGCAGTATTTCGTCCCCTTGGGCACCGGCTTGGCACACTTTGGACAAGGCACCTTTTCAGTCTCGATCAGCTCTGAAGGCAGTGGCAGCTCGCGGCCGCACCCCGGACAGAACTTCGAGCCCGGCGCCGACTTGACCTCACAGTAAGGGCACTTCAGCCCCTTCTTCTCCATGATTATCTGATCGAGCTCGGCCTTGTCTTCTTCGACCTGTTCGATGAGGGAGTCTATTTCCGCCGCGACCTCGATCAAGTCCTCGTGCTTGATCTTGCCGTCCCTGTACAGGCGGTAAGCCCGCGCCCCCATCGCTTTGTAGGCGTCGTCCAGCCTCCTGGCGTTGACCTTGATCGCTTTCTTGTACTTCCCTGCGCTCGGCTTCTTGTCGTCGTCATCGTCTGGCATGGCCCGCTCCCGTCACTCTGGAAATTCCTGGTCACGATTATAAAACGCCGTGTCGCTATTTGCGCCGCCTACTTGCGGAAACCGGGCTTGTTGGCCGGACACTTCGCCACGCACAGGCCGCAGCGGACTCCGCTCTGTCCGGGGATGCCCAGCTTGATGTAGTACTTGAGGCAGCTCGCCTTGTCTGTGGGCGAGCCGTCCTCCTTGAGCGCGCCGGCGGGGCAGGCTCTCACGCACGCGTACCCGCAGCGCTCAGGGACGCAGAGCTTCGTGCCGACCGGCTCGCCCGGCTCGAGTTCAGCGTCCGTCAGCAGGGCGACGAACCGAACGCGTGGGCCGTGCTCTGGTGTGAGCAGCAGGTTGTTCACGCCAAGCTCGCCGAGCCCGGCCTCAGCGGCCACGTGCCGGTACGACAGGTTTTCCCAGAGCAGCGAGTTGACCCGGTCGTGGACCATCGGCACCGGGATCAGATGTCTGAGCGCGGTGAGGACGGCGGCCGGCCTTTTCTCGAGGTTCCAGCCGGGCATCTCCTTGTAGGGGAGGGGGAAAGCCTTGAAGCCGCGCTGCTCGAGGAGACCCGCAAGGTGGTACAGCCTGTTGTTGAGGTCGGTATTGACGATGTGGAAGTTAGCCGTGTACTCCTGCCGGGTCTGGGGCAGGCGGTCCAGGGGAAGATCGAGCATCTTCGACCCGACGATCAGGACGGACCTGGCTTCTTTGAGGAAGTCGGTCGGGCGGTGTCCCTCCGGCGCCTTTTCGCCGTAGGCGCGCGCGCCGGCGATGCCGAACAGCTCGGTGCCCGCCTCCTCCTTGAGTTCATCTTTGAGCGACAATGTTTACTCCTTCCGGCGCTCGAGCCGCCGCCTCGACTCTGAGGTGAACATGCGGCGCCCGGCCCGGACGATTCCACACGAGCGACTTTTGGCTCGACAATAGAATAAGATATATCAACGGCCGCGTGTGGCGCCGGTTCCTCTGAGGCAGGTGAGTGAATTGTCGGGTCAGGGAAAGGTCCTCGTCGTTGATGATGACGCGTCTCTTGTGAAGATGCTGAACGTGCGGCTGTGGGCTGAGGGCTACGAGACAGAGCTCGCCGTCAACGGCACGACCGCGATCGCCCTTGCCGAGACGCACCATCCGGACGTCATCCTTCTCGATATCGCGATGCCCGGGGTCACGGGCGTCGACGTGATCGAGCAGCTCCAGGACTCGGGCGACAGCAAGGACATCCCGGTCATCATCATGACGGCTTATCCTCACATGATAGACATGGTCAAGAGTTACCCGGCGGTGAAGGAGTGCCTGGTGAAGCCTTTTGACCTGCCGAAGCTGGTGGCGAGGATCAAGGAGATCATCTCCGCGGAGGCCTGAGCCGGCCCCGCGTGTCAGTCCAGCAGGACCATCCCGACCACCATCGTCATCGCGGTGTCTGTCAGCCCGCTCTCTGTTGCAGTCCTCGCCGGGTCCCATTCCAGTGCAGCGTTCAGCCTGTTGAAGTTTATTCCAAGGCCGGACATGGAGTTCCTGGAGCGGCCCGGGTTCCTGCATGGACCTCCGCCCGTGATGACGTTGCAGCTCTCGTGTTCCTTGCAGAAGATTCGTTTGCAGGAGCCGAACGCCAGTCCCCATGCCTTGTCGAACCCGGCGCTCCGGGCCAGCGTCTCCACACCCGACGCGATGTCCTGCACGAGCCTGTTCACGTCGTCGCGCTCGTCCTCGTCGAGCAGGATCTCCATCGGGCAATCGACTTTGAAGACCAGCGCCCGGTGATAATCCTCGAGACTCTGCCTGAACTCCGCTGGTGTCATAACGTGAGGAGGGCAGTTGGCTGACTGGTCGTAACCGTCGCACTGCGGCGGCTTGCACAGCTCTGGGAAATGGTCCTCGACCTTGATGACGGCCGGGGAGATCACCCTCGTGTCGCTGGCGCCGAGCGTCTCGGCGCGGGCGATCAGCTCGCTCAGTCCGACGGACGCCAATGCTATTTCACCTGCGAGCTCGGGACGATCGGCAGCACGAGCCTGCTCGGGTATTGCGGACCGAAGTGGACCTGGATGTCAGCCTTGCGCATGTCCTTGCTGACTGTCTCAAGCGCTCCGGTCTGGAGGTTGCGCGAGTAAACAGGGAACCAGGAGCCCATTACGCACACGCGCAGCTTATGGCCTTTCTTGAACGTATTGCCGGTGAGCATGCTGTCGAACGTGAGCTTGACGACCTGCCCGGGCTGGAGCAGCTTGCGATCGGGCGTGCGGTCGCGATAGCTCGCGCGTATGACCTCGTGCCCGGCGCTCTCGACATTGAAGGCCGTCCCGTCGGGAGCGACGTCGAGCAGCTTGCAGTAGAGGTCAAAGTCCGGGCTGTCGCTGGATGCGTAGAGCTCAGCGCCGACGTTGCCGATCACGGTCCTGTCGGCGCTGAAGGGTTGCGTCTCGAAAGTCAGGACATCAGGCCGGCTGGAGAGGCCTTTCAGATCGTAGCCTCCGAAGTTCGTCCCGAACTCGTCCTTTACCGGGTTGGAGGGATCTGAGATGAACCCGCTCGTGCCCTCAAATGGCAACTTCTCCACGATCGACCCGGGACTCGACTCGGCGCCCTTCGGCCCGAAGTAGACAGGAGTGTTCTTAGTGCCGGCGATCGGCCAGGCGTTCTGCTCGAGCCAGGTGTTGTCGCCCATGTTGTAGACCTTGACGTTGCTCCAGGTCGACACGCCGTTGTCGATGCCGCGCACGTAGTGGTCGAGCCAGTCGAGTACGGTCTTGTGATAATCGATCTTCGCGTTCGATGAGAATTTCCTGTCGCCGGAGGCCGCCTGGCCGGTGGCATCCACGCCGTGGATCCACGGACCGATGATGAGCTTGGTGCGAGGGTCCTTGTCTCCGGCGCGCGACTTCACCAGGCCCTGGTAGTTCGTAACGGCGCCTTCCGAGCCGTACGGCTCGTCGTACCAGCCGGAGAGGTTGAGGACCGCGGCCTTGACCTTCGAGTACTTGTCGCGGAGGTTTCCCCACTCCCACCACGGGTCGTAAGCCTGGTGCTCGAGCCAGGAATAGTAGTAGGGCGAGGTGTCCTTCAGGTAAGGCATCTCCAGCGACGGGAGCCAGCCCTGGAAGGCGTCCTCACCGCCGAGTTTCTTCCACTCAGCCTCCGCCTCTTCGATAGTCTTAGGACCGGGGATCCCTTTCTTGACCCGGATATCGGGAGACATGTAACCGTACGACCAGTGGGCCCAGGCCGACTCGAAGACGCCGCCGAAGTAGATGAACTGGTTGAGCGTCGAGAAGCACATCGCCGGGACCATTGCTTTGAGGTGGGGCGGGTTCTCGACCGCGGCGAGCCACTGCACCGCTCCGGGGTAGGAGAGCCCGAAGGTGCCCACCCGCCCGTTCGACCACGGCTGGCGCGCGGCCCACTCGATGGTGTCGTAGCCGTCCTTGCCCTCGTTCTCGTACGCGGCGAACTCGCCGTCAGAGGCGTACCGGCCGCGCACGTCCTGGATCACCATGGCGTAGCCGCGTTGGACGGCCTGATTGAAGGTCTTCTCGTTGTCGGGGTCGCCCTCGTTCTTGCTGTAGGGCGTGCGGAAGATAAGGACCGGGTACTTGCCGGTCGACGCCGGCCGCCTTACGTCGGCGCGCAGGATGACGCCGTCGCGCATCGGCACGGGCACGTTTTTCTGGACAAAGAAGCCGGAGGTGCTCTTCGCGCTCGTGCCGCAACCGGCGACCGCGAAGAACATCGAGGCAACAAGGATCAGCGCGACAACAGCGGCGTGGCGTTTCAGCAACTTACCTCCCTTTGTTAATGCAAAAAAGGGGTCAGACCCCAATTTTGCATCCGGCATCGCCCCTGAGGGGCATGCGGATCGCTACTTGCCCTGGGCGTTCTGGAACCCCGCAAGGAGCGCCGGTGGGTTCCCACCTACCACACGTTCCAATTCTTTTCCTGTCGAGTCAAGAATGACATAGGTGGGCACTCCCGGGATACCGAACTTCCCGGCGGTCTCGTCCAGGTTGGCGTTTATCCTTTTGACCGCGACCTTGCCCTGGAACTGTTTCTCGAGCTCATCGACGATGGGCGCCATCTCCTGGCAGACGCCTCACGTGTCAGTATAGAAATCGAGAACGGTCGGCTGGCCTCCGACGACAAGGTTTGCGTATCTCGGACCCGAGCCCTTTACCGCCATGGATACGGCGATAGCCCCGATGATCACGACTACAAGAACGAGTGCGACCACGTAAGTTGAAGGCTTCATGTACCAGGGTTGGCCCACCGGCTGTACGGGTTCGCGCTGTGCCCCCCATCCGCCCTGGCCGTATCCCGAGTAGCTGGCGTCGCTGGGCGGTGGAAAGCCGGCGGGCGGACCCCCATACGGGCTCGACTCCGATTGATAACCCTGCGGTGGGGGTGCCGTGTTGCCGGGGCCCTGGGCGGGCGCCTGCGCGTGTGCATGAGGAAGGCCCCCGCCGCACCACTCGCAGCGCGTAAGCATCTCGGATGTCTCAGAGTTACAGTTCGGGCACTTCATCGCTACTCCCGATCGCGGTATTCAGCGTACTTCCTGTCCTGCTATTCTGAAGACTTGCGAATGCCGTTTTTGTTACGATAATAATCGGTGTCCTCAGGAGCAAGCATTAACCGGCTCCTGCGGCCGCGGATCGTCACTTCAGGAGGTGCGCAATGGAGAAGCAGGGCAAGGTGCTCGGAGTGCCTTACGACTTCCGGCAACTGACGTACAGGCGGATGAAGTCACGAATGTGGAACCCCGATGACGAGCGCATCTTCACGCCACGCAGCTATGGGATCGGATGGGACATCAACTTCTACCAGCTCAAGCTGCAATATCCCTGGGCGTTTTACGTCGCGGTCGCGGCGTTTGTCGTCAGCTTCGCGCGCTGGGCGCACAAATTCTTCACGAGCGAGGACTAAGCGCAGCCTGTCGCCTTTGTGCCGTGATAATCCTCGAGAACTTTCTTTGTGAACTCGCGCGCTTTCTGGAGCCGTGACTCGTCCGGCTGGCCCATGGTTGAAGGGCCCCCCTCTCCGAACCCGCGCATCTGGGGGTCGTCGCTCTTGAGCAGCATCTCCGCCACCTTCGGGTCGAGCTGGCCCTGGCAGTCGAACATGCCTACGATATCGGCGCCTGCCGCAGCCTCGTGCGCGGTCTGCAGCCACCCTGTTACGTCGTCGCTGTCCTCGGGGGCCGCGTGGGTGATGAAAAGCGCTATCTTCTTGCCTCCGACTTTCTGCTCCAGGAACGTGCGGGCGGCGGGGTTGGGGCCGAAGGCGACGATCGGGAAACCGACGAAGACGAGGTCGTAACCATCGAGGTCCTCGACCTCGCCCAGCTCCTTGATCTCCTTGTCGTCGGGCAACACCTCGAATATGGCGTCCGCGACTTTATTCGTGTTGCCGGTTGTCGAGACGTAAGCTACCAGTGTCTTCATCTTTGAACCTCCTGCTCGCCGGCGCGCGGTCGGCGCCTAGAGATAGTCGGCCCCGAGGACGACGACGACGTCGGACTCGTACTCGTTGGTCGTTACGTCCTCATTCTGGACGACGGCCGGCGCGTTGCCCACCGCCGAGGCGACCGCCTGCGCTGACGTGTCGTAACCGGGGGCATAATACACTGTCGTCCTGACGTAAGGCGACTTTGAATTTCCGGTCATGATCTTCTCGTAGCCCTTGGCCGTGAGTTTCTTCGCGGTGCTGATGGCTATTCCTCCGGTCTTCGTGCCGTTCAGCACTTTGACCCTGAGTTGCGTCGGATCGCCGGTGGGAACGTCGGTAGCGGCGCCGGTCTGGCTGGGCGTCCGGGCGCCGGTCTTGTACTTGGAGAGCATCTGCTCGAAAGCGGTCGTATTGAGGATGAAGTACCAGGCCCTGTTGATCGTCTTAGGAGTACCGGGCGCTGAGGCGGTCTCGAGCTTGCCGGCCTTCTTGAGCGACTGCAGCTTGCGACCCATTGTGAACATCTGCCAGAAAGTGAGGTCCGTCTTCACCGTGTTCGAGACGACGTCCGCTATCTTCATGATCTTGAACGGGCTGCGCTGATGAGAGACGGCCGAGAGCATCGCCTCGATGAACGCTCTCTGGTTCTTCTGGCGGTCGAAATCGCCGTTGGGCACAGCCTTCACGTCATATCGCGCCCTGACGAGCGCGAGCGCCTGGTCGCCGGTGAGGATGACGTCTCCCGCAGGCACATCGCCGGCGTACTTGTCGTGGATCGCGTGGGGAATGTTCATGTGGACGCCCCCGACGGCGTTCACCATGTCCTTGAAACCCTGGAAGTTGAGCTCCACCCAGTGGTTGACGTCAAGGCCGGTCACCTGCTCGACCGTCTGTATCGCGAGCGCGGGACCGCCGTACGCGTGTGCGGCGTTGATCTTGTCGTAGCCTTTGTGTCCGGGGATCTGGACGCGCGAGTCGCGAGGTATCGAGATGAAGCCTGCCGAATTGCCGCCGGGCGCGATCGTGAGCAGCATCAGGACGTCCGAGCGTCCCGGTCCCTCCTCGCCGGGGACGCTGCCGTGGTCCGTGCCCATGATGAGGGTGGTCTCAGGCCCTCCGTCCGGCTTCTTGAGGACGGAGTCCACGGACGCTACGCGCATGCGGGGCTCCTTGGCCTTGAGCGCGATGAAGAACCACGCGCCGAAGGCGATGACCGCGGCGAGCAGCACTATGCAGGTAGCCAGGACGATCCACGGCCAGCGTCTGCGGCCATGCGGCCTGGCCACCTTGGCCCTGCCCTCTTTGCGCCCTGAAGGACGCGGGTAGGAGCGGAGGTGGCGCCTGCTCTTATAGATGGTCGGCGGCGGCTCGGCTGCGCTGCGGCCGCCCCCTAACAATCGTTCTTCGAAGTCGTCCATGATATGTCTTTCAGAATATGGTCTAAGGTATCTACGACATTACCCGTAAATAAGCCTCCCCATGATTGACGGGCCCGGAGGCGGCGCGGTTCCAGGGCGGGACCGGGCTGTGCTAGCGGGACAGTATCGGTATACTTGTGCGCATGAGTTCATTGATCGCGCATATGGTCCTGTTAGGCTTGGCCGCTTCCGTGAGCCCGGTCTCGATAATGGTCATGATCTCCCTCATGCTGACGAAGAGCCCGGTGCGCAACGCACTGGCTTTCCTCGCCGGTTTCACGCTCGTGCTGGTGGCGATGGGAGTGCTGTCTGTCTTCGTCTTCCACGCGGGGACAGCGCACAAGACCGGCACCGTCGACGGCTGGATAGACATCGGGTTCGGCGTACTATGCCTCGCGGTCATACCTTTTTCCATCCTGAGGAAGGAGAAGCCGGAACAGGAGAAGCAGAGCGCGAAGCCGTTCACCGCCCGCAAGTCCTTCGTGGTCGGCCTGGGCACGATGATGGTCAACGCGTCGACGATTGTCATCTACCTTTCCGCTACCCACCTCATCGCGGCGGCAAAGCTGAGCGCTGCCCAGGACGTCATCGCACTGGTGGTGCTCACACTTGTCACGCTTGTCACTGTCATCATTCCGATACTCATCTATGCGATATTCCCCGGCAAGGCTGAAAAGGTCCTCAATGCGCTCAAAGGTTGGCTCGCAAGGCACCGCAAGGTCATCGGCGTCACCATCCTTCTGATCATCGGCGCGTATCTGCTGGTGAAAGGGATCAGGATCGTTGTATGAAGCGCGCATTGCTCGAGGGGCCCGGCATCTTGAAGGTTGTGCAGGATGACGCGCCGGAACCCGGGGCGGGCGAAGTCCTCGTACGAGTCGCGGCATGCGGCATCTGCGGCAGCGACCTGCATGCCTACAACGGCGAGCACCCGCTGGTGATCTACCCCGTGACTCCAGGGCACGAGTTCTCGGGGACGGTCGTCGCCACGGGCAGCGGCGTCGACGCGGGCCTCGCGGGCTCCCTTGTCTGTATCGAGCCGTCGCTCTATTGCGGGGAGTGTGCGCAGTGTGCGTCGGGTCGCTACAACATCTGCAGTAACCTGCGCGTGATGGGCTTCCAGGCGCCCGGTGCGTTCTGTGATTTCATCGCGGTGCCTCAGAACCGCGTCCATCTTCTCCCGGCCGGCGTAGGCCCGGTCGAAGGAGCGCTCGCTGAACCCGCTGCGGTCGGGGTCCACGCGTTCGCGCGCTCGGGCCTGACGGGTGGCGAGGCGGTGCTGATCGTGGGGGCCGGCGTGATCGGATTGATGGTCATGAAAGTGACGGCCGCGGCCGGGTGCACGTGCGTGATGGTCGAGGGCGACAAGGGGCGCGCGGCCCGGGCGCTCGACATGGGAGCCGACAAGGCAATAGTTTTCGGAGAGGCTCCCGCCGATGTCATCGCTCTTGCCGGCGGCGAGCGCGGCTTCGGGGCGGTCTTCGAGTGCGTGGGGAGGGCCGAGACGATCGACCTCGCGCTACGCTGTGCGCCTCGCGGCGGCACCGTGGTTGCGGTCGGAGTCCCGCCCGGACCGGTTCCCGTGGACATGGCGCTGGTGCAGGACGGCGAGCTGGAGGTTCGGGGAACTCTCATGTACATGGGCGCGGACTTCGACCGCGCGCTGGAACTCATCTCGATCGGCGCGATCTTGGCCGACGACTTCGTGACCCACCGGGTGCGTCTCGACGAGCTCGACAGAGGCTACGGTATCGCACGCGAAGGCGGCGCCGGGACTCTCAAGGTGCTGGTGGACGTAGAGAAAGGCTGAGACAGTGGCCGAAGTATTGTTCACCCCCTTCGAGTCGGCCGGCGAGCCGGACACTCTGAACCTGCGGATCTCGGAGATGATCGGCAGGACAGGGTTTTTCGACGCCCTGCCGGATGGCGCGGTAGTCGCGGTAAAGGTCCACCCGGGAGAGAAGAACAACGTCACGTACCTGAGGCCGACGCTCGCGCGGTCGGTGGTCGACCGGCTGGCGAGGCGCGGCGCGCGGCCCTTTGTGACCGAGACCACTACTCTCTATTGCCGAGAGCGCTACACCGCCGAAGAGCTTGTCGCGACGGCCGCGTGGAACGGCTATTCGAGCGAGTCTCTGGGCTGTCCGTTCATCGTGGCCGACGTCGAGCCGGATGTGATCGTGCCTGTCGAGGGCGAGCACCTCGGTGATGTCGGGGTAGCCGGAAGCATCGCGAGTTCTGACGCTCTGGTGGTCCTGGCCCACGTCACGGGTCACGGGTGGACTGCCGGCCTCGCGGGGTCCTTGAAGCAACTGGGGATGGGCTGCACGGGAAGACGGAGCAAAGCCGAGGTCCACCTCGCGACCACGCTCACCATCGACGAGGAACTGTGCATTGCCTGCGGCGACTGTGCGGCGGTGTGCAAAGGCTCCGCTATAGACATCGGCGATGACTTCGCCGCGTTCAAGGACGACTGCGCGCGATGCGGCGTGTGTATCGGCGCCTGCGACCAGGGAGCGATCGGTTACTCGCACGACTATGGGTTCTTCTCCCGCGCCCTGGCCGAGGCGGCGGCCGGAGTGCTCACCTGCATGAGGGGCAAGCCGGTGGTGTTCGTCAACGTGCTGGCCGATCTCACGGCCCACTGCGACTGCGAGGGCTTCTCGGAGAAGCCGGCCTTTCCCGATATCGGCGTGATCGTCTCGCGGGACCCTGTCGCCGCCGACCAGGCTGCCGCCGACCTCATCAACGAGTCTCAACCCGAACCGGGAAGCTCCGCGGACGTGCCCGAGGTCGCAAACGCACGGGACAAGCTGCTTGCTCTTTCAGGGATCGAGTGGTGGAGGCAACTGGAACATGCCGAGGCGCTTGGCGCGGGCAGCCGGGAGTACGACGTCAAGCGCGTGTAGCGAGTGTCTGGAACTGCTGCTCAATCCTCCCGGTACCGCTTCATGAGCCGCTCGCTCACCATCGTGAAGCCGCGGGTGTACGCGAACCAACCCGCCTGGAAGTGCGTGCGCGCAAAGGCGCAAAGCCGCGCGAACCAGGTGGTCACAACGATGAAGCGGTTCTTCCTGATGGCCTTTACTATCTGCTCGGCTGTCCTGTGCGGCTCCTCTGCGATGAGCCGGTTCATCTTCGTGAACGTGCGAGCTCCCTCGTTGAACCCGCGGAACACGGCCTTGTCGTAGATGGGCGTGCGCACGTTGCCCGGGCAGATGCACGTGACGCGGATGCCGCGCGGGCGGCCTTCCACCATCAGCGCCTCCGAAAGCCCTACGACGCCGAACTTGCTGGTCACGTAAGGCGACAGGTAGGGTATCGGAGCGTAGATCCCGTTCGCGGAAGCGACGTTGACGATGTGTCCGGTGCCGCGTGCGAGCATTTCCGGGTAGACCGCCCGGTTGACGTTGATGGTTCCCCACAGGTTGATGTCGATCACGCGGCGCCAGTCCTCAGCCGTGAGGGACTCCATCCTTCCCATCATTCCTATGCCGGCGGCGTTCACGAGTATGTCCACGCGGCCGAACCTTTCGACCGCATCGGCGATCGCGCCCTCGACCGACTGAAGGTTCGTGATGTCTATTACCAGGCCGATCGCGTCACACCCGCACGCCACGAGGGCCGCGACCGTGTCCATGAGGCCCCGCTCGTCGATGTCGCACGCGATGATGCCGTCGGGCCGCTCGGCCGCCATCGCCATGGCCGTGGCTTTACCGATGCCGCTCGCGGCGCCAGTCACTAAAACCGACTTTCCGCTGATGTTCATGTTCCCCCCTGAGGAATATTTGGGGTCAAACCATTAATATTCCTTAAGAATAGTTTTGGTCTACTCCATTATTCCCTAACGAGGGGCCCGGATGGAATCCGACAAGCTGAAGGCCATAGTAATAGGGACAGGTGTCGGGGCGCAGGCATCGCCGCGCTCCTCGCCGGAGCGGGCTTCAGCGTGAAGGTCTTCGAGCGGAGCGCATTCCCCGGAGGCAAGACCGCCATGTACCTCCGGGAGGGGTGCGAAGTGGACGCGAACGTCCACACCTCGCCGCGCGGCTCGAAAGGTCCGATAGGAAAGCTCGCCCGTGTTCTTGGAGCCGACCTTGAGATCAGGGAGATCGGCCCGTGGCGGCTGGTCGTCGGCGATCGCTCGACCAGATTGCCGCTGGCTTTCACGAAGCCTTTTGCCCTGGTTAAGATCGCGAGCGTCATAAGGCCGCGACCGCTCAGCATGCTCGGTGCTATCAGGCTCTTCCGCAAAGTCTTGAGCATCAAGACCGAGGCAGACATCGCGCCTTATTACGGCAAGCCCGTCTCTGATCTCATCGCGGGCTACACGACCGACCAGAACCTCCTCACCTTCTTCAACATCGGCGGCGGGATGATGTTCGTGATCCCGGCTACCGATGCTTCGGCGGCGGAGTTCCTCTGGGGCCTGTCGTGGTGGGCGCGAGACGCGTCAGTCGGTTATCCGTTGGGAGGCTATGGCCGCGTTCCAGCCTCGTTCCTCGACGTGTGCGAGCGCAGAGGTGGCGAGGTCAGGCTCGACGAGCCGGTGACCCGCATCGTCGTCGAAGGGGGACGCGCCGTCGGGGTCGAGACTGCCGGCGGTTTCTATCCGGCCGCCATTGTGGTCAGCAACGCCGGCATGAAGAAGACCGTCGAGCTCGCCGGGGCGGGCTCCTTCGAAGAGCCTTACGTCGAGCGCGTCGAGGCTCTTCGCGATTCTCTCGGCGCGGTCACGTTCAAGTGCGCCCTCGACTACAAGCCGATGGACGACGCGCTGATGCTGTACGTCCCCGAGGGCTGGACCTACGAGGATTACTTCGAGACGATCGATGCCGGGCGCGTCCCCGACGACGTCCCTCTATATATACTCTCGCCGACCGTGATCGACCCGGACCTCGCTCCCCGGGGGCAGCACCTCCTGCTCGCGTGCGCGCCGGTACCAGCGTCACTCGACCACTCGGACCTCGCGCACAAAATCGCCGACGTGGTCGTTCACAGGCTCAACAGGCTGTTCCCAGGGATGGAGGACCATATCCTCTGGCAGCACAAGACCGACCTGGAGTACATCGCGGAGCTGGGAGGTCGCGGCGCAGGCGAGGCCATCGGCATCGCCCAGAGCTACGACCAGGACGGGCCAAACAAGCCCGATCCGCGGCTGCCTGTCGAGGGGCTCTATGTCGTCGGTGTCGATGCGGGCGGCATGGGCATCGGGACCGAGCGCGCCGCCGACAGCGCGATGAAAGTATTTGATATGGTAATGAACGACATGGAGCGGCGCGCGCCCTGAATCGAGGAGGTTCAGATGCCGGAGGACGTTTACATCCGTTTGCGAGAGTTCCTGGACAGGCTGCCGGGAGGCTATCCGGCCACCGACAGCGGCGTCGAGATAGAGCTGCTCAAGAGATACTTCACCCCCGAGGAAGCCGAGTTGGCGATGAGCCTCCAGCGCATACCCGAGCCGGCATCCGCGATCGCCGACCGCGTCGGGAAGCCCGAGGCGGAGGTCGCCGGGAGGCTCGAGTCCATGGCGCGCGCCGGGAGCATCCTGCGGATACGCATCGGTGAGGAGCCTTACTACATGGCGCTGCAGTTCCTGGTCGGGATCTACGAGTTCCACCTCAAGTCGATGGACCGCGAGATGGCCGAACTACTCGACGAGTATCTCCCGACGCTGATGGCCTCGTTTGGCGAGATCGAGACAAAGCAGATGAGGGTGGTGCCGGTTGGTGCGGCGATAGACACCACCGCAGCGGTGTCGACATACGACAGCGCGCGCGAGCTCGTCAGAGCACAGGACAAGATAGCGGTCGCCGACTGCATCTGCCGCAAAGAGAAGGAGCTGCTCGGCCACGGTTGCGAGCACCCGATGGAGGGCTGCCTGACCTTCGGCGTCGCGGCGGACTACTACATAGAGAACGGCGTGGGGCGGCAGATCTCGCAGGACCAGTGCCTCGCCATACTCGACCGCGCGGAGAAGAACGCGATGGTCCTGGCGCCGTCGAACGCGCAGGTCGTCATGAACATCTGCACCTGCTGCGCGGACAGCTGCAACTTCCTTCGGAGCCTGAGGAGTTACGAGAGGCCGGCGGACCACGCGCTCTCGTCGTTCCAGGCGTCCATCGACCCCGAGGAGTGCAGCGCCTGCGGCACGTGCCTCGAGCGGTGCCAGATCGAGGCCATCGTCGAGGGCGATGATTTCATGGAAGTCGACCTCGCCCGCTGTATCGGCTGCGGCCTGTGCGTCCCGACGTGTCCCAGTGAGGCGGTCTCGCTAGTGGAGAAAGCCAACGCCATCGAGCCTCCAGCCAACTTCGTCGAGATGCAGGTGAAGATATCGACAGAGCGTGGCCTTTCATAAAGAGGGGTCAGGTCGTGCGGTGCGTTTTGCACCATGAGGGGTCAGG
>Ga0209539_1000640_pt1 | contig 19795 bp, 9 predicted proteins | sample BarGraNGADG00312_2_FD_184499 | JGI IMG/M metagenome (GOLD analysis project Ga0209539, IMG submission 184499) | Arctic peat soil microbial communities from Barrow, Alaska - Barrow Graham LP Ref core NGADG0011-312 (SPAdes) (version 2) | ecosystem: Environmental > Terrestrial > Soil > Wetlands >... | reverse complement strand
CCCATAGCGCCTTGAACTCGGCACTCTGCAGCGTTGCCTCGCGCACGCGGACCTGTCTGCGTTCATCTGCGTTCTTGATCTCGAGCCGGCCGGAAACCTTGCGGAGAATCTCCGTGATCTGCCCCATCTGGGCCGCAAACTGCGGTGGAACAGCGAACGTCTTGTCCTTCAATGCTTGTTTCAGTGCATCCTCGACCTTGCCATTGGCGCCGATGTAGCCTTGTTCCTGCAGATATGCGAACAACTCCCTGGACTGGTCCAAACCCAACGGATGCGACGTCCCGTCGGACGCTTGCACACCTACTGCCGCAAATTGGTGGGACTCGAGGATCCCAAAGCGAATTCCAGTGTCAGTCTCGATTTCCCGCTGCAGGTTCGCGGCAAACTGCTCGTAGCTCTCCATGGCAACGACGGTCAACGTATTCACATCAAACCCGCGTTGTCGGTCACCGTTCTGATTGACACATAGACGCAGTCCCCTGCCGATGGTCTGGCGACGTTCCCGCTCCGTCTGGATATCGCGCAGAGCACAGATCTGGAAGATGTTCGGGTTGTCCCACCCCTCTCGCAGAGCCGAGTGAGAAAAGATGAACTTGAGAGGCGTACCCAGGCTCAGCAGACGCTCCTTGTCCCTCATAATAAGGCTATAAGTGTCGTCATCAGCTTTCGTGTCACCCCCGGTATCGGCGAGCTCCTCGACTGTCTTCCCACCAACTTTGTGCCTGTCGATGGAGAAATACCCGCCGTGGACTTCCTCAGCTGTATGCGCCATATCGGCCTCACCAAACAGGGTTGCATACTCGGGGTCACTGGCGCAGCGCCGGTACTCCTCCTCAAAGACGCGAGCGTATTCCCCTTTCACCGGGTTGCCATCCTGGTCATACTGCCGGTACTTGCTGACGGTATCGACGAAGAACAGACTGAGCACCTTGATCCCCTGCGGCCTCAGCCGCTTCTCCTTGTCCAGGTGTTCCCTGATCGTCCGCCGGATCATCTCCCGCTGGACAGCCAACGCGTCGACGTCGCCGTAGGACTCGTCAACCTGCAGCGTGATGTCATCTCCGGGCACGTGTAATTCGAGCGATTCCTTTCCCCGTCCGACGCGGATCTCGCCCACGCGGCAGTCCCTGTAGACCGCACGTCCCGTCGTCATCTCGAGATCATCTCCATCTTGAACGGTAGTGTGACTGCGCTGAACACCGTTGCCCGACTTCACATCCAACTCGACGATAGCACTGATCATGCCTCGCTTGTTGCTGACAGAAAGCAAACGGACATAGGGTCTATTGTGAGCACCGACAATGGTGGCGGACGCAACCTCGATCTGCTTGACCAGCTTGCGCTCGTAGGCATCGACAGCATCAAGACGATAGACCATGTTGTACTTGTTGACGTGCGTAGCTGAGTAACGCAATGTGCACAGCGGTTTCATGTCGTCCAGGGCTTTCTTGCCCTGCCCTTCCAGACCGCCATCGACACTCTGTGGTTCATCGACAATGACAATGGCGTTCGTCGCCCGGACGAGGTCGATCGGCTTCTCGCCGCCCATCTTCTCGCTGTCCTTGTACAGGTTGTTGACGTCTTTCTTGTTGATGGCACCGACCGTCATTACCATGATCTGGATGTTGGGACTCGTAGCGAAATTGCGGACCTGCCCCAGCTTGGATGAATCGTAGATGAAGTACTCGAACGGTACGCCGGCGTACAGTTGTCGGAAGTGTTGCTCGGTCATCTGGAGTGTTTTGTAGACACCCTCCTTGATAGCAACGGACGGGACCACAACGACGAATTTGGTAAAGCCGAATCGCTGGTGGAGTTCAAAGGCTGTGCGCAGGTAGACATATGTCTTGCCTGTCCCGGTCTCCATCTCGACCGTGAAGTTATACGAATCTAGTTGTTCCGATGGAGCCAGACCATTGCGGAGCTGAACATCGTTCAGGTTCTTGAGTACTTCTTCATCCAGCAGTGCCTTCCGGTTGCCGATGCCCAAGTCGCTTTCGAAGCCTGGCAGGTAATCTCCATTCACGGCACTCTTCGTGACAGTGAACTCCGTGCGACAGATCTCCTGGCCACGAAAGAGGTCGCAGATGGCATCAACGGCCTGGAGCTGATAGTCCAGGTTCGGCTCGAAACGGAACTTCATGCCTTGTCCTCGCCCTTGAGATACTTCGCCAACGTCTGGTCGAAATCCGAGGTGAAGGCCAGATCCTGCTTCACCCGAAACTGTGTGAACTCTTCACGGGCCTTGGCCACCGCCATGTCGTGAGAGATTTTCCCTGCATGACGGAGGATCTGCTGATCGCTGAAGTTCAGGAACTTCTCCACGTACTTCAGCCAGTCCTTCATCGTCATCACCTGCTGATTCAGGGCACGCAGTTCTGCGAAGTCGATGAACATGCTGACCAGCCGATTGAGCTTGGACACCTCGTTCTCACTCAGGTAGTTCTTGGCGACGGTGACATCACTGCTCAGAATCTTGCCTTGCGGTCCGTTCTTCCAGGTCGTCAGGCCCATGAACGGCTTATCTGCGCCGGCCCGCGTGTAGATGATCTCCGCGGCAGTCTGGCCGCTCGTTGCAAAGTGCAACTGGTTCTGCACGGTCTGGAAGAACAGCTGTGTTTCCTCGCTTTTCCTCTGGTAGTCGCTGCTGCATTGCTCGAACACATCCGCGATCTTCTGGTAGGCTCGCCGCTCACTGGCGCGAATCTCGCGGATCCGCTCCAGCAACTCGTCAAAGTAGTCCTTGCCGAAGTTACGTCCGTTCTTCAGCATGTCATCATTGAGAACGAAGCCCTTGACCATGAATTCCCGCAGCGTCTGAGTGGCCCAGATACGGAAATGTGTCGCCTTGACGGAATTGACACGATAGCCAGCGGCGATCACTGCATCCAAGTTGTAGTAGCGTGTCGAGTATTTCTTGCCATCAGCGGCAGTGGTTTCCAAAATGGAAATAACTGCATTCTCCACCAGTTCACCAGATGCGAAGATGTTTTTCAGGTGTTTATTGATTGCCGGTATCTGCACACCGAACAGGTCGGCCATGGAGCGTTGCGTGAGCCAGAAATTCTCGGCCTCAAAGAACACATCCACCGTCACCTTGCCATCAGCGGTGGTATAGAGGATGACGCGGCTACTTTGCCCAGCGGGCACGATCTTGTCGCTCATCACAGACTCTCGACGTGCTCAAGCCCTGCCTGCTGCAGGATGGCGGCCAGATTCGTCTTGGCCACATCGTCCACGAAGCCGCTGTCCCGGAACACACACGTTGTATCGCCGGCTGGCGCGAGCTCCTTGTACCACGCAATGATACCCTGAGCAAGAGGCTCTGCTTCATTGCGTGATATGCCGGGAGCCAGGCACACCATCAGCGTCCCTGCGCCAATGGAGTGCACCGTCTTGCCGGCAATGACACGGGTCTCCATCGAAACGCACAGGTCCAAGCCGCGCTTAAGCAACAACTCATACAAGATGTCGTCCTCGGTGCGATCGGTCTTGAGGTGCTCCACGGAATCCAGCAACGAATCGGACACGTTGTCGGGATTGGGGTCCCACTCTCGGATGTTTGTAGAAGCTAGCTTGAAGACACGGAAGCCAAGGTCTCCCGCAAACAGCGAGTTCTCTTCCTTGATCTTCTTCGCAGCTCGCCGCAAGCGCTCCTTCGTTATTTCCGCAATCGTGCGGGGTTTGCCGAGTCTGTCACAGAAATCGGCTGCAGTCTTCTGATCTTTGTTGCCAGGATCAAGCGGTTCGGGGAGCTGAACCAAGATGTAGCGTCGGCCGCCGTCATCAACGGCATTTTGGGCCAAAACCGCATGACCAGTTGTTCCAGAACCGGCGAAGAAGTCCAAAACAAGATCGCTGTCATCCGCACCAAGTTGGACGATGTCCCGCAAGAGCGCAACAGGCTTTGGGAACGATATGGCGGCACAACCGAGAAGCTCCTTCACTTCCTGAGTACCATTTTGTGTATTCAGCTTCTTGTCGTCCCAAATCGTCCTAAATTTCCGCGTCCGTTCCTCGCCGCCTTTCTCAAGATGGTCTACTACAAAGATGTCAAACTCCGAACGTCGCTTAATGACTCGAGGCACCAGTAGGTGTACATCTTTCTCGCACTTGTCTTTCCCCCACATCCAGCGGCCATCTTCCCCTGTTGATTTTCGAGGGAGCACCTTCTCGGTAAATCCCGGTGCCGGTTCCAAGGATACCTTCAACGTCTGCGGATTCACAAAAACAGGAAAGAACATGTCTGGTCGATCTCTTCGAAACGAAGCTGCACCACGTTGGCGAAGGCCCAGCAACCGATATGGTTTTCCATTTGAATCCACTAGGCTAAAGTCAGCTTTCTGTTCATCAGTGAGCACTGCACCGTCAATGACGCAGCTTTCACCGGTTTTTGCGTAAACAAGCAGATACTCATGAACTGTTGCAAAAAAGGTGTCGGATTGTCGGCCGCGTGGATTACTCTGGACACAGATTTGCGCCACAAAGTTTTCTTCACCGAAAATCTCAGCGCAGACAATTCGTAGACGATCAATCTCGTTATCATCAATGCTAATGGCAAGTACGCCATCCTCCCTCAGTAGATTGCGCGCGAGCTTGAGCCGTGGATACATCATGTTCAGCCAATCGGTATGAAAGCGTCCGCTGGTATCTGTATTGCTGCTCAGCCTTTTCCCACCTTCCACTTGTCCGGTGAGTTCCAGGTAGTTCTGGATACCGTCGCGATAGTCGTCCGGGTATACGAAGTCCTTGCCAGTGTTGTAAGGCGGGTCAATGTAGATGAGCTTCACCTTGCCGGCGTAGCTCTTTTGCAGGAGCTTCAGGACCTCAAGGTTATCGCCTTCAATCATCAGGTTCTGCGTGGTATCCCATGCAACCGATTCCTCAGGACATGGACGCAGGGTGCCTGTCGAGGGGATGAGTGCCAGCCGGCGAGCAGCACGCTTGCCATGCCAGTTGAGTCCATACTTCTCTTCCTCGTCCACTACGGTCTGGCCAACCAGCTGCTTCAGCACGTCCTTGTTGACGGCGGGCCCGTCAACGCCCTCTGTCACCAACTCTGGAAACAGTGTCTTGAGTTGTCTGATGTTCTCTGCAATCACGTCGGCAGATACAGCTCGTGCGTCGTTAGCTCCAATCCTGTCCATCGTTTCCTCCGTTCCTACAGTTGCTCGCGTGCAGCAGCATATTCTTCCTGCAGGCGCTTCAATTCGATATTCAATACTGCCAGGCGAGGCAACTGCCTCTCCTTCTTGGCAGATGAGCGTACCTTCGTCATTCTGTCCTGTAGGCGAATACACGTCTGCAAAGCCTCACCACGCCGCGCAGCACGCTCGGGCGACGTCGGCATGACGTACTGCCCGGTCACCTGCGCCGCCTCCAGTGCAAGTATAGTATCCATCCATCCCTGATACAGGGCATACAACGTGCTCTGTGGCTGGCCGGCTAGCAGCAATCCGTGCATGAACGTGCCGGCGAGGTCCTGATCTTCCACATCATCGAGACGCACCCGGACAATGTCACCGTCAAGTACAGTAGCCCCAGTCTCGCCCTGCGACCAGCGCTTGTGGGCAAGAGACATGGACACGAGCGGAGGTTGCTCGGTTATCAGAACGATGGGATAAGGAACCGCTCGGTGAACCAACTCCTCGACCCGGTCTGGTTTTGCCTTCGGTCTCAGCTTCAAACCAAGCACGGCTATCTCGATATATTCCCGCGTTGCGTCCTGATAGGGAGCAACACCGATGGTCGTGGGCTTCAGCGCGGCCAGCCACTCGAGCTCCTCAACACCATTCTCGATGAGACGCCGGTCACCCGGAGTCGGAGCACCTGACTCGGTGAGCATCTTCTTGGGGACCCGCTGGTTTACGTCTGCCCCGGTCGGTAAGCCAAGAGCAGCAATCAGGTCAGATCGTGTCAAGACGTCGCCCTCGGCAGTATCACGAGAAACGCGACAACCTCGAAGTCGTTGATCCCTGCGTACTCTCCCTTGAGCGCATGGGTACCGCCAGGAGAGAACAAGCTGGCTACTGCACGTTCCTGTCCTTTGCCGACTACCGATGCCACAGCAGACGCCAGCAAGCCTTGAGGTATGTGCATGTCCTCGCCGCCGTGCGTCGCCTTCTCGAAGCGATTACAGGCACGCCCGTCCGGCAGATCACGTCCGAGACACGTCCGTTTGAGCCGGTCCAGGATCTGCCGTGCCTGTGTGCACTGCAGGAGCACCGCGCCCTGATCACTCACATGCACCAAGTAGTATGGCGCCAGAGGGTATCCGGCATCGACGGCGCTTCCAGCTGCCTCTCCCTCGGCACGAAGACAGAAAACAATGCCGGGCTCAACCTCACCGTCGGCCTCGGTCACAGCATACGCTCCGAGCGGCAGCTCTGGGACCGCGCCGCCATGGTCCTTAGTGTAGTCGGACAGGTCAATGCGGAAATCGGTGAGCGTAAGGTCCGTGATAGAGACTCCAGTAGACAAGTCCTCGAGGTCGATGACAGCATCCTGTAGCTTGAGAAGCTGCTTGCGGCGATACTCCAGATCGTTCATCTGGTTGCCCGATTGCTGCTCGATGAGGTTCTCCTCCCCCGTCGCAGAGACGTCCAGTAGGACCATGCGGCCACTGACGCGCTGCTCAAGCTTGATGTACTCATCCAACTCCATGTTCGGCCAGAAGTTAACCAGCTGAATGCGGTCATTGGGGGAGCCGATGCGGTCGATACGCCCAAACCTCTGGATGATGCGTACCGGGTTCCAGTGAATGTCGTAGTTCACCAGCCAGTCGCAGTCCTGCAGGTTCTGCCCTTCCGAGAGGCAGTCGGTGGCGATCAACAGGTCCAGGTTCCCCTCATTCGCAAGTTCCTCGGGGCGTTCCTTGGCGAGTGGGGCAAATGCCGAAAGGATCGACGAGAACTCCTTTCGCAGGTGGGGAAGGGTCGTCCGGTTCTGTCCGGCTCCCGTCACGACGGCAGACTCCATTCCCAACTCGCGCTTCGCCCACGGGGCCAGCTGTGTGTAGAGGTACTCGGCCGTGTCGGCAAACGCCGTGAAGACGATCACCTTTCGGTTGCCGTTGTTGATTGGTTCCTGGCACTTGCGAGCAATGCTGTCCCGCAGGGCTGCCAGCTTCGCATCGCGATCTGGCCTCACCTGTCGAGCGGCTGCATACAACGTCCTCAGCCTGTTTCTGTCCTCCACCAGGTCCTGTTTCCATCGCACGAGGTCCACGTCCTGAAGCAGGACTTTGACTTTGCGCCCCACAAGCAGGCTTTCGAATGCCGCGTCATCGATGTCGACATCGGCAATGTCGAGCTCCTCGACCTCCCTCGTCTGAGACTCTATTCGTGCAAGTGTTGCCTCGACATCGTCGATCTGTCGCTTCACGGTCAGAGCAAACGACGAAATGGAACTCTCCATGCGCTTGAGCACGTTGACTCGCAGTAGCTGGATCAAGCTCTCTTCGCGGTCGACTTGCCGGAAGAACCCCTTGCCCCCCTGGAGTTCAGTCCCGTACTTCTTGTCATATGCTTCCTGCTTGGAGGGCAGCACATACCGTAACGGAGCGTAAGAAGCCAAGTGCAGGCGACGGATCTCAAGGTTGATGCTACGAATCGAGGGGAACTCGCCAGCTATGTCGACATCGGGCTTGATGTTGATGGGCCTGAGCCGCTCTGGGAACCGCCCTGTCTCCGCTGTCCCATAGTACTTCTCGATGTGCTTGCGCGATCGGGCAATGGTAAGCAGGTCCAGCAATGTGAAGTAGTCAAACCCCAACATGTCCACCAGCACCGTCGGAGTCCGCTCTTCCTCCTTGAGTTCCAGCCATCGGTTGAACTGCTTCTGAGCAAGACGGGTCGTGCTGTCAATGCTGCCAATCCCCTGATCCACGAGTGCCGTGTCGTCACCTTCTGTAGCAAACGCAATCTGGTTACGCAGGTCGGCCAGCCGGTTGTTGACCGGCGTTGCCGACAGCATCAGCACGCGCGTTCGTACTCCTTCCTGGATCACCCTCCGCATGAGGCGATCATAGCGCGTCTCGCCACCCTGCTCCGGCGTGCGCTTGTTGCGGAAGTTGTGTGATTCATCGATGACGACGAGATCGTAGTTGCCCCAGTTCACGTGGGCAAGATCAATATCTCCTGATAGACCACCATCGCGCGAGAGGTCCGTATGATTGAGCACGTCATAGTTGAACCGATCTGCAGCCAGGACATTCCGGCGATCGTTCGCCTTGTAGACGGTCCAGTTGTCCCGAAGTCGCTTTGGGCAAAGGACCAGCACACGGTCATTGCGCAGCTCATGATACTTGATAACAGCCAGAGCCTCGAACGTCTTGCCCAGTCCGACGCTGTCGGCGAGGATGCAGCCACCAAATCGGTTGAGCTTATCGATGGCTCCCACAGCGCCGTCGCGCTGGAACTTGTAGAGCTTCCTCCATACAACGGTGTTGCGGATGCCAGTCGCACTCTTGACCACGGCTTCTTCATCCAGCTCGTCTCCACGCATGTGAAACAGCTCCAGAAGGATCTGGTAGTAGATGCGAGAGGCAGGTACTCGATCGCTCAGGGCCCGGAGCTGAGACAGCAAATCCTCTTTCGCCTGGGGCGAGTTTGGCATGGCTTTCCACAGCGACTCGTACCACGCTGCGAACAATGCCACTTCATTGGGACTCTCAGCGCACTGGATAAGACTCGTATGATTGCCGGGCGTCAGGCCGAGGCCGTCAGTCGTCAGCGGACAACTGCCAGTGATAATACGGTCGCCAGCGCCGTCAGCATGACGGACGAGATATGCGGATTGAGGCAAGGGCGATGACGATGCGCGTACCTCGGACTTGTCCTGCAGCCACCGTGCACATTCACGCGCAAGCCACGCTGTCTCAAGACGGTTTCGGGCAGCCCGGTCCGCCGGTGAACCCAGCAGTCCCAAGTCCACACCATCTACCAACGGCAAGATGAGTCTGGAGTGTTCCTGGTGTGCAAGCAGGTCTCGCAGTTCACGAACGGCAAAGAGTGAAAACGCAGGAGAAGCGATGTCCAGCGATGCGCCCGGACCGTCAGCCTCGCGCAATGCGTCAATAACTCGGTCGGTTCCTGCGTTACTGATTAGCCTCATGCATGCCCTCCCATTACGTCAAACCTGATATACACAAGTACAATTGAACCCAACGAGTCTCAGAAAACGGTACGACGCGGATTCTCCGCGTGCCTATACCGGAGCTGGCAACAAACGCATCTTCACTGGTTCTCCTCTGTGGCACGACCCATGTCATCTCTGTTCCCGATGACTCAGCTGAAGCGTGACACAATGCCAGTGGAACACTGTCTGTTGACGCAGCATGTCTGTTTCCCAGATACGTCGTAGACAAGCCTCTGCCCACATGAGGGGCACGAAGACGCCGTTTCTAGACCATCCACAGCACTGCAGAATGCTGCTACCTCCACTGCACTGAGTCCCTTTGCGCCTGCGCTATCGTGCGCCAGGAAGTTGCCGACGAATTTCACAGCCTCCAACGCATCAAGGGCTGTCAACATACGCTCCTTGAACTCGAGATTGGACATCTCCTTGACTCGTTGCCTCACGACACCTAGCAACTCTTGAGACTCGTACTGCCCTGACCCTCGGAAGCGCACAGAAGCTCCGGTCTGCTCGGCAATCCCCTTCAGGATAGACTCCAGATGGCTCCGTCCATCGTCCATGGCAGTCCCTGTGTCCCCGCGCTGTAAGCAGTCTGCGACGAACACTGCGCGAGACCGGTAGGGCTGCAAGTTCGGACCCTCGCTCCGCGTCCATCCCGAGATACAATAGGGCACGACCTTGTCGGAGAGCCCATGCTCTCGTGTTGCCTCAAGCAACTCTTCGAACCAACTTGGGTCATGCGTGGTCACCACAAGCTGCCGGTCACTGAACTCATCACAGAGCAAGTCGCATATTCTCAATCGATGCTGTGAATCAATCGTCGTGACAACATCATCCAGGACCAGCAACGAGCATTGATCCTGGAATTCCTTCGCAAAAGCTAGAAAGATCACTAGCCCGAGCGAATCGAGATGCCCCTCGCTGCAATAGGCTCTTGGATCTTCTCCCCTTGTGCCAAGAGCATCCATCCCGAGCGTCGTGCTGGCCCTCTTTACGGTATTAACGAGTAAACGAACATTCGCATACCCTTCGCTGGGATGCAACTCCTTGTAATAAGTTTCGATGCGGCCTTGCAGCTGGTTATAGACGCTCTGAACTACTGACTGCTTTGCAGTCCTGAGACTCTCGAAGTAGGTCTCGGCTGTGTGTGCCTTCGCCTTCGCGGGACGGAGCTCTTGATCGAGGCGCCCTATTTCCGCTTTTGTTGAGGTGATGTACTCAACCAAAGAAGCAAGCTCGAGCGTCACCCGGTCTACACTCGACAGCTCTTGAGTCGACAACATTCCGGCGGCTATTGCAGTAACGTCAGCTCCCCACTTACAGCATTCCTCGACCCATGCGATCAGACGGTCAGTATCCACAGGTGCCTTGAGCCACCCTGCCCCGTCAAGGTCCGCGTAAAGTCCATCTGCGCGATGCCTAGCCGTGACTCCCCTGGACACACAACCAGTATTGGTCCATAGCTCTGTCGACATGTCGCTAAGCATACTGTCCAACCTCGCGGCAATTGCTCCGATGACATCTCTGAGAGTAGATACATATGCCTTCAGCCGCGCTGCCGCTTCGCTCTGCTGGGCAACACCGGCCAACCGGGCCTGCAGCCGGGCAAGGATCGCTGGAAGTTCTATGGGCTGTTCGCAGACCGGACACGTCGAAGCGTAGGTGGAGCCAACTGCCATGATGGACTGAGCGTCTTCAAGTAATCCCGCGACTTTGAGTTGTTCCTGAGTCGCAGTCGTGGCTAGCGCCGTGTATGCCTTGCGAATCGCCTCCAGCAACGACAGGTCGATGTTCGTGCATGACACCGCGGTGGCAGCATCTCTGGCAGAGATCAGCTGCCCCACTGTCTTCTCACGGAGATGACCCAACTTCGCCCCCAGCATGAGCTTCTCGGACAGATCAACCAGCCTGTCCAGACTACGCAATGGTCGCATTTCGATCGCCTCAAGCTTGGCATTGATGACGCCAGTGATCATGGCGTCGTCCAATGCTTCTGCACCTACGCGGATCCGAAACTGGGTCAGCACATCTTGCCGCTGATTCTCGAGTCGCTGAACGACCTGCATGCTCTTGGCGCTCATCCGCTGCATGTTCTTCTCCGTCTCGTCCAAGTCCTGGACTCCCATGATGCCTTCGAGATCGGAAAAACGATCACCTGGTGTGTCATATATGAACTGAAGGAGCTGTGCTCTATGCAAAATGAACGTACCACGGGATGCGCTGCGGAAGTAGTCGCACAGCCCAGTCGGCACAGCGCTGGTGTAGCCTGACTGGCTTCGAGTAATCTCTTCAGTTTGCTTGTTCTTGAACCTCATCGAGACTCTCATTTGCCCCGGATCGGCGTCAATGTGATGCAAGTACCTCCTCGGCGACAGTGAGTGAGTTCCCTCCAGACCCCGAACTCCGCCAGTGAAGAAGTACTCGAGAGAGTCGATCAGAGAGCTCTTTCCGGTTCCATTCTCTCCAAGCAAATAGAGCCACTTGCCATCGAGATCCACAGTGCATTGACGAATCCCGCGCATCCCACGGACGTCGACTCTGTCAACGGTTATCATCTGTGCAGTCCTCAATGAAACGCGTTAGCATGCCATCGTTTATCTCAACCCCGTCGGCCAGCAACTTCTTGACTTTCTCCAAGGTCGCTTGCGAGTGCACGCCAGCGGCTGACAGTTTCAGTACAAATAGATCTATGATTAACGTTCGCACGTCCATGAGGCGCCCCCTTCAGGTGCATCTATCATCCAAGAAGCCACTCACCAAATGTGGTCGTTATCGGGGCAGTGGCAAGTTGATCGCAGTCACGTGTCGTCGTGCAAGTTAGTGTTCGTGATACCCAAGAATGCAGACAGCATTTCCACCCTCCAACATACTCGACAGTACAACTGTAGTCGATTGCGGGGTTTGTCAACCTAGTTGATGAGGTCCAAGTGAACCGCGCTACACTGTGGTAGCAACGCCGCGCCTCTGGTCTTGTGCGACAGACAGACTATGCTGTCGGAGGAGGATGGGATGAAACGATTGTGCGCGTTTGACATAGAACGAACCACAGACGAAAGTAGCCTGATCAGTGGAGGCTGGGCCGTCTATGCGACAGCAGACACCACGAATCCTTTGCTTGGAAGGTGCACAGCTAAGGAGATTGGCAACCTTATCGAACAGCTGACCCTGGCAGACACTATCGTCGGACACAATATCGTCGACTCGGACATTCCATTCCTGAGGCAGCGTTACTCCACTATGGAGGCTGCAGTCGGTGACAAACCCATCATCGATACGCTGTACCTGAGTCCAGTCGCCTTTCCCCGAAACCCGTACCATCACCTGTACAAGGGTTACAAACCCTACCCATTGTCGCAGAACAAGCCGGATGAGGACTCAATAGCTTCACGCAAGCTCCTGGAGGACGAGGAGAGAGCCCTTGTCGACCTACCAGTTGAGGTGCGCTCGGTTCTGATCACTCTCCTCGCCCGGTGCTCCAAGACCTCTGGCGCCGCCTCCAGACTGCTAGGAGATGGAGCACTACTCACGCAGGAGCAGCTACTGTCAACTGTCCAGCGATTGTGGGGGGCACGCCTGTGCATCCACGAACTGCCCAGCGTGATCGAGCAGGCATGGGGCGACGAGATGGCCGCCTGGGCGCTAGCGGTCGTCCTCGCCTGGATCCACGACGAAGATGGCGTGTCCATTATTGGCAAGTGGCCACGTGAGCGGACACCACTAGTCACACACTTCCTCCACGATCTCCGTGAGTCCAAGTGCGAAGATCCGGCGTGCACCTGGTGTCGCTCGTATGATCCCACTGAATGTCTGAAGCGATTCTTCAGTTTTGATGTCTTCCGGCCGAACCAGGAGGCGATCGTGCGTGCTGCGCTGGCAGGCGAGAACGTACTGACCATCCTGCCAACCGGTGGTGGTAAGTCGCTGTGCTTCCAATTGCCAGCATTGATGGAGGCCGAACGATGCAAGACGTTGACCGTGGTTCTGTCGCCTCTCGTCTCCTTAATACAAGACCAGGTCACAAGTCTCAAGACACGGTTCGAAATCTCGAACGTGGCCCTGCTGGGTGGTGCTCTGTCTCCGTTAGAGCGCAAAGACGTGTTCGACCAGGTGCGGCTGGGAAACGTCGACCTCCTGTTCATCAGCCCCGAACAGCTACGCAACAACAGCGCAGTTGAACTCCTGAAGTCTCGCGAGATCGGCCGATGGGTCGTCGACGAAGCCCACTGCATCTCGCAGTGGGGCAACAACTTCCGGGTCGACTACGTCTATATCCCCACAGCGATCCTGGATATCACGGGCTCCACCGCGCCCATCAGCTGCTTCACGGCAACAGCCAAGCGGGAGGCTGTAGATGAGATCGAGGAGCTGTTCTCTCCGTGCATCACGCAGCCTTTCAAGCGTTTTGCCCCTGAGGAAGAGCGCACGAACCTGAGCTACCAGATCAGGGAACTGCCGGAAGACCGCAAGAAACCAGAGCTGCTGCGCATCCTGCAGACCAACGATGGAGCCGCCATCGTGTATGCCCGGACACGCCTCAAGACCGAGGAGTATGCCGCCTTTCTCTGCGACCATGACATCAAGGCCGACTACTATCATGCCGGCCTGGATACACAGACACGCGCCATCAAGCAGCAGGCATTCCAGGACAGTGAGACCCGCGTCATGGTCGCGACCACGGCATTTGGCATGGGCATCGACAAGAAAGATGTACGGACTGTCGTTCTCGTGGACGCTCCGGATTCCCTCGAGTCCTACGTGCAGGAAATCGGGCGAGCGGGGCGCGACGGGCTGCCCTCCGACACTCTGGCCATTTACAGCGAGCAGGACGTTGGCGCACTTTACGGCATGCTTCTCGCCAGTCAGATCGGCCGCAGGGACCTCGTCGGCATCTTCAGTTCCCTGCGCAACCGCGCGCGGGAGGTGGATTCCAAGTACCTGAAGCTGACCTCTGGCGAAATCATCGAGGGCGATGACGGTGACCTCTCCTTTGGCATCAACGACCGCGACTATGACACGCGTACAAAGGTGGCACTTCATTTCCTCGAGCTGCAGGATGCCGCCAAGCGTGGACGGAACAGCAGCCAGGCGGTCTCTACCAAGCTCCTGATGGAGAAGGACAAGGCAATGGCATTGTTGGAGCAGTCGGCTTGCATGGTGTCCTCAACCCGCGCTATCGCGGCATATCTGTTTGATCACTTCGAGGCGACCTCGGTAGATGACCCAACCTCGGGCACAGTGAACACCGACCTCATGCTGGCAGCACTAGGATTCGAGCGGCAGCTTGTGTGGCGCACCATGGAAACGATGTGCCAGCTCCACATACTGGAGTACAGCATGCAACTGCGGCTGACCGTACGCGCAAAGAAGACCCGGGAGATCCTGCCGGAACTGGGACAGCTGGCGACGCAGATGCAAGCCCTGTATACGGTCCTGCGCCAAGACACCCTGCACCCGCCGCGCGGCACCACACCCGGCCTGACGCTCGTAGTAGACGCCGACACCGTCATACCCCGGGTCGAACAGGTCTCATCGACGGTCATCACCGAGCAATCGCGACTCTATGAGCTGCTATCCTGCCTCTCGTGCCTCCGATTCCTCAAGTTCCGCAAGAAGCAAAGGGGCAGGTTCATGGTCACACTTGCCGAGAGCGAGGGAGATGCATCGCATGCTCCACTTCCTGCGGACATACTGGACGTGCAGTGCCTGGGGATGGTACACGCCATGCAGATGTTCTTGGAGCTTGCAGGGCAGTCACCGCGCAAAGCCATCACCGTGGACACCCCTGAGCTGACGGCCCGCCTGGACCTGGGAGAAGAAACCCCAAGCGTGCTGGATGCAGGTGTGCGGCTCCTTTCCCTCCTCCGGTTCATCACCCTGCTAGATGTGCCCGGCCTGTTTTCGCCTGTCATGAGCTTGCAGGTCACAATGGCAAAGGATCCCCGCAGCATTAGTGGGCAGAAGCTCAAGGTCATGCAAGACGAGCAGTACTTCAAGATACGGGCAGTCGAGCAATATTGCCTCCTGATTCTGGGTAAGCGCCTCGGCGCAGCCAGTCTCTTCGGCAAGGCGAGCACGTCGTTTCTGACGGACTACTTCCGTCTTACGGAGAAGGAATTCATCAAGACGCATCTTGGAGATGTCGAGGAGATAGCATATAAGCCCATCACTTGGCAGAAATCCGTCATTGCTGGTGAGGCCATCGAGAGCCTTTCGCCCGAGCAGAAGAAAGTACTTGACTGTAAACAAGACGCTGTCATGGTTCTGGCCGGCCCAGGTTCGGGCAAGACACGCCTGTTGGTGGCCAAGGTAGTCGCCCTCATTACCAACGAACAGGTCAATCCCGCGACCATCCTCGTCCTCGTCTACAACCACGCGGCCCGGCAGGAGATCCGCAGGCGTCTGCGCGCACTGCTGGGCGAGACTGCCCTTTCGGTCAGCGTCCACACTTTCCACTCCTTCGCGCTCAGCGAGGTATGCCATATAGACGTCATGGATATTCTGCGCGGCGAGGACAAGGACCAGAAGTTCAAGCAAGCGATCACGACGGCTGCAGACATACTGGAGCGCCACGCTGAGACCGACCGGCTTGCCCTCCCTTACCGCTACGTGTTGATCGATGAGTATCAGGACATCACCGCCGATCAGTACCGCATGGTCAGCGCGCTGGTGGGCCGGCTGCGCGAGGCAGGCGAGCGCCAGTACATCTTTGCTATTGGCGACGACGACCAGAACATCTATGCCTTCAATGGGGCCGACGTCCGGCATATCCAAGCGTTCGAGAAGGATTACGACTCGGTCCAGTACGGCCTAAGCGTCAACTTCAGGTCCCTCCCAGACATCGTGACGTTCGCCAACCGTCTCATCGAGGGCAGCCACGACCGCATGAAGAAGGACATGACGCTGCGCGCGCATGACCCGCAGCCGATGTCCCAGCCTCGGTCAGTGCACTGGATGGAGTACAAGTCACGGGCCGAGGAATCCGCAGCAATCCTTCAACTACTGGACGAGTCTGCAGACCGCAGCGTCGCTATCCTGGGACGGAACAATGCCGACATCGCTCACATCCGATGGACGCTGCGCCACAGGGGCATCGCGTTCAGCGACCTCAATCAGCGCCATTGCAGCTACCTGCCGCTCTCTACATGGCTAGTCAAGAACAACCTGACGGCCAACCCAAATCACCTATACAGCATCGGCTCCCTGCGCGCGCTCTGCGACAACCTGCAGAAAACGCAGGACCTACGTGATTGGCAGATGCAGGAGGCCCGTGACTGGGTCCGCGACCTGTCGTCTGACACCGTCGGCGAACTGACTGGTCAGGACTTGCTGCATGACTTGGCACATTGGCTGTTCGAGCCGTCGACTTCGTCGACACGAACGTTCGGCGACGGTCCACAGGTGTTCGTGGACACGATGCACAAATCCAAGGGAACCGAGTTCGACGACGTCATCCTTGTCGGAACTGACCGTCTGGAGGTCACCGAAGGAGAGCGACGCGTCTGGTACGTGGCTTGCACGCGCGCCCGTTCACGACTCACGATGTTCGTGCCATCCTGCGAGCGCCCACTGCTGGGCCAGTTGCTCGTCCCGCCCCTGGCCTATCGGTCAGACGTTACGCCGGCGGTGGACCCCGCGTCCCTGCCGAAGTCCGTTTGGAGCCACGAATTGACGCCGAAAGAAACCTACATTAGCTTCTGCTCGCGTCAACCCACAAACCGGGACGTCCCCGCATCACTACGTGACCTGGACCCTGCAGCCCTTCACGTGGTGCAGGAGGGCGATCACTACTTCCTGTGCTGCGGCACCACACGCCTGGCACGTTCGTCCCGCAGCGGCGCAACAGCCGCGTCCCGCTGGACCTCCGACCCGACTGCCATGACCGTCGATTCGCCTGTCGTCCTTGTCCACGAGACCGCCGACCACCAGGACTTCGTTGTCCTGGCAACCCTGACGGCGGCGAAGTAGCAGAGCGAGAGGACGGATTGGAGGTCACTCTCCGCATGTACCACAGAGCTCGAATTACCAGCTGACCCCAAAGACAACGAAGAGGGGCACCAAGTGTCAATGCGACCGACCGGAAACGGGGAATTGACCCACCTCAGAGTTCTTGGTCCAGCACTGTCCGCAGCAGAGGAGCCGACGTCACAAACGCAGCTCCGTTGCCGTGCCAGTCCTAGCCAAGCAGAGACATTATGACTATGGCACTATTCTGAAGTACCCCGTAATACCCAATATCAACAGTGTTACTCCCACAATGGTCATTATGACCAGCGGGACTACAAAAAACGGCGTCCAGTAGGTCGACCGGTCTCGCCTCGTATCTGGCTGAAAGAACACGTGCAGCATGCACGCAAACAACATGAGGCTAGCAGTCAGCAGCAGGATGAGTAAGAAGATAAAGAGCGGATTCTGCTGGGACAGGGCTGCGGTTGCTGAGACCAGTACTAGGGCGATCATCGATGAGACCAGCCCAACAACTTCGATAGAACGCCGCTCCCCTGAAGCCATTCTCTCTTCTGCCTTCTCAAGCTTCTGCACGTAGCTGTTTAGGAGGGAAGAGGTCTCAAGTGTCTGTCGATTCAAGTTGTTGCTCTGCTCCTCGACTCGCTTGATGTACTCTTGCACCCCAGCGATGTCTTTTCTAAGCTGAGTGATTTGGGTGCTCAGTCTGTTGTCGACGGATCCCATCTGTTCTTCGATCTTTTCTATTCGCTGCGTGGTATTCGTTCGAGGGGCTCCGGCAGGGGCAATGACAGCGTTGTCGAAGGTTTGCCACGGAGCGAGGCGAGCGACGGTCCCCCTGATAGAATCGCCAAGCAACTTCTGGCTCTCTGCAACGGTTCGAATACTGTCAAGAACAGCATTGGTCCCCAGATCCAGACTGGATCCAATCTTAGCACTGGTGACAAGCATTGAGGCAAGACCATCGCCAAAGTATTGGCTCGAGAGAGTGTTCTCTCTCTTCAACTCGTCGGTACTGTCGGGCACCTCCTGATGCCCCACACCAGTTGCAGTGATCTTGCATTCGCCGGTTATCTCAGGCACCTTCGGCGCTTCTCCCTGACTTGCGTTCCTGTCAGGCGGCTGGGCCGAATTGGAACCGGGGGCCTTCACTTCGTCGCTTCTGTCCATAGAGACTTCTCTGTCCTATCCAGCCACAGGGAGGACAGCCCGAAGTTGACGAATCTGGTGACGCGATCTGCATCCAGCAGCAGATGGCCGGCTGCCACGTTGTTGAAGTCGCGAGTCACTTGAATACCAAGAATGCCGGGGCCTCTGCCCAGGATGTTCGCCGTGATGTCGGTATCGATTATCGTCGTACTGTTTATGGTGAGGTCTTCCCAGTCAAGGTGCGCCAGGTACCTCAACTGCAGACTGGCAGCGTTGCCAGGGGCGAGCTCAGAGTACCTGAGCCCGAGCAGTCGCTGAGCACAGGGGATTGGAGTTGGGATCTCGTAGAAGACGCGAACCACGAAGCCGATTCTCTGCGGTGCGTATCGAGAGAACAAGTCAAATACCTCCAGCGAACGCTTCAAAAAATCGCCCTGCACTTCTTCGACTCGCTGAGCGCCAGCACCTGCTGTGTAGAAATCCATTCGTGACCTCGCGATGTCCATCGAGTACACTGTGCTTGAGTTGAGGTGCACCGAGGGTATGCTATCATTTGCGAGAGCACCATCGACTGGGCGCATGAAGGGCGTCTGGTCAAAAACCTGCGACATGGAGTGTTTGACAACGTTCCACATGTCGTCGGGTTCCTGAAGACGGCTCTCAAAATCGACAAGTGCGAATTGCATGAGAATCAGTACCTGCTCAGGTTTGCTCACCCTATCCCTCCTGTATTGTTTGTTTCTGCTGACGAGTTTGTTTCTGCTGACGACATTATTTCTCTCCTCTGCGCTAATACAATAGAGGCATCGAGTCTGCATGGCTGCAATGACGCAACTGGAATGAGACAAAACAGTACTGGCATTTCGCCCCACAGAGGATTGCACCAGCGTTTGCAGTGATGGTGGCACGTTCGTTCGGACATGCTCTCAGATGGAATGAAGTAAGACAAAGTCTTGGCGCTTGGTGGAAAGAAGTCCTGGCACTTCGGACCCTCTGTCCCGCCGATTAGCAAAAACATCACCAACGCCTCATACTTAAAATAGAGGGTGTGATCTCTGCTGCGACGCTATATTGATATGGCACGCTGTTCTCAATGAAGGAGGGACTCATGAAGAGAACGCATCTTCTGGCTGTTCTGGTAGCCATTCTCCTGGTTGCAGGACTCCTGGGCGCCGCCTTGTCGTCAACGACGATCAAACTGTGGATCGGCAACGCATCCATGTCCGTCAACGGAGTGCAGCACCCGATCGACACCCAAGGAACCAAGCCCGTCATCGTCGCAGGCAGGACCCTTGTCCCTATTCGCGCCGTCATCGAAGCGTTCGGGGGATCCGCTGCCTGGGAGTCCTCTACACGCAAAGTCACCATTACGCTGGGGAAAGATTTTCTCGACCTCTGGATTGGCAAGCCGCAGGCATCGCTGAACGGAATTGCCCTTGCGATCGATGCAGCAAACTCTGCGGTTGTGCCTGTCATCACGAACGGGCGGACGATGCTCCCGCTGCGGTTCGTCGCGGAATCGCTTGGTATCGACGTTCAATACGAC
>Ga0209539_1000637_pt1 | contig 19813 bp, 43 predicted proteins | sample BarGraNGADG00312_2_FD_184499 | JGI IMG/M metagenome (GOLD analysis project Ga0209539, IMG submission 184499) | Arctic peat soil microbial communities from Barrow, Alaska - Barrow Graham LP Ref core NGADG0011-312 (SPAdes) (version 2) | ecosystem: Environmental > Terrestrial > Soil > Wetlands >... | reverse complement strand
GAAAGAAGGAACGCAACGCCACAGAAGGTTGTCCGATGCTATCTCGACGGGTTGCGAGACCAACTTGAGCAGCGCGGTTGTGTCGAGGGGAATGGCGCGATGGGAAACGATTTCCTGCTGGCGCTCGATGGGCACCTGTTCCAGGTCCTGGAGTTCTATGTACAGGACGTGCAGATTGCGGTCATCGGCTCGGGTAGCCCATACGCAGAAGGTGCATTGTACGCCCTGCTCAAATATAATCCAACGATGCCGCCCGAACAGATGGTTAGGTTCGCCGTAGAAACTGCTGCCAACTATAATGTTGCCATTGGTGGCGATATTGACGTGGTGACTATTTGAGGCTCGTTGAAATTACCGATCACCGCAACTGCGTCCCCTTCATCCCCCTGTGGGATATTCACTGGGAAGACAACCTGTGCGACAGGGACCGGTTCTACCGTACAGTGAAAGAGATCAGGCGGCGGGATGCTTGGACAGGGATAGGTGGAGACGCGCTCGCAATGAACTGGGACCACTCCGTTCGCTCTATGGCGGAGACGAGGGGCCAGCGTCTTGCCGTAGAGATTGACAATCTTTGCGACATCCTGGAGATTATCAAAGAGCTGATTGTTTTTGGCATCGACGGCAATCACGAAGAAGCGGGCGTGCGCGAGGGGAACCTGAGCCTGATTGAGGTGATTTGCAACAGGCTGGGCGTTCCTTATTGCGGCGATTCCGCCGTATTATCTTTTCACATCGGGACGAATGCCGGGCGAAAGGCGCGGTGCAACCCGATCGTCTACGCCACGCATGGCGTGGGCGGAGGGCAGACGGAAGGTGCGACGTTGAACACCGTGGCAAAATTAAAGAAGGAGTTCATTGGGGCAGATGCGTATATCTGCGGTCACACTCATTCTCCGGCTGAAGATGGGTCTGAGCCGTGGGAGTTGGTTCGCGCTCCACGGGGCGCAGAACGAGAATACCTAAGGCAGAAGAAGGTCCTGTCCATCAACGCGGGATCGTTCCAGTTGAACCGAAGACCAGAGCCTCTGACCGATATGGAGAAGGAGAAGAACTGGCACCCGCTGCTTGTCGGCGGGTTCGCATCGAAGAAGGGGATGGTGCCGCAGAGCACGGGTGCACCGCTCATCATTCTCCGCTCGACAGAGAAGGGGTTCGCGATCACCCGGCCAACGGACCAGGTGGCGTGACGCAGTAGTAAGATAATTCTTTACCCCTGGTTCCCGCCGTTCACCATTTTGCCTTAGCGGGCCAAGCTGAAGGCGCCACACGACAGGGCGCTCGGCCAGGTCAAGGCAACGGGGTCTGCCAGCCCCGACCTCCTGCGCATTTCTTCCAAAGCAAGGATCGGGCGCACCAAGTTAGGCAGAACGAACGGCCCGAAATGCTGGGGTTCAAGTTCCCTGCAATGCGCAGTGTTTGTTTGAGACTCATGTGCCATGTGCACAAAGAGATCCAGAGCCGTCGCCACGTTGGGGCGGCTCTCGCATATCCCCCTAGACGGATAGTTGACAAAAGCGTAGGCAGAGGGGATATTTTATACCAGTTACTCGCGTCAGCGTCAAGCCACTGCATCAATACTACTCCAGTCAGCCCCGAGTGGCGTGGTTCTGTTCCAGTATTGCTCGAAAAGGTTAGTGTTCATGGAGCAGAACGGCACTATCGGATGGGATTATTCCATCGGCATAACACGTTTCGTGTTACACCGCATGATGTGTAATTGTGCAGCAAGCCGCCGCACAAATCTTTAACTGAGTTAAGGTGTCTGCCTCTCATACGCTTTCCCGTATGCAGATCAAACGTGCAGAATATGCACATTACAACTTTCTGGCAACCCACAAGTAATCCTTACCGGTTCAACTCTTAAGAAATCTTTAAGGGTTGGTCATCAAAAGTGTGGTCTCGGGCAGAAGTACGGCCGTAAAAGTGTTGCGGGTCATTCTTGTCCCCAAAAGTATAGCGAAATGGTCACTGGACACCTTCAGACACCTTCGGACAGGCCGGACACCTCCATGTCAATAACTTAACGTTTTTGTATATTTTGGAACATCGAGATCAAACTTAGGCCCATGATTGAGGCCAAGTAGCCCATGAGCTATTTCCAAAATGGATAGACCTCGATTTAAGGGCCATAGCGACGATCTCGCTGAACGAGTGGCATGATTCTACCCCTTTAACCATTATCCCACTGTACGTTAATACCAGGCATACCCAGGGCATGAAAAAACCCCTCCGTGAGAGGGGCGTTTGTGTTTCACATCTTCCTTCACTTCTTTTTCCTAGATAAATACCTCTCCATCGGACTGATGGGAATTATCTCATCTGCCGTTGGTAGAAAAGCGTCCATTGTGGCCTTGTTCTTCTGCTCAAATGTCGCGTCACGAGGTAAGGCGAGTACCGCGGCTCGCGCCTTTGCTAGCCTCTCATTCATCAATCGATCCTGCTCGTCCAGCCAAGCATCCTGTTCTTCTATGAGATTGCGTTCCACGCTTCTACCCACTTCTTGTTCAGCCATCTGTACTCCTTTCCGTGATATAGGAACACGGCCCCGATAATGTGGTTATCTTTGTCTAGCAAGAGCTCCTCAAGTTCAATGGTCGGCGGATTAGCATGCAGCTCGTTATGTTGGCTTGCCGTGACGGGAACGATGATGCGAGGATCGTTGACCTGTGCGGGGTGGTTCAGCCGCCGCAGCAGGTGATGTCCAATTTGACATTCCCCACCAAACGCAGAGGGGAAACCGGCCAGCACTAGCCGCTTCATGTGATGACTGAAATCCTCGACTCCTTTCTTATAGGTTCCCATATTCCCTCCCTTCACAAAATCCGCACAGTGGGTTTACAGGAAACCCTAACGGTGCTATACTTTACTCAGCACGATTGTAGGAGGCATAACCTGTAAAAAGATTAAGGAGGTACGATATGATACTAGCCGTCGCAAATCAGAAGGGCGGGGTAGGGAAGACGACGATTGCCTTCTCCCTCGCAAAGATGTCCGCAGTTGAACGAGAAACACTTGCCATTGACCTTGACCCGCAAGGGAACCTCACGTCCTGCTTCACGGAGTCCCTGCCGGATTCCGCCAACGTGAAACTCCTGTGGGATAAGGATAAAGATGGGAACCCCGTGGACAACCAACTCGCGCCCGTTCCCCTCTCCAAGAACTTTAGCCTCGTGGGGGCGGATATCTCCCTGTCTTTCTGGGAGACCGGCGGAGGGGCCGCCGCGTATTTCAAGCTGAGCGGGTGGCTGAAACGCCGAAAAGAAGCGGACTCGTGGACAATTATTGACTGCCCGCCCAACCTCGGCATTTTCAGCATCAACGCCTTCATCGCCGCCGACTATGTGTTGATCCCCGTGGACGCTTCCAAATTCTGCATCCAGGGGCTTGACGCACTGTTCCGCTCCATGAAAGAGGTCAATCGAGAACTGCGTCAGGACGGCGGGCTAAAGGTGGCGGGGATTCTGCTCTCTGCGGTCAACCCCCGAATGCTGTTCGTTCAGGAGATGCGGCGCCAGTTGCGGGAGATGTATCCCAAGCACGTCATGGAGATCAGCATTCCCGATTCCATCCGCGTCAGGGAAGCATTGGCCGAAGGGGAACTGGTGCCTCGGGGAGCGCCGTTTGTCTCTTTCCAAGCCATGTACCACGAACTTCAAGGGAGGATATCATGATACAGAGAGAGTCGGCGCTAGACCACGCCAAGCGGCGCAAGGCGGTGTGGAGGATTGAAGCCCTTATCTTTGACGAAGACTTGGCAAAGCAAATCAAGTACCGCGCCATTGAGGACGGGGTAACGTATGGGGAAATGCTCCTCACAGGATTGAAGATGTATCTCCTTCAGGGGCGAGAACCCACAAAACAGGACGCTCGGTTGCCCTAATCCAGAAAACATTGTTTGTGGAAGTTGCCTACTTATCCACAGCCCCCGAGAGGGGGCTTTTCTTCTTTTTAGGGAGCGCCCCCTTCTTAATTTGTGCCACCACCTTGTCCAATTCTTTCGTCGGGCGGGTGCCAGGCTCCCAGGGTTGGGTGTCGTCGAAGTGTTTCCTCCATTGTTTCATATAGGGCTTATCGATCGGGGCAAACTGGTCGCCCTTCACGGAGCCGCCTTGAGGATAAGGTCGTAGTCGCCGTCTTTCGTCTCCCATGGGACAAACATTTGCGGAGCTTCCGGTAGTGGGGCGTCTCCTGCCCGCCGTACCGTTCCAACCCCCACGCTTGCCTCGCGGATGACGGCCTTTTTAATGGCGGTAAACAATTCAAAACCCTTGTGGCTTGCAACGGCTTCCGTTATCTTGCCCAGCGTGGCGTTGATAATATTCCAATTATAAAGGGGTAACAGTTCTTCAACACTCATTTTGTCGTGGTTCATCCCGCCACCTCCAGCACAAGGGTCATGGCTGCGCCTTCTTCTCAAGCTCAGCAACGCGTCGCTGCAACTGACAGATAAGAACATAGTTAATACCGTTGCTAATAATGAGGAACAGCACAGAAAGATTCGTCCAATCCTGTGTAGTCATGGCTTCTCCTTTGTGGGCGCGAGGACGGAGGCGGGAACGATGAACAGGTCAACCCCTGCCCTAGCCGCCAACCCCGGACATTGGATAAGGTAGTCGCTCATTACCGCGTCACCTTTCTGCGTGTACTGTCCGCCGTTGGACTTTATCTGATTCACCATCTGCTCTGCCCCCTCTGCCACGCCTTCGGCACGAACGACGGAGATGAGCAAGTCAATTCGTAAGCGCATCTGTTCCATCATGTCATCGCTCGCACCGCAGAGCATGAGAATGTCATTTCGTGCATTTTCCAGGGGTGTTCCCTTCTCATCTCGCAGTTCCTCAACCTTGGTCATGTTCTGCCTCCAGTCCATAAATCCAGCCAACCTCACCTTCCATAAAGCTATCCTCTGCCTTGTCGATCTCCAACCCGTCCTTAGAGTGAATTTCGATAACCTTCAGAACATTGGCAACGGTCAGCTCATAAGCAATCTCTTCCAGTGCGCCAATCAATCGTTTAAACATTACTGGCCTCCTAGGTCTTGTATCAAGACCGCTTTTTTATTTCCGGCTGACTTGGGAGCCATTTAATCGGGGGTTAGTGGGGCGCCGCGCTAACGGCTCATATCCCGAACCGGACTTATTATTTGTCTACAAGGTGTGCGCTGAACGTCCAAAGAAGAAGGGCAAGTCGGGGGTCGCTACTCCCCACGAAAAGAACTGGCTTCCTCGAAAGAAAGCTCTTCTATATACTCCCTCCCGAACTTGCTCCACACTGCCGCGCGGGCGTTTGGAATATCGTCCTTGAACATCTTGACGATGGCCACATGCTGCTCGGTGGTGGACATTCTAACCCTCTTCTCCGTTTTCAGGAACTCGTCCATCGCACGGAAGGTCGCCCACATCGCACCCTGCTGGTCTTTTCCCTTCCCCGCGAAGAGATAACTTGCCGCGTTCAGGGCATTGCCCCGCATGATGCGGGCCTCTTTGAGGGCTTCGGCAACGGGATCTTTCTTAAAACCGCCACCGCCGAAAGCGGGCTTGTCCTCTTTCACCATGAGATCGGTTCCGTAGGTATTGGTGACTTCCTCAAGCGCGGCGGTAAACTTCTTGCCAGCCGTCCACAGTTCCTCTTCTTTCTTGAACCACTTCTTGACAGTCGTGGAAACATTACCGTCCGTGGCCGTAAAGGTCAACTTGCTCGACCCCGTTTTGGGGGACGGGCCATAACGATCCACGATTACTTGCACGGTCCATTCGCGTGATGTATAATTTTCAGCCATTTGAGCCTCCTATGGGCTGCTCCGCTAGAGACTTACGCCCTCACACCCTACACTCCTAGTATATGTGTTTTCGTATTTCCTGCAAGGGCTAAATTACACTAGCGGGGCCTCCCTTGCCACAATAGACACCGCTGCACCATAAGGGTAGGCGGCAAGACACTGTTCGTCTCGCTCACCCCGTACCTCACTTCCGTAAAGTTCAGGGATTGGATTCCGACAATAATCCCATCCGCTTATGTCCTCTTGTAAAAACGGACACTTCCATCGTTCTACTTCTGGCAAAGGCAACTGCATCTCATCGTCGCACCAACGCCAACAAAACCTTCCACTCGGTATCTCCATCATCTTGGCACCTCCTCGCAATCATTCTGAAACGGACAATACATACAAAAGGGGTCTCTCCCATACCGCTTCGGACTTGCCGTAAACTCTCCCGCCTTGATACAATCAAGGGTCGCGTCAATCAGGGCATCGGCCTTATCCATCTCCAATACGCTGACCCACTGGACGCGGTACTCTTCGGGACCAATCAGTTCATACGCCCACTTTGTCGTACATGGAGCGAAACGGCGGTAAAAGGCCAGTTGCAGCGCCTCTTTCTTCCTCCCCAGCTTCCCGACAAACTTGTGGTCAACGAGCGCGGGAACTTGAACGTAGTCGAGGAAACAGTGCACCCGCCCCAGCGCGGGGTCGTCTGTCCGTATCTCGATTTCCACCCCATCAGGACTTCGGAAGAGAGTATTTGCCGACCAGATGCTCCACTGTCTCTCCGCCTGCTCCTTGACGGCAAAGGGGTCGGCGTCCGTTTTCTCCCCGATTTCGTCCATCAGGTCGCCCCATAAGGGGAATGGCCCGCCCGTCAGAAAGTCGGCCACGGCTCTGTGTAAAAAACTACCCGCCAGCGCGGGAGCGGCGTCAGGAACTGCCCAGTGGTCAAGGTATTTCCTCTTCCACGCAAGCCCGCAGTCAAGAAAAAAAGAAAGGGATGACGGGCTTATAGTAAGGGTTCTCTCAATCTCTTCCGTATCAGCCATACCACTACCCCCAAAAGAAGTGCGTCAGTTATCCACAATGCGAAAGCCATTTCCCGTCTCCATAAGGTCGCCGTGCAGCGCAACGGTAGGAAGATACGACCCACGGTAGGAATTATAAGTTTCCGACATCTTGTCTTGCCACCACGCACAGTTGACAAGGAGGTCGTGAAGGCAATCTTGCGACAACACGCGGCGGTCAGTGTGCCCCGTATTGTTCATCCACACCTCCACCATCAGGCCGAAGTCCTCCTTGAGTTCTAGGTCAGAGTGGAACACATAGCCAAGTTTCTGCATTAGGTCTCCTTGACGGGGAGTGAATCTCCGTAAACAATGGGCAGACCATGGGCGGGCGAGGCAACGGCAAGCTCGCTCGTAGTAAACTCTACCCCCTCTGCAAACCCGTCTGCGTTGGCAGCGGCCAGCCTCTTCAAAATATCTCGATACGCTACCTGACAGGGAACCTCCCTGTTGGCAACGTCTTCCAGCATTCGCAGTAATTCACTGCTGACCATCTCCCGTTCCTCAACCTTAGTCATTGGAGCACCTCCCCTTCACTCATCTTGCCACAATAGGATTTCAAGGGAATTGGATAATCGGCAATCGTACCCCAGTTACGGTTCTTTTCTAGCCGATATTGCCACCTCTTCTTCCTGTCATCACTAGGATCTGGTTCCATTTCCACAAATACCACAACCGATGCCGATTGCTCTACAGCAGCACTCCCCTTCAGGCGGCCCATACTCATCTTCTCGTCGGGGGTTATTCCCCTGCTGAATTGGGAAAGCATAATAATGGGCTGCTTCTGTGCGCGGGCGCGGAGTGTAGTGGAGACTTGGTTCACAATCTTTTCCTCCCCGTTCATTCCATTTAGCTGGATCAATTGAAGATAATCAACCACCACAACGTCGGGCTTTGCCTGCCTTATGTAGCCAAGAATGGCGGAGAGTTCAGCGGACGGCTGTTCTGGCAACAATAGGTTCTTCAACCACTCGTTCTCAAGAAAGAGTTTGTAGTAGTAGGATAAAAACAGCGGGTTATCGTAATTGCACTGCTCCAGCGGAAAGTCGTAGAGCATATTGACAATTCTCATGATGATTTGATAGTAGGTCATCTCCAGAGAAAGGAACAACACCCTCGCGCCCTGGTCTCGGCAAAGGTTCACAACCATGTTGAGAGACATCTGCGTCTTGCCGTGGGAGGTTTTTCCCGCCAGTATCCAATACTCGCCCTTCATCAACTTGGTAAACTTGTCGAGGGTGGCGAAGCCCGTCTTGTATACCTTCATGCGGCTTAGGTTTTCGATATCCTCCATACTTAGCAACTCGGTTATGGGTTTGACCGACCCGACCGTCCTCATACTCTGGATAAAGGCTTCGATGGCAAGCGGGTCGGGGTTCTCCTGCTGGCTTTCCAGCATCCTGATGAGTTCTCTCCCTTGCGCCTTCTGCGCCAAGTCCTTCCAGATGGGTTCAATGTCAACAACTTCCACACACAGCTCGTCCACGAGGCGGGCCTTGTTGACCTTGGCAAGTTCAATCTCTAGCCGTACCTTGTCGTTGAATCCCGCCCGGATGAGTTTCCACATCAACTGATGGTCGGGATAAAAGTAGTCGGTGGGGACAAGGGGAATATCGTCTTTGGGGTGAGTAACGGCCCACGATAAAACAGCCAATTCCTCGTTCTTACTGACTCTTTCCGGCATTAGTCACCCCTTTTTCAAACATCTTGCACTTCATGGGCATCATAACAATGGGCATGTTCTTCGCCGTGATACAACAGACGGGAACACCGTTCAGGACGAGGTAAAACTTGCAGTCCCAGCACTTCGCGTTCATGGCTTTCCGCGCACTCATGGCTTCTCCTTTGCCTCAACGGTTATTGTGCCACCGTACGGATAGTCGGCAATACATTCAGACAAGCGATCCCTTCCCTCTCCGCCCACGTCGAAATACAAGAGACAGTTGAACAAGTCAACCGAACTGTCTGTGTCCGCGTTCAAAAACCCGCAACCGGCACAGTCAAAACCAGAGGGTATCTCTCTCGCGTTGTTCATTGTTTCACCTCGTCGAGAACGAACCCTGGCACGATGTAGGCTCCATTAGCGTAGCCAGAGGGAATATACCCGTCGCCATTTGTTTTCCGTGCACAGCGCTGAATTTCAGATTTCTGCCACTTCCTACCTTCCGTATAAGCAGCGGCATACAGGGATTCAAAGATTTCGTAAACCGTCTCACGGTCGACCCCCAGCTCACGATGATACTCCCGCGTGACGTGTGTGTTTATAATCTCAATCCGTTCCATTGTCACCTCCCCAGCTTTGCAGCCACGCCAGCAACAGGATGAGCGCAACGAGCGTCCAGAGGGGAGAGGTCATTTCTTCACCCCGGGAACATAGAGCACTTCCACGCGCACGTTGCGTCTGCGACCCCAGTGAATTGCGGCGTGTGTTTCCCACATAAAAACGTCCAAGCGATTCCCCTTGATACTGCCACCACTGTCAATCACAGTGCAAGGCTTGCCGTTGTTGTAGCCAGGGATTCGCAACCTCGTTCCAAGAGGAAACTTCCGCAAGTCGGCGGCGACACCGCCCACTCTTACCTTCTGCCCTGACGCAGTAATAAGTGGCGCTGCGTCACATTCCTGAACTGAGGGGCTGTAGGCCGATATTTCCATGTACAGCTCAACTATGGGCACAGAACGGCGCGAGACGACCTTATCCGAGTGGAGAGTTACGGGGGCCTGGCGGGTGGCTAGGCGCAGGTTCACCCTATCGTCGGCACTCGTCGATACCACCACTTGAAACAAAAAGAAACAGACGATGAGAAAGAGAACAATGAGAACAAGAACGATTCCGAGAACTGGCCCCGCCTTCTCTCCCCACTTCATAACTTTGCCTTTGCCAGTCTCGCCTGGTTCCCCACTACCTCAAAGTCGGCAGCAGCGTCAACATCGGATACTCCGTTGACATCTTCCAAGAGCGAGGTCAATTCCTTGCTCGGCTGGAATATCTCCCCGATCGGTCTATATTGAGCAATCTGCTCCTGCGCCAGTTTCAACTTGGCCTTCGTCTCCTTGAGGCATTTGCCATACCCACCCGCGCTGTGCCACTTCCCCGAGTTAAATCCGGCGCGGTACATTTCATCATTGTCCTCACTTGTCCGGCGCAGCTTTGCCAAGTACTCCACCTCACTCATGAGAATCCACTTACCCAGTTTTTTCATCCGGCCTCCATATACGGTTGTCCATAATCTCCGCAAAATCTTTCAGTTGAAGAACGCAAAGCCAGTCCTCGTTTTTACGCCCGCCGTTTCTATGTAACCCCACGACACACACCCGCCCCTTCGCCTCTTTATAAGCGAGGGCCTGTGCCATTGCGTCCTGAATCAGTTTGGGAAAACCGCTCTTGCGCGATTTACTTTCCAGCAGGAGCGGGGGGCCTTTATACTCAAGCCCCCCAAGTGCGTCAGGCATCGTCTCCCCGTAGTTCCCTTTCGAATGTTCAAGGCGGGTCAGGCCGAGGGCGTCAGAAAACTTGTGCTCACTGTGAACCCACGCCTTCATTTGCGAACCACCTTCTCCCATGTTTTGCGGTCGTCCTTGTCTATTTCCTTGTAGTAATGTTCGTCATGGCACAAATAAGCTTTTTCTTGTTCAATTCCGTCGGAGTGGTTTCCAAAATATGGCCCCGATTCCGTTACATTGACCACGCTATCTGCCACGATATGCGGGTTAAAACCATCTACCCAATGGTAGAGAACAAGAGCAAAGGGATAATACTTCTCGGGCCGGCTCATTAGTTATCTGTCCTGTCCAAATGCGGCCACGTGCCATAGGAAACATCGGGGCGATGAAGTGAGTACAAATAGGCCGCTCCCGCAAGCCGCTCCGTTGCCGTCGGCACTCCGTTCAAGACTTGGGCAAGCAAAAAGACCATACCCGCGTCGGTGTGGTTGATTAAATTCTCCGCAACTTCTTGTGACATCTTGTCGGTAAAAGTTTCGAGAGGATTGAGTGTGTCCATATCAGTCCCTCCAAAAGACTTGAGCGACACGATGTTCCTCACGAGGATTCTCTTTGTCTTCTAATTCCTTGTCTTCCCATGCAGCTCCTGGAGTATTGCGCACAACCGTAGAACCAACCCACCGAATGTTGTTTCTCACAACACACCATCCCTTGTGTGTTGTGACTAGGGGAATGATGTCAAGGCCGACCTCGGAACAATGACCATCTTCGGTATATCTCTGAATGCTCTCGGAACCCATGTCGTTAACAACAGCAACAACGGGGCAACTTCCCTCGACATCCGTTGCCAGAATCCTCACGGGTCGCCCATCCCTTGTTTGGTACTCGCCATCCATTGTTATCTTCACGTCAGTTCACCATGTTTGACGTGCCAAAGGTACCGTCCAGCGGGTCAATCTTGGTAAGGCTATGGTTATTGGGGGTGAGGACAACCCATCCAGGAACCCACTTGGAGTACGGCTTGTCCGTGAAATAGCGGTAGGGCATCTTGCGTTCGTCCACCAGCCCGCCCACGTCAATGGCGCAGTACCCGCCCTTGCTGTTGCTCTCATTGGTGACGTGGCTATGCCCGCAGATGGTATTGCAGGAATACTCGTCGGCAAACTCCCGCGCTACGCTTCCAGGAACGACGCGGTAGCTGTCGGGGTGATGAAGCACCCACTTCTGCTTGCCAAGCGCGAGATAGGCAATGGGGAACTTGCTGAACACTACCCTGTCGCCGTATTTCGCTTTCGCCCACGTGTTGATGAGCGCCCACGGGCCAAGTGCCCCGTTGGTGATGCGCGAGAGGAAGTAGTCGTGGTTACCGGGAATCTTCACGACCCTTTCGGCCACCTGGAGTTCGAGGTCGATATCCTGCTCGATCCACTCGACCGTCTGGGCGAGGTCATCCGAGCCAGAAGAGCGGGATGCAAACTTCGAGAAGGCGTCATACTGTCCATCATCGCCAAGGTCGATAATTGTGTCGCACCCTTGACAGGCGTCGAGAAAGTAGTAAAATAAATTACGGTTCATAAAGGGTTCGTGTTTGTCGCCACTAACGCCCGCCCTCTCCGCTTCGATGTGGAGAACCTGACTTGCGAGGTCAGGAACAGGCGGGCGTTGCCATAGGGCTTCGAGCGCCTGTTTATTCAACCTGATGGGGGGAAGGCCAAGGGAACGGGCATACTTTCGCACCGCGTCGGGATTGTCCACCCCGATTTCGGCGGCGATTTCCTCATACACTCCGGTTGTCTTTCCCGTTGCGATAGCGTCGGCGATCATCATTGCCAAAATATCACGATCTTCTTCAGTGTAGACGTGACTTTCAGAATTGGGCATAGTCCCTCCGATTGACAGATTTTTACTGACGTTTTTGCAATTGTGAGAGCGTGATGCTGCTGTATTTGATTTGGTTGTGCGCCGCTTTTGACATAGCGTCCAGCGTCGAAATAAGCCCATCTAGTTCTGCCCTTTTCAGTCGCGCTTCCTGCAAGATCGTTTCCAGAAAGTCGGTGTGGGCTTGGAACTTCTCAAGTGCGTCATAACCCATGTCGCTCTCTAGAACTCCGGTCTCCCGCAGTTCATTCAGGCGAAGGCGGGCGGTCTCAAAATCGCCAAGCTGGTAGTCGGTAATAATTTGTTCTCTCGTCAATGCGTCTCCTTGGGCTTAATTTCTACCGTTCCGCCATAGGGATAGGCGGCAAGACACTGTTCGTTTTTTACGCCCCGAATCTCAACCCCGCAAAGTTCTGAGATTGGATTCCAACAATGATCGTATCCGCCTTCACCCTCTTGCAAAAACGGACACTTCCATCGTTCTTCTGCGGGCAATGGCAACTGCATCTCATCATCGCACCAGTGCCAACAGAACCGACCGCTCGGTATCTCCATCATGACGCCACCTCCTTGACGACATAACCCGACACATGCCTTTGCCAGCACCACTCCCGCGCTTTGAGCGGGTCAATATAATTAGGGAAGACGTACCACCCATACCCATCTTTCGGCACAAATGAGGTCGGCGCCCCCTTCGGCACTTCCGGTGGCCACCAGCCCAGCCATAAACCCTCGGGTGCGGAAGCAAGGGAACCCTCAATAAACTCCAAGTCGGGAACACTGGCGCGTTTGATGGGTTCAGTCTCCAAATTGACAAAGGCACAAACCAACTCGTTTACGTCCTTGTGCGGCCCCAGTTTCAAGCGGCGAAACTCTTGGTCTGGAAACATCGCCACCACCTTGCGCTCGGCCTTTCGTCCGGCAGCATCAGCGTCGAAACAAAGAACAACATTTTCATAGCCGCCACGCGCCGGAAGAATATCACTCAGGCCGCCTAGTGTGGAGGCGGATAGAACGCCACAAACTTCATGCTCTCCGGCGAGGCTGTAAGTGTCCGTCGCCCCTTCGCAGATGAAGAGCGTCAAGAGGTCTCCTTTGGTCAAACTCAAATAAGGGATTAACAACCCGCTTGCGTCACTCCCCGCGAAGCACCTGTTTTTCGGGGTGCGCCCATCTATGAAGCGGCGCTGTATCCCCACCATTTTGTCGCCGTGCCATAATGGAAAACACACGGCGGGGCCGTCCGACTTCAGCCCCTCGGTTGAAATCTTGCGGCCCTCCAAGTATGTTCTGCCCTCATCGGAAAGCGGGGAGAGTTTGTTCCAGATCGCCTGAAACCTCCCCTCTGCCGCTTCCTCAAGGTCGAGATATGTTCCGATGGGCTTCAAGCCAATTTCAACCCATTCACTCAAGAAGTCGTCTCCCGTCCAGTCCCGATACCCCCCATCACGAAAGACCTCAACGGAGGGGGTGTGGTCGGCGTGAAAGGGTTTGCTCAGTAGTACATAGCCGTCCCCTTGCTGAGCGTGCTCCAAAGACGTGCCGAGTTTCTCAAGCGCTTCAACGGCGCGGAACTGCGGGCCTCTTAGGCGTTTCTTATCGAGCATCAGTTCTCCCGATGGCCTTCGCCAAGGTTCTCGTTGGCATAAGAAATTCCGCTCTCAAATTGGTTGTCGAGGGCCTCGTTCCACAGCGCCATCGCGCCCTTCTCGTCACCGAGGTTCAGCAGGGTTTCAATCTTTACAAAAAGTGGGTCATAATGAGGACGTAGGTATACTCGCGGTTCAATGTTTGTCATGGTTTGCTTTGTCATGGTTTGCCTCCTTAATTATTTTGGTCGTTGCTTTGAGCGCTTGTATCTCAGTGCAGTCGTGCGTCATAAACCAAGCGACAATGGCTTGCGCCAAGTCCTTATCACTCATTTTCTAAACGCCTTGGCTGCTTCGTTGAACATTCGGGTGAGGTCTTCGACTGATGACGCCAGCCCCGATACGAGGAACGTTCTTTCTCCTTCGCGGCTAATCTGGCAATAGTCGGGCAGCGTGTCATCTGAAACTTTGACTGCATACTTTTGTGTGATGATCATGGGTTGCCTCCTTATGGCAATGTCCTCTATTTACTAGTATATGGACAAACGGACTTCCTGCAAGACGTACAATAGTGAAAGAGGATACACAATGTTTCGGGTCATCGGGCGCCCTATACCTCTGCTCCCTATCTTGACGGCGATAGTAAACCCTCCCACACATGACCCCGTTCTACCCACCCAGGCTGTTCATGGTGAGGCAAAACTTAGAAAGACGGGGAAACGGAAGGTTTTTTTTGAAATGTCAGCCACGGGCACAGGAAGGGCCTAATACGATAAATCAATCAAAATTGATGTGCGCGCAGACTCTTTCGCTCCATTCTTTGACGAGACCGTTTATCTTTTCCATGTTCCAGCCAGTCCGTACATTATGAGAAACACTTCGGTGCAGCTCCTTTGGAACGGAAACAACCCTCTCTCGATCGATATGGTGCCCTTCAGAGCCAAAGAACGGAGCATTTAGGGCAATATACCCAAGAGTACGGCGCTTGGCGTTTGTCTCCCTCATCTTTCCAGGGTGATTTCTCCGCCAACGTCTGCAAGTTTCTGGGGCTTTCGGACTGTAGACTGGCACATATTCAACCCGTCTAGACAAAAGTTCTTCATGAAGCTCCGCTTCAAGGGCGGCCCGCTTGATTGCAAACTCGTCGCCATCCGTCATGTCATCATCGCCTCCTCGGATATAGGATATCAATCTAAATTGATGCGCCCCCAAGAAGTTGTCTCTTTTCGAGGCATACGTACCAGTGGAAAGGTTTCTTAGTTAATAACCATCAGGGGTTGCGCCTTTCTAGGCGTTTACAGGGTAAGGACATTATCATACCCTGTTTCTAAAAATGGGGAATTACAAGAGGGGAACAGAACAAAGAAACTGATTTTTCCATAAAGAGGTAGTACATAATAATACAGATGTATTATTATAAAGATCTCTCTTTCGCGCGCGTGCCGCGCCTGCGCGCCCGAGCGTCAAAGTGTGCCAAGTGTTTTATTTTACCCTGTGGCCCGCTAGTAGAAAGAGCTTCGCGTCTTGAATCCTCTTGCGGCGTGCCCGCCACTTCTCGATGAGGGTCAGGACAAGAATGGCCCCGCTCAAATAGGCCATGTAGAGAAGGAAAAGAACAAGGCAGAATTGGAATATCATCGTACCTGGGTCGTATAGCATATTTTACCTCCTGTCAGTTCCACAACTGTTGCACCTTCGCCGGCAGCTCCGGCTGGTTCACCCGCCTTGCGTAGTCTTGCAGCGCGGCGGCGGGGTCGGTCCATGCTGACATTGTAGTACAGTTTGGTAACTCATCAAAAAGAAAGTGCCTCTTGTGCTCAATCTCCCTGCACAGCCTTTCCCACCCTGCATACGCTGGAAGGTTCCTCATGCGGTCGTAAATGTCTGCATCCTTGCAGTGTTCCCCCAACCAATCAGGAACGCAGAGGCCCGACGCCTGCACCTCGTAGGCCATTTCACAAATTGAGCGGTTTCGCGCCTGCATGATTAGTATGGCCTCGCCAGTGTTCCGCACTGGTACAGGTACTCGTAGATACCTTCGCGGGCGTAGAAGACGGCGTCTGTCTTTTCCTCCTGCATAATTTTTCTGATCCTATTTTCCAGGTCGTGAACTACTGCGGGCGGGGCGTAGTTGGCGATCTCGCCGATCACTTGCTCAAGCCTCTCCATGTTGTGCCTCCACGATCTCCTCTGCCATATAGCAGAAACCGTCTTCGGGAACTTCGGGGTAAGGAAAAGACCAGTTGGGCCATTGGTGGCACTCCCCATACTCGTCGCGGTACTTGCACTCCTTACACCTGATTACCTCTATGAAATCACTCATGGTTTTCCTCCCCAATAATTCCCAATTTGCGTGCTTTGGCGGACAGTTCATCAATCATCTGGCAAATGTCATTCCCTGTTTCAAGGATGGTTTCGGGTTTTGCTTTTAGCGTGAAGCAGTTTCCGTACAGTCCGCAGTTGCGGCAAGTCTCGTACCCCTGCCAAGGGCAAGTCACTTGAGGCAACGTCCTATTCGGGCTTGTCATACGTACCTCATGAGGTTATACTGCCTGCGGTCTACCCTGACCAATGCCCTCCGCCCTGAACGGCGGGGGGTTCTTTCAATCTTGTCGAAGAACAGCCATCTGTTTCTTGATTTGCTCATGCCACTACCTCCTTTAAGAGTCTGACAAGAATCTCCCGCCGCCTTCGGGCGGGTAGTGCGCTCCATAGTCTCATCTCTTACCTCCCATGCGCCTGGCCAGCCGTGCGGCCCTCTAGCGCTTACTCAACGCTTCGATAACTTCGCGGGCGTTGTCAATCCTTGTCACTTCGTTAAAGTCCTCAGACATCCATGCGCGCTCCCATTCGACTTGGAGCACCTGCAATGTCGCGCCGTTCATGCGGTCACCTCACCTTCGTGCTTCTCGTAGAGACTGGCTTCTTCGAGTTCGTATCCTGCATGGTGCAACTGTTCGGCTGCTGCTTCGTGTTTGCCCTCTTTGCGTAGAACTGCGGCAAAGTGCAGAGCAAGACGAGCTTCTTTGATGTGCTGGTTCACGGTCTCGCGGTTGTTGCTCATGTTCTCTTACCTCCTGCGGGTTGTCTCGGCTCCCGTCTCCGGTGGTTCGGGCTGGCTGTTGGCCTGCTCGCGGTGGCCGTCTCCCTCGGGTGGCGGCTGCCGTGAATCGGTCAAGACTTACAAGCAAGCGGCGTGCGTGTAGTCGTTGTCGGGAATTGGCTTGAATGAAACATAAAGAGAAGCGCCGCGACAATCTGTCTGATGGTAAACGTACAAGCCAACATTCGCAGCGATCTTGTCAGCTTCTGCCTGCATCTGTTCTACGTGGATATCGGTGCCATCTTCAGACGCTGCCAGAGGCTCATTGTCGCAGAGCCATTCATAGCGGGCGCGAAGTTTGCGGCTTAGAACAGTGAGACGCGCCAGAGTATCGGCCAGCATTGCCAGAGTGTTGTCATCCATTGCGTTTGTTGTCTTGCCTCTCTCATCTGTAAGCATCTCAATCTCCCTACCCTGCCTGCGCTTAACGCGTCAGGACTTGCGGGTATAACTGCGACACGGCGCGGGGCCGTGTTTCGCCGTTTCCGGCTCGTCAGGCAGTCTTACCGTTCTACTTGGTGGCGCTCTTTCGTTTGTATTCATGTTTCCTCCTTTTCCTTGTGGGAGCCGTCAGCATATCAGCTCTATGACTCGGTTAGATGAAAGGCTACGCCGTCATGTTCCCATGTCAGTTCGTTCGCTTGGTGTACGGCCCCTTTGACCAAGAGGTCTACTTTCTCCATGATTTCATCCGTTCGTGCGTAGGTTTCTTCGTTATCTTCGGTATCCTCATCGGCGGGAACGGTTTCCCTCATAAGCTCTTGGACTGCGTAGAAAAGGCTGTCTCTCAGTTCCTGTATTCTGTCTCTGCTCATGTCGTTTCTCCCTTGCCCTATTGGGCCTATCTGTAGTACGTTCGGGGGAACCGTTACCAGCTCCCCTCAATGTATTACTTAAGTGTTGTGGGGTCGGCTTAACCTCAGACCGTGAACGGATGCGGTCTGCTCGGTGGCTCTCCTGTGGTTGGTTGTCAAGGTGCTGCTTCTTCTGGTCGCGGGCTGTGTGTTCTGCTCGTCTGTTCATATCATATGGGTTTCTGTATCTATGTCAAGTAGGGTGTCCAGTCTTATGGTTCTTCGGGCATGAGGGCAGGGCATACAGACAAGGGGTAAGGCAGGCAGGGCGTATATAAGATCATGCCCAGGCGGCGGCTAGTGTGCAGTGTAGGCATCCTTACTCCCTACACCATCACCCCTTACTGAATAGATGTCTCTCCTTTCTTTTTGGGCGCACGCGTCTTGTACTATGCACGTGCGCTGGCGCTGGTGGGCGTATGGGTAGGTGATCTTGTGGCTCTTGGGTGGTGGGTAGGCAGTGAGGGTGGGTCAAGGGTGGGTGTTGCTCCTTCCCTCCCGCCGTGCAGCCCCCTACAAGGGATGGAGGGTGGGGTGGGGTAGTATATATAGCCCTCCGACTGCTTCTACCGTCTTTCTAGAACCCTCCTTACTGACCTTCAAAAAGGGTAAGGATGGCCGGTCTTTTTAAAAAGGCGGCTGGCGGTAGAAAAAAAGAAGCCGCTTCGGAACTGACGGAAGGCAGGTTTTAGGGGGGTCTGGAGACAAGACTAAAGACGGTCGGCGGGGAAAATAAAAAAAGTTAGGAAGTTCCCAGAGAGGAAGGGAAGGAAAGACCCCCCTTGTTGTGGACTGCTTCCTAGATAGACTGTGAAGAGGGTCTTCATGATTAAGGGAAAAAGGGCGCCCGAGCGTTTGTATATATGTATGAGGGGGCACATAAACTTGGGGTGCCCTTTCAAGACTTCCCCAACCAGAGGTGTCAATGTCTAAACTCCGTCCCGAAATCATCCCTGTTTTGCCACAGGAACCCATAGTTTCACCAGAGAAATCTGTCAGAAAAACATACAACCGGCTTGAGTATACCTACGCGCAACACGAGGCTTGTCGTGAATCGTACCTTATGCTTGGCCGTGACCGCACCCTAGAAAAGGTTGGTTTCTTTGCTGGCGTCAGGCTCTCCACTCTCAAGGGTTGGTCTACTTCTGAACACTGGAACGAGTGGGTTGACGTTATGGAGGGGGTCTTGAACGACCTTGCCCTCAAGGGGCTGTATGACGCTGGGGTGGCTAATAAGTGCGAAGAGGCGAAGGCCACGCTCATTCAGATCATCAGGAGAGGGTCGGAACTGTTGGAAGAGAAGAAGATCATGCTCAGGGCGGCAGACATCACAACCGCCGCGAAGCTCCTGCTCGACCTTGCCGGAGAAACGAAGCATGATGAGAAAGAACAGTTGCCTGATTGGCCTGAGCAGATCGAAAATAAGTCGACAGGAATTTAGTCGGTAGATGCCATCCATGACAGCGAAATCATTAAGAAATACGATTGAGAAAATAATAAAGAACCGCGGGTTAAATATGGAGATAATCCATTCTAAGGTTGAAAAGCGGATCCCTGCTGATTCTGCCGCTCCAGATAACAAAGATTATTACGATATAAGGAGAGCAACCCCTACATCTAAGGATGAGAAAATGAAGAAAGATTTAGGGCTTGCTCCGTATTATTATGAGCGTTCTTGGGATGAAGTAACTCACTCATATGTGACAGTTCCGAGACGTTTAATCAAGAAGGGATAAACCGTAAATGTTGACTGACGCCAAGGGGAAGCCGTGCTTGTGGCGCGTGAACCCCTCGGGCCACATTGAAGAAGATCCCAACGAGTTTCAACGCGAATACCTCGACGACACCACCACCACCTATCTCATGTTCATCGCCGGTTCAGGCGCGGGTAAATCCTCTTCGATCCCCATCAAGCTCCTTCGTCTGATGCGAAAGAAACACGGCGGAAGGTATCTCGTAACGGAACCCTCCTTCCAGTTCGTCGAGCAGATTGCAAAGCCGTATGTCCGCGATTACTTCGACCACACCCCGCTCAAAGGAAAGTGGTCGGAGAAGAGGCGCTGCTACGCGGGAACGAACTACGAAATCTTCTTTGGTTCTGCGGACAAGCC
>Ga0209539_1000636_pt1 | contig 19815 bp, 15 predicted proteins | sample BarGraNGADG00312_2_FD_184499 | JGI IMG/M metagenome (GOLD analysis project Ga0209539, IMG submission 184499) | Arctic peat soil microbial communities from Barrow, Alaska - Barrow Graham LP Ref core NGADG0011-312 (SPAdes) (version 2) | ecosystem: Environmental > Terrestrial > Soil > Wetlands >... | reverse complement strand
ACACCTTCATCGTGCCAGTGAATCTGGCTCATAGAGCACGCCCATGGCCTCGTCTCAAACACCCGCCACGTCTTCTCCACAAACGGACGATCGAAAGCAGCGTTGTGAGAGATGACCAGTGTGGCGCGCGAGGCGAAGGCTTCCACGGCTGCGGCATCAATGCGGTGCCCCTGGACCATGTCGTCCGTGATGTGGGTCAGGGCCGTAATCTCGGCAGGGATGTGGCGTCCGGGATCCCTCAGCTCGTCGAAGGCGTCAACGATGCGGTAGACGCGTCCTGTAGCAGGTGCGTACTCGAACAGGACCATGCCCAGCTCGATGACATCATCCACCTGTGCGTCGAAACCGGTCGTTTCCGTGTCGAGGACCATGCCCAGCTGCATCGGCTCATCGTCGGATTCGGTATACCGCTCCACCTGGTGGAGTTTTCGGACGATACGGTAATCCCCCGTTTCCTCCAGCGCCTGTGCTACGACTTCCCATTGCGTTCGCTCGCCGTCCGTCATCGGTTCCTCCCGTTCCACCTGAATCACCACATACTGTTGTTATACCACGATTCCAGCGGAAGGGCTCGCCTGCACGGAGAATGTTACAGTTTGGGACCGTCCCGAAGTGTAACATTCTCAGTTACGCACTAAACAGGTCGCCCGGGTCCGAAGCCTTACGACGCGGTCGGGGAGCGTCGGCCGCTGCAATGCCGCCATAGCCGATGCCATGCGCTGCACACCAGTCACGTGCGGTGACGCTCGTTTGGCGGTAGAACGCGCGCCACCCCGGGTACTGCTTGACAATGTCGTTGTAGATATGCTTCGCAGGATCACCCACGAGGATACAGTCTCCCAGGAGGTACCGCTGACCTGCCTGATGCAGGACACGGGTGGCATACTTCCGGTGGTACCCCGTAGATTCACAGAAGTCATCCAGCATGGCTGACTTCTTTGCCTTCCCTGCTCTCGGGTACGCCTGTGCCTTGACCAACGTCAGCTTCTTCCGTTCCTGGAACCACCCCTCGGATTGAACCAACATCTGCGGGGGCATCGTGAACTCCATTCCCGCTGCTCCTTTCTCATCTCAAGGACCAGCAGTATTCTGTCATCATTCAGGTACTTTTTCTCGTGAGTTCACGGAACCATTTCAGGTACATAATAGATGAGTCGATGCGGTTGTTTGATTTGGAGCTAATCGCGCGTACAATACTGGCTTGCAAGGTAGTTCGCTGGAGGAGGATGGGAATGACAATCATCGACTTTGCACACCCCTTGACGGAAGGGCAACGGACAGCCGTGGAAAACATGACTGGGCTCACAATAGAAAAGGTTCTTCTCGTGGACACCCAAATCGATACTGCGACTCCTCTTGAACCACAGGTGCGTGCCTGGCTGGACAGTGTCCCTCTTTCTCCGGAGGAATGGCAATCCGAGTCGCTGCTCATGGTCCTCCCCTCTCTCGGCTACTCCGTCGCCGTTCTTCTGGCTGAACTCCATGGCCGGATGGGACACTTTCCGGCCATCATTCGCCTGCGTCCAGCGCTGGACTCCCTCGTGCCTCGTTTCGACGTGGCCGAGATCGTCAACCTTCAGGCTGTACGGGAGACGGCTCGCATCTCCCGAGCCACGCACTGACAGACTGTGTCCGAACAGCTCGCCGCAAGCTTCGCCCCATTCTGGCGGCACTTCGCCGTCCGCTCGTTTCAGATCGTCCTGGACTGGAAGACGCCGGTCACGCTTCCTTCGTATAAGGGGTCGGCAATCCGTGGCGCCGTCGGGTTCGCACTCCGCGCGCTCGTGTGCACAGAGGGGTCGCATGAACCCTGTGTCCGCTGCCGTCACCGCGAGTCTTGCCCGTATGCCATCCTGTACGAAAGCGCTGTTTCTCCAGACGAACGTCCGTCGAACTTGCATGACATCCCCAAGCCGCTTGTGCTGGTGCCTCCACTTACCGACCAGCGCGATTTCATCCAGAGTGACACCACCATCGTCACGATCGTACTGACGGGGAACGCCATTCGCCTCCTCCCCGCACTTGCGTCGGCCTTTGCCCTTGTCGGCGAGAAAGGCATCCACGAGGACAATCAGGGGCTCTTTGTTGTGCGCCGAGTCGTGCAACTGCAACCCCATGACGCCCCCACCCTGGTCTGGGAGGACATCCACGACCCGCTGGCCTTCTTCCAGTCAACCAGCTCCAACGGTCTCGAACTCCTGCCCGTCGAACCACTGAGCGACATCCCATCGACGCTCGCCGGAGCGACCGCGTTAGACCTTACCTTCGTCACGCCTCTTCGCATCGAGGAACGCGGATCCCTAGCGACCAACGCACCGCCCTTTGCCACGCTGATCGCCCGTCTGTGCGAGCGTGTGGACCTCCTCTCCCGCTTCTACTGCGGCGTGGCTCTGCCCGATCCAACACTGCTGCTGGATAGGGCCCGCTACGTTGCCACACTTAACACCACCCTTGCCTGGTACGACTGGACCCGTGTTTCCGTGCGTTCCGGCAGGCAGCAGTTTGGCGGTCTGCTCGGCTCCGTCGTCTACGGCGGGGCAGACCTGACCCCCTTCATCTGCTTCCTTCATGCGGGTGCACTTCTCGGGATCGGCAAGGGCACGTCGATGGGCATGGGGCGCTTCACTGTAGCGCTCGGCTAGTTTCCATCCGTCTCCGCGACAACTGAGACAATTCGCGGAGGAAAAGAGGAGTTGCCGGATCTGCAGGAGGGAATTGCTGTCGAGGGGCCGGGGGTCTTCCCTGAGGGTACGTTATCCACAGACTGGTTTGTCTCAGATGTCCCGTTTCCGGTGGACCTCCCGGAGATCTGAGACAATTCTGAAAGTGCCTTCCCAGGAGTCCCATCAATAGATGGTTCCAAAGACAGCAGCATGCGATTTGTCTCAGATGGGGGGTCGGTGCAGTTTCCGTGATCCATCTGAGACAATCCATGATGACGCTCCTGAATGATCACGACGATGTTCTGCCTTCCAGACCCCTCCCTGGGCCCACCGCAACGGCATGTTTTCCACAGGCATCTAAGACAAATCAATGATGAATCCCCCTGTGCCCCATGCCAGGCGATCCGCTGGCTCCCTTGACACGTACCTGCCAGAGCGCTAGGATACTTCCAAGCCTGATGACGACCGGCGTCTGAAGGTGGCAGTGACCCTTCGGGGTATTGAAACTTTGCTTCTCGATCCCAATGAAACGATGTCCTTCCTGCGTCTGAAGGTGGCAGTGACCCTTCGGGGTATTGAAACCTCAGGATCTCGAACAGCATCATGTCGCCGTCAACAGGGTCTGAAGGTGGCAGTGACCCTTTGGGGTATTGAGACGCGTGTGTTGCCTTGTAGTCCTTGTGATACTGCTGGTCGAGAGTGGCAGTGACCCTTCGGGGTATTGAAACTAGTTCACCGAGATGCCGATGAACTGTTCACCTTTCGCGTCTGAAGGTGGCAGTGACCCTTTGGGGTATTGAAACTTTTGATTTGCAGAGTATTGTGTTGCATTGGTCAAGTCTGCAGGCATACGTGATCCTTCGGGGTATTGAAACTGTTGACCGTGGCTTTGCTGCCCATCCACTTGCTCGTCTGAAGGTGGCAGTGACCCTTCGGGGTATTGAAACGGTCGCTTTGCAGCAACCTTCCCGTCGACAAGAAAGACGTCTGAAGGTGGCAGTGACCCTTCGGGGTATTGAAACTGGTTAGACACGTCTCAGACAAAAGGTTAGATGCCCGTCTGAAGGTGGCAGTGACCCTTCGGGGTATTGAAACGCATCAAAGTCCACGGCAAAATAGATCGGTCCGGTTGCCTGCAGGCATACGTGACCCTTCGGGGTATTGAAACGTCAAAAATCATTCTTGCCATATTTCCTCCTTGGTCGTCTGAAGGTGGCAGTGACCCTTCGAGGTATTGAAACACTTCGAGGAACACGATCTTCATTCCAGCAGGAAGGTCTGAAGGTGGCAGTGACCCTTCGGGGTATTGAAACAAGGGGATTACCGCTATAGTAGAGAAGTTAAGACGTCTGAAGGTGGCAGTGACCCTTCGGGGTATTGAAACTCAGCAATTAAAGTCTTGCCAATACCAGGCGCTCCGGGTCTGAAGGTGGCAGTGACCCTTCGGGGTATTGAAACTGAATATGAAACTCTTCGTCCTTGGAATAGGAAGTCTGAAGGTGGCAGTGACCCTTCGGGGTATTGAAACTGCATTATGTCGGATGGAAAGTGGCGGATAACCTAGTTGTCTGAAGGTGGCAGTGACCCTTCGGGGTATTGAGACCGGCGTTATTGTGACCGTCGCTTTGTTGGGATGGGCACGCCAGTGACCGTTCGCGGTATTGAGACACCGCCCTTCCCTCGCTGGTCTGGTACTTCTGGTTGATGTCTGATGGTGGCAGTGACCCTTCGGGGTATTGAAACATGACTGTGCAAGGATTGCCATTGTTATACCCCGGTCTGAAGGTGGCAGTCGTCGTGACAATCGAAGGGCTGGGTTCCCGCCTTCGCGGGAACGACAGAACCGCACGGTTCAGATGAGAGTTCCAGACGACGTATGGCAGATATGTCAATGGGGCCGACCAGTGATGGTCGGCCCCTTGCCATTGCGAGAAGAACTAGTCAGTTATCCTACTGGTCCAGGAAGTCGGTAGGGAAATCCGGAGCACGCAGTATGGCCTTGAACTTCCGCTGCTTCGACAGAAGACCCAGGGCGGCCTCGGCGAAACCGCCCATCCCCGTGTCGATGTCGTCTTCGTAGTCACTCTTGCTCACGGGGCGGGTGCCATGCGCGAGCAGGCTGTAGTTGCGGCGCTCCATTGCATGGCGAACCGGATTGCTCCAATCTGACCAGAGCTTCTCCAGGGCAGGATCGAGCGCCGCAATGAGTTCCCAACTGTGGAGAAAGCCCAACGCCGGCTCCACCGCCAAGGTCTCTCGCCAAGGAATCGAGGCGGGGACTTGATCGACGGAAACCCTGCCGGCGTCTATGTGGAACATCGTCGAGAGCCCCGTTTGAGCCACCAGTTCGCAGGCACGGTAGTTTCGCCCGATGGCGTCATCGAATTGTCCACGCAGAGCCCGCCGCCCTCCGTTGGCGAGGATATCGGAAGCGAGCAGATACCCTGCGTCCGTCTTCCAGACTGGCAGTGGGGTCGTGTGATCGTCTTCTGTCAGTCTGAGGGCTTTCACAATAGAGCTGAGCGTCGCCCGGTACGGTCCGTACATTCCTTGGGTATCTGCAGCGTCAAGAAGTTCGGAGGCACTTTGGTGTTCGAAACGGTCCCAAGCATCGAACGCTTGACACAATGTATACCGATGAACGAGTACTGCCGTCTTCTCGGTGGCCTGTTCCACGTGAGACAACTCCAAAGCCGCGGCCGCATAGTCGTTCATGGCCAGGAAGGCCCTCGCACGGCTGAATGCCCGCCGCTGAACAATCTCCGCGATGGGCGCCGTCACTGTTATCCCAACTACTACTTTGTCCAGGTTGCGCCTCGATCCGGAGACAAGGACAAGCCGTACGTGTCCGTCATCGAGCGCTGCGGCGGCGAGACCTGCTGACATGGATTTCGTACCACCGGTGTAGTCGGCGAGGATCTCTGCCTTGGGGTCGGCCTTGCGTACCTGAGCAATAGCATCGGATGACTTGCCGTAGCAGTCATCCAGGTTGTCGGCATCGATGTCGAACACGCTCAGCTTCCATTGTCTCGATTGAAGCCTGGCCTGAACCGGAATGCAGGGAAGGTCAGGCGCTGAAGCGGCTGGACCACTCCTGCAGACATTCCCCTTCCCCTGCACCATTACTGCCGAACTCTGTCGTGTGGATTCCGTGGCGCCCGAGCACAGGAAGACGACCCTGTCCGGCTTGTGCGCCTCGATCGACTGCACATTTGGAACGGGCGAGCCTCCTACCGTCAGAACAAGCCATTTCATGGCTGCACCTCTCCCTGGGTTCAGCGGAACCGTGGTTTCTCGTACTCTTCGAGATACGGCAGGCCCTGATCTGTTGCGAGGTCGGGCAGCGCCAGGCCCTTGAGTTTGGAGTCTCTCGAGGAGTGCTCGTTCTCGCTGAACCACTTGAACCCTTCGCCTGCCGGTTTGGGTGGCACAGTGCCTGGATCGCCCTTCTTCCGGCTCCGAGGATAGTGAGTCGGCAGGTTGTCATTGTATCCCTGGGCTGCCATCACAAACGCCTTGATAAATGGCGCATGTTCAAACGACTGCTTCGTCCCCAAGGCAACCGCTTGCTGGTATTCGCTGACAAGCTCCATTGCACCCTGCTGTCCCGTGGAAGGAGATTTCGCAGTCAGTGACGAGTAGTAAGCGACCCAATCGTCGCCTTGGCCAAATCGGCTCTTGTCCCAGTCAATGGCCAAATTTACGCTTCCGAATCCCAGTGGCTTGCCACCGCCGAACTTGAGATACCGCTTGTTTCCCAGTGACAGTATCCACAGGAGCGCTCCAAGTTCCACGCCGCTGAGGTTGGTTACGTCAATGTCAAAGGAGAACTGGGCGCCTGGACGGACCCAGGCCTCCATGGTCCGATTCTGCGAATCCAGTTGCTCCTTTCCGTCAGCATCCCGCGGCCGACGGTACTCCTGATACCAGCCTGCCACCAGCTGCTGTGTCCTGTCCTCCATCGGCTTCTCCCAATAGCCATCAGGCACATTCTGATGCGGGTAGACCTTGCGGCCGCGGATGCCTTTGCCTGGAGCGTAGATCACCGACTTCTTCTCAATGGCGTTGCCCTGTGCTGCGCCCTGCTGATCCTTGGCCGCGTAGAATCTGGCCTGTTCAGGCTTGGGCCGCCCCATGATGCTCAAAGGGAGACCCAGCAAACGACCACCTTCGAGTGCGGCAATCGCGTCAGGAGTCTCGCATGTCACCCGTCCCACCCGGAGATTGCCGCGGTACGCAGACTGGTCCTTCGGTCCTCCATGACCGTCCTTCACCCAGCCAAACACCCGGTCAGCCGGTGACAAGTGATTCGCATCAGGCGCGGGCTTGAGACTGATGTCCAGCAATTCGTCGGGAGAAGCGTCCTGAAGGTCACGGGAGATCATCACGGGGTAGAGATTCAACAGCTTCAGCGTGTTCCCCTGCCAGTTGACTGTGGCGTAACAGAGTGTCCCTACCTTCAGGTTCCGTTCTTCCTTCCATCCCCGGATGTGCCTCGAGTACTCGCACCCCTTCCCGAGGGCAGGGGGACAAGGAGCTTTCTTGAGGATGTCATTCTCGTTGGCCTGATAGTAGTCGTCGATGAGGTTCTCCCAGTGCTCACGGTGTTTGCAGTCCACGGGGAGACGCAGCGGAGCCCTTCCATTTGCGTTGAAGAAGATGCGCTCATCGTGCTTCGTCTTGCCAGGTGGCATGTTCTTCCCCGAGATGCACGCCCAGCCGTCTTTGAACTCCCTCAGTTCCTCACCGTCTTCCTTCTGGTAGTCGTCGGGAACGACCCGCCAGTAGTTAAACCTGGCGCCCCTTTCGTGGGGCTTGCTGACAGCCAGGAAGCTCTCGACGTGGTCGCCATGTTTCCAGCGAGATATGTTGCTGACTTCGTCGCTCGCGAAGTGATAGGAGGGGAGCCAGGCGGCGTACATTACGGACCCTTTCGGTCTGCCATGTCCAGCTGGGTCGATCTCCGTCGTTCCAACGTAGATCTCGGCCTGCAACGCTCTATCAGTACCTGCAACAATACGCGTTGGCACCATGTCCAAGCCATCTTGCGAATTCCGTCGCATTCCAAGAGGGACCTCGTGCCCAGAGAAAACGCCCATGCGGGAGTTGGTGACTGCCTCATAGGCCGCGCGAAGCATCCCTTTCACGGATGTTGGAGGGACGAGCGGTCTCCCGTCCTCGCTCACGCGGATCGGATATGCCACGTGTTCATCGTTTGTGCCCGGCACAGGCTTGGAGTGAGCAGCATCCGGGATGAGAAGAGGCGTCGCTGCCATCATGCTGACATGCAGTCTCCCCGTCCATCTCCCTCGGTCAAGACTGTCGTGGTCGGCGGGTGGTCGGTCGGACAACTCCGACTCTGTCGGCAAAGATGCCCTGGGTATCGCTGGGATGAAGTTGTATGGGTTGTGGTACTTCGGCTCGACCGGTCCGTGAGCTCCCCCGGCTGCGGGAGTTGGCACGCCCACGGGCGCTTCTGGGGGTTTCTCGTCGGGACACCAGATGCGCGCCGGACGCCCCACAACCAGATCTACCATGACGTCAAGGTCGCCGGTCTGCCTGAACGCGATTACCGTTGCGCTGCATAGCACCTTTGCTTCGAGAGGATTAGGCAGACTCATGACGCCGTTCTTATTCTCCCAGGAGACGTAGAGACAGTTCTTGTCTTTGCGATATGTGACTCTTCCTTTGATGTCAGGCATGATCTACCTCCAGTCCTGCAAGCCGTTCCTCCACGACTTCCGCGTTTCCGTTGTCTGGTTCCGCAACGACGTACTCACGCGAGACGAGGAAAGCGTGCCTCCCTCGCTCGACGCCCGCAACGGGAACATCAAGTGCCCCGATACGCGGCTCCGCCAGTCGGCTCCAGCCGTCGCCGACAATCTCGCCCGTCCCAGTGCCCCAGATCAGGTAGCGAACGTCCTCGCCGTGAGAGTCGTCGACAGGTCTCATCGTCTCAATCGGCTCCTGCTCCTTCCATGTGCCCAGTCGCTCGAGCAAGCCGGCATCCTCTGTCAGGACTGCAGCCCTTCCGATGCCCCCCGCCTGATGCAGCCAGCGGAGTTCGGCGACCGGTGAGAAGATGCGCGCCTCGAATATGGGTTCTCCTTCGGGCCACGGGCGACGAGGCGAGAAAGCCAGCTTGCCGTTGGAGCCGAGACACGCGAATACACAGTCCCGGGGGCCGTAGACGAGCGCAGTGCCAACGCCTTCGAATACTGCTGCGCACTCATTCAGGACGTCATCGAGAGAGACTCCTTCGCGGGCTGAACTGAAGAGCGTTGCCATCATGCACCTCCGTGGTTGGCAGTGATCGCCTGCCATGCTCTATCCAGGTCCTCGATCAGCGGGACCGGGAGAGTTGCAATGTCACCCTTGTCCAGGTTGGCTCCTTCCTCCATCCAGGAAACGCCCAGGGGAGTCAGGACAATTTTATCGACCGCCATGCTGCCCATCCCCCGATTTGTGCCAAAGCCGAGCGGCATTCTTCCGCACGCCATGTCTCGCAGTACCAGAAGCAGCAGAGCTACCATTCCCTTCTGTTCCTGGTCCAGTCTCTTCTGCATTTCCGTCACTTCCTTCATCGCAGCAGGGTCTGACAGACGCGAGAGGTCCAGGGACAGGTAGATTGGTTCCCACTCGATGCCCTGAGGCTCCATCTGGTTGAACAGCTTCTGATCTGATGGGCCTCCTGTCCAGCGGTCGATGGCGACGTGGTACACCTCCTGCAGCTTGTTCTCGAGATGCGCGCTTTCCAGCACTCGCCGTACATCCTTGTCGTCGAGCGCAGTTGTGAACGCTTCCCATGTGACACGATCGATGCTGACTTTCGCATAGCAGTCGTCGACAGCCATCATGCCCATGCCTTCCACCGCGTCTTCCGGAGCATCTTTGGCATCTTTCGGAGTGACTTTGGCTCGCGATGTGCCAAACAGGTGGTCCAGAACTGTATCCGCCTTCCGTGATCCGTCTTCAGAATCGTGACCGGTCATAGTCCTGACAATGAGGCTGGCCCTTGAACTGAGGACCCCCTTGATAGAACTCCCTGGCATGACTAGAGCAACATGGTCACCGTCGACGCTGCTCACAAGCGGCAGTCCATCGACAGCGATCCCATCCACGCCTGACTTGACCATCAGGGGTTCGGTTGGATGCCAGTAAATGGCGACCTCGATGCGGTGACCACCAGCGGCCCGCGGAGCGTGCAAACTGTCGACAGTGACGGCCTTGTCATGACCCTGCAAGTGGTCGAAGATGCCTTGCCTCGTGTTCATCTGGGCGACCGTCAGTCGACAGTCCTCTAGAACGACCTTCCCCATACCTCTAGTGCGCTGAGCCCCTATGCGAATGCGGCCCGACTGCAGTGCTTCGACCAGCAGCCTGAGCGCGCCTTCTGCATTTGTTCCGTCCGAGTCATGGATGACCGAGACCGAACACTGGAACTCAATCTGTGTTCCTCGCGGCAGAATCGTGGTGTCATACTTGATCCCCCGTTGCGCGGTACCCGTCTTCTTGTCGATGCCGACGCCATCCCGAACTTCGGGGAGCACAGCAACTCCGATGATGCTGTCTTCGACAGTGAACAGGCTTGCGTCTCCCATGTCGCTCTCCTGAAAGCCCCACAAGGATCTCGCCACAGACGCTCCCAGCTCCACCTCGGTCCACTGTCTGAGTGCTCCTGCAAGGCTGGTGCCTGGGATGTAGTACTTGCCCTGTCCATCGACAGCAAGTGGCATATCGCTGTCCGGATTGCCGCCGTCGAGCCCGCCCACATGGATCGGGCTCCGGGCGACGAGGCGACCCGTTGCGGTGTAGATCCTGCTGAAGTTGCGCGCCATTACCTTCCCCCTCCCTGTGATTTCTCCCTGTCCCTCTTCTCGAACCTGATGCACTGATCGAGCAGAGTACGAACGGCCTCGGACCACGCCCTGTCATCCTTGTCGCGATCATTCTCCCTGAGCAGTCGATCCACCTGCCATCTGTCTTCTCCAAAGAGCAGACTCCAGACCTGTTCGCGTTCCTTGAAGAGAGCTGTCAGCTTGGTTTTGGCATCCTCTCCCCACTTGTGTGCGATGAGATCCTTCGAGACCTTGCCCGGCCTGACGTGTTCCAGCCAAGCCATGACGACAGAGTCATCGGGCCCCTTGATGGTAGAGGCAACAGCACGCAGGTTACCGAACTGGCTGTCCGTCGGCTTGTTCTCAGTGATGCCCAGCGTAACTCGCCGCCGTTCGACACTGGCTGCAATCGCCGTCGCGGAACGTCTGATCTCGGCAGTCAGTGCTGCTGACCGAAGGACATTCAGATACTCGCTCTCAGCCTTCGACAGCGCCAGTGACTCCTTCTCCGGCGATCCGCTGACATCTTCGTCTGCATACTTGACTGTCTCTTGATGGAGCAGTGCGTGGTTGAACTGGACCTGACCATACCCCTCAGCCCGGCGTTCGCCGATACCCTCCACCTGCAGCCTGGCAAGTGCGGCTTTAAACCTCGGCTGGTCCTTGATGTTCACTACCTTGTAGATAAGACAAGTCCCAGCGCAGAGCCCGACAAGACTGGGCCGCGGCAGGCCCCACGACCCCTGCCACGAATCAGTTCTGCGCCTGCGACCGACGCAGTTCATGGGGGCATCAGCCTCCGTGATTTGGTGGAACGGTTCCAGACCACAGCCGAACTCCCGTTCCAGCAGCTTCTGCAATGCACACGGCGTCCCGACCGCGCGAAGCCGCTCGTCGCGCAGTAGCATGTCCGACGTCAGCCACACCGTCATCTGGCCATCAGCCGGCTCGGTGACGCCCTTCTCGTTCGACGGCACGACGTCGACGACATGAGCGAGACCGTAGTCGTCTTTCTTCGAGGACCCGAGCCGCACGCTGGACCCTTTCAGATATTCCTTCCAGCCGTCGCCCGGAGAGACACTCTGGGATATGCGGACATGTGTGTGAAACGTCTGCTCGGCGTTGATGGCTGTATAGGTATACACGCCGCCGCCGGACTCCCCCGGGCGCTGGTGCTCGTCATCAATGCTGTTGTGCATGCGTGCAGACATCTTGACACTCTTGTGGGTCACGCCCGTTCCGTCCCAGGCAACGTATCCTGCGCGGAGTCCCTTGTACTGCGTCTGACGGTCGAGCACCACCTGGAGAGAATTCCACGCGGTCTTGCCGTCCCCCGCCGACAGCTTCTCCCGGAACAGAGCCCATGGAACAGGAAGGCCCCTCATTCCGCCGACATCGATCGTTGCGTTGGATACGACGATTCCACCGTTGATGATGGCAGAGTCCGCGTCAATGCCCGCCTTCCGTAGCGCCCCTGACACCACAGGCAGGAGGTACGTCCCAGGCAAGTAGTCTAGTGAATCGACAACGTTGCCTTTCTTTGTGGAGTTGGCGATGACCGGTGAATCCAGCCTCAGGGTGACGTCATAGCTGGACCATGCCCCCCCTTCTACGGCAGTCAGTCTCGGCGAACTCGTCGTCGCCTGGTGCGCCGGCGGCGCCGATGGCTCGGCGCTGTGTGCTGACAGCCATGCAACCTCGCTCTTCTCATCGCTTCCCGGTATCGTCATCTCCGCACTGACTTTGCCACCACCGCGACGTCGCTTGCCTCCGATCCGTTCTGCAAGTCGGCACCCCACCGCAAGCAATCCCAGGACGCAGTGCTGTTGTTCCGTGGACAGCTCTGCCATGTCTATCTGGGCGTCGGCATGGAGCGTCGCTCCGCCACGCGCCATCTCCTCCATACGCAGGCACTTCTCAACGGCCTGACCCGTGTGGACATCCAGTTGGACACCCGGTTTGGTGAATGTCACGACCTTGCGCAGCGCCTCAGCCGCCTGTCTGCCGTCGCCTGTCGCCCACTTCAGCTGTCCCCGGACGGCTTCGGGCAGCCTGGCGGATCGGACTGACAGAGCTGCCGATACCGGCCGATAGAGATGGCCGTCGACAGCGGGCTGACTGCCGAAGATGTAGCTGACCCAGGCAGACCATGCGCCGTCTCTCTTTCCTCCGTCCAGGCCAAACGCCGCCTGCTCGCATGCATCTCGCAGAATTCCAGTCAGCGTCTTGGCGGGAACGTAGGGCAGGTCATCGGCATCCCGCGCGACGAGGGCGTCCACGTCGCCCGGACGACCATATCCAGACCCAACGTGCCAGTCCGACAGCATGTGCAGACGAATCTCCAGTGCCATCGATCCCTCGTTCGTTGCACTCATTGCTCGTCTCCCTCCCTTCGATCGTCCCTCTTCTCCGCCTGCGTAACGGGAAGGAATTCTCCTGCCTCCATTGCATCAAGCAGCTGCGTCACGTGCAGTTCTCCTCCGTCTGGTTTCGTCTCTTCAGCGAACAACGAGTTCTCCTTTGCCACGAGGCTCGTCACTTCCTCTTGACCATATCTGTGCGCAATGAGCTGCACTGCGTGGTCAGCAGTGTCTTTGCCACCGAAGAGTGCCCCGCGCAGTTCATGGATCTGGCTGTTGGGCAGCACCCGCTTGCCTTCCCTATCCTTCTTGCGCAACACTTCTACACGCTTCTTCAGCTGCTCCCACGAATGAAGGGCAGCCCAAGCCTCCGGTTTCTCGCCCGCACCTTCCAGCTTCTCCTGAGGTGTCACGACGTACGGAGCGCCGTATAGCAACGTCTTGCCCTTGTCGAGCGTAAGCTTGTCCCGGATGTCCTTCAGTTCCATTGAGCTCGAGTCGTGCAGGACATGGAAATCGAGCGCAGAACAAGGCCACGACCACGCGTGCTCCTCGTCCTGTTCCTGCATCAACTTCTTCTTGGAGTCCTTAGCAGACGTCACCAGCTCCTCGGCCAGGCTATACGCAGCGAAGAAGGGGTAGTGCGATTTTACGACAGCAACTCCGGCGCACGCCGACAGCCAGGCGTCGTGTATCTTGTCATTTGTCATTCTTCTGGCGATCGGGGTGATCACTTCGTTGCTCGCTGTCTTCGCTTCGAATTGCTCAAGGTACTTCTCCACAAAGGGAAACGCGATCCCGGCATCACACATGACTGTCAGGTCGTCCCCACCCAGAACCAGTGGACGCAAAGGCAACTCAGCAGTCTTGCCGCTGCTCTGGTGTACGAGCGCCGCTACCTCCGCAACGGCCGATTTGAACGCCCCGTGCGTGCACACATCGACAGCGCATGAGAAAGAGCGCAGGGTGTCGACGTATTCCCTGTTGGTGGGAGGGGTACGGTCTTCCCTGCAGAAGTCCTCAAAGTGGAGGAAGACCTTTCCAAGTCCGTTGCCATCCGCATGTACGATCGCTAACCAGCCATCGTCGCTCAGTTTGTAGGCGAACCGCCACCCGGCAGGAGCGTCCACGTCTGTGGTCCGCTTCTGAATGGCCTCTGCAGCATCTCTCTTGGACATCGTCTGCATCGAGATTGCCTCGTCCTTCTGAACCTCTGACGCAGGCATGCCACTGGTCGCACACTCCGCAACCACGGGCAGACGGAGGAACCGCGATTCCGGCCCGGGACGGCTCGTTCGAGTCTCCTCATACCGGCGATACGCCATCCTCAGAGCTTCTGCGACGCCCCCTTCCTTCGACCACTCGACCGGCACGACCACTCCCTTGATGTCCAGGCCAGGAGCCTCACGCAGAGCCTTTAGTGTGACCAAGCTGACAATGCGCTTGGCGTCCTGTTCATCGCGAACCAGCAGGACTGCCTTCCCGGACACCGCTTCGACAACCTCGACCCGTGCGCCGTCCTCAATGCGCGGATTCAGTTCATGGTTGTTCAGAGCGTCCTGCAGTCTCTCGGGATCCTCCTGGTACAGATGCTGATGGGTCAAGCTCTCAACCGCTCCCAACACCCACATGGTTCCAGCACGGCGCGTGAGCTCTGACGCCCCCATGTTTTCCCGAAGCTTGTTCGTGGCAAAGACATACGCCTGATTACCTGACGTTTCCAGCAAGACAAGAGAATACATAGTTTCCCCCTCCTCTCAGATGCGGTCCGGTGAAGCCCGATACGGGCATGAAAAGACGCTCTTCAAGCGTCACTACGTACACACGTTTCCTGCAGCCATCATAAGAAGCCCCCTTCCCATGCTTTCCCTGTAATGCCAATTATAGATGCCGGCAGGCAATGTCAAGCAACCGTCTGGTCTTGACACAGAAGTGTTGCTGACCAATCTGTTGAAAGAGCGAAGGAGGCGGTCATGAACCTGTATGAGAGCATATGTGACGGAATGAATCTCTTGTCTACGTGGGAAGAGGTCAGGACGGCAGGCAGGGCTGGTGGCATCGACGGCGTGTCGCTGGCTGAGGTCGAAAGCAACCAGGGGAAGTTCCTTGGTGATTTGCAGCGGCAACTCGAGGACAGGCGCTCCCGTTCCCGGTGGACCTCCCGGAGATCTAAGACAATACTGAAAACGCCTTCCCAGGAGCCCCATCAATGGATGGTTCCAAAGACAGCAGCATGCGATTTGCCTCAGATGGGGGGTCGGTGCAGTTTCCGTGATCCATCTGAGACAATCCATGATGACGCTCCTGAATGATCACGACGATGTTCTGCCTTCCAGACCCCTCCCTGGACCCACCGCAACGGCACGTTTTCCACAGACATCTGAGACAAATCAACGATCGATTCCCCTGTGCCCCATACCAGGCGATTCGCCGGCTCCCTTGACACGTACCTGCCAGAGCGCTAGGATACTTCCAAGCCTGATGACGACCGGCGTCTGAAGGTGGCAGTGACCCTTCGGGGTATTGAAACAAATGGGCTAGAAAAGAAAATTTGTTACGCTTTGTTGTCTGAAGGTGGCAGTGACCCTTCGGGGTATTGAAACGTCTCAAAATTGCCGTTCGTGATGAGGTTCGCAGGACTTCCAGTCTGAAGCTGGCAGTGACCCTTCGGGGTATTGAAACAGTTTCTGTGCGCCCTCTTCCATGATGCGATTCTGCAGTCTGAAGGTGGCAGTGACCCTTCGGGGTATTGAAACTTTTGATAAAGAAAGAGAATCGCGTCGTACTTGCCTGTCTGAAGGTGGCAGTGACCCTTCGGGGTATTGAAACCCACAGATAGGACAGGTGAAGTAGCACTCTGACATGTCTGAAGGTGGCAGTGACCCTTCGGGGTATTGAAACAATACGTCATACGTTGATATTTCGGGCGTGATGGAGTCTGAAGGTGGCAGTGACCCTTCGGGGTATTGAAACACGGTGTACTCAATGTAGAGTTTGGGACAGAGGGGTCTGAAGGTGGCAGTGACCCTTCGGGGTATTGAGACCCCGGCAACTCGGAGAGAACGGGGGGCTGGGACAATGAGAGGGCCTGGATAGAGAAAACGGCGCCGGCGGAATGCCTCCGCCGGCGCCGCAATAGTAGTTGGCAGTGCTGGCAGGTTACTCGCTGCTCAGGCCCTGCATCAGGGGCTCGGCCAAATCGTAGATGGAACCTATGGTTGTAGGGACCATGTGGGGAACAGCGATGCTCTGCAGAGCATCGCTGTTCTGCTGCGGGAGATACTCGGCCTGACACCCGTGCTTGATCGCCGTGAGCAGGAGGGCGGCCGTGATGATGGCTGTCCCGTTGGTCAACTCGAAAGTAACAAGCCTGGGAGCACGCTTGTGCGTGCGAAATACGCCAGATAGCTCGTGCTCGACAGACTCACGGAACAGGGAGAGGTCGTTGCCGGTCTCACATCGATGGACGGTCACCATGACTACATCGGTCGTCTTCCTCCCTGACAGTTCAGCCACTTCATTGACCTTCGCCTGCAGGACCGTCTGCAATGAGCTGTCAGGATCGAACGGACGGATTCCCTGCTTACCGAGATCCTTTGCCACTTCTGTCGTCACCAGGATGTGCACGTCCTGAAGGTCTCGAGCGTGGAAGCCGACCGCAGCGAACAGTACGTTAATGCTGGCGCGCCTCGGGTCCGAGCTGCCATGAAGATCAGCTGGCTTCGGCACTACCGACCAACTGCCATCGTGCTGGGCCTGCGACATGAACGTGTTCATGAGCAGGCTCTCTGCAGGGGCTTTCGAGAGGTCGTCGATGGTCCATCCTGTCGGTCGGCTCAACGGGCAGACAAGGATCGGTGTTGTTTCCAGCTGATCAACCGGCAATGGACGATTTGCTCTGTACAGGACCAGCAGGGTCGCCCCCAGGGACACGTCGACTGTTGCACAGACTGCAGCAACAGTCCTCCACCACACCGCTCCCCCCTCCACAAGCGAACTCACGAGGTCCACACCGTAGAGGAGCAGGACAAAGGCGACGAAGCCGACGACCGGCTGGGGATTGTCCCCCCTGAGGAACCCCATGATGACGAGCTGGGGCTGACGCTTCTCTGGAGCAAGAGCATACGTCCAGATGGCAAGAGCCGCAGCCAGGCCACTCAGACCGGCACAACTCCAATACAGCCACCACAGCCACGGAAACCTGATGCCAAAGTCACTCAGCCAGCCTGATGACAGCACAATGGCCGTGACAGCACCAAAGCCCGCCACACTGGCTCCGCACATAGCCAGCAGACGTACCCATTCCTTTCTCTTCGCTCCAGAATTCGCCACGTGACCCTCCTCGTACGAACCACGGATACGCCAATAGTAGCGCCACTGACACCTGCGTCAATCGGGACACCCGATTGCGCCGATGTGAACACCGCATAGACTGATTGTCGATAAGCACAATCACAATAGCGAGGGCCCGGCGCAGCTGACATCGGGCCGGGAGGAATGCGCATGACAACCCTCGTATCACTGGTCGGCGAGCAGACAATCCCAAACGTCCTGTTCATCCTGGAGATGCGGCGCCTGGGACAGGAAGTCGGACACTACTTGTTCGTGACCACCCTCAGGATGGAGGAATTGGGGAAGACCGACTGCATCATCAAGGCCGCCGGCCTGAATCCTCTGTAGTGCGAGCGTGTCACCGTCATGGAGGACTCGATCGACGATGTCGTGCAGCAGTTGCAGCGAGCATCACAGGCCAACCGCTATCTCGTGAACCTGACGGGTGGGACGAAGATGATGTCGGTGGCATGCTACGCACGGTTCAGCTCCCACCACTCCCGCATCTTCTACGTCCCGATCGGGAGAAACGGATGGAAGCAGATCCTCCCCTCCGGCGGCGACACATTCACTCCGTTCGGGACGGTGCTGACACTGCGGCAGTATTGGGACGCCTGCAACATCGTGGGACCTGCTGACTCCGAACCCCTTGCCCTCGATCGGCCGGCTGAGTTCACGGCGCGGTTCTTCAAGCGCTTTGTGGAGCTGGATCTGCCATCGACAACATGGCAGCTCGTCCGCGATGCCGCATCGATGGTGCACCCGCCGACCGACACGATCCAGATCGTCCATGAGCGCCTTGCTCAGCTGGGATTCGAACCCAGCGATCCCCGACGCCTCTCGAAGTCCGAGGTGGCCTATTTGACCGGCCACTGGTTCGAGGAATATGTGTATGTGGTCGCTACTACGTGGCTTGGCGTCGCCCCGGCACAGACGTCTCGCAGCGTCAAGCTCTACCGTGGCACGTCACACAATGAATACGACTGCTTGGCTCTTGTGGACAATACCTTGCACGTGATGGAGTGCAAGACCTCGCTGGGGAACGGCGCCGATGTCATGGCCGACGCATCCTACAAACTGGCCGCCCTCCGGAGCGAATTCGGCATCCAGGCAAGGAGTCATCTGCTGACTGCGGATCCTGCCCTTGACGAGTCTTCGGCTGCCTTCAGTTCCTCGTGGGCTCGGGCTCGCATCCTGGGCATCCGCGTTGCCGGTCCCAGCGTCCTTCTCGACCAGGCCAAGACCGTGAAGGAGTTCGAGACGACGGGACGGTGACCATCAGGAACTGAACAGGTCGCCCGGGTCCGAAGCCTTACGACGCGGGCGGGGAGCATCGGCCGCTGCAATGCCACCGTAACCAATGCCGTGCGCTGCACACCAGTCACGCGCGGTGACGCCCGTTTGGCGGTAGAACGCGCGCCACCCCGGATATTGTTTGATGATGTCGTTGTAGTTCAGCTGGCCCAGGCGGATCTCGTCCACGAAGTCGACCGCCTCGAGAACGTGGAGAATGTCCTGCTGCCAGATGTTGGGCGTAGGATACGGTTCGATGTTGACAAAGCAGTGGAACCCAAGGTCGTGTGCACGGCGCAGTCCCGCGATCCTCTCGGGATACGGGGCGGTACCCGGTTCGTACCGCGTCCGGAAGTCCTCGTCGACGGAGACAAGGGTGATGCCGAACTGGTTGTGGTGCGACAGCTGCAGCGCCTCGTCCGGGATAACCCCTTTGGTCAGCGTATGTACGGGAATGTCATAGGAGTTGATGAGGTGCATGAGCTGGAGTGTCAGCGTGACAACCTCCGGATGCAGATACATGAACGCGTCAGTCGCAAACGAGAGGTGCACATAGCGCGCCTTGTCGCGCAACCGCGGCAATTCCTTCTGCGCCAGCTGCAGCGCATTGGCGACCAGCCGGGGCCGGCACCATTCCTCGTAGGTGGTCACCTTCCCAAACCGCTGCATCATGAGGAAGGCATAGCACGGAAAGCGGCAGCCATGCGAGCAGCCAACCACATGTGTCGCCGCATAGGCGCCAGTGCCGCCGATGCCGGTATGATAGAGCAGCGACTTACGAGTGACCATATCCATGATTATATGGTACTGCTCGCGGTGCTGTCGGCAATACTGGCAAACAACCCTCCATTTTCTGAGGAGGCGCCTTCATCTGGTGATCATCCTTCCGAAGCGGGGTTTGACGAGAGTCACCTGCTGCCTTGCAGGATTTGGGGAAATAGAAAAGGCCCGCAGGGCAAGCTGCGGGCCAGGAACTAAAACAACAGACTACTGTCAGTGCTTGCCTTTACCCTTGCCGGGGTTCACACTGGTGCTTGTCGTTGTGGTAAGCTTCACGACCTCAACTGAATTATCGGTCAAGGTTCTTCCCATAATGGTGACCTTCTGACCGGCTGTGAGAGTCGCAAACAAGAGCGCTTTGTGCGATGTATTCTGCAGCACCGATGTCGCTGTGATGCGGAAGACGAGCAGCGAGTTGGCATCCGTCGTCACCGTGATGGAGTTATTAAGTGGGAAGATGGCGGCGATTGTACCCTGCCACGTTTTCACGGACGGGTCGGTCTGCTGTTCGTCGTCGGTCTTCTCCGTTTTCACGTACTTGTCCTCAAT
>Ga0209539_1000635_pt1 | contig 19817 bp, 16 predicted proteins | sample BarGraNGADG00312_2_FD_184499 | JGI IMG/M metagenome (GOLD analysis project Ga0209539, IMG submission 184499) | Arctic peat soil microbial communities from Barrow, Alaska - Barrow Graham LP Ref core NGADG0011-312 (SPAdes) (version 2) | ecosystem: Environmental > Terrestrial > Soil > Wetlands >... | reverse complement strand
GATGGCGCGATGCCCAGCACTTCTTCGATCTTCTGTAAGAGGTCCCCGGTCGAGAGGGGCTTCAGCAGATAGCCCTGGGCTTCCTCTTCGTACGTCTCCTCCATCGCGTCGAGGTCGACCCTCGCGGTGAGGAAGATGACGGGCATGTCCTCGGTCCGGGGGTCCGCGCGAAGCCGGTTGACGACCTCGGCACCCTTTATCCCGGGCATCTCGATATCGAGGATGACTACGTCGGGGTTCTCTCTGGTAGCGATCTCGAGCGCGCCCAGGCCTTCGTACGCTTCGAGGACTTCGTACCCGGTGCGCTTGAGGAACGTGCGCATGGACGCGACCATGTTCTTGTCGTCGTCAACCAGGAGTATGCGGACCGGACGCCCTTCCACTTCCATGAGACCCAGCCTCCCCTCCAGTCGCCGCCCCTCGATTATAGCATGCGCCCGCGGGGCTGCCGGTAGACGGCCGGGACTAACTGCCCAGCAGCGCTTTGAGCAACCCGGCGCGGTCGAAGTAGACCTCGTTCCGGGTTATCTTCCAGTCCTCGATCTCGACGATGTCGACGCCGTCCTCTTCCACGATGGCGTCACCCACCGGGATGATCGCGTGCCACTTGAGGGTGCAGCCCTTCGCGGTCGGCAAGACCTCGCGGACCTCCCACTTCCAGTCCGGGTTTGCCGCCAGGAGCTTCTCGAAATAGCGTGCCATCTCGTCGCGCCCCCGCAGCCCGTCCCTTACCGCCGGGTCGGAGTAGAACGCGTCGCCGGCATAGAAGTCGAGCAGCCCCGCCGGGTCGTTGCCGGTCCAGGCCGCGAGCCACCGCTTGCAGAATCCTTCCAGCTCTTCTTCAGCGTTCATAGAAACCTCGCTATGATGCTCCGCTGTATCTCGGACGTCCCGCCCGCGTACAGCGAGAGGTAGCTCTCGCGCAGGTACCTCTGCATGGCGTAGTCCTTCGAGTATCCCCTGCCGCCGAAGACCTGCATGCCCTTCTTCGCGAGCTCCACCAGCGCTTCCGAGCAGAAGAGCTTGGCCATGCAGATCTCCTTGAAGGAGTCGCGCCCGCTCGCTTTGAGCCATGCCGCGTGGTAGGTCATCCACCTCATCGCGTCCACCCTCGTGGCCATGTCGGCCAGCGTGTGCTGCATCGCCTGGAACTTGATGATGGGACGGCCGAATTGCTCCCTCTCCTTAGCGAACTCCGTGCACTCGGCGATTATCGTCTCGGCGCCTCCCACGCACGATGCGGCGAGGCACAGCCTCTCGAGGTCGGCCGTCTTGAGAAGTTGGCCCCAGCCCTGGTTGAGGTATTCCGGGCCCCCGACCACGTTCTCCATGGGCACGCTGACCTCGTCCAGCACGACCTCGCAGGAGGGGAAGGCGCCGCCGGCGAGCTTGGGCAGGGGGGTGACCGTGAGACCGACCGCATCGCCGGGCACCAACAGCACGCTCATCCCGAGGGACGGGTCGGCCGCCGGCTCCGTGATGCAGACGACGATGATGTAGTTCGCGACCGTGGCGCCGGTGGTCCAGTACTTCGTGCCCGACACGACGAGGGTGCCGTCGCGTTCGACGGCGGTGGTCTTGATCGAGCGGGCGTCCGACCCCGCCCCGGGCTCAGTGAGCGCGAACGAGAACTTGAGCTCGCCTTTCACGAGCCGGGGAAGGAGCTCGCTCTTCTGGCTGTCGTTGCCGGCGAGATAGAGCATCATGCCGCCGAAGACGACGGGCACCAGGAAGAGGTTGACCGCGGTGTTACTGCTGGAGGCGAGCTGTTCAGCGACCAGGACGACGTCGAGGATGTCACCGTCCGACCCTCCGTACTCACCCGGGAACGGCACACCCAGCAGGCCGCTGTCCGCCATCTTCTTGTAGAGGTCGGCTGGAAACTCGCCGGTGCGGTCGAGCTCCGCCTCGAACTCGGGCGGGCACTCGCGTGCGCAGAAGGCCATGGCCTCCTGCTGAATAGTCTTCTGCCTGTCGGTGAGTTCGAAGTCCAAAGTAGCCTCCTGGCTGTATTTGCGTTTTCCTGGCGCCCGCTATTCTATCGCCAAACGCACCACTGGGGTCAGGCACCGGTGGTGCGTTTCTGTGTATACGACAGCAGACCTCTATAATGCACCACCGGTGCCTGACCCCGGTGGTGCGTTTCGGGAATGGTAAGATACAGGCGCTCACTCAATAACGAAGGAGCTGCCATGAGAAGAGCGGCAGCGGCAACCGCCGCCTGTGTCTGCTTCGCCAGTCTCGCGGGGTGCGGTGGCAGCCCGGCGCCAACCGTGTTCAAGATCGGCGTCGTCGCCGAGCTGACCGGGAGCATCCCGTCCGTCGGCGAGTCCTGCAAGCGTGGTGCGACCCTGGCTGTTGACGAGATCAACAACGCCGGCGGCATCGGACCGGCAACAGGCCGGCAGCTGAAGGTCGAGCTGGTGGTCAAGGACTGCGAGAACGATCCAAAGCGCGCTGCCGCCCTCACCCGTGAGCTCATCGACAAGGACGGAGTCTATGCTGTCGTCGGACCGAACGCGACAGCGAACGCGGTCCCCGCGGCGGCCGAGGCCGAGAAGAGCGGCGTCGTCATGGTGACCCCCTGGTCCACCAGCCCGAAGACCACGCTGGACGCTTCCGGTAAACCTAAGAAGTTCGTGTTCAGGGTGTGCGTGACCGCGTCGTACGAGGGTGAGCGAACGGCGCAGTTCGCGAAAGAGGGACTGGGCGCCGTGAAAGCCGCGGTGCTGTACGACCGGACCGCCGACGTCCTCCAGACCCAGGCGGATGATTTCGCGAGGAGCTTCAAGCGAGCCGGGGGCACGGTGGTCGCCTTCGAGTCTTTCAAGGGAGGCGACAAGGACGTCACGCCACAGGTCACCAGAATCCAGAAGGCCGCGCCGGACGTGCTGTTCGTGCCAGCCTACTACAGCGACGTACCGGACCTGCTCCAGCAGGTCAAGACCGCCGGCATCGCCGCGCAGGTCATCGGGAGCAACGGGTGGAGCAGCCCCGACGTGATCGATGAGTCGGGCATGGCGATCGAGAGCTCGTTCGTCTTCAACATGTACTCTCCCCAGTCGACCAACCAGTTGACTCAGCATTTCGTCGAGACCTACATGGCGGCATACCAGGGAGCGACACCTGACGACGTGGCTGCGCTCTCCTACGACGCGGTCGGGCTGGTGCGGAAGGGCTTCGAGACCACAAGCATGCTCACTTCTCAAATCCCCGAAGGATTGCCCAAGGCACTCGATGAGTCGCTGCTGAAGGTGAGGGAGTTCTCGGGGGTAACAGGTTCGATGCGGTTCACAGCTCACTCGCGGGACCCCGTGAGGGGCGCAGTGATGCTAGAACGGGCAGTTCACGCTGGCGGCAACACTCCCACCTTGACTAAACTTTCTGGGGTCTGACCCCAAAAAGTTTAGTCCTGACCCCAGAAAGTTAAGTGACCTGGGGCTCGGGTTCGCTCTCGGCGACGACCGCTTCTTTCGCTTCATGCCTCGATAGCCGGTAAAGCAGCGCGGGCATCAACGTCAGCGATGTGACCATGCAGACTGTGATTGCCACCGCCGTCACCCCGCCGAACCTTCTCAGCGGCACGATCCCAGAGAACATCACGATGATGAACGCGGCAACGGTCGTCACAGCGGCGATCACGTTGGCTCTCCCGAGGTTGTTCATGGTGGAGCTGATCGCGTCGCCGGGCCCCTTCTCGCCGGAGCGCATCTCCTCGATATAGCGGTACGTGAACAGGATTCCGAAGTTCACCCCGACCCCGATGACCAGCGCCGACACCAGGGACGTCATGATGTCGAGCGGCCAGTTCATGATGCGCAGGAAGCCTATCTCCGCCGCGATCCCGGCGAGCGCTACGGTAAGCGTTATCAACCCATAGGGCAGCGACTTGAAGATGATGACCAGCACCAGCGCGCACAGCACCAGGGAAAGCACGGACGACCACGTCTCGGTGGGGATGATGTTCCGCGTCATGTCCTTCGTGATCGGAGTGATGCCGCCCAACTGGTAGGAGAGCCCTGCCGGTACGAGGTACTTCTGGCAGTTCTCCTTTAGCAGCTCCATCTTCTGGTCCACGACCGCAGTAGAAAGCGCCCCGCTCGCGTTGAAGGTGACCAGCCCCGCCTTGTTGTCCGCGCTCAGCAGGCCTCCGACCACGTAGCCGCCGTTGTCCTGGGCGGTCTTCACCGCCGCGACGGCCTCCTCACGGGTCGCCGGGAGCTTGCCCCCGTTGGCAGCGGTCAGCGCGTCCTGCAGCCCCACTGCACCTTCTTTCGTGTAGAGGTCCGTCTTGCCACCCGTCGCCGGCGCGTTGACCACCGCGCTCTCGAGGTCGCTCATGGCCTTGAGCGCCTTGGGCGAGAGCACGTCGCCGGTTACCTCAACAACGTCCTGCTGGTGCCCCCCGAAGTATTTCTCCAGCGTGAAGTCCGCGCTCATGCCGGGAAGGCTCGCCGGCACCAGCTTCCGCAGGTCGGAGTCTGTCTTAAGCGCGCGTATCTGGGCGAACCCCGCGAGTATCAGCACGACGAAGATGATTATCATCGGCAAAGAGTGCGCTACCGACAGGTTGGTGAACGACTTGAGCACGCGGTTCGTGGCGCGGGTGAAGATGCCCCGGCTCTTGCGCAGCGACAGCCCGTCGAAGTACTGCGCGTGGTTCTGGTCCGCCTCCCGCGCGCGTTTCTCGGCGGCGCGCTCGCGCACGTCCATCACGGCAGGCAGCATGGTGACCGCCAGGACGAAGACGAACATGTTGCCGATAGCGCAGACCATGCCGAAGTCCCGCAGCGCCGGCAGGATGCTGAACCCGAACACCAGGAACCCGAAGAAGTTGGTTATCGCCGCGAGGAAGATCGCAACCCCCACCGCGATGAGCGCCGTGCCGACGGCCCCCCGCCTGGGCCTGGCCTCCTCAGCGTCCTCGTAGTAGCGCGCGATGAAAGGCACGACGAATGTGAGCGCCAGCCCCAGCAGCAGTGGCATGACCGCTATCACCGCCACCGAGTACTCGATCCCGACCCACCCCGTGAAGCCGAACGTCCACACGACGCCGAGGAGCATCACCACGATGGGCAGGAACGTGTCGGACAGCCTCTTGAAGGCGAGGAAGAGCGTCAGGACCACGAGGATGAGTGCTATCACGAACAGCAGGAGTGTCTTGTTCTTGATGTGGGTGTTGAAGTCTTTGGCGAGTGTCGCGTCGCCCGAGATGCTCACCTGTACCCCGGGGATCTTCCCGAAGCGCGCGTTGAAGAAATCCTGGAGGTCGCTCCCCAGTTGGACCTCTTGCTTCTCGGTGACGTTCGGGCCCTCCTTGAGCATGATCAGGGCGGCCTTGTGGTCAGGGGTGATGAACCTCCCCACCACCTGCCCCGAGGCTTGCTGGTTGGAAAGGTAGTCCTCGTTGACGAGCCGCTGATAGTCCTTGCCGGTGAACTGCTGGACCATCTGGCTGGTGACTGTACCCAGGTCGATCTTGATGCCGCGGCTCGAGATCTCGCGCTGCATGACAGCGATGAACGGGCTCAGGTAGTCCTGGACGACCGGGACCTGCGTTCCGTCAGGCCCGACCTGGGTCGCCAGTCGAGCATTTAGCTTCGGGTCCTTCTTGAGGGAGCCCTCCAGGCCGATGACCGACTCGATTATCTTGTTGTCGGTGACGTCAGGCGCTCGGACGAGCACGTACTCGTAGGAGACGCCGCCGAAGTTCTTGCGGAGCGAATCGAGCGCCTTCACGCTCGGGAAGTTCTGGGGCAGGAGGCTCTGGTAGGTCACGTGGCCTGACAGGAACAGGAGGCCCGCACCGAGGATGACGGTGATGAGCGCGCAGACCGCTATGACCCACCACGGGTGATCTTTTACCGCTTTTGCGATCTTCGCGAATACTGCCAAGAGAACTCCCGGGGTTCCAACGGAACCAGCTACTTGAAGTTATTAAGGCCTGGATATTATCGAACAATCTTAATCGTCGCGGTTCGCGGCCGCAAGTGGGCCCGCCAACCCGTCAGGTGGACTTGCGCGTGGCGAACTCGCCGCAGAAGACCGCGGCTATCGAGAAAAGCAGGAACAACCAGATGCCGATGCCGTTCTCCAGCTTGAAAGTCATCACAAGGTTGATCGCCGCGGCGAAGACGCCGACGATGGCCGCAACGCCCGCGACGCGCCCGCCCTGCCTGTAGCCGACCAGCAGCATGACCGCCCCGGCGACGATGCCGAGCCCGGCGAGTATCGACCAGAGGCCGCTGAAGTACAGTATCCCCTCCGCCCTGATCCAGGCGAAGTTGCCCCCGACGCTGCCGCCTTTGGTGAGGAAAGCCCAGCCCGTGGGGTTGACCGACACCACGAACTCGAAGCCGTCGGAAGAAACCCAGGTCAGGAAAGTGGACAGGATGACGACGAGCCCGCTCACCATCGCCCCGAGGGTGAGGCCGAGCACCAGGTGCGCGTTGTCGGACCTGCTCACGGCAGCCAGTTGCGCCGCTTGTGGCGCGTACTGCACGCCGGTCGAATGCTGGTCGAGGTACTGCGTGACCTGCTCGGGCGGGGTCACCGGCGGCTGGCCTGCGAACACCTCCCCCGGCGCCGCCTGCTGCTGCGCGAATATCTTCCTGCTGCAGTCGTCACAGAACATATGACTCAGTCACTTTCCACTCTGGTTTCCACAACATGATGACGATACCGTAACGGCTGCTCCCAGGGAAACAGGGAGATTGGTGTAAGACGAACAACATGGACTGTCAGGCCTCGTCCGGGACAGGCTCCGCCGACGGAGCGTGGCCTTCCGGCTCCCAGTGCGTGGTCGTCGCATGCTCGGCCCCGATCCTGCGCGCGTCGTTCGCCGCGAGGATGAAGAAGATGCCTAGCCCGACGAGCGGCAGGTACAGCATGAAGAACCGCCACGCCATCGTGACCAGCGCCAGCGTGTTCTTCGCGATGAAGATGCTGAAGATACTGGCGAAGGCGACCTCGGCGACGCCGCTCTCACCCGGCACGGGCGTGAACGGCAGTATGCTCGTCACCAGCATCTGCCCGAGCAGTGCCTTCCAGAAGAACTGCGGATAGCCGAGCCCGCGCAGTATCCACGACGCGGTGAAAGCCCCGGCGAACCAGAACAGCACTGTCAGCAGGATGATCGCCAGCAGGACGCTCTTCTTAGCCCTGAGCAGCGTCCGCAAGCTCTTCGAGAAGTCCGCCAAGCCCTTGGTGAGGCGCGTCTCGAACCGCTCGTACTTCGGCTTGCTCCTCCACGAGCGCGGTGTGATGCGCCGCAGGATCCTCGTGACCCGCGCGGGGTCCTTCATCGAGTAGACCGCGACCATGAACGAGAAGAACGCGATGAACGCGATGCAGATGATGACCGTGCTCACGCCGACGCTGACGTGTATCCTGGAGAGGCTCAGGATAAGCACTATCGGCATCGCGAGAGTCATCACCAGCAGGGATATCGCCCCGCCCGTGAGAGATACCGCGGTCGCCTCGCCTCCGGTGAGCCCGTACCGCGTGAGGAAGAACACCTGGCTCGGGAACGACGCCGAGCGATAGGGCGTGACCGCGCCCGTGAAAGCCGCACCAAGGACCGCCCTGGCCGTCTTGCCGTACGACAGGCGCCTTCCGATACCCTTGATGATGAGCGTGTACCGCAGGACTTCGCCCGCCCAGCGCCCGAGGACCAGCACGGTGACCATGACGATGGAGAAGACTTCGATGTGGGAGAGGGTCTTGAAGGTGTTGCGGTCCATGGTCGCGAGCGAAAGGACCGCGAGGGCCGCTACGCTGATCCCGACCGCGATGAGCGCGTACAGCCAGAACCGCCTTTGCTTCGGCGAGGTAACGCTATCGCTGTCCAGTTGTTCTTGCATAGATACACTTGAAGCCGCAACAGAGCACCGGTTGCCCCGGGCGGCTTCACTCGCGCCGTCCCCGCCCCTCTCAAAGTGGGCAGGAATCCGACCATAACATTATCGGCAGTCCCGGAGTTTTCGTGACATGGCCTGCCGCATTTCGTTCTTCATAATAACATGCTGGCGCGGGTCAGCGTTCGGGTGAGGGGTGTGAACCCGCGGTCAGGGCTTGTACCTGCGCACGCTCGCGATCATCGCTTTCACGTTCTCGGGCTTCGCGTCCACCGGCACCGTGCAGCCCGACCCCAGGATGAAGCCGCCACCGGCGCCTACCTCTTCGATGAGGCGGCGGCAGTACTCGTCGACCTCCTCGGGCTCGCCGAGCTTGAGCAGCGTCGCGGGCACGTCCCCCATGATGCACATGTGGTCGCCAAGCACCTCCTTGGCCTTGAAGATGTCGGAGGTGCCGTCGAGGTTGAGGATGCACTTGCGCGCGGGCAGGTGCTTGAAGTACTTGAAGAACGGGGTCCACTCGCTGTCCATGTGGAGGATGGGCGTGATGCCGTGCCTCACGAAGTAGGTGCACATCTCCTAGCACTCCGCGAGCGCGAACTTCTCGAACTGCTTAGGGCTCAGGAAGGTGGCGCTGGTCCTGTTGCCCCCCAGAAACACCCGGGGATTGCCACTCACCTTTGCCAGGCCCAAGCCTATGTGCTGCAGGAATCCCATGAAGGCCCGGCTGCCCTCCATCAGTTCGTCGGGGTGCCTGAAGAGGTCGAGCATGAAGTCCTGGCACGAGCGCAGCGTTATCGATATCCACTCCAGGGGGGTGAACGCGAGGTTGGGCCCGACGAGCGACACCATGCCCGTCTCCCTTTGAAGGCTTTTTGTGGCGCGCTTGATCCTGACCGAGTCGGCCCCCAGCCCGCTGAGCCCGCGCCACACGCCGAACCAGCTGCGGAAGTCCGGGTGGGTCGCCCACAGCTTCGACACCATGAACTTGAACGGCCCCTTCTCCGCGATGCGCGAGTACTCGTCGGGGCCCATCACCGAGCGCTCCACGAACTGGAACTGGCAATCGTCCGCCGCGCCGTCAACGCCCGGTATCACAGGCACCGATGGGAACAGCAGTTGGAAGACCCTGCCCATGCCGGCGTAGGACAGGCCCTGGGCGTCGATCATGCCGAGGTCGCTGACGGTCTTGAGGAGCGCCGCGTCGGCCTTGTGGATGTCGAAGAACATCTCGTGCTGGGTGATGCCGCCGTACCTGCTCGCGAAGAAGTCGATGTGCGGGGCCACCGGCACCCTGTCGGGCTTGCCGAGCCTGATGGCAGTGTCTATGCGCTCGGACGGCGTCATCGTTGGCAATTCAACCCCGCTTTCTCGTCGTGCGCGTCACCATGTGCCGGCGGGACGCCGGCGCTACGTGCAAAATAGGGGTCTGGTCCCTATTTTGCGTTTTTGGCATAGACCTTGCAGAGCGTGCTACGGAGCGGCTCGGAGCCGGTCTCCGGGTCGTAGAACGTGTCCCCGAAGAGAAGGTTCACGCTCGACTTTTTCCAGCCGTATTCCGGGGGCCCGTCCTCGGGGAACCAGCAGGCGTGCTGGGCACTGACCACGCCGGGCGCGATGCCGTCGGTCAGCCGCGCGCGCATGGCCACCCGCGCCACCGGGGTCTCGATCCACACGGCGTCGCTGTCCCCGATACCGAGCCCGCCAGCCGTGGCGGTGTTGATCTCCACTATGGGGTCGGGGTTCAAACGCCTCAGGGACTCAATCTGCCTGCCCTCGCTGTGGAAGAAGCCCTTGATCTTCGCGCCGGTCGTCAGTATCAGCGGGTATTCTTCCGCGAGCTCGGGGGTGGACACGGGGCTGATCGGCGGCTCCCGGTAGACCGGCAGCGGGTCGATGCCCATCGACTCGAGGATGGTGCTCGCGAACTCGAGCTTGCCGGTCGGCGTCGCGAACCCGCGCGTCTCGTGCTTGTTGTAGGTCATCTCGCCCTCGAGTATCCCCTTCTCGCAGAACTGGTCGAAGTCCAGCCCTGAGTCCTCGAGGACCCAGTCGAAATACTCGCGCAGCGTCCTCCATGGGAACGCGTCGGTAAGGCCGAGCCGGTGCGCAAGGTCCAGCATGACCTGCCGGTCGTCACGGACCTCGCCCTCCTGCGCGACCTTCTTGCGGGCGAGGACGCACCAGATCTTGTGGATGTTTGCGACGTCGTCCTGCTCGAGCCAGGTCGCCGCGGGGAGGAAGATGTCGGCGAACTGCGCGGTCGGTGTCATAAAGAAGTCAGACACCACCGTGAACTCGAGGAGGCTCAGCGCCTTTTCGACCTCGAGTGAGTGGGAGTGGGTGACCAGGGCGTTCGAACCGACCATCCAGAGCGCGCGGACCCGGTAGGGGTCGCCGGTAACGATCGAGCGCCAGAAAGTGGGCGGGTGCGTGATAGCGCAGAGCGGGTACTTGCCGGCGTCCACCGCGCGGCCCATCTTGTCCGGGGGGAGGAACTGCAGCCCCACCACTTCCACGTTCATGAACAGCGAGCGCTGCTTGACGCCCTCGGGAGGGACCCAGAGCACGTCGGCCCCGGGCCTGTCGATGTTGCCTGTGATAGCCCGCAGTATCAGGAGCGAGCGCGCCGTCTGATAGTTGCACGGGCTCATGTCCACCCCGTTGCCCCAGAGCATGGCGGCGGGCTTCGTTGTGGCGTAGGTCCTGGCGGCTGCCCTGATGTCGTCCGCGGGTATCCCTGTCACGGGCGCGGCCCACTCGGGGGTGAACGGCCGGACGTGCTCCACCAGCCTGTCGTATCCCAGCGTGTAGCCGTCGATGAAGCCGTGGTCCACCAGGTCGTCGGCGATGATGGCGTTTATCATCGCGAGGGCGAGCGCGCCGTCGGTGCCGGGGCGTAGTTGTAACCAGTGGTCGGCCTCCTCGGCGGGCTTGATCTTGCGCGGGTCCACGACGATGACACGCTCCGCTTTCCGGAGCGCCCTGCTGACCATCCCTCCGCACATGCCGTCGGAGGCGCCCGTCTCCGTGAGGTTGGCCCCCCAGAGCACGATGCAGGCGGGCATCTCTCCGCCGAACCCGTAGAAATCGCAGATGGGCAACTGCCCGAGTGTGTGGACGCTCGCCAGCCAGCGCGGCATGTAACAGAGGTGGGCGACCCCGGCGAAATTCGGGGTGCCGAAGGCGTTCGCGAAGCGAGAGGTGAAGCTCGTGTACGGCCGGCCGGTCCCCTGGACCATCGAGAAGAACTCGGAGCCGCTCTCGAGCTTGACGGCGGTCATCCGCTCGGCGACCTCGTCCAGCGCCTCGTCCCAGGAGATGCGCTCCCACTTGTTCTCGCCGCGTTTGCCTTTGCGGCGCAGGGGATAGGTGACGCGGTCGGGGTGGTAGAGGAGCTCGGGGGCCGCAGCGCCCTTGGGGCACAGGTAGCCGCGGCTGACGGGCGAGTCCGGGTCGCCGGTGACCTTGACCACCCGTCCGCCTTCCATGTGGACCAGCACCTGGCAGACGCCGTGGCAACCACGGCATGCCGACTTTACGACGGGCAATTTGCCGCCTTACTGCTATTCGCTCCGGATGCCGGCGGGACGCCGGCGCTACAGACTCTCTTCATGCCGGCGGGACGCCGGCGCTACGTTAACATCTCGCGGACCTCGCGCCGGAGTATCTTCCCTATCGCGGTCTTCGGGATGCTCTCCATGAACACTATCTCTTTCGGCGTCTTGTAGCCCGCGATGCGCGACCTCACGAACTCGATGAGCTCGTCCTCGCTCGCCTCAGTCCCCTGCTTCAGCGCGACTGCGGCAACCACTCTCTCTCCCCACTTATCGTCGCGGACACCGACCACCGCCGCCTCCAGCACCGCCGGGTGCTCGTAGAGCACCTTCTCGACCTCGAAGGGGTAGACGTTCTCGCCGCCGGTGATGATCATGTCGTGCTTGCGGTCGACGATGTACAGGAATCCGTACTCATCGGCCCTGGCGAGGTCGCCCGTGTGGAGCCAGCCCCCACGGAGCGCGCGCGCCGTCAGCTCGGGGTCCTTCCAGTACCCCTTCATGATGTTCTTGCCGCGCACGGCGATCTCGCCGATCTCGCCGACCTCGACCTCGCGGTCTTCCTCGTCCACCAGCTTGACCTCCGTGACCAGCGATTCCCTGCCCGCGGACGATATCCTGCGTGTGAGCTCCTCGGGCCCCTCCAGGCGGGACTGGTCCTCCTGCATCAGCATGGTCACCAGGGGTGCCGCCTCGGTGAGGCCATACCCCTGCTGGAATATCGGGCCGAACTTGTCGATGCACCGCCGCATCAGGTCTGCCGGCATCGGGGCGCCCGCGTAGCTCAGGTACTTGATGCTGGAAACGTCGTAGGAGTCGAGTCCGGGGAAGTCGAGAATCCACGAGAACAGGATGGGCACCATGTTGATGTGGGTGACCCCCTCCTTCTGGACCAGGCCCAGGATGTCGTCGAAATCGAATCGCTTGATTATCACGCCTTTGCCGCCGGCGCAGTGGTGGACGAGTATCGGCCACCAGGCCGTGTGGAATATCGGCAGCACCTGCAGCGTGGCGTCGCCCGGCTCGAACAGATTTGCGAGCCCCATGCCGATGACCGACGTCATGTAGTTGCGGTGGGTCAGCATCACGCCTTTCGGCAGCCCTGTGGTGCCACCTGTGTACTGCAACTGGCAGAGGTCGTCCTCATCGACCTCGACCTCCGGCTCGGCCGGGGAAGACTCCTCGAGCAGGGTCTCGTAGTCGGTCCAGCCTTCGGCCGGGTCGTCCAGCGATATCCGCGCCTTTACGCCTTCCGGGGTCGGCATGATCTCCTGCGCGACCCCGAGCAGGTCACGGCCCGCCATGAGAACCTCGGCGTCAGAGTGGTTGATAACGTAGGTGAGCTCCTCGGGCGAGAGCCGGAAGTTGAGCGGGACCGCGACCGCGCCCAGCTTCGCGGTGGCGTAGTATGCCTCGATGTACTTGTGACAGTTGAGCGCGAGGATGGCGACCTTGGTGTCCTTCCTGACGCCGAGGGAGGCGAGCCCGTTGGCGAGGCGGTTCACCCGCTCGTTGAGCCGGCTCCAGGTCAGGCGGGTGTCCTCACAGACCAGGCACTCCTTGTCGGGTTCCAGGCGGGCGTGCTTTCTCGGGATATCACCAAGTACGTACATTCCGTGGTCCCTTTCGTAGCGCCGGCGTCCCGCCGGCGAGCCCTGATGCCTGCAGCAGACTATACAAAAAAGGGTCTGACCCCAAAAAGTTTAGCGCTAGAGCAGGCCGTCGGCTTTCTTGAGGAACTTGTCGACCTTCTTCTTCATCCCGGGCGCGTTCAGCCGCCACAGCTCCGGCAGGTACTTCTCGTAGCCGGCGGTCGGGTTCACCTCGCACTGCAGCCACTTGTGCTCGAACAGGTTCACGTAGCAGAGGTTACACCTCGCGCACTTCACGATGTCCTTCTCCCTGCCCGCCTCGAGCTTCGCCGGCCAGAACGGGTCCGCGATGGCGGCCCTGCCCAGCATGGCGATGTCCGTCTTGCCCGAACTCACCGCCTCGGCTGTCACTTTGGGCGTGCGGAAGTTGGGCGTGAAGACCGGCAGCCCGCCCGAGGCCTTCTTGAAGCCCTTGGCGTACTTCGTCATCTCGCCCTCGCCGTCCGGTGCGAACGCCCCGGGGTTCTCGTAGCAACCCTGGGAGACGCTGACGTAGCTCAGGCCCTCCTTCGCCGCAAGGGCCACCACCTTGCACATCTCCTTGTGCGTCACGCCCTCCGGCATCAGTTCGTCGCCCGAGAAGCGCGCGCCGAGAGCCGCGTCCGGCCCGATGCGCTCGCGGATCTTGCGGATGATGTTCGTGAGGAACCTCGCCCTGTTCTCGAGCGAGCCGCCGTACTCGTCGTCGCGCTGGTTCGAGCGGCTGGACAGGAACTGGTGGATGAGGTACCCGTGCGGGCTGTGAATCTCTATGCCGTCGAACCCGTAGTGCAGCGTGTCGAACGCGGCCTCCGCCATCCTCTCCTCGAGGAAGACGATCTCGGCCTTCTCCAGCTCGCGGGGGACCTCCCCGTAGACGACCTTCACCATGCCGGGGTCTTTCTGCCTCATGATAGGGACGATGGCCTCCTCCAGGCGTGTGTATTCCTCGTCGCTCAGGTTCTGAAGCCCTTCGACGCCGCCTACGGCATCGAGGATCTGGCCGAGTTCGGGCCTCATCTTTTTGACCTGGGTGAACCAGCCCCTGTTGAAGTTCCTGATGTCGATCTTGATGGGAATGGCGGACGGGGCGGCCGGAGGCTCGTGCGGTGTCAGCGCGGACGCGTGCCCCTGGCGCCCGAAGCCGGGCGATATCTGCAGGAACACTTTGGCGCCGAACGCATGGACGTTGTCCGCGAGCACGCCGAGCCCGCGGCCGTACCTCTCGTCGAGGAACAGGTGCGGGTTGAGGTGGTCGGACGCCCTCCAGGTGAACGGGTTCACCACCACGCAGTCGGTGATGATGAGGCCGAACCCTCCCTTGGCGCGCGCGGCGTACCACGCCAGCCACTGCTCGGAGTTGTAGCCGTCGGGGTCCGAGTAGACCATGTTCATCGGGGCCATCGCGATCCTGTTCTTGATCTCGACGTCACCGATCGTGATGGGCTCGAACAACGCTTCGTAAGCCATGGTCTCCCTCTCTTTCAGTTACAGGGGGCAGGATTCATCCTGACCACACGGTGCATTGGCACCTCATATCTCACAGCGGTGGTGCGTTTCGCAGAAATGCACCGCCGCTGAGTCAATCTGGTCAGGCACCGTCCACCTCTTTTCCACTCTTCAATACGACTTCGGCAGCCCGTAACACTGGGCTATGAAGTTCTTGCTCATCTCGTTGGATATCGGGCTGAACACCATCTGCTGCGAATCGCGCCAGTAGCGCTGTATGTCCGCCTCCATGGTCACGCCGTAGCCGCCGAATATCTCCATGCCGACGGTTGCGGCGTCGAGCGCCATCTTCGACGAGAACAGCCCGGCCATGGTCGCCTCCACGTGGTACGGCAGGCCGTGGTCGCACATCCAGGCGCACTTGTAGACCAGGTTGCGCGCGAGCTCGATGTTGAGCGCGATGTCCGCCAGGTAATGCTGGATTATCTGGAACTGCCCGATGGGCTTGCCGAACGCCTCGCGCTGCTTCGCGTACGCCATCGCGTCCTCGAAGACCGCCTCAGCGAGCCCGACCGATATCATCGAGACCCCGATGCGCTCGGGGTTGAGGGTCGTGAGGACGTCGTACCACCCGTTGTTCAGGGTCCCGAGGAGGTTCGCCTTCGGCACCCGCACGTTGTCGTAGAAGATCTCGCACGAGCCGCAGCAGTGCGAGCTGACCTTGGGGATGAGCCGGATGTCGATACCCGGCGCGTCCGCGGGGACCATCATGATCGAGAGCGCGTTCGCGCGGCGCGGGTTGTCGCGGTCGGTGATCGCCACCGTGGTCAGGTAGTCGGCGACGTGGGCGCCGGTGATGTATATCTTCTGCCCGTTCAGGACGAAGTCGTCGCCGTCGCTGTCGGCGTACGTCGAGATGGCGCCGAGGATGTCGGTCCCCCCCGCGGGCTCGGTGAGCGCCAGCGCGAACTTGACCTTGCCTTCGGCGATCTTCGGCAGGAACTCCGCCTTCTGCTCGGGCGTGCCCAGCTCGTTGATGGGACGCGCGCCGAACCCGATGGTCGCACCGGTGCCCAGGGCAACGGAGGTCGACGCCTTCGATATCTCCTCGAAGGCGACCATGGCGGTCACCATGTCCACCGCGTCACCGCCGTACTCCTCGGGGATGGGGCCGGCGAACAGGCCCAGCTTGGCTGCCTTGTCCCAGACCTCCTGGGGCATGAAGTCCAGGGTCTCCTCCCACTCGCGGACCTTCTCCTTGCTTATCTCCTTCTGGCAGAACTCGCGGACGCTGGTCCGGAGCAGCTCCTGTTCCTCGGTGAAAGCGAAGTCCATTTAAGGTTGTCCCTCCTCGCTATGCCGGCGAGACGCCGGCGCTACGTCCTCGGTTGCCGGCGAGACGCCGGCGCTACGTTTGCGCATCCTCCTGCTGTTGCTTCAGCGCCGCCTGGACCTGCAAGGCCGCTTCCCGCAGCGTGGTCACGAACTCGCTGTGGAACAGCCAGGTGATCGCCTCTCGCTCGATGTTCATCGCGGTGTCCAGTGGAATCCCGTCGAACGACTCCTTCATCACGGCCTTGCCCATCCGCAGCGAGTCCTGCGGGCGGGAGCAGAACAGCGCGACCATCTCGTCCACTTTCGCGTCGAACTCGTCCTGGTCATAGACCCGCGTCAGCAGGCCCATGTCGTAGAACTCGCGCGCGGTGTAGTCGTTCTTCCCGGAGAGCAGTATCTCCCTGCCGCGGAATATCGGCAGCGTCCGCGCCAGCCGCACGGTGCCTCCCCACCCCGGCAGGATCCCCATCGCCACCTCGGTGACGCCAAACCTGGTGCGCTCGCTCGCGTAGATGAGGTCGCACGCGAGCGCTATCTCGAGCCCTCCGGCGATGCAGTGCCCCTTCACCTTCGCGATGATGACCTTCTCGTTCTCGGTGATGGCGCGTACGAGCGCCAGGCCGGTCCTACCCAACCAGTCCAGCACGGCGTAGTGGTCGAAGCTGGGCAGCACGGAGAGGTCGCCGCCCGCGCAGAACGACTTGCCCGCGCCGGTGAACAGCACAACCTTGACGCTCTTCTCGTCCCGCACCCGGGTGAACGCGTCGAGCAGCTCCTCGGCGAGCTCGCGGTTGATGGCGTTGCGCTGATCGGGGCGGTTCATGGTGATGGTGCACAGCGAGTCTTCCGGCCCGCCTATCTCGTAAAGGACGCTGCTGTATTCGCTCATTCCTCCTCCTCCATCAGACCTTGCGGACGGGCTCGATCTTCAACAGCTTTGCCATGTTGAGCCCGAAGATGTTCGCCTTGTCGAGGTCCGTGAGCTCGGGATACCCGTAGCCCTCACGCATCGCCTCCGGGATGACGAACTCGCGCAGGCCCTGCACCGCGCCTTTGACCTGAATAGGGAAGCCGGCGCAGTCGGTGCCCCACACTATCCGGTCGGAGCCGACGAATCGCAGCGCCTCGCCGATTATCTCGGCAAGCCTCATGGGGGCGGTCGCCGCCCACGGCACGAGCAGGTTCAGGCCGTAGTAGATGTTCGGGTGGACGCACGCCGAGAGCGCGAGCTCGCGGTAGTGCGGGTAGCCCGCGTGGAAGGCGATGAAGTTCACCTCGGGGAAGTCGGAGGCGACCTGGTCGAGCAGCACCGGCAGGCAGTTCGCCGAGACCCCTGGCGGGACCCAGCACCAGCCCAGGTGCACCGCTACCGGTATGTCCAGCTCGCCGCACTTCTCGTAGAGCGGGTACATCTGCGGGTCGTTGAGAGGCAGGTCCTCCGGCGGATAGACCTTGACCATGCGCGCGTTGTGTTCCTTGACCAGGTACTCGAGCTCCCAGAGCGCGTTCTTCGCGCCCCTGATCTTGATGGGGCCCACGTTGGGCGTGAGGATGAGCCGGTCGGGGTGCGCGTCGCACACCTCGGCAGCGAAACCGTTCGTGACCCAGCGGGTCGAGTAGCCCGTCGTGTCCATCATGGACTCGGGGATGACGCAGGCCACGTCGACGCCGTAAGTGTCCATCCACTCGATGATGGCCTCAGGCTCCGGCCGTTTGGTGATCTCCTCGGCCGTCGGGAAGTGCTCGGGCTTGAGGTTGGTCATGAGAGGCCGGGTGACTCCCGCGATCCCCTTCCACCACGCCTGGACGCCCGGGAAATACTCGATGGGCTTCATGTCGCCCACGATGTGCATCTCGACGTCGACCTTGAAGTAGTCGTCCTTCTCGAAGGCTGCTTGCTCGTCCGCCATCGCCCTACCCCCTCATCGATTCGTCCGCCGGCCGCCACTTGGGAAGAGTCACCTCATCGGTGACGTCGTCGAACACCACCTCGAGGTCCATGCCGTTGGTCAGTTTCTCCTGGTCGCACTCTACGATATTGGAGATCATCCGTATCCCCTCTTCGAGGTCGATGAGCCCCACCACATAAGGCAGGTCCACCCAGAACGGGAACGGGACGCCGAACTGGTTTATGGCATAAGCTGCCAGCGTGCCCTTGCCGGTGGCTTCGACCCACTCATGCTCGTCGGCAGTGCAGTTTGTGCAGTAAAGGTACGGTGGGTGGTCGATGAAGCCGCACTTGGAGCATTTCTTGAGGACCAGCTTGTGCTCGCGGGCCGCGTCCCAGAACGGCTGCGACCACTTCGTCGGTATGGGGAGAGGCTTTATGAGGTCCTCGTCGGTGAGGTTCAGCATCGCCTTGATGGTTTCTATGTCTATCTTTTCGCCGGCCATTTCATCCTCCTTGATGTCTCAAATGCACCACTGGGGTCAGGCACCGGTGGTGCGTTTCTAGCGCTCACTCCAAGGTGCCTCCCGTAAATGCACCACCGGTGCCTGACCCCAGTGGTGCATTTTCTCAATTCAAGGAACCTCGTTGCCCATCACAGTGAAGTGGCAGTCCATGAACGCGCCGCCCCCGCAGTTCTCGATGAGGAACTTGGCGCCGGGGACCTGGGCCTCGCCGGCCTTGCCCCGCAACTGGCGCACGCCCTCCACGAAAGTGCTGAAGCCGACGCCCGTTCCCGTATGGCCGAAGCTCATCGCCTCGCCGTTGGTAGAGACCGGGAACTTGCCCCCGGGGCTAGTCTCTCCGGCCAGCACCAGCTCGCCCGAGGTGCGCGAGTCGGGGATGCCGAGCGCGTCCATCACTATGAGCGAGATGACCGGGTAGGAGCCGTAGATCTCGAATATGTTCATGTCCTCGGGCCCCAGACCGGCGCGCTCGTAGGCAAGCTTCGCGGTGACCCCGAGCTCGTCTCCCATCTTGCCCGGGTCTTTCTCCCTGGCGCGCGTGATGGTCCTGTGCGAGTAGTGCGAAGCATCGCCCAGCACGTAGACCGGATTGTCGCAGACCTTCTTCGCCTTCTCCGCCGTGGTCATCACGTAGGCGCTGCCTCCGTCCCCGAGCACGTTGCACATGAGGGTGGTCAGCGGGTAGGAGACCATGCGCGCGTTCACGACCTTGTCGACGGTGATGTGCTTGCTGTTGAACATGGCGTTAGGCTGCAGGCACGCCCACTCGCGGCATGCGACGCACACCGCGGCGATCTGCTCGATGGTCGCGCCCTTGTACGCCATGTAGCCCTGAGTGACGATCGCGGCGAGCGAGTTGTAGGTCATCCCGTAGGGGACCTCCCACTCGACGTCCGAGCCGGCTATGGAGAAATACTTGGCCTGCTCGTTGGGGGTGAACTGCGAGAACCTCTGCGCGTGGACCACGAGGACCGTGTCGGTCTCGCCCGACTCGAGGATGCCCTCGGCGGTCTTGCGGATCGAGAAGCTCGAGGCCCCGCCCGAGATGGTGGTCGCCACGACCTTGGTGCCGTGGGCCCCGATGGCCTCCGGCAGGCGCCCGAAGAACATCTCGGTGTTGTAGTCGTTGTCGGGGTTGTTCATTATGTGGCCGGCCGTGAGCACCGCGCCTATCTCGTTCTTGTCGATGCCCGCGTCCCGGATCGCCTGCCTGCTCACTTCATAAGCGATCTCGAACTCGGATCTCTCCGGGAAATTGCCGGTCGGCACCTCGCCTGTGCCGATCACGGCGAAGTCACCTGCGCCCATGGACGTCTCCTTTCTTCCGGATAGACACTCCCTTAAATGCTCACCGATTGGGAATGACTTGTCAGTCCAGTTTTGTAACTTGTCCTGCCTGCCGTCTCCGGTGCCACTTATCGATAATCAGCGGGATTATAGGCATGTGTCGACACGCCTGTCAACCCTCGCCCCCTTGACAATCAAGGCGCAACTTCATAGAATCACTTAACAATCACTACATAATACGAAGGAGAATCCTTGCCGAACGCAGCGGACAGGCCGCTCAAGATATC
>Ga0209539_1000634_pt1 | contig 19826 bp, 18 predicted proteins | sample BarGraNGADG00312_2_FD_184499 | JGI IMG/M metagenome (GOLD analysis project Ga0209539, IMG submission 184499) | Arctic peat soil microbial communities from Barrow, Alaska - Barrow Graham LP Ref core NGADG0011-312 (SPAdes) (version 2) | ecosystem: Environmental > Terrestrial > Soil > Wetlands >... | reverse complement strand
GCCTCTTCCAACTGCTTGCGAAACCAGTCCAGAAGTTCCATAGTTGAATCGACCATTGTGCTCCTCCTTCATCTCGTATTTGCGTGTGAGAGAAGGATGGCACGATGGTCATCTATTTTCGAGGGGGGAACTCGACGGCGCGCGCCCCCGGGGACTGCGCTTCGGCCTACGGCCTCGCTCCATCCCCGGACAGGACACTCAGTCCCACCTATTGATGTTGGGGACTTACACCACTAGCGTGGACTCTAACGGCCGAGATCGTGATAGGATGTTCGCATTAGAGGAGTCGAATGAGAATATCAGATAGAAGTGGAATGCAATAGACAAATCATTAGTAGCGGAAGAACCATGCTGTTTAGGGACGAATAATTGAGATCATACTAAATTGAGGCGATAGGTCTCGGTCAACCATTCTGAAGTGAAAGGGTTCATGCTAATTGGCGAGATTTCGGTTTAAACGCTTTGGAAGAGCGCTGGCATATCCAGCTTATGTAATCAACTTCGCTGTCTTGTGGATTAGAAATCATGGGAGGCTGACCGAGGCTTCGCGAGTGAGGGAGCACGGTGAACGGGCGGTGATAAGTAACTGGAAATCAGCGAAGCGGTCCAGAGACGGTGCACTGGTTGGACACATCATCCGCTACGAATGGGCTCTAGATAAGCTTCAGGGGTCTCAATGCCTTGATGCCGGTTGCGGTTCGGGTTACGGTACACATTTCCTGGCAAATAACGGAGTGGATGAGATCATCGGTGTCGATGCGTCCGAGGTGGCGATCCGGTATTGCCTGAAATGCTGGTCCGATACCAGCAATGTGGCTTATCGGGTGATGGACGTGCGAAGACTCGATTTCGATGACGAAAGCTTTAGCGCCTTGGTCTCTTTCGAAGTCCTGGAGCACCTTGACGATCAAGGTCAGGAACAGTTTATTAGCGAAGTGGCGAGGGTCCTGAGGCCCGGCGGAATAGCTTTGATTAGCTGTCCGAACGAGTTCAGAAGTGTGCATAGAAACCCGTTTCACTTAAAGGAACTGTCCTGTGATGAGTTGTCCTCGCTCCTTGGCCGGCATTTTGGTGAGGTTACGATGTACGGTCAAGAACTTGTGGCAAATGAACCTTCCAATCGATATAGCAGGCTAGCTCGAAGAATTTGGCTGCCCAGGGTCAAATTCGAGATAAGCGACGAGACGCGGGAGACAGCCCTATGGCTAGTCGCTTTGACCCGAAAGTCCTGAAACGTAGGCGTAGTTGTATGGCTTCGCATAAACTCGCCTCGACAGATAAGCCATCAAGAACCGGGGTTTCGAGGATCGGTAACAGGGAAAGAATTGCAGAGGTATGAACATCTATTTTTATGCCCTGACACCAACGAACCGTACGGAGGGGTACAGGATACCCCTGCTAAGCCGGACTTGATTCCTGATCCGAGGGGGGCGTTCAGCCCCACGCCGTAAAAAGATTCTTTGATCGTTTATTTCGAAACCGAACGGACTGAAGCCAGCGCCGTTACCTTTCCCATAGCTCTCGCACGATTGAAATCGATACTGGTCCTCTGCCCCGCAACAACCTGAAGAATCGATGCCAGTACCCACCTCACAAGCCCACTTGCCAAGTCTGCAACTCTAACAGCGTATTCCCCAAGGAAACCATAGTGTTTCCGTATGAAGATATATCGGCTCCTGCAGAGCATACTCCATGAGTTTTCTCTGGTTACTGCGCTGCCATGTGTCTTGTGAACAGCCTTGACCCCCGGAACGATTGCCAGCCTGCAGCTTGCGTCGGTGGCCCTCCTGCACCAATCCGTCTCCTCGTAGTATAGGAAAAACCTTTCGTCAAAGAAGCCTACCACGTCTAGCAAGTCCGATCTGGCTGTAAAGCAGGCGCCACCGATTAAACCCGGGTTTAACTCGATATCAACATCACTTCCGTCCAGCGTACCGTACCGGCGGCGCATCCAGCCGACGTACTTATAGAGACTAAGAGTAATATCATGCACCAGTAACGAAACGAGACCTGAATTGACAGCCCAGAATCCCTGGGGCGTTCCGTCCTCATTTACGATTGTCGGGGAGCAGATAGATATTAGGGGATTATCGTCCAGATACCTGATAACCTTTCTAAGGCTCCCGACTTCAATGGCTAAATCAGGGTTCAGTAATACGAAGTACTGGTGACCACTAACATATCTGAGGCCTTGGTTTACAGCCTTCGCGAATCCAACATTCTCCTTGTTCGCAACGATATTTGCCTCTGTAATGAGGTCGCATACTTCCAGCGTGTTGTCCTCAGAGTTGTTGTCAACTAAGACTAAATCAAACCACTCGTCGCATGCAATTTCCGTCAGTTCGCTCAACCGACCTAGGAGTTCTGCGGCGGAATTGTACGTGACAATTACTACAACTGCACGGCTCATGCTGTGAATTCCGTTCTGCTTTCTATAATCAAAGAAACGCCCTCTCGTGAATCGATCAAGCCTAGCGACATCCGGGGCTGGTCCTTTAACAGCAACTTTCTTGCATAAAGAGCATTGTGTAGAGTTTCTCTCCCCCAATGCCGAAATCCTATCACGATTTCGGCCTTTTCAGGTCTCTTTTGCAAATGGCACCAAAACCTTTCTATCTCTTGAAAAATTTGTGTCCTTCCCAGGAAGCATAATATGTAAAGTCAGGCGCTTGCCGGACAGTAGCCCCCGTCCCGCTGGGTCTTTCCTTGTGACCCAAGTCGCCTCCTTCATCTCCTTCGTATCCTTTCTCTTTGCCTTCACTTTACCGACCTCCTTCTTGCCCTGGGTGAGTGTTTCATAGGGTTTGCGTCCCTGGTTGCGATAGCCGCGGTGCGGCCGCTCACGGCTGTAGCGCTCAAGCCAACGGTCCATGTCTTTCTGTAGCTCAGCCACCTCGCCGTAGAACTTCTTCCTGAACGCCTCCCTGAAGAACTCGTTCAGGATCGTTCGGTTGAAGCGTTCCACGAAGCCGTTGGTCCCGGGGGATGAGATCTTGGTCAGCCGGTGCTCGATGTCGTTCAGGGACAGAAGTAGCTCGTAGGGGTGTTCATAGGGCTTGTCCTTGAACTCTTTTCCGTTGTCCGTGAGGACCGCCTCGATCTTAAGGCCTTCAGCCTCGTAGAAAGGCAGCACGCGGTCGTAGATGAGGTCCGCCGCGATGATGGCGAGCTTGGTGTTGTAGAGCTTCAGCATGAGCTCGTCCGAGATCCGCTGCTGGCCCCAGGCGGGGTGCTCGACGGAAAGCTCGAGGACCTTCTTCTCGGTCTCGTCGCTCACTTTGTGAGGGGTGGAGCCGGAGACCGGGGACTTGCCCAAGAGGGCCTTAAAGACCTCCGGTCTAGAACGCCTCTTGCTCTCGTAGAACTGGGATCTCGAGTCTATATACCCAAGTGCTTTGAGACCTCGTGCATATGCCGAGGTAATGGAAAGTGTGTGCCATATGAGTTAGGCTGCTGAATTGACGTGCCGCGAAGGTGATGAGAGATTGCTGAAAAAAGTAATGAAAAAAGTGCGGGTCTGGCTGAGAGATTCACTACCGATGCCGCTTTATGGGCGTCTTGCATGGTGGTTTAGTTTCATGTACGCCCTTATCCGTTCAAGGTTATTAAAGCATCCGTCTGTTTTTGTAATTGGCGACAGTCACGCGAATGTCTTTAGATGGAACAAGCCATATATCGTATTTAATGTTGGCTCTGCGACGGCTTATCAGTTGAAGAATCCGAAGAGTTCAACGAATTCAAACGCCAAGTTGTTTCGAGTTCTAAGATTAGTGGCAAAAAGCAGGGATACGGTGCTGCTGGTTTTTGGAGAAGTCGATTGCAGAATGCACATCTATAATCAGTACATGAGGAGTGGTGCTGCTAAGCAAATCTCGTTCTACATTGATAGAACGATATCCAATTACGGTTGTGTACTCAATCGTATTTCGCAGATGGGGATCAGATTCCATGTTCACGGTGTTCCTCCAGCAGCGACAGAGGGGAACATCTATGGAATTGAGTATTATCCTCCTCCTGAAATCCGAAGCAAGATAAACTGTATGTTCAATAAAGAACTAAGGACTTATTGTGAGACCCATGGATATTCATACATTGATATATATTCGAAAGTGGTAGACGAAGACGGCTTCACAGCGGAACAATATAGAGGCGATGAAGTCCACTTGAACGCTTCTGCACTGAAGTTTATTGAAGAGAAAATGAGGATAGCGAGGCCTCTATAGGTTTAAACTTGTGCTAGTCACATGAATTAGCAATAGGCACCCCGGTCTTGCCGGTGTAGGACTTGATCGAGGTAGTTTATGGAGAGCCGTCACGGCCAGTCGTGCTTGACTGGGAAGACCGGGAAACAGTTGAAGACAGACGCGAGCGCTTATTCTCTGAGCTCAGCAAGGAACAGTGAAATCCTTCTGTATGTTTCCCTGGGCCTGCTGTGCGTTGTCATCGGCATCAGCCTGGGCTTGAGCAATCGTGCAGCATTCACGATAGGATCGATCGCGATCCTGGCGTTCCTGCTCATCTTTTTCGTCGTGCAGGCCAAGGGAATCGGCGACAACACCTTCATCGATTTTCTGCTGGCCGCACTGGTGATTCGAATCTTGATCGCTGTTGTTCTCCACAATACTACTATCATCCACGAGGCCGACGCCATTCAATACCATGCGGAAGCGTCAAGGCTGTCCCTGGCTCTGCTGGGCACGGGGTCGCTGACGTCAACAGGGGCCGTCTACGCTTCCGGGTACGTTTACTTCAACTCTTTTCTTTACGCGGGGCTCGGGGCAAACTCATTGATTCCACAGATCATGAATTGTTTTGTCGGCGTTGGCTGCGGCATATACGTGTACAAGATCACGTTTGGAATCTGGACCGACAGGAAAGCGGCCCTGGTCGCCGCCGTTCTCGCTTTGTTCATGCCGGGAATAATGATCTGGTCCACGATGAACCTCAAGGAAAGCTGGGTAATTCTATTTGTTCTGATCGCACTATGGAGACTCGTCCAGGTTCGGAAAAGAGGCGCCAGGGCGGAGGACTTCCTGGTCCTGGCGGTATGTGTCGGAGGACTCTGGGTTACAAGGTTCTATTTGACATTGATTATCGTGCCGCTGGCGCTCTATTCAGCCGTGGCGGGCAGGAAGAAGAACCTCATATTTCTCGGCGTTTTGTTGCTGGTCATAGTACTGGTATTCACCTACGCATTAATGGGAAGACAGATCATGGGCGTAAAGATTGATCTAAAACAGTTGAACACGCAACTGTCCGGGCTGGCGGGAGAAAGCGGCGGATCATCTACAGGGAGAGCTGTAGATATATCCAATCCTTCGAGTGCCCTCGCTTTTCTGCCAAAAGGACTCGTGCTTGTCCTCCTGGCTCCTTTTCCCTGGAGCCCTCCTGCGAGCACGCTGTACCGCCTGGCCGCAGTGGAAATGCTGGCGATGTACATCCTATGGCCCTTCATAATCATTGGAATGTTCGTGGCACTGAGACGAAAGCTGAAAGGAATCGAGATACTGCTTCTTTTCACGATAGTCGCCATGGTACTGTACGCACTCATCGCCGGGAATATAGGAGTCCTGTACAGGCTGAGGACGCCGATAACGTTGATCCTGTTCATATTCGCCGCTGGAGGGATTTTCAGGGTCTTCAAGGGTAAATCGTGGGGAATACCGAATCAGGCGCTACCAGATTCAGGGAATTAGTGGGTCCTCTGATCATGAAAGTATTGTGTATCTACCTGGGAAAGAAGGGCGGCGGTGAAATATACAGCCTCTCCATAGCCGAGAGACTCTCCAGGTATGCGGAAACCAGGGTGATGGTTTCCAGGTATGCCGAGAATATCGCGCAGTGGAGGAGTGCCGTCGGAGATCTGTATGAGATGGAAACATATAGATCAGGGTCCGAGTTTATCAAGAAGACTCTGACGAGAGAGACAATTTCTGAAATCAAGACGATAATCGATCGGGAAACGCCCGACATTGTTTATTACCCCATGCTTTCACCATGGACGCCTCTGATCAACTCGCGTTCCCGGAATGTGAAAACCGTGTCAACTATTCATGACTTGAAGCTGCACCGGGGGGAGAGGAATCCCGTTATTGCGTATCTGACATCGAAATCGATAAGTCAGAGTGACGGGCTGATTTTCCTGAACAGTCATTCGAATGAGCAATTCTTGAAGCGTGGAAGGAAAATTCCGACCGCTGTAATACCGTGCGGGGCCTTTGATTTCTATCTCGAGGATGAAGAGGATCGATACAGGACGGTGGAGGACAGGGCAAACATCTTGTTTCTCGGAAGGATCCTGAAATACAAAGGGTTGGACGTTCTACTCAAGGCATATCCCGGGATAAAAGAAAGCATACCGAACAGTAGATTGATCATTGCCGGTCAAGGGAATATCGCGGCCTACCGAAAGCAGCTCGATTTCTGCCCGGACGTTGAGGTTTACAACAAGTTCCTCACGAATGAGGAGATAAGCAATCTCATGAAAGAGGCGGACGTCCTGGCCCTTCCCTACGTCGACGCTTCCCAGTCGGGCGTGCTGACGATCGGCCAGGTCTTTGGCACACCGGTGTTGGCGACCAGGATATGGGGAATTCAAGAGCAGGTAGAAGATGGAGTCACGGGTGTGCTGGTCGAGCCCGGGAACAGCGATCAGCTGGCGGGTGAGTGCGTGAGATTGCTGGGGGACGCGAGCCTGCGCGAATCCCTGTCAAGAAATGAAATCGAGTATGCGAGGGATTCTCTCAGCTGGGAGAAGATTACTCAGAGGATCGTTTTGTTTTTCGAGAAAGTCCTGTCAGCCTCTGAAGGAGTCGAATAACTTCCAGGAGCGGGCTTGGGCGGAACGATCTTGAGGGGAGCCCGGGGAGCTTGAGCTCCAGAGCGCAGGGAATGGCTCGGCAGCATGCCGGACAGGAGCGCGCGGATCTCCTCCTCGTCATCGCGCTCCGCGGCCCGTATCAGTTCATCGATCAGGGCCTGGAAATCGTACGGTATTTCGAAGCCGTGAACCGTCTTGAAAATCTTCGGGTGCGGAGTCGGAAGCATTTCCTCTGACTCGAAAAGGAGTTTCTCCTTCAGCCTGTCCCCGGGACGGAGCTCCGAAATGCTTATCTCGATTTCCTCGCCCCTGCCCAGCAGGCGGATCATCTCGTTGGCGAGATCGATTATGCGCACGGGCTTGCCCATGTCCAGGATGAAGACGTCGCCCCCCTCGGTGTAGGCGCCCGCCTGTATGACCAGCCGGGATGCTTCCTCGATGGTCATGAAAAAGCGTTCGACCTCAGGGTGGGTGATCGTCACGGGCCCACCGCTCTCTATCTGTTTCTTGAAGAACGGGACAACACTTCCGCGGGAGCCCAGCACGTTGCCGAACCGCACGGCGGCGAACTGCGTCCCGTTAGTGCCGTTCGAGTGTGTTATCAGCTGCTCCGCAAGGAGCTTGGTCGCGCCCATGACGTTGGCCGGCTGCACGGCTTTGTCCGTGGAGACCAGTATGAAGCGCTCCACGCCGTACTTGCAGGCCAGATTCGCGAGGTTTCGCGTGCCCATGACGTTGCTCTTCACCGCCTCGGAGGGGTGTGACTCCATCAGGGGTACGTGCTTCAACGCCGCACTGTGGAAGACCACGCGCGGCCGGTGGCGCCTGAAGATGGCCTCCAGCCTCTTCGCGTCACGGATATCGGCTACGACTATTTCCCTGGGGCACATATTGTCCCGAAACGATAGGTCCATATCCAGGTCGTAAAGGTGGGTACTGTCGTTGTCCAGAAGCACGAGCTTCCTCGGGTCGAGGCAGGAAAGCTGCTGGGACAGTTCCGATCCGATGGAGCCCCCGGCCCCGGTAACCAGCACCACCCTGCCGGCTACGTACTCGGAGATTGAAGCAATGTCGGTCTCGACAGGCTCCCGCCCCAGGAGGTCCTCCAGCCTCAACTCGCGTATCGCCTCGACGCCCATTTTGCCCGCCATCGTGCAGACCACGCCCGGGAGTAACTTGATCTGTGCCGTGGTCTGCTGGCAGAAAGGAAGAATCTCTCTCAGCTGCTCTCCGCTCGCGGACGGGATGGTGATGAAGATCTCGTCGACGTCGTATTCCGTAACTATTCCCGGGACGTCATCCCTGCCACCCAGGACCGGAAAGCCCGTGATGATCATGTTGCTCTTGGCAGGGTCGTCATCGACGAAACCTACCGGAAAATAGTCGTACTCGGGGTGCCGCAGAATGTCTCTCGCGATCATCTCGCCGGTCTCGCCGGCGCCGAAGAGCAACACCCTGGTGCTTCCGTCCGAGCTCCGCCGCAGCCTTCTCTCGCCGATGAACCGGAATTGCAGCCTGATGAAGGCCATTGAGGCCAGGGCGAGAATGCCCCCTATCACCGGTATGGAAACGGGCAGGTATGTCCTGAAACTCGGTATCAGCAGAACCGCCAGGAAGGAAATCGCCGTTGACAGAATGGCGGCGGTCGCGAGGCTCCAGAGCTCGTCAAAGGACGCGTATTTCCACTGCCCCGAATAGATCCTCATGATGTAGTTGACAACAAGCAATAACAGCGTGAGTGCGGGCAGAGCCCAGAGGAAGTGCGAGAGATATTGGTCCGGAATCGCGAACTCGAATCTGATGGCCAGAGCAACGAAGAAACTCAGCATGATCGCAATAGCGTCCAGTGCGATTTTTGCCCATTTCCTATCTGAAATTAACGCCTGCAACTGATGCAACTACCCTTCCCCCAGAGAACCGAGAGCCTGCCGGCCCGAGCGAGTTACCAATCGTCCCCAAAACGAGAATATTACAGGTGGTCGCACTCGCCGTCAATCACGATGCGGCTTTGACGCCGGGATGCGTGGCGCCGGCGACGCGGTCGCGATGTATTTGCTCTGGTAATAGCTTTGTGAAAAAATATCCCTTTGAACCGAAGGGGGGAGTGTAAGTCTGTGGAGTTGAGACATTTTCTTGCGTTCTGCAAAAAGTGGGTTCTTGTGATCCTCGGCATACCTGTAGTGATAGTCGCCGCAACGCTTGCTTTCAGCTTTTTGCAGACGAAGATCTATACATCATCGGATCAATTGCTGGTCAGAGCCTATGAGACTACATTTGACAGGCTAGGCATTCCGAGAACACAAGAGGTGGTTCCGTCAGCGAGCACCATGAACACCATCAGCGAGCTATGCAACTCTCTCAAGACGGGGAAATCCGTGACTAATGAGGTTCTGGCAGGCACCCAGATTATCCAGATAAGCGCCAAGGACGCGAACCCACAGACCGCCATGGAGATGGTAAGTGCCTCCGCGGATTCCATAATAGCTTATATGCAGAAGAAGCAAGGGAATACCGGCAATATAACAATGGAAAAGGTCAAACCGGCCACGAAGCCACAATCGCCGTCTTCACCAAAGCCTGTGCGAAATGGGATAATCGGCGGTCTCCTGGGGCTGGTGCTGGGGTTTGCGACTGCGGGTCTTCTTGAAACCACGGACGACAGCGTCAGGTCGAAGGGCGAACTCTTGCAGCAACTCAGGAAACCGGTGCTCGGAGTTATCCCGCTGATCAATCCCGATAAGGTTGAAACTGGAAAACGAAAAGCAAGCGACGGGGACGGGATTCTTGAAGAGGCCCGGACGCTTCGAACGAACATCCAGTATCTGGATTTGGAGCATAACCTTAAGACAATACTGATGACTAGCCCCGGCCCGAAGGAGGGGAAAACCTTTGTGAGCCTCCAATTGGCAAGAGCCTGTGCGGCAGCCGAGAGAAAAGTCGTACTGGTCGACGCCGATCTTAGAAAGCAGTTTCATCGTAAGGACGAGACCCCATCCCAGCGGGGAATCACGAACATAGTCCTGGACGGCCTCGGCCTCGCTGACGCCTTTGCGGATACTGACATGGAGTTACTCAAGCTTCTGCCTTCCGGACCCATTCCGCTCCAACCCTCTGAGCTGCTGGGCTCTTCCGAAATGCAGTCTTTGCTCTCTGAACTGGCTGGGGATTTCGATGTCGTTATTCTGGACTCGAGTCCAATTGGCATGTTCTCCGACGCCCTTGTGCTCGCCTCCGAGGTTGATGGCGTCATCCTCATCGCTGCGGCCCGGTCCACCACCAGATCTTCCCTGAAGGCCGCCGGCGACTTCTTGTCGGGGCCGAACGTCAATTTTCTGGGAACTGTCTTCAACAAGGTCAAGCACCCCAGGCTATAGCACTGATGTTCACTGACGTTAATGGAACTTCAGCGGACCCGATTTTCCCGCAAACGGTTTGAGTCTGGAGGAATCCAAAAACGAACCAGAGTCACGTGTATTTCAGGTACTCGCCGGCTATCTCTTCCGGGCGGCCGTGCGCTCCCAGCACGCTCTCGACAACACGATCAACCACATCCAACTCCATGTGTGACCAGATCGGCAGAGAGAGCGCCTGCCTCGACAGCCTGTTTGTCACAGGCAGGAACTCGTCGTATTTCCTGCCCCACCTTTCCCAGTAGGCGGTTGTGCGATGAACCGGCGGACAGTAGTACTTCCTCGTATCGATGCCCTCGTTTGAGAGGTGCCAGCAGAGGGCGTCCCGGCTCAAGCCGAACCTCTCTTCTTCAACGAGAACGGTGAAGTCCTTGAACGTAGACCGGTTGCCGTCTCTTACCGCCTGCGGGGTAATTCCCGGCAGACGAGACATCCCTTCGGCGTATCTGCCGGCAATCGTGTTGCGCCTCAAGACGTTCTTCTCGAGCATCTTCAGGCTCTCCGCTGCAAGTGCAGCATGAAACTCGCTCATGCGGGCGTTCAGTCCGACAAAGATGGGGTCGTATCCTCCCTCGTTGCCATAGTCTCTGCCCGCCCTCAACTTCTCAGCCAGCTCCGGATCGGGAGTAGTTATCACTCCTCCCTCTCCCGCGACGACAATCTTCGTGGGGCTCAGGGAAAATACCTCGGCGTTACCGAAGCACCCGGCGTGTACGTCCCCAACGGTTGCTCCCAGCGCGTGGGCGGAGTCGTAGACAACGGCCAGGTTGCGATCGTTCGCCAGGGCCCCCAGTGCATCGACGTCGCACGGGTTGCCGAACATGTGCACCGGCAAGACCGCACAGATGCCTTCCTCCACTTCAAGCGATCGCTTCAAGGTCGCGGGCGATACGTTCCAGGTCTCAGAGTCGACGTCGATAAAGACAGGTTCCAGCCCGTTCCATACGGCGGCATGAGCGGTCGCAAAGAAAGTGAAGCTGGGTAACGCGACCTTGCCGACCAGGCCCAGGCACCTGAGCGCGAGCATCAGGCCGCTCGTGCAGCACGATACGGCTACCGCGTTGTCCGCCGAGACGGCGTCTCGAAGACTGGTTTCCAGCTGGCGCACAACGGGGCCGTTCGTTATCATTCCGCTGTCGTAGAAACCCTCCACCGCTCTGCTGAACGAAGCAAATGGAGGAAGCGTGGGCCTGTTAAACGGAATGTCCATCAACACTGCTTTCTATCAGATGTCCCGCCGGTTTACCTGTGGTCTCTCTCCAATCGGTTTGCAGGGAATTCCCGCATAAATGGTCCATGGCTCACAGTCCTTGAGCACCAGGCTGCAACTGCCAACTATCGCTCCTTCTCCGATGGTGACATCCGGGTGTACGACGGCATTCGTTCCCACGTAGGCATCTTTACCAATGATGATCTTACCTATCCTGACGTTTCTCTGGTCTTGCGGGAGAGCGGTTGACATCCTCGCGCCACCCTCGTAATGGTCGGTTCCCGTTATGAGGCGGCCACCCGTTGTGACTGCGACGTAATCTCCAACCTCGAGCTCACCGCCACCGACTACGCTGACGAAAGACCCTATATGGACGTACTTGCCTATCACTATTCCCTTGCCACCATAAATAAACGAGAAGTCGTCGATCATGCAATGCGGCCCGATTTCGATCACCTCGGGCTTAACAATTCTAGCCAAGGGGTAGATGGTCGTTCCCTCGCCGAGCTTCTTCAATCCTTCCATCTCGGACCTTCCTGCCTGTCGAATCTCACGACCTCGACGCATCTTTCTCGCTGATGTAGCTCCCCAGGGTGCGGTTTTCCGCTCCGCAAGCCATACTCCTGACCTTCGTTCCAATCATTAGCTTCGGTCAGAAATCATGAGCAACTAAAAGATAGCACATACTCGCGCCAGGCTCGAGGCAGAGACGCCTGGGAAGGGCTCGGGGACGCGATTTGAGAAGATAACCATCGATTCCAGGCAGTTTTGATTCATGATAAGGTGTTGGCGTCAGCAGCACCATCGGGAGGAGATCGGTGTCTGTCTTTACGAGGATTCCAGGCATCGAGAATAAAGGACTCGACAAGCGAAGAATCTTGGTGTTCTTCATCTTCTTCGCCCTGATTCTGCTCCTGTTCTTTACGCATCTGGGCATTAACTCCCCTTATACCTATGGATTACCGCTTGTCTATCCGAAATCACCGCCACCGAGCATCGAGGGTTACCTTGTCAACTGGGACGCGCCGGTTTTCATCTTCGCGGTCGATACACTGTACGGGACCAAGCTTCCGATCGATTCAACAGCCATTTCCTACGTTCTGGGGCGTCCGCTTCCGGCTTTCTGGGCGTCCATCTTCGTCGGCCTCACCCGGTCTTACATGTTCGGGAACTACGTGGCGAATATTCTTGCGCTGCTTCTTCTTTGTCTGGTTTTCATGAACTTCGCGAGCAGGCTCGGAGTCTCTTATGAAGCCATCGCCGTCGCGGGAGTGGGCATACTCCTGCTTCCTATTTTCGCCCACTACATCGGGCAACCGCTGCCGTACCTGACCGGAATTGTAATTAGCTTTCTCATTCTCCTCGCGATAATGAGCTTCAGCCAAGAAGACTATAAGAATCCTGTGGTGCTTGGATTGCTAACGAGTCTGCTCTTCTTCAGTTACGACTGGATCGTTTTTGTCGTGACGGTGGTGATCTACTTCATCGCCTTCTACAGGTTCAAGAAAGGAATCCACTACCTCTATTTCTTCCTCGCGATGTTCGCCCCGCTCATCTTGGGAACCCTGTCTATTCTGATAATCAAGCCGGCGGCCACCAGCAGTGCCTATTCATCGTTTCTCAAGCCGGTCATCAAAGACTTCTGGAAGAACTGGCTCGAGTATTTCAAGCACCCTATGAAGAAGTTCTCCCTCCCGTTCCAGGCCTCCCAGATTGGTCTGGCGATTGCGTTCAAGCAGTTGCTCGCCTACATCTACTGGCCGCTGCTGCTGTTTACGGGTTATTACCTGATCAAGCTCCGGGGAAAGATAAAGGAATCGAGGCTATTCAAACTCGTCTTTCTGCTCGTGGGGGTCTTCCTCCTCGAGCAGATGCTCACGGCTGCTTTCGATTGGGAGAACAACACGAGGCGCGCCATACCGCTGATCTTCGCCTTCGCCTTTTTATTCACCTACGTTATTGCCAAAACGATCGACCGCAGGAAAGTAAAATACATCGTTGCAATTATCCTTATTATCTCCTTCGCGCTCACTTTTGCTGATGTATTAGCAAAGGATCCCTCGATTCAGGCTAACCAGTACGGTGAGTTTATGCGATGGGAGCCCAAGGCGATAATGAAGTATTACGAGAAGAGACTTACAAAGACCAGCCTCCCGAACCTCGAAAGAGACGGTAAGCCAGAGTTCTTCGGAGTCAAGAAGGCGGAAGTCAGCAGGCAGAATTGGTGGCAATTTGCCGGTTTGCAGGCGCTCCTGTTCATTGTGTTACTGGCGCTTTTCTATTTCTTGTACAAGGCATCGCTACTTTCGCAATACTTCGCATGGGCGTTATGCGGCGTTTTCCTCGCGAGCATAATATTCAGATTTATATAGCGGGTTCGGGATGCGCCTTGCCGGCGATTTGGGTCTACAAATGAAGGGGAAGACGCCCGCCGGCCAAGGAGATCGGAGGTGTTGGACTTCAGCCCAGGTTGCCTTTGAATAACGAGAGCGTCCGCGCCCACGACTCTTCGTCGGCGTGCTTGTTGTCAGGCGAAGTGCCGCCGAACTCAAGCCTGGTCCCGGCGAACGTAACCGTCTGTCGCACCGTGGTCTTGCGGTAAAGGATTCCCTGCCTGTGTCCCGCGTTCATGAAAAGAAGAAGTTCGTGCGGGCGGCCCCCCGGTAGCCGAATCGAGCCTTTTGATGGCTATCTTTAAGAACTCAGCCGAAGGTCATATCGTGTCCCGGCGCCTTGCTACCATGAGAACGGCCCCGTCACCGGCCTCGATTTCGATGGTTGCGCGGTCCACGGCAGTCCGGTCCTTCAGTGCCTCGAAATAAGTCTCGCTCGTCGATGTCAACGCCAACGTAATCTGTCTTCTGCTCGTGAAATCCAGATGAAAGACTTCCAAGCGTTGTAAGCTCTGTGTCAGTGAATTATGCACGCATGATGAAACTGGACGATATTTATTTAAAGTGCTCAGGTAACGAAAAGCTTTTCACTACGCCGTTTGTTGCAATAAGATGGAACTCCTAGCAACTGGATGAAAGTATGTTGGGAAGGCCTTACAAGCAGGAGGTCACTGGTTCAAATCCAGTAACGCCCACCAGCGATCTCAACCTCAGGCATTCACCCAACCAGCCGTTACAGGATTTGAACAGAGTGCTTGTCTCTTTTTCCGATATAATGCTTTTACTTATTTTCTAGAGAGGCGGGGGAGATGTCTGAATTCGAGTCGACACTGTCCAACCTTCTGATGGCGCGCTTTCCTTACATCTACCTTTCCACCTGGGAAGAGCAGCGTGCGCTGTCGGCTATCAACGCGATCGCCGGGGACGCCTCGCGCGTCCACACCGCCAGGAAGGTCTACACATGGAGGCTGACCGACGGCCTCAAGTGCGCTGACGGCAGCCTCAAGACCGACCTGCGCTCGCCCGTCCGGGCGCTCGATTTCGTCGCGAAGTGCGAGGAGCCCGCGGTGTTCGTCTTCCTCGACTTCCACGTGTACCTGGGTGCGGACAAGGGCTCGCGTGACAACCAGGTCATCCGCAAGATGCGCGACATCATCGGTGAGCTGAAGCACAGCGCGGCGCCGAAGAACGTCATCCTGATATCTCCGAGCGCTCTTCTCCCGCCCGAGCTGGAGAAAGACGTAACCATACTGGACATGGACCTGCCGGCGCTGGAGGATATCGCGGCGGTGATCGACGCGATGATCGAGTCGAACAAAGAGGGCGGCCGGATCACGGTCGACCTGGACGACGAGGAGAAGAAGCGGCTGGCGAAGGCGGCCCTCGGCCTCACCTGCGCGGAGGCCGAGAACGCGTTCGCCCGGGCCATGGTCCTCGACGGGCGGTTCGACGAGAGCGACCTCGACGTGATACTCGAGGAGAAGAGGCAGATAATCCGGAAGTCCGTGATCCTCGAGTTCATCGGGACCGATGTGGCCATCGAGGACGTTGGCGGTCTCGACAACCTCAAGTCATGGCTGGCCAAGCGCGACAAGTCGTGGCTGGAGGCCGCCGACCTGTTACTGCCTGCCCGAGCCGAAGGGCGTCCTGATAATGGGCATCCCCGGCTGCGGGAAGAGCCTGCTGGCGAAAGCGACCAGCGCGATGTGGCACCTCCCGCTCCTGCGCCTGGACATCGGTAAGATATTCGGTTCGTTCGTCGGCAGCAGCGAGGAGAACATCAGGAAAGCGACGAAGGTCGCTGACGCCGCGGCGCCGTGCGTGCTCTGGATAGACGAGATCGAGAAAGGGTTCAGCGGAGTCGGCTCGGTGGGCGACTCCGGTACCACCAGCCGCGTCTTCGCCACATTCCTCACCTGGCTCCAGGAGAAGACGAAGCCTGTCTTCGTGGTGGCGACCTCCAACGAGATTGAGATGTTGCGGCCCGAGCTGCTTCGAAAAGGACGCTTCGACGAGGTGTTCTTCGTGGATCTTCCGGGGAGCAAGGAGCGAACGGACATCTTCCGCATCCACTTGAACAGACGGCTCAAAGATCCGACGGTGATCGGAGATTTCAGGATCACGGACGAAGTCCTCACGCGGCTCGCGGACATGACCGACGGTTTTTCGGGGGCCGAGATAGAGCAGGTTGTCGCCTCCGGGCTGTTCGAGGCGTTCTCGGGCAACCGGAGCATCACCTTCGCCGACTTCGAGGGAGCGGTGCATGCCACCGTGCCTCTCTCGGTGACCCAGGCGGAGAAGATCCAGGGCATACGCGACTGGGCGAAAGTCAGGGCGGTGCCCGCCACCTCGGACGGAGGGCGTCCCGCACTTCGTTCGATCGGCACCGGGCAGCCAGCCGCCGAGGGAAGTACGCCGGTAGCTTCGGCCGACCCCGGGCCGGCGCAGAAAGCCGCCGCGCCCGAGCCGCCGGTGACGGTGAGCCAGGCGCTCGGGAGGTGGCTCGCGGACAGGCTCGGCCGGTCTCGCGAGGGAAGCGGGCGCCGATGAGCATCGAGCTCACACTGATCCCGCTGGCAATCGCCACCGGCATCCTCGTCAGGCGAGAGATGGACAAGCGGAAGCAGAACGAGCATTACATGCAGACATCTCTTAAAGACCGCGACCTCCTGCGACAGGTGCTCGAGAGAGAAGGCTGCGAGGTCGAGGTCGACAAGAGCATACTGGCGACGGAGATCGGCGGGCGGCCCACCGTCTTCAATAAAGACGAACAGGGAGTCTACTCCGTCGTGATCACAGGAGAGATGAAACAGGAGGAAGCGGCCGCGATCATGAGCGGCATCGAAAAGAAATACGGGCTGGCCCTCCAGGAGCGCGAGTACCAGAGGCTGATGGAGGGCGCGAAACAGAACGGCTTCGAGCTCGAGACCAACGAGATGCTTCCCGGCAGGGTTATCCACCTCGTCTTCGAGTTGCCGGCGTCAGGTCACATGGATGTCCGCGCGGAGCCCGACGGCAAAGTCGAGGCTAGGATCGAAGGCGTCAAGGGCCCGAAGTGCACGGAGTATGCCACGGTCCTCGAGAAGCTGCTGGACGCGCGGGCCGCCGACTATAACTTCACCGACGAGTACTACCAGGGCGAGGCGGCCGAGGCCGACGAGCGCTCGACCATCCGGCTCGAGGATGAGTGATCGATTTGTGGGTCACTGAACGGGGATGGCGCTGGGACCTCAAGCACTCGCTCTGGATCATCTAGACGCTCACCCTGGTCGTCGGCTTCGTCGGCTTTCTTTATATCGCGCGGCGGGCCAAGAAAAAGAAGTGGATATTCTGGGGCGCGGGGTATGCGGCCATCCCGATACTCGGTTTCATCGCGGCGATCATCAGCCCGGACAAAGGCAACAGCCTGCCCAGCGACATAATGATCGCAATAGTGGGCCTTGCTGGACTTTTCTGCGCCGGGCACGCATTCTTCGTACTGCCGGAGTATCTGCGAGCGCTGGATTTCATCGAGACCGGCTACGTCCCGGAGGCGAAGGGAGTCAAGCCGCCAACGACGGCATTCCCGTTGCCCGGCGAATCGTCCGCGTCAGACGGGACGCCGCCCGCGGAGGAGATTTCCGGCGAAGTGGCTGAGGAGATCGACGGCCCCGGCAGGACTGTCGAAGTCGCCCCGGCGACATCCCCCGACGCGAAAGCCGACGCACCCGCGCCTGAGAACGGGGCCGGCCGCACGGTCGACTACTGAGATGCGGCTCCGCTTACATCGGTTTCTTGCGACCACCACCACCGAAGGGCCGGGAGTGCGTGCCTGTATCACGGTCCAGGGTTGCCCGATCAGGTGTCCCGGCTGCGCTGTGCCGTGGACCTGGAACACGGACGGCGGCTTCGAGGTGGAGGTCGAAGAGCTTGCGACGCGAGTGATGGAAGGCCCGCCCGTTGAGGGCATCACCTTGATCGGGGGAGAGCCTTTCGCACAGGCGATGGCGTGCGCCGAACTGGCGGGGACCTTGTGAGAGAGCGGCCTTTCAGTCGTCACTTTCACCGGCTACACGCTCGAGGAGATACGCGGGTCCGACGATCCCGACAGCATGGCGTTGCTCGCAGTGACCGACCTTCTTGTCGACGGCCCCTTTGTCGCCGCGATGAAAGATCTCAGCCGGCCGTGGGTCGGCTCGTCCAACCAGCGTTACCACTTCCTAACTACGCGATACCGGCACCTCAAGACCGCGCTCGACAGCATCCCAAACAGGATGGAGATGTGGCTCCTCCCGGACGGGCGCCTCGAGATCAGCGGCATGTACGACACGGGCGAACTGAGGTGGGTCCTGGATTCTCTCGACGTGGGAGGGGCTCCTCGCTCCGCTCCAGCCGACGCCTGAACGCCTGAGCGCGAGTGTACCGGGAGGAAGCTACAGGCGAGTGAACCCCAGGACGATGAGCACCACCGCCGCCAACGCGAACCTGTAGATGATGAACGGCATGAGCGTTCCCCTCTTCAGGTATCCCAGCATGAACTTTATCGCCAGCAGTCCGACGACAGCGGCGAGGACGAAGCCGGGAATGAATATCTGCGCGAAGTGAGGCGGCAGGCCGTGCTTTACCAGCTTGACGCCCTCGAGAATGCCGGTTCCGGCCATTATCGGCGCCGCGAGAAGGAAGGCGAAGCGCGCCGCGGCCTCAAAGTCGAGACCGCTGAAAAGTCCGCCGGACATCGTGATCCCCGAGCGCGAGACCCCCGGCGCCAAAGCGATGATCTGCGCGAATCCGGCGGACGCCGCATCCCTTCCCTTGATCAGCTCGATCCCACGCGACTTGCTGCCCAGCATCTGGGCCGCAAGCATGACGAATGAAACCCCGATCAGGCAGATGGCGATCCAGAACGGAGTGCTCAGGTTGCCTTCGATCGTGTCGCCCCAGAGGGCTCCCACCACGCCGGCCGGTATGGTCGCGAGGACGAGGAACCACGCCAGCCGCTGGTTCGTGTCCCACCTGCCCGGTTTTTTCGCGAACCCTGTGAAGAAGCTCTTGATCAGAACGATCCATTCGCGGTTGAAGTAGAACAGGAGTGCGACAAGAGTCCCGATGTGGAGGGCCACAGTGAATGCGAGAGCCGCCGTGTTTATCGCGCCGCTGGTCGTCGTGCCGGGCACCCAGCTGTCGTGCCAACCGAACATCCTCGACACAAGGATGAGGTGGCCGCTTGAGCTGACGGGGATGAACTCCGTCAGTCCCTGGACTATTCCGAGAAGTGCCGACTTGAGCACGATGAGCATCTGGACTTCCTCTCCGACATGGCCGACGACAACCGACAAGCGAGTATTCTATCGAAAAGCTGCGCCGTCCTCCGTTCGCCGGGAAGCACGTTCGCCTGCAAGCTACCATTTCTTAACCGAAATAGCGCTCAAGCCGACCCCGTGTTTTTTCGATGTTGAGAATACGGTTGGCAGATTGCTGAGAGGAGATGGGCATGGTCCCAGGTGCACTGTACCTCTGGTTCCCCTCCGATCTTCCGCGTGGCAAAGCATCAAGTTCATGTCTGACTGTTAAGCCGCGTCTTTATATGTACTTCGCGGACGTATCAGGTTCTGTGTGGCAGGACCATTCTCATTTCGACCGAAGAGGTTCTTTCGCGCAACCCGTAGAAACTAGTTCTGCGCAGGAGCAACGGAAAGGGGGGCAGTCGAGGGCACTCACGTAATCACGCCAGGAACACGACCGGCATGCCGTACGGCATGCCGGAAGATGCAATCTAGTGGACCGTCCCTAACGCTTCTTTACACGCGTTAACCTTGTCGAGTATGACATCCGCGCCCTTCGTCCATACGAAGGGCCGGGGATTTTCGTTGTGCTTGTCGATGTACTGGCCCGATCGCGTCCTTGAGTTCGGCGACGCTTCTGAAAGCTCCGCGCTTTATCCTCTTGCTTGTGATCTGGCTGAAGAATCCCTCCACCGCGTTCAACCAGGAGGACGACGTCGGGGTGAAGTGCAT
>Ga0209539_1000633_pt1 | contig 19838 bp, 12 predicted proteins | sample BarGraNGADG00312_2_FD_184499 | JGI IMG/M metagenome (GOLD analysis project Ga0209539, IMG submission 184499) | Arctic peat soil microbial communities from Barrow, Alaska - Barrow Graham LP Ref core NGADG0011-312 (SPAdes) (version 2) | ecosystem: Environmental > Terrestrial > Soil > Wetlands >... | reverse complement strand
CTCTGTTCAATGGGAAAAAGAAACCGGACTTAATTGCAAAGAAGATTCCACTGCGATATGTTTCAAGCTTGAATTCCCAAAAAGTTTGTCATCGGTACATTTTATCAAACTTACATTAAAACAAGATGATAAAACCATTTCGGAGAATTTTTACTGGCGTGGTCTCATTGACGGTAATTATCAGGCACTTAACAGCTTGCCGGTCATTACACTTCAGAATATTATGAAAACAGAAAAATCAGGAAAAGACTGGATATTAACGACAACTCTGAATAATGCTACAAAGACCCCTGCTTTAATGATCAGACTAAAGGTAGTCGGCAAAAAGAGCGGTAATCGCATTCTTCCGGTATTTTATAACGATAATTATTTATCTCTTATGCCTGGTGAGACAAAGGTTATAACAATGAAACTTAAAGATGAAGACACAGGCGGAGAAAAACCTGTTGTCGACATCTCAGGGTTTAATTTGCAGTAAAACTAAAAAAGTAAGAACTTATGAACTGAAAACCGGTATTCATGAAATGGATACCGGTTTATTATTTAGTATAATCAGCTTTTCCATCGTTCCAGGCGTGGAATATTCAGAGAGTAAAAGCAGTGTTACTCCGTTCCTACTCTGTGCAACTAAGTGGTTAAATGAGAATAATAGAAAATCACAAAGATGTATAAAAAGACTAGTTAGACTAAAGGGAAAGGGTTGGCGGATGGGTTCCTATGGTCTTTTAAACTTTTTTAGTACTTCCGGTAAATTAATTGACTGATGAAATTATCTTTGAGGTTTATAGTCTGCATTAAACAATATATAATGAAAAATGTCACACTACTTTTTACACTGATTATTCTGCTTACCTCCTCTTCAGGAACAACCAGAATATATGGATGGCGTGGTAAGGATCGCGGAGGCATTTATTATGAATCAAATCTTCTAAAAACGTGGCCAGCCGAAGGACCAAAAGAACTTTGGACGATCGGAAATATTGGAAATGGATTTGTTTCACCTATATTCGCCGATGACAATTTTTATATATCCGGAGAAGTTGACTCTATGGAAATACTTTTCAGCTTTAATCTGAAAGGTGAGAAACAATGGCAAACAACTCTAGGAAAAGAATGGATGAAAACATTTCCAGGTTCAAGGTCAGCACCTACTATTGTAGACGATCTGCTTTATGTCGGCACCGGATTAGGCAACCTTTTCTGTGTAAACAGGGCTAATGGGAAAATTGTGTGGTCAAAAGATCTTGTAGCTGACTTTAACGGTGCTCTGCCGCTTCACGGACATTCGGAATCAGCACTTATCCTGGGAGAAAAGATATTCTGGACCACCGGAGGGAAGGATAATAATGTAGTTGCGTTGAATCGCTTCAATGGCAGACTGATCTGGTCAAATAAAGGATTTGGTGAACGTTCTGCCTATAATTCGCCAAAGCTAATTGAGCTAACATCCAGGAAAATAATTGTTACATTTTCTGCTTATCATTTGATGGGGCTGGATTGTAATACAGGTAATTTATTATGGGCACATGAACAGGATAATTACCCTCCTGAAAAAAGGCTCCCGGGATACGGAGATACTCACAGTAATACAGTGCTTTATGATAATGGTTTCATCTATTACGTAGCAGGAGATGGAAATTGTGCAGTAAAGCTAAAACTTTCGGATGACGGGACAAAAATTACCGAAGTCTGGCGTAACCGGGGGTTTGACAGTTTTATGGGTGGCATTGTAAAAATTGGTGATTGGCTATACGGCAGCGGGACTGTTAAGCCGGAATTGCTTGCAATTAATGCATCCACTGGCGTTATCACTGACTCACTGAAAATAGGAAGCGGAGCTATAATAGCTGCAGATGATATGATATATTTCTATACTCAAAAGGGTGATATGATGCTTCTGAATTATAGCCAGGGCAAAATTGAAAAAGTCAGTTCCTTCCGGATTAAAGAAGGAACCCTGCAGCATTTTTCACACCCTGTGATTTATGAAGGTGTTTTGTACCAGAGGCACGGAAAGGTTCTGATGGCATTTGATATACAGAAAAAATAACTATTGCCGTAATCTTTGAAAAGTCAGATCCATAAATTAATTATGCACCTACAAATAATTTTCACTCTGATTAAAAATAAACTCAATAAATATGGAACCAATTAAAAAATCAACACTGGATTTCCTCACTGCTATAAAATGTAATAACAACCGTGACTGGTTTATCGGAAACCGTCCATTGTACTTAGTTGCCAAAGATAACTTCGAATCATTTGTCCAGGAGCTAATAAATGAAATAATATTGTTTGAGCCGATTATGAAAGGGCTCGAAGCAAAAAGCTGTGTTTACAGAATTAACCGCGATATTCGTTTTTCGAATGACAAATCGCCTTACAAATCACATTTTGGTGCTTTTATGGTCCGGGGTGGGAAAAAAAACGGTGATAAATTTGCCGGCTATTACTTTCACATAGAACCGGGCAAAAGTATTACTGCAGGCGGAGCATATATGCCTCCGAGTCCATGGTTATCTGCAATCAGGGAAAAAATAAGTGAAAAACCGGGTGAGTTCATTAAAATCATTAATACAAAGGATTTCATAAAATATTTCGGAAATATTGATGGTGAAAAACTTAAGACTGCACCAAAAGGATATCCTTCAAACCATCCTAATATTGAATTTCTCAAACTTAAAAGTTACCTGGTTGTTAATGAAGCATCAGACAAATTGGTACTAAGCAATGAGTTTTTTGACCACGTCCTGAATGTATTTAAAGCTATGAAACCTTTAAATGATTATCTGAATGAGTATTAGAATGCAATAGTAAATAATTAAAAACCGCGTCAAAGGTGCTTGAAAATCAATTTATTTACCCCATCCCCAAGGGGTGTAAATTGATTTTCTTCGCTCCCTTGGGGGCGGGGCAAACGAAGAAAATCAACACTATATGACAGGTCGTGAACGAACACTCTCATTTTTAAAAGGAGACTATGTTGACCACCCTCCATTTCATCCAATAATAATGAGATGGGCGGCTAATTATGCAGGTATAAATTACAGGGATTTCTGTCTCGATCCTTTTTCCAAATGCAACGCAATGATTCTCTGTGCAAGAGATTTTTACATCGACTGGGTAACTGTAATGTCTGATCCCTGGGCAGAAGCATCAGCTTTTGGAATTCAGATCGAATATCCTGAAAATAACCTTCCAATCGATAGAGGCGGACATTTGCCAGATGCAAAATCAGCCTCGAAAATAAAACATTATAATCCGATGGAAAACAGCCGGTGCAATAACAGGTTGATTGAGATCAGAGAGTTTAGAAAACGTCTTGAAAATGAACTATTTGTTGTCGGATGGGTTGAAGGACCAATAGCAGAATATGTTGATCTTCGTGGAGCCACAGATGCATCAATGGACTTTTTTCTGGAACCGGAAGCTGTAGAAAAGTCAATGGACATAATAATTGAAAGTGCTCTGAACTTTATTTCTCTGCAGATTAAAGCTGGTGCTCATTGTATTGGAATTGGAGATGCATTCTGCTCACAGATTGGTCCTGAACTATATAATCAGTTCGCATACAAAAGGCAGAAAGAACTTGTAGATCACATTCATTCGGAAGGAGCAATTGCCAAGCTTCACATCTGCGGAAATACAGAATCAATTCTTAAACAGATGATACAAACAGGAGCCGACATAATAGATATTGATCACCTGGTTCTTTCGATTAAAGATTTTGAACCATTTATTAATAAATCCCAGGTCTTTTCAGGAAAATCCGATCCTGTAACAATAATTCAGGATGGGACACCGGAAAAAATAAAACAATCAGTTATTCAAGATTTTAAACATGCAAAGGGTCGTTGTATTGTTTCAGCAGGTTGTGAAATTACGCCGGGGACTACTGATGAAAACATGACAGCTTTCAGCAAAGCTGCCTGTAATTCAATTGAAATACGAAGATCTTTATAGCGCGAGTCCAAGGTTTTTTAACATCCATTTAACGGTAGCTCTGTTCTTGAAGTCAGGGTCAAATTGAACTGCCACAATAATTCCTTCCTTGTTAATAATATAAGTGGCAGGAACAGGCAACCTTGCAGAATCCCTGCCGTTATTATTAGCGATATCAATTGAAAAGCTTGATTGAATTTTATCCTGGTACGCTTTTGTCACGTTAAACATAACCTCATAATCTTTCATTATTTTTTCCTGACAATCATATATGACGGTAAATGTTAAATTATGAAGTTTTACTGTTTGCTCAACATTTTCAATTGATTCAGGTGTTATGGCAACAACATTAAAACCCTGATCTGTTAATACTTTAAGTGAATCCTGGTAATTATTTAAATAACTGCTACATACAGGGCACCATTTACCTCTGTAAAAGAATAGGATCATAGGTCCCTGTTCGAGAAGTTTCTTCAATTCCACCTGTTTACCTTTTTGATCATAACCTGTAAAGTCAGGAGCCCTGTCGCCAACTTTCAATCCGTGGGGAACATTACTTCCATTCGTTTCGATCCCATAGCTCGCATAATTTATCTTCTGCGCGAATCCGGAAGCCATTATAGAAATTGCGATGACTAAAAGAAAAATCCCTTTCCTCTTCATAATATTTGCATTATCAGTTTTTAATAGTGTGCATAATAACAGGTCCTATTTGCCGGTTTAAAAGTGTCGAATCTGCAACGATTTGATTCTGAATCATAAAGTAAGTCTGATTAATTCTGATATAGGTTATTATGTCTGTTAATTACCGGGTAAAAGTATTAATATCCGGGAAGAAATTTCATAATCACTGAATATAAATTTCACTGGTCTTAAAACCTGTTTTTTCGGCAGCTTATGAGGCAAAGTACTTGTATCATTTATACATTAAAATGGATATCCTTAAAAACCCTCTGTTCACATATTAATTATGCTAAATGGTCAAATAAAAAAATGAGTTATATGTATAATACATACTTTAGAAGTCAGATTTTATACCAAATTTTTAAAATTCACTAAGTCAGAAATCAGTTTTAATCGGAAAAGAATTTAAAAAAATATGAAAAGTTTGTTTTTTGGATTTGCCATATTAATGACTCTCCAGGTAAATGCACAAAATTACCTTATAAAGTTCGCCGGAACAGGGGCAGCATCTGCCGTGTCTGTAGTCAAAGTTGAAAACGTAACTGCCGGGACAACCATTACCATTAACAGAGGCGAGATATTGCGTCTGATTGGAACAGCCGGGCTAGTTTCGATTGACAATAAGCAATATACAATTAAGATTTACCCTAATCCTATGACGAAGGACAATACTGTTCTTCAGATTTATCCGCCTGACGCTGGAAATGCTCTGATAACAGTATTTGACCTGACTGGTAAAATAGAAGCTCAATATCTAAGTTATTTAGGAAGCTATCCTCAGGAATTTCGTCTTTCAGGTTTAAAAAATGGATTACATTTAATTAATGTAACGGGAAAAACCTATCACTTTTCAGGCAGGTTAGTGTGCACCGGTGAAGCAGAGGGAACAATCAGCATAGAGAAAATCAGCAGTTATAGTCCGGATGATGAAAAAACATCAACATCTTATTCTAAAAGAGATGAGACAATAGTTAATATGGTCTATTCAACCGGGAATAGATTAAAGTTTACAGGTAGTTCTAATATCTACAGCACAGTAAAAGTGGATATGCCCGTGTCAGATAAAACAATTACTTTCAACTTTATCCCATGTATTGATGGTGATAATAACAACTATCCGGTAGTAGAAATCGGTTCACAGATATGGATGGCAGAAAACCTGAAAACTACAAGGTATAATGATGGAAGTACTATTGAATATCCAGGCATTAAGACAAACGATTGGAACAATAATACCTCGGGAGCCTATGCCTGGTATGATAATGACAAGGTTAAGTACGAAAACACTTATGGTGCTCTATATAACTGGTATGCTGTGAATACAGATAATCTTTGCCCTTCAGGCTGGCATGTGCCTGATAGCGAGGATTGGATGACCCTGAGAGATTATTTAGGCGGAATAAATATCGCGGGCGGGAAAATAAAAGAAACAGGAAATCTGCATTGGGCTCCGACAAACAAATACTCAACAAATGAAAGTGGTTTTACAGCACTTCCCGGAGGTTTCCGGACTACTCAGTCTTTCACTGAATTAAAGCAGTCCGGTTATATGTGGAGTTCTGGTTCTGCATTAAATTCTGCAGGAGCTCCCGGTTGGTTTATAAACTCCGTTTCTGAAGTTTTGACTGAAAGTGATACAACATTCCTCAATGAAGGACTTTCAGTCCGTTGCATACTTGGAGAGTCTGTTATTTCCATTCCTACGGTTTTAACTGATAAGATTATAAATATTTCTGCAAATACGGCAACTTGCAGAGGTATTATAGAAACCTATGAAGAAGCTCATATAACTACACTTGGAGTATGTTGGAGCATATCAGTGAACCCAACAATCGATAATGACAAAACATCTGACATTTCAGTTGATGGAACTTTCACGAGCAACCTTTCCGGTTTAGTGCCGGGGACGACCTATCATGTAAGAGCTTATGCGACCAACCGTAAAGGTACAGCGTATGGGGAAGATCTTACTTTTACGGCTCTGCCGGTTTTACCGACTTTAAGTACTATAACTGCTTCAAGTATAAAAAGTACAATTGCCACAGCAGGAGGAAATATTAGTTCAAATGGAGGAGCAGATGTAACCGCAAGCGGAATATGCTGGGATACTTCTCAGAATCCTTCAATTGCAGGTTCACATACCTCAGATGGTACAGCAATAGGAAGTTTTATGAGCGGTATGACAGAATTAATACCCAGTACTTTGTATTATGTCCGGGCTTATGCAACTAACAGTGAAGGTACCGCGTATGGTAATGTGATTTCTTTTACAACCAGCCCTTTACAAATTGCATCTCTTACAACTAATACAATTTCATCTATAACTTCTTCTACAGCTATATCGGGAGGAAATATTATCGATAATGGTGGTAAAACCATTACATCACGAGGGATCTGCTGGGCAACAACCTCTGCTCCCACTACCGGCGATAATAAATTTGCAAACGGTGCAGGAACCGGAAGCTTTACAGGAAACCTTTCTGGTTTACAGCCTGGAACTACTTACCATGTAAGAGCTTACGCAATTAATAGTGAAGGCACAGCTTATGGAAATGACTTAACTTTTACTACCGACGCAGTTCTGTCGACGATAACCACTAAATCAATTACAGGCGTAACCAGAACCACTGCAACGTCAGGCGGAAATATTACTTCAAATGGAGGAGGATCTGTAACGGCAAGCGGAATATGCTGGAGCACGTCTCATAATCCTTTAATTACAGGGTCCCATACAACAGATGGTACGTCAACCGGAATTTTTGCAAGCAGTATGATTGGATTAATCCCCAATACATTGTATTATACTCGGGCTTATACTACCAACAGTGCAGGCACGGCATATGGTAACGAGAATTCATTTACAACCAACCCGGTACAAATAGCAACTCTAACAACCGTTGCAGTTTCATCTGTCACCTCGACAACAGCATCATCAGGAGGAAATATTAATGATGATGGTGGTGGAACCATCACAGACCGAGGTATTTGCTGGGCAACAACCCCGGCTCCAACAATTAGTAATGATAAATCATCAAATGGGACCGGAACAGGAAGTTTTACCAGTAACATTTCAGCTTTACAACCGGGAACCGCTTACCATATAAGAGCTTACGCAACCAATGGTGAGGGTACAGCATATGGAAATGACTTAACTTTTACTACCAATGCAGTTATTCCATCTTTAACTACCACAGCAGTTGCATCTGTAACCGCGACAACAGCATCATCAGGAGGAAACATTACTGATGATGGTGGCGGAACTGTTACAGCGCGAGGTATTTGCTGGGCAGTAACCCCTGCCCCATCTATGAGTGATAATATAACATTAAACGGAAGCGGTACAGGAACTTTTACGAGTGACCTTACTGGATTACAGCCTGTAACCACTTATCATGTGAGAGCTTATGCTACTAATAGTGCAGGTACTGCATATGGAAATGAAGTGACTTTTACTACTCCGGCCGCATTACCGAATTTAACAACAACGGCAGTTTCGGGCATAACCCAAACCAATGCAACCTCGGGTGGAAATATTTCTTCAGATGGAGGAGCAGCTGTGACGACAAGCGGAATATGCTGGGGAACGTCGCATAATCCTTCAATCGCAGGGTCGCATACCGCAGATGGTACTACAATTGGAAATTTTGTAAGTAATATTACAGGTTTAATACCCGGAACATTATATTATATCAGGGCATATGCCACTAACAGTGCGGGTACTGCATATGGCAATGAAGTTTCATTTACTACTGACCCGATACTTTTGGCAATTCTTACAACAACAACAGTTTCATCAATAACTTCAACAACAGCAGCATCAGGAGGAAATATAACCGATGATGGCGGAGGAACCATAACTGTTCGTGGTACCTGCTGGGCAACAACCTCTTTCCCTACGATTAGTAACAGCAAATCTTCAAATGGGACCGGTACAGGAAGTTATACAAGTAGTATTTCAGGGTTACAACCCGGAACTACCTACCATGTAAGAGCTTATGCGACCAATAGTGCAGGTACAGCTTATGGGAATGACTTAACATTTACTACTGATGCAATTATCCCAACCATAACAACAACTGCTGCGACAGGCATAACACGAACCACTGCTACATCAGGTGGAAATATTACTTCAGATGGAGGAGCAACAGTATCGACAAGCGGAATATGTTGGAATACTTCCCACAATCCTTCAATAGCAGGGTCGCATAGTCAAGATGGAACAGCAACTGGAAATTTTGCAAGCAATGCAACAGGTTTAACACCAAATACTCTATATTATATCAGAGCTTATGCTACGAACAGCATTGGTACTGCATATGGTAATGAAGTTTCATTTACAACCAGTCCGATTGTGGTTGCAACTATTACAACAACAGCAATTTCATCGGTTACTTCAACAACAGCATCATCAGGAGGAAATATTTCTGATGATGGCGGTGTACCAGTCACCGCGCGTGGTATATGCTGGGCAAATACCTCAACACCTACTATTGGCAATGATAAAACTGCAGACGGAGCAGGAACAGGAAGTTTTACAAGCAGCATGACTGGATTACAGCCCGGAACTACTTATTATTTAAGAGCGTATGCAACAAACTCCAGAGGTATAGCTTATGGGGCTCAATTAAGCTTTACTACCGCACCTCTTCCAAATACTGACGTTACTTTTAATGCATCTCCTAACGGGTCATTATTATTACATTCTGTTGGCGGTAAAAGTATTATTTTAAAAACTGTTGGTTCAAACACGTATATTAGATACAGTAGTGATAATAGAGTTACATATAATCAAGGTGTCCAAGTCAATGGCATATTCGCATCTAATAATAAGGCCCGCATTTTAGAAAATGGGAATATCGTATTATTTTGTGGCAGTAAAATTTATTATTCAACCGATAATATGGCAACAATCACGCCATGTATCGTATTGAACAAAGATGGAAGTGCATATACCTTGCATACTCCCGTAAATCCTACCTATAAAGGTGGTTATTTTAATTTCATGGGCGGATTTGTGGAGAACGATGGCGTATGTGTGCTGGGCAATTATGCCAATTCGGCATTAGGAGCATCACCTGTAAATTTGTATTATTCTCTCGATGGAATTACCTGGAAAGTCTTTTATACTTTCGGGCAAAATCCAAGTTATACCGACAATGGAACTGCCATGGGTGGTACCGGTGGTACCTTACTTGGAGATCCAACTAATCCATTATTGGCCCGACACGTCCACGCTGTTAACATTGGCGGAGATGGAAATTTTTATGCATGTACTGGCGATGATGATGGGGAAATCAATTTCATTAAGTGTTCTTACAATAAAATTTCCGACGTATGGAGTACTAATGATTTATTGACAGGTGCAAGTAGAACCTGGCAACGGATGAGGGCATTAGGTGTTTATGAAAGGAATGGTTATTTGTATTGGGGTTCTGATGGTCCGGGTACTTTCACTTTTAATGGTGTTCAATATGATTGCTTAGGCATCTATAAATGTGCTGTCGCTGATATAAATAATCCGTCAAAGCATATTTTACTTCAATCACTGCCGGATGCATGTTATTCATTTCTGAATACCGGTAATATCGTTTTTGCAGGATTACAAAGTTATGGCGCTGTTTATATCTCTTATGATTATGGAGAAACATGGTCGTCTTACGCTAAACCCGCCTGGTGGACTGATAGTGTTTCAGGGGTTTGGTATAATAAATTATATAAATACCTGACTACAGATGGAGGTGTTACTATTGAAAGCACCCTGTTTTAATAATAAATTATGCAAATTTATAACCCGGGATCTTTCTCATTCTCAGATTTAGAGGAGTAACTTCAAGATACTCATCATCTTTGATTTGTTCCATTGCTTCCTCAAGTGAGAATTTTAATTTAGGGGCTATCCTAAGGCTGTCATCGGATCCTGAGGCTCTCATATTGGTAAGCTTCTTTCCTTTGACAATGTTTACTTCAAGATCACCAAGCCTGGTATGTTCACCAATAACCTGACCCCGGTAAACCTGTTCTCCAGGATCAATATAGAATCTGCCCCTGTCCTGAAGACGATCGATAGCATGTCCGGTTGCCATACCCATATCGAGGGAAATCAATGATCCATTCTGTTTCGGCATGAGATCATCTCCTTTGTATTTGTCATAAGCCCTGAAGCGATGATGCATCACAGCCTCTCCAGAAGTTGCTGTTAGCATATTATTCCTCAATCCGATAATACCTCTGGAAGGAATATCAAATTCAATATGAATGAGGTCTCCCTTAGGTTCAATGACTATCATTTCACCTTTTCGTTGTGTCACAAGTTCAATGGCCTTACCAGAAAATTCAGGCGGAACATCAATACTCAGTGTCTCATAAGGTTCTGATTTAATCCCATTTATATCTTTCAATATAACTTTTGGTTTACCTACCTGAAATTCATAACCTTCACGACGCATCGTCTCTATAAGTATAGAAAGGTGAAGAATACCACGGCCATAAACATTGAAGGTATCTTCTGATTTTGTATCTTCGACTTTAAGAGCAAGATTTTTCTCAGTCTCCCTTATTAGCCTTGTTCTGAGATGCCGCGATGTGACAAACTTGCCTTCTTTTCCATACATCGGGGAATTATTGATAGTAAAAACCATGCTCATCGTAGGTTCATCCACTTCAATTCTTTTCAGGGCTTCAGGAGCGAGCAGGTCGGCAAGCGTGTCGCCTATTTCAAAATCCTCAAGTCCGATAACAGCACAAAGATCACCACATCTCACACTATTGGTTTTTACCCTTCCTAATCCCTCGAAAACATACAATTCCTTTACCCGAACTTTCTTTACTTTACCATCCCTCTTGCACAAGGTATAATCCAAACCTGTTGTGATATCTCCTCTGAAAATACGGCCGATGGCAATTCTGCCGACATAACTGGAGAAATCAAGTGAAGCAATCTGCATCTGTGCTGTTCCTTCAATATAAGGAGGTTCCGGAATTTCTTTAAGAATTGTATCAAGTAGAAATTTAATATCAGTTGTTGGTTTTTTCCAGTCACCGCTCATCCAGCCATATTTAGAAGAGCCAAATACTGTCGCAAATGCCAGCTGGTCGTCTGACGCATCGAGGTTGAACATTAGCTCATATACATCCTGCTGTACTTCATCAGGCCTGCAGTTATCTTTATCAACTTTATTAACAACGACAATAGGCTTGAGTCCAAGGGCTATTGCTTTTCCGAGTACAAATCTTGTCTGCGGCATCGGGCCTTCCAGAGCATCAACAAGCAACAGAACACCGTCAGCCATCTTAAGTACCCTCTCAACTTCGCCTCCAAAATCAGCGTGACCAGGTGTATCAATAATATTAATTTTAACCTCTTTATAATTAACAGAAACGTTTTTTGACAGGATTGTAATCCCTCTTTCCCGCTCAAGATCGTTGCTGTCGAGAATCAAATCACCTGCTTCCTTCCTTTGGTCCAATACCTGGCATTCCTGTATAATCCGGTCAACCAGAGTTGTTTTACCATGATCAACATGCGCAATGATCGCTATATTTCGTATTAATTGCATACAAATTAATTAGACCGCAAAAGTAATATTGTTGCCGGGATAAATGATAAAAATTCCTAAAATTAATTAATGATAAAAAATTCATATATTGTCCATTAAATTTTAAATGCCTGTATATGAAAAAGACGATTGTCACCCTTATGTTCAGTTTTTTTACCTTAACTGGAATTTTTGGACAGCAGAATGTTAAGCTGGCTGTCGGGATAAAAGCTCCTGACTGGATGTTTACCGATGCTGATAAAAAGGAATTCACCATGAATTCATGGCAAGGTAAAGTACTTCAGATAAATTATGTTGACCCGGATGAATCAGATCTTAATGATGCATTTAATGATGCTGTAAAAAAAGCAACTGATATTGATAAAACCATCAGCAAGGATCTATTTAAGGGATTTGGTATTGTTGATTGTAAATCGACCTGGAAACCCAATGGTCTTATAAGAATGATTGCAGGTAACAAGGCAAAGAAATACGATACTACCATACTTTTTGATTATAAGGCTACCCTGCAGGCAGAATGGGATTTGCCAAAAGATAATTACACGGTAGTAATTCTTGATAAAAACAGGGTATGCAGAGCTATTTATAAAGGACATATTCCTGAAACAGATAATCAGAAGATAGTCGATCTGATAATTGGGCTGACCAAAGAATAAGAAGCGCAGGCTAATAGAAATAGGTGAATAAAAAACTTTTTTAACCGCGAAGCAAATGTAGATACGCCCAAATTGGGCGTATCTACTCTACAATATTCGACATAGAAGGCCTTTGGGGTAATTGTTTTTTGTTTTTTTAAGATTATGATAATTATCCCGAATCTTCTCCTTATAGCAGGAACCGGTACTAAGTCGGGAAAAACAACTATAGCTTGCACGATAATTGAACAATTTAAGCACTTAAACATTACTGCCATAAAGATAAGTCCTCATTTTCATGAGACTACAACAGGATTGCAGACTATTTATGAGGAGTCAGGATATTCGATATATGAAGAAACCAACAGGAATGCTACTAAGGATACATCAAGGATGCTGAATTCCGGGGCTTCCAGGGTTTACTTTGCCAAGGTGCTGGATGATCGTCTCAAATTTGTATTTGATAAAATACTGAAATTAATACCTGAAGGGACACCCATCGTTTGTGAATCTCCTGCCCTCAGGAACTTCATCGAATCTGGTCTATTTATTATAATGAGTTCATATACAACTAATAAACGCAAGAATATAAATCACTTACTGACTTTACCTCATGTAATGTTTAAGGTAGAAGAGCTTGATAAATTAAATAGAATTCCAATTGAGTTCGAAGATGGCAGGTGGAGAGAGTTATCCCACCAATAATTGTACCAATTCGTGGAGATTGCTTCGTCGCTTCGCTCCTCGCAATGACCGTGATTTTTAATAAATGCGGTTCAGCTCCCATCCTGAACTATACTTGCCTGCAGTGTCATTACGAGGAGCGAAGCGACGAAGCAATCCATATCTCACATCCGGAATTAATATTACTTCTCCACATCTATATCTGAAATATCTTTTCCCAACTTGGCTTTTATCCTTTCAAGATCGTGTTTCATTCCTGCAACTGCCTGAATAAGTTGTTTTTCCGGCAAAACAGGATCGGGTAATTCACTGCTTATATAATTAACAAATTTCCATATCTCTTTTACCTCATTCACATGTACCTCATAAGGTTCATAGACAGGGTTAAGTGAATAGAGTATGAGCTTTCCGTCTTTTGTCAGATTATTTTCAACCACTTTAAATACGATTCCGTCGTCGAGGGTAAATACCACATAAGCTTTTCCACTGATTATCTGCATCCAGTCCTGAACATATTCTCCTGTTACCCAGGAACCATCGGGTATAGGAAGCATTGAATCACCTTTCAGCTGAAAAGTTCTGTATTTCTTTTTATTGGAAAGAAACGGTAACGTGAAGACAGGAAGCTCGCCAATGTATTCCGGATCAGCATATCCGGTTGCATAGCCAGCTTTTGCTTTCTCGGGTACCAGTTCAATATTCTCCCGGTTGGCGGAATTGACTGTTGTTGTCAATATCCTTAGATTGCTTCCTTTTACATAAACATCATATCCTCGTTCAAGTTCACCAAGCTGACTTTCTGACAACTTTGAAATATCCAGTTTAAGGATTGTATCGATAGCAATATTAAAATAGCCGGAAAAGGAAATCAGAATTTCTATTCCGGGCTGGGCCACACCGTTCTCATAACCGCTAAGGGTTGAACGTTTAAGGTTAAGGGCAAAGGCCACATCATCCTGTGTTCTTCCCCTCCTTTTTCTTAAAAATTTTATGTTCGATGCGAAGTACATAATGAATATTGATTATATTGTAATCATAAAATTGATTATTTTCTAATCAAAAGTAAAACTTAATTGTTATATGTACAAGAAAAAAGGAATATATTTTAAAAAAATCGGACTTGGGGAGCTGAGATTGCTTCGTCGCTTGCTCCTCGCAATGACCGTTAACTTTACAAGATTTGGTTCAACTCCCAACCAGAATTAACCTTGCATGTAGTGTCATTGCGAGCCCGACGAAGAAGGGCGCGGCAATCTTAAACACCCATCACTGAACCAACTAAATGATATTACGGACCCCACAAAGATTGGGAGTAAAAACAATTAATACTTAACTACTTAATAATTTTCACAATGATTCTCTCCGGCAACATAGACCGATCAGTTCTGCATCTCGACCTCGATACTTTTTTCGTATCAGTCGAGAGACTTAAGAACAGCCGCCTGAACGGTAAGCCGGTCATAATAGGCGGCATGTCGGACCGTGGAGTGGTATCGAGCTGCAGCTATGAGGCACGGAAGTTCGGCGTAAGCTCCGCTATGCCGATGAAAATGGCCAGGAATATGTGTCCCGATGCCATCGTGATAAGAGGCGACATGGAGCTTTACACCAACTATTCAAACATGGTTACCGGCATAATTGCAGAAAGGGCACCGCTATATGAGAAAGCATCGGTTGATGAACACTACATCGATCTTACCGGAATGGACCGTTTCTATGGATGCTACAAATGGTCGCACGAATTGCGCCAGTATATAATAAAAGAGACAGGCCTGCCTATATCAATCGGACTTTCAGTAAACAAGACCGTATCAAAAATAGCAACCGGCGAGGCAAAACCGAATGGTGAAATTGAGGTGCAAAAAGAGATTGTTCTTCCTTTCCTCGATCCCCTTTCGATAAGAAAAATACCAATGATTGGTCAGAAGACTTACCAGGTACTCCGCTCGATGGGCATTGCAACAATTTATACCCTGCGGAATATCCCTGTAGAGATGCTTGAAAAGTTGATGGGTAAAAATGGTATCGAAATGTGGAAGAGAGCTAATGGCATCGACTTTACTCCCGTCATCAGCTATGCGGAACAGAAATCGATAAGTACCGAACATACTTTCGAAAAAGACACCACCGACCTGACAAGGCTGAATCAGCTGCTGGTAAGCATGGTGGAAAAGATTGCGTTCGAGCTGAGAAAACAGGAGAAACTAACTTCATGCATTACTGTCAAAATAAGATATTCAAACTTTGATACACATACACTACAGAAACGGATACCATATACATCATTCGACCATGTTCTTGCCGATATCACCAAAGAACTCTTTGCAAAACTCTACCAGAGACGTATGCTTATAAGACTTATTGGTATAAGGTTCAGTCATATGGTGAGAGGAGTTCAGCAGCTTGACATGTTTGACGATACTCCTGAAAAGGTCAGCCTTTATATGGCAATGGACAGGATCAGGAAGCGTTTCGGGAGAAATGCGGTCAGGAGAGCCTCCGGAGTAATGACGATAACCGAAAGGGAGGGAAAGGCCATTAAACAGCTCGAAAATGCCATTAATGAGCAGAATATGATGGAGGAGAGACTTAAGAAGTATATGATGTATGGAGGAAGATAAAAAGGCGTAACGGCGCAAGGGCGCAATGGCGTAAAGGAATTCATTAAGAAAGTGCATTGCCGTTGAGCCTTTGAGCTTTTAGCCTTTTAGAATATGTATCTGAATTGCCACTCATATTACAGTCTCCGTTACGGAACCATGTCCGTTGAACAACTTGTGCAGAAAGCTCTGGCTGCAGGAACGGATACTATTGTTCTTACCGATATTAACAACTCAACGGGAATTCCCGAATTTGCAGGCGAATGCAGTAAAAACAATATCAGGCCCATTGCAGGTATAGAATTCAGAAATGAGAATGAACTTCAGTATATCGGAATTGCACGTAATAACAAAGGATTGCAGGAGCTGAATGGTTTTCTCTCAGATCTGAATTTCAACAAGTCATCAATTCCATTTCCGGCACCTCAATTCTCTGAATCGTATATAATTTATTCCCTTAAAAAAATTCCTGCACGTAAACTCTTTGATAATGAACGCATAGGAATAAGACCACAGGAGCTGAACAGCCTGCTGACACTGACTTCATCAATAAACAGGAGTTCCATGGTCTTACTTCAGCCGGTTACTTTTGCTGAGACAGAAGACATCTTTATTCACAGGAGTCTCAGGGCAGTCGACAACAATATCCTGCTCAGCCACCTTCAGCAATGGCAATGTGCCGGAGAAGATGAATTCTTCAGAGATCGGACCGATATTGAAAAAATCATGAAAGAATACCCGTGGTTAATAAATAGTACCATGAAGCTTCTGGATGATTGTAATTTACAGTTTGACCGTGAAAGTTTTAAAAACAAAAAGATTTATTCTGCCAGCAGATATGATGACAAACTGCTTCTGGAAAAACTCGCGTGGGATGGAATGATATACAGGTATGGAAGGAAGAATAATGAAGCAAAGAAAAGGGTAAAGCACGAACTTGAGATAATCGACAGACTTGGTTTCTCTGCCTACTTCCTGATAACATGGGACATCGTAAGATATTCAATGGCCCGTGGTTTTTATCATGTCGGTCGTGGAAGCGGTGCAAATTCAGTCGTTGCTTATTGTCTGAAAATCACCAATGTTGACCCTATTGATCTAAACCTTTACTTCGAGAGATTCATAAATCCGAAACGGAGCAGTCCTCCCGACTTCGATATCGATTACTCGTGGAAAGAGCGGGATGAGGTAATTGATTATATTTTCAAGAGATATGGTTACGGACATACCGCCCTGCTTGGGACGATGAGTACCTTCAGGGGGAAATCCATTGTGCGTGAACTGGGAAAAGTACATGGTCTGCCCAAGGAAGAGATTGATTCGCTTATCGATAATCCTTCGGCAGAGACAAACCGGAATGAAATAACAAATCTAATTTTCTCAACAGGTCTGAAGATCGCTGACTTTCCAAATATGAGGAGCATCCATGCCGGGGGTATTCTAATATCAGAAGAACCAATTACCTGCTACACAGCTCTCGATATGCCACCGAAAGGTTTTCCTACAACCCAGTGGGATATGTACACCGCCGAAGAGATTGGCTTTGAAAAACTCGATATTCTGAGCCAGCGGGGAATAGGGCATATCCGCGAGAGCGCAGAAATAATACTTCGTAACCGTGGCATTGATGTCGATGTTCACGCAGTGCAGAAATTTAAAAATGATGAAAAGGTAAAAGAGTATCTGAGGATCGGTGAAACAAAAGGATGCTTTTATATTGAAAGTCCTGCGATGCGCGGCCTCCTGAAAAAACTGAGATGCGACAATTACACCACTCTTGTGGCTGCCAGTTCTGTTATAAGACCGGGTGTCGCACGTTCAGGGATGATGAAGGAATATATTTACAGGTTCCATAATCCGGGAAAATTCGAATATATACATCCGGTTATGAAGGAGCAGCTCGAAGAGACATTCGGTGTTATGGTCTACCAGGAAGATGTGCTGAAAGTCTGCCATCATTTTGCCGGACTTGATCTTTCAGATGCTGATACCCTGCGCCGCGCCATGAGTGGCAAATACCGGTCGAAACAGGAGATGCAACGCATAATTGAAAGATTCTTCTCAAACTGCCGTGAAAAAGGCTATAGCGATGAGGTCACAAAAGAGGTTTGGCGACAGATCGAATCCTTTGCCGGGTACTCGTTCTCAAAGGCTCATTCTGCATCATATGCCGTTGAAAGTTTCCAGAGTCTTTATCTTAAGGCACATTATCCTCTTGAGTTCATGGTTGCAGTAATAAACAACTTCGGAGGTTTTTACAGGACCTGGGTTTATGTACATGAAGCAAGAAGATGTGGAGCAACTATCCAGCTGCCTTGTGTTAATAAAAGTAATTACAAGACAACTATTTATGGTTCAGACATATACATTGGCTTTATTCATATTATGAGCCTTGAGTACCAGCTTGCCCAGTCTATCGAAGAGATACGAAATGCTGAAGGTCCATACTCCGATCTGAACGATTTTGTTACACGAGTAAATCCCGGTCTTGAGCAGGTAATTCTTCTCATAAGAGCAGGAGCATTCAGATTTACAGAAAAAAAGAAGGCAGTGCTTTTATGGGAAGCTCATATGATGATTAATAAAAACAAACCCGATAACATTCGTCCGCTCTTCTCCTCTCCTGTCCGTGATTTTTCACTTCCTGATCTTGTCCAGGGAAAAATAGAAGATGTATATGACGAAATCGAACTCTTTGGTTTTCCAGTTACAATGAGCTGGTTCGATTTGCTTGAGACATCCTTCCGCGGCGAAGTGTCTGCCAGCAGGATGAATGAATATACCGGCAGGAAAATAAGGATGGTCGGACATCTGGTTACTGTAAAGTATATCAAGACAATAAAAAATGACTGGATGAATTTCGGATGCTTTATCGATGCTGAAGGCAATTTCTTCGATACAACCCATTTCTCACAATCGCTTAAAAACTGGCCTTTTAAAGGAAGCGGCACATATCTGATCCTTGGGAAAGTAGTTGAAGAATTCGGGTTTCCTTCGCTTGAGGTAGAGAAAATGGCAAAACTTCCTGTTAAAGCGGATCAGAGATACTAGCTCCATACGCTAAAGAGAATTTTGTTCTGGGAGTAATGCCCCCTGTCCCGCTTCACGGCCATCGCTACAGGCTGGCTCCTTCGCTAAAACAGCCCACCGGGCTGTTTCTTAACGCTCGGCCCTCCCTGAAGGGGGACTAATCCTGTGGCCTATAATGAAATTTCACTTTAGTGCAGAGTATTAGCCCCCCTTTAGGGGGGATGGCGGGCGAAACTAACTATCATACCGTGTCACTTTCAATATCCCTTTTATTCCCTGTATCTTTCTCATAATTCCATGAAGAACATCACTATTGGGAACCATTATATTAAGTATCCCTTCAAACAAACCGTCAGTCATATTATAATTGAAACTACGTACAACAGCTTTATGATCTGCAATTACATCTGCAATTTTATTTACCATTCCGGTATCCTCAATTCCTGTTATTTTAACTGCAGCTATGAATGAAACACTACTCTTTGAGCTCGACCAGCGTGCGGCTATTACCCTGTAAGGATATCTTGCCATCATGTTGTGAGCATTCGGGCAACTTGTCCTGTGAATTTTTATTCCTTCAGAAATCGTTACAAAACCAAAAACACTGTCACCAAAAACCGGATTGCAGCATCTGGACAATTTATAATCAAGCCCCTCTACCCTATCTTCGATAATCAGATAATCAGAAATTTGAGAATCAACTTGCT
>Ga0209539_1000632_pt1 | contig 19843 bp, 27 predicted proteins | sample BarGraNGADG00312_2_FD_184499 | JGI IMG/M metagenome (GOLD analysis project Ga0209539, IMG submission 184499) | Arctic peat soil microbial communities from Barrow, Alaska - Barrow Graham LP Ref core NGADG0011-312 (SPAdes) (version 2) | ecosystem: Environmental > Terrestrial > Soil > Wetlands >... | reverse complement strand
TGATGGGTTGGGGGGACGAGATTCAGAGTGCGCCCCCAACGTTAGAGTACGAGCGCGACGCCACCGGTAGTATAGCAAAGACTTCTTGAGAAACTGACTGGGGAACCCAAACACGTTTTTAGGACGTAATAGGCTACGGTTGCTGAGCAGAATGCATGGCGTGTGAGAACTTTAATATACGAACGTGAGATAAGGGTAACCTGCGGGCTCGTGGTCTAGCTGGTTATGACATCGCCTTTACACGGCGAAGGTCGGGCGTTCGAATCGCCTCGAGCCCATCGCTCTTTTTTCGATTTTAAGGCATTAAAGCGCATTTAGCGCAGCCTCTCGTTACCGTTTCAGACCAAAGCCTTTATCGTGTCTTCTTACTCGTTCTTAGGTGTCTGCGAACATTGCAAGAGGCAATCATGCGCGTATCCAAAATCATCTCATTTTCTGTGGTCATCCTTCTCATTACCGTGTTATTTGCAGGCGTTGTGACGATTCCTGCAGCGGCACAGACCGATACGATGCAGTTCCGCTACAACGCTGCGCATAGCGGCGTGTCAACGCAGCGGGGGCATTTATCTTCTCTATCGTTGGAATGAGCAACAAAGGAGGCTTTCAAAATGTTAATGATACTAACTTTTTGGGGGCTGGTTGGACTAATTATATTAGCTGTAATAGTTTGGGCTTTTCTAGTGCTAATTTTATTGACGGGGATTTTAGCAAAAAGGGGGCGCAAAATAGTTACTCCAACGCCAGCGCCTCCAACGCCGACTCCGACGCCTAAGCACGTCACCATAACGGTCTATTATCAAGGGCCGCCTAATATGGAGGCGGGGTCTATAATAGAAACGTTAAACGAACCAGCTAAGTATGGCTATTTCGGTGAAAATCCCTCCGTAACGATAGTTGGCGTTAATAACCAAACATACAATCAGATCATAGGAACGACTTCGACAGGCCAAGTTCAGATCTTGCCTTGGGGCGATATTAACGCAGTAGCGGCGTGGATTAACGCGCAGCTAGCATAAGGAGGAACGACGACGAGAACGATACAGGAGCGAGAGAGCACCTTACAGCAGGAGCTATAGCGTGTTCCGTTTAACCTCTCCTCATCTCCTAGCTCGTTAATTCTTTTGGCGATTTCCTTTGTTTTTTTACTTAACAATCTATTGCCGGGCAGCACTGCGAACAGTTAACTGGGACTGATTGGGGGTTGCTGGGAGGCGGACTTGGTGACGGCGTTGCTTGCGATATTGGTGTTGGCGATATTGCGTTTATGGATTCAGTGTTCGCACTGACCACGACAAGATTACCAAGCTTAGCGTTGTAACCAACCTTTACAGTGCAGTTGAGGCGGCCATTCTGTGTCCCACGCCAAACCGTTTCGTTACTGTTTAAGACTACGAAGCCTTCACTAGTCTCCTTTTTGGTGACTGTCTCACGGAAAAACTTATCAGCTTCTTCCTTTGAACTCATCAATGTGTAAGTCTGTGAGGAGATGCTCGTCCAGTTGCCCGATCGAGAACTAATCGTGCCGTTGTAAGTCGTTACGCCTCTAAATACGTCACCACCTGTTTTGCTGAATGAAGTCACAATCGCGTTTCCAAGAACAGATCCTTCATACTTGTTGATTTCATTGCTTGAATCTGCGGTCAGAACCACAAAAACACTCATAATTATACCTAACGCTGCGAGAGTTGCCATCACGGCTACAATGTGTTTATCGGTCGTCTTATCGTGCGGCGTAGGCATGCCGCTTTGTCGCAAAAGTGGGAAATACCCTTTGGGTTCGGGCGGAGGTGACTCAGCTTCCTTAGATATCGGTGCACCACAATTCTTGCAGTATTGTTCGTCTGCCATAGCCCGAAATTGCCTCTTCGCCCTACCGCTTAACCTTTTGCTTTTGAGATTTGCGTGATTACCTCGCAAAAGATTCCCGAATGCCTAAGAACGTGCCAGAAGACACGATAAAATCTCCGGTTTAGACATGACAGCGAGAAATCTTAGGGCTATACTCTGCTGATCTTTCTTCTTGTGCAAACCATGGCCTTACTTCCTAGCTAATTATTTCTTTTTTGGATTTCCTTTGACTGACGGCCCCCTTCCCAGAGTACCGTAATACATTAGAAGTGAGGGCTTGAAAGTGTCGTGTAGAATAGGAATAGTTAAGCCAAGTTTCGCTTCTTGAATACGTAGGTGCATCTTTTTTAGACGGCGTTTAAGCACGTCAAAAACATAAAGGAGGTGAAACACGTGGACGAAACAAAATGTGCAAAGTGCGGCTCTCCTGCCTTGCCAGACGCAAGGTTCTGCGAAAGTTGTGGGGCACCACTCGTAACGGGAGGTGTGCAGCCAACACAAAAACCCCCAGCACAAGCGGTATTACCGCCTACACAGCAACAAGCGCAGCAACACCAACAGCCAATGCAAGGCTATCAAAAGCCACAAGCGCAGCAATCAGCGCCGGGCCAAGTGCAAGCGCACTACATGCACGTAGATCGAAAGAAGCCTTGGCTTGCGGCGTTACTCGGCATACTCATTGTCGGATTTGGGCATTTCTATTTAGGAATGTGGTTAAAGGGCGTCGGTCTAATTGTGCTAGCAATCATCGTAGCATTAGTAACTGCATTTATCGGAACTCCGATTATCTGGATAATTAGCTGCGTTTGGGCATATTTCGACGCTAAGAACTATAATAGAAAAGCTGGCTATCCCGATTGACGGGTAGCTCATTTTTGGAGGTATAATGGCAGACCAAAAATATTGTCGAAATTGTGGAGCACCGAATTTGCCGGATGCCAAGTTCTGTGCAAACTGCAGCAAGGCGTTTGTTAATGGCAATGCAGCGGCGCCGCTTGCCGCAGCATCGGCCGCGTCGACGCCGTGGGAACAGCAACCACAGTACAGTCCATCACCTGAGCCAAAAATATTTGGCTTAAGTCGAAAAATGGTTGTGATTGGCATCTTAGCACTGGTCGTAGTGCTCACACTAGGATGTATCGTAATGGCATCTCAGTCGCCAAGCAGTTCGACACCAACACCGACGGCCAAAGCAACAGTAGCAGCTACTGCGACTGCAAAAGCAACAGCAACACCAACGCCAAAACCAACAGCAACACCAGCACCAACTCCTAGCGGGCAAGGCACAGCAAGTAATAGTCATTACAGCTTTACGGCTAGGTCTCAAGGAGTATACACAGAGTCAAACCAATTTATGCAGCCAGATCCGGGGAATAAATATGTCCAAGTCTACGTTGAGGTGACAAATAAGGACGTAAAGAACGCCCTGATCGGGAACATGTTCCAGTATAAATTGTTTGACAATCAGAATATAGGCCATTCGGCCGCTACTGTGTCTGCAGACCAGATAGAATCACTACAGAACTCAAATCCGGGAGACAAAGTGGCTGGAATTGTCGTTTTCGAGATAGCAGCTGGAAATACTCCAACGAAGATTGTCTTCGAGCCGGGAATATTCCAAGACTCACTGACAGTGAACTTTTAACAGCGATTTAATCTGCAAATGTTCAAGCCTTAGGCATTGACACAGATAAGTCAACGGCTGTGAGGACTATAAGAATGACCAGACGATTACAAGGTAATCGTCTTTCTCCTTTTTTTCTGTTGCTGGGCATCGGTTGGATTTGAAGGTAAAAGAAAAATGGGACTTGCCGCTGCGTTAATGAGTCTCGGTTTGTTTTTGACCATTCTCGTTTGGGGTGGCATCTTCGTACTGATTGCGCTCATTCTATTTTGGCCATTAGGATTATTATTGGGTTTTTTCTGGCTAATCTTACTGTTCCTAAGTGTTGTTGCTATGATAGCTTCACCATTTGCTAAATAGCAGAAGTCAGGAGTCTCTGGAAAACTCACGGAGCGACGCAGGAGTCGATGTATGTTAAGATCTCACCGTAAACGTCATCACGGATTGTGAGGGGCCGTAGGCGTTGTTACCCAAAAAATCGACTTTAAGCGTATGCGTTCCAATCGAAAGCTTCGCTGTATCAGGGCCAGCGAGCGCTAAGCTTCCAGAAGACGCAGAGCATGAACCAGCTGGATTAATGTTCCACGTTCCCCCAGCAGCACTGTTGTCAATGTAGTAGTTGACAGCACCGCACACGTTCTTGTGTTCATTTACGCTGTAAAGAATAGCCATGAAGGTTGCTGGTTGCCCTTTAACGACCGATGTAGGCCCTGATACAGAAGCCTGTGTGGGAAGTGAGATTGGTGTCGTTGGGATTGGTGTCGTTGGGATTGGTGTCGTTGGGATTGGTGTCGTTGGGATTGGTGTCGTTGGGATTGGTGTCGTTGGGATTGGTGTCGTTGGGATTGGTGTCGTTGGGGTCGCGTTGCCCAAGGTAATCTTCAGATCGTTTTCATAGTCGTTGTAGGTGAGGTACGCTGGATTGGCACTCTGTGAGGTCTCAAAGATCAATTTCCCTGACGTTTTTTGTCCGGGATTTGAATTGTCAATGCTTTGCAATCCGCCCTCCCCGAATGAGGCCGTTGTAGGATTGTGTCCTTCATTTTTTGAATCGAATAGCTTGAAGAAGTACTGATTCCCGATCGTCTCACCGGGATAGTTGACGTTGGTCACAGTTGCGTAGATCTGAACGTATTTGTTTCCGGTTTTTGGCTGTATAAACTGGTTATCCGATACGTAAACTCCTTGGTTATAGGCAGTGACGCTTATTTTTGAGTTCGAAGCAGTGCCAATCGGCGCTGCCGTCGGTGTTGCAGTCGGCGAAGATAGTACGCTTGAACGCGATATACAACCACTCGCAGAGACAAGAACAATTGCTGCGATTAACAGCAAAGGCAATGCATATCTGAGCGGGGTCTTGACATGTTGCTTAATCATCCTTGCAACTGGATTCATGCCCTTCTCCCTTCTACCGTTAAGTCGTGAATTCAAACGACCAGCACAACATTAGATCAATCGCGCAAATGGCGCGTGACGGCTTAAATGTTCCTTAAAAAAGACACCCCTATTATACGGTGAACGCTCTTTTCTAAAACGTAGTCTCTACTTCGGCGCCATAACGAGTCAGACTCAAGTCAAAGACGTTAAATTCCCTAAGAACAGGTTTCCTATTCCAAAGCCGAGCAGCAATAAAACAACGGCAATTACTATGAAAATGATGACTAAAACTGCAAGAGCAATAATTTCAGCGATTGCAAGAACGAATCCAAAGCGTATGCCAAATTCGAATAGTCCTCCAAAGCCAAGATGCATCAACTCATCGAGTGCGTTACGGAGTGGCTCAGGCAATTCAGGGCTTGCAAAATATGACGAGGTATCTGACTGCTCAGGCAGTGGCAGTGGTGCATTATTCCGCAGTGGTTCGCCACACCGTGTGCAAAATTTGGTGTTAGCATCGTTAACGGCCTTGCATTTTTCACACATTATTCGGTTTGCTTCTTCCATATTACCAGATCCAGCGGCTTATTGTTCGTATGGTTATTCTTGACTTATTATCTATTCCCGTTAGTTTCACACCGTCGATCTTTTTTTTCGATTTAGTTTGTGCTTTGTTTGAGATAGGAATCGTTAAGTTAATTCTCGGCTTTACTTTTTAATATGCCCTATTGTAAAAAATGTGGTAAGAAATTAGGTTTCTAGACGGAAAATATTCTGATGGTTTATGCACTATTTGTTATAATTATACGGAACCCCTTAAGGACAGGCCCGGAGAGATGGACATCCTTCGGCTTTCACCTACAGAATATGAAAGTTGGGTAAGAACGTATGGTTCCAAAGCTGAAATCATTGCTGTAGAGAAGCAGGCGGGAGGACTTTATTCTGGTGGTAAATTACCAACCTAATATCGAAGGATAGGCGAAAACCTAGTCACGCACCGAAAAAAAAGTAACACTCATGATTTGCGGCGTGAGAATAGGAATTATAAAGCCAACTATCACCACTTGCATAAGCATATGAGATTCAAACAGACAGCTCTAATAACTGTTCTATTGATCGTGGTTGTTTCTTTGTTTGCGGCAGGTTGCACTACAAACACAACAAGCAATACAAATCAAACACCTAGTGCGAGCACAGCGACACACGATGCTTCTTTAGAGAGTTACTTAGCAGGGGCAAAAAACGAAGCATATGCGCAAAAGACTTGGAACGTTAAGGCGTGGGAAGTAACGTGGATAAACAGCACGTCTGCACGTTTAGAGAATACGAACCTCAATACAACAACAAATGCAACGTTCAATGAGGTTTCGACATATACTATATTCCCAACAACACAAGACGCTACAAATTATCTTAACGCTATAAACAAGACAGCATATAGTCTTGCTAGCACGACCTATCCCAGCAGTGGGACATATAAGAATATAACCGGTCACGCACCGCAGACTTACAAATACTATCAATGGAACGAAGGAAATCCGTTAAATATCTCAGAATACAAGAATCACTTGATTGTGCAATTCGATAATATCGTTAAGGTAGGAATAGCAAAACAACTGAGCTAGTCAGCAAATCAGGGAACGGCATAGCGTGTTCCTATAATCTATTCCTTATCTCCTAGCTAGTATTCTCTTTTTTCGATTTCCACTACGTTTAGGGCTTGAATTGTATAGCACTGCAACACGTCATGGAGTGAAGGCATGAAAAGTATCTTGCAAACGCGTTTGCATCGACACGACCGTGTTGAACTGTAACAATATGATGTGTTTTGTATCCTAACGGATGTCTTAGAGTGAACAAAACTTCGCAAAAGTATCATTTTGCGCAATCTCTCACACACGTTAACCTATATGATTCAGTTGATGTTTTTCATTTGAAATGGGGATAATTACGAACGCGTACCTCCCACTCTTCAAAAAGGAAAAAAGAAGGGGGCAAACTTTATAACAAGTAAGCGTAAACAGCACTAGTTTTAATTAAAAGAGACCAGACGACTCGCTGGCGTACGATAACTGCGTGCAGGAACGCCCGCTTCTATACGGTTACTCCGCGCTAACGGGCTGGGAAGTGATTTTATAATTATGAAAGAAAACCGACATCTTATAGGTATTGGCATTGTTGCAATCATGGTTATCTTGTTGTGCGCGGTATGTGCGACGACGAGTGTAACGGCTGCGGATGTATCCAAAGTCCCCGCAGGCTCCTTTGTTGGAAGTGCACAGTCTAACGTGTATCACAAGCCATCGTGTGGCGACGTTAAAAATATTCATCAAGAGAACCTCGTTGTGTTCAATTCTGTCGCAGATGCGTGTGCCGCTGGCTATCGGCCGTGTAAGGTCTGTAATCCGCCAGCATGTCCAACGCCGACAGTATCCAAATCACCATCTGTGACGCTAACACCCTCAGTAAACCAGTTGGCAAGTACGTCAATAACACCCACACCCGCCACAACACAAGAAACCAAACAGATACCTGAGTTCCCGCTCCCCATCGCTGGAGCTGCAATGGTCGTAATCGTCTCTGCAATTTACATGGCACTGCGAAAGAGGTCGTAAGGAAAGGGCATCTGTTCCTAATTGTCTATGAGCAACACATAGACGCAGGTTCGTTGAGTATGTAAATAAGGAGCGTTTTACGCTTCTTTACTTTCCTTTTTTTCTCCTTTTGTCAACCGCATTAAAGAAGCATTAGGATGTGTAATTGCTGAACGGGTCAGGCGGCCTTATTTCGAGGCTACGTACGACACCTCAAAACTGAAGCAGAAGGCTGAATAGTATCGTCCAAGCTAGCATTGCTACACAGCAAGACGAGTTTGTAACGTGGGGTATCGCAACGCTAACATCAGCGTAAAGCAACGCTAGAATGTATCCCTATAACTTATTCCTTATCTCCTAGCTAATTATTTCTTTTTTCGATTTCCTTTACGTGTAGGGCTTCGTTTCACACATGAAGTAATACGTCATTACGGCGTGAGAATAGGAATGGTTAAGCCAACATTCGTTTCTTGTATAAGCGTATGCAATTGAAACCGATAACCGCGATAGTTGTTCTATTGCTTGTGGTTGTATCTTTATTAGTATCGGGGTGCGCTACTTCTAACACTACGCCGACCACACCAACGGCGACAGCGCCTGCGGCAGGCGGCAGGCTAACCATGACCGCGTACCGCGTAGATTTAAACACGGTGCCTATTGTTTCGGTCTTTCATCCGTCAGCAGGGAATGAATACGCCATTTACTATTGTAAGATCAATAACATAAACGCGGGTAACTATGGTATGAGCTATGCGTTTTTTAAGCTCCGAGATTCGAACGGTAACACGTATTCGCCTAAGTCGGAGCAGATCATGCAGGCTGGCGATTTTCCCGCATATTATGTAAGCGCGAACGGCGACAGCGTGGCTGGCTATGTGCTTTTCGAAGTTCATGCAGGAAGCCAGTTTAAAACTATATCATATCAAAATAACGGATACGATTTAAAGGTTAATTTGTAGAGGAAATATGAACGCGTAGCGTATTCCTATAACAGATTCCTTATCTCATTGCTAATTATCTCTTTTTCGATAAACGGGAGTTGCTGCGTCGGTACTATATGTGTTTTAGACCCCCAAGAATGTAATTCACCCAGAAAAGGGAAAGTGACTAAGATCTGCTGCGAGTGAGAGATCACATCACATTTAAGACTCCCACTTAACAATCCTTCCAGATTTCGAGCACCGAAATCGCAAGCTTTTCTGCATCGTGTTTGCACATGATCTGCTTTAACATGGTGACGATCTGACGAATGGGTGGCTCTATGCCACTTTCTGCGTCCGCACGCACGCCCTTTTGAGCGAGAATCGAACTAGCATATGTAGCGAGGATCCGGGCAAGCTGATCTTTCAACTCAAGTGCAAATGTGCGTAAGTACGATCCATCGAGGCGTGCCGCCCTGCTTAGGCAATAGCTGCACAGCGTTCCAGCACCACATACCTGAGTTGCGTTTCTCTCCGGGCTTCCTCTACACTTTCTATTAGTTCTTCAAGCGGCACAGTGTGGAGGTAAGCGGCAAAGAGGTTGTAGAGAGCTTGCTGGTTCGGTTTTCCCGTTGTCATTTTAGGGTGTGTTGCCTCCATAATGTCGATTTTGTGACTCAGTTAATAGCTCCGTTGCGAGACCGCGCTGAAAGTGAAAGAAAATGATAACGCGTAGGGAAATCATCCAGAATTAAGGTTTCGATGGAACGGAAAAGGAGTGAATGGCTAATTAGACCCATCGGGACGCTGCATACGCCTGCTGCTCAGATTACTTTGTAATGCTGGAGTAGGAGATTAACGAAAAATAACACAATAGCCAGCACTAACGTGCCGATAAGTCCCCACTTCGTCAACGTAGCAATCCGCTCTACGGCGTCTACCCTTTCGATTATTACCGTTGCTTCTTGACCGGTTATATTTGCATCTTCTTTTGACTCAACTTCTACGCTAGGCGCGGTTTCTTGGGTCTTCAAGTCAGCATTTTCTTTAGATTCGACTTTTACTACCGATGATTTTTCAACTTTCGTCATAGCCCTCTAATTTGTTCTTGCCGCTCTGTGTCGCAGAAGAGGAGACTAATACAAATATTATTACGCAACCACGGGGTTGTTTTGCTTCCACTCTTCAACAGCAAGCTCGTTAAGATCGATTGTACGTGTGATATGTCTCGATTTGTCCTTGCGCCGCAATAAGGTGAACAAACGTTCAAGTGTAAGCTCAACGGTGCAATCGTATTTCCCAGCAACCAACTCAGTAAATATCTGGTCGCTATCCGAGGCGAAGGGGGGTCTTAGTGGGGCGGGTATAAAGACAAGCCGGTGCGCTCTGCATGACGCAGGCGGGATCAGAATCGATCCCCAATAGTCCTCAAGCTGAACCCGCGCAGGCGCTCCGGGCAAATCCACGCCTTCTTTTCTCCCGTAGTGGCTTGGGGCAAATTGATAAGTACTCCCATCAGATAGCCGTCTAAGTGTAAGCTTAACTTCTTTGACTGCCGCGGGGATAATGTTAGGGTTCACGATGACGAAATTAACTAGTACTGCCGCTGGACTTATGTTCACCGTCAGCGTCATATTCGTAAGCCCTTTTACAGGAATCCATTGTTTGTCTTCCCCCATTACCTTCAACGTGTCTATTGGTAACGTCTCTCCCGGAGCTGCCTTTTGCCATGTTCTTCTCTCGATATGAAATATTCTCTTCACAGCTTCTGGCGAATAGAAACTGATATTTCTTATAGTCCATTCACCGCGAGCAAACCTCGTCCACGACCAGTAGACATAAATGGCAGCAACTCCACCGGCGATTACGACTCCGGACGCGATTAGTGATATCGAATCTCGAAACGCGAGATAAATATCTGCTGCAATCAAAGAGATAAACATCAAAACTTTTAACGCTCCTTGAACATTATGTAGCGGGGCGCTCTAGCTACTCGTTCACCTTTTCGAGAAGTGCCCTCACTACGTTCTCTTGGGTCTGGACTTTCCCCCTCTTGGCGCTCAGTATGGCGCGGTACTCCTCAAAATCGGTGTGGGTCTTCTTGCTCACGCTAATAGTTGCTCTGTCATCGCGTTTCATCTACGATTCATACGTTTCATAACTGATAAATACTTCGGGTTCGTACCGCTAGTGGAGATGAATCAAGATGTCAGCACTAAACGCCATTTGTAGGGGTGCCGCGCGAAACACAGAGACTGAGCCTACAGACGCAGGTTTCGACGGCAAAATATTAGCTCATCACGCCAAGGCTGGGTACGACTACCCGACTATACGCCTTCCGTTCACATTCTCAGGGCTTATTGGGCGGTCAACGCGCATCTTTCAGACGGTTTACGATGGGGCGCTCGCGTTTCTTGTGGTCGTCTCTTCAGAAAGCAGTCCAAAAAGCGAGGCAACTACTTGTCAAGAGAGGAAACCATCGCCTTTACACGGCGAAGGTCGTGTGTTCGAATCACACCGGGCCCATCTGTTTTTTTCGATTTAGAGGCTGAAATAGTGTCGGCTTCGTCTCCATGACACTCGGCGAAATAGAGGCAAGCAGTACAAAGTAACTCATACGAAACGGGCCGGTCACGCACCGGACATAGCACCGTATCGAGTGGTCGCATTATAATGTCGACCCGCCCCCGCCTTTTCGTTCTTCGGCGTGCAAAGCGGCATTTAATTCAAAAAGCGGCCTCAATTTCTCAATAGCTTCCTCGTGCGTGTGACCCTTCGCTCTATACTACGTCGTAGATGTCTTTTATTGTCGGCTTTTCGACGTGCTGCTCATTCCAGAAATCGAGCAGCCGGTTTATCACGTCGTCGTAGGTTTCTCGCTTGCTTCCAGCGTCCTTAAGTCGCTCGCGCGTTGCGGGTTTAATTTGAATGGTTACAGCTTCCATGTTTTACTGTATGCTAAGCGATTCTATAATTATTTACTGTATGCCTTGCACAGCATAACATAGGCCGCCTACATGCACGCGCCAAGTGAAAGAAGGAAGCCTTCAATGGCGTATTTTTAGAAAATGAGCATTTTGGCAGCTCCGCGCGAAGCCCTCAAGTTCATATAAGAACCCGAACTGTTATCGCGATGACCTTTCAATAACAAATAAAAGCCACTAGCGCCCGTTTGCGAAACGCCGGAAGGCGGCGTTATTTTAGCAAAAGAAGGCCGAAAGGTCTGAGTGCGTTATGTTCTGCGGAATATTCGAACGAATATCACGCCCTCTTCTTCGGCATCAAGCAGCGTTGCCGGTTTCTCAAACGCTGGAAAAAATAGACCCGCATTTTTTATGTGTGACCCGTGTGTATGTGAGGTGCGGCGTCAGACTTTTATACCCGCCCCGCCCTTCCGGTGCCTCTTCCTTTTTTCTATTAGCCACGCACAAACGCCTGTGCAGAGAGCTAAACGACAACACTTAAGCAATCGGGCCTAAATGTTCTTGAAATCGAAAACAGAAATAATTAGCTAGGAGATGAGGATAGGTTAAAAGGAACCCTCTATGCTGTGGGGGGTTGATAAAAGTACTTCGATCCTTTTAGGACATAAAGTGCGGTAGATATGCTTAGCAGTGCCACGACACTTTGCAATATCATCGTTGCATACGCTGCACCTAAAGCGCCCATTCGAGGTATTAGGTAAAGGTTTAAAGGGACCCCTATCCACATTAAAAATAATGCAGGGAGTATATTGACCCTCTGAAAGTTTGTTGCGTTTAACAGCAGAGAAGTTGGGATGGTTATCAAACTAACGGCAAATCCAATTGTTAGGATGTTTATCAACACGATCGACTCAGCGAATTTTGGGCCGAAAGCGAAAATCATTAGTTGTCCACCAAATGCATAAGTTATTCCCACTGTGACGAGTCCAGCTACGGCAATGTAGCCAACGTACTTAATCAGCTCTTTTTTGGAAATCCTTCTGTCGCTTGCGGCCCTTGAAACAATGGGGGAAAACGCACTCATGAGGGCAATGACGGCTAAATCGCCTATGCCTACGTAGCTTAATGCAGGTGCGTAAAGTCCAACCTGCGTCGTGTTCGTCAACCCCGAGAGCATAGCTGCAGAAAGTGAGTACCATACCGTTTCCAGCTCCACTAAAATTCCGATCCACACTGCTTTTGTCAGTATTGCACGGTCGAATATTGGTTTAAAGTTCAGCTTATAGTCGTCAATTCGCCGGCTGAGTATGAAATTCAGTATCAGGCTGGCAAAAGCGGCGATAATGATCGCAATTATTACGCCAGTTATGCCAAGTCCTGCAAGGAGAAAGATAAATGCCAATGAAGCGAAAGTAATCCGTTCGACAATCTGAATGATCGAGATATACTTCAAGTCTCGGTAAATGTTGAGTACCGCGCTGAACAAGCTCCCGACGCCACCCATTACGAGCGTGACCGACATTAAGATGATCAGCGCTTTGACCTCGAGTGAATACGGCGTGATGAGAGCGAATAGGATTACGGCAAACATCGTCGCAAGGGACATGAGAAGCTTAAGGCCCATCGAGCTAAAAATGAGCTTATATGTGTCTTCGGGCTTTTTTTGTCCCTCAGAGATTATGGCAGCGTTGATTCCCCAATCAGTAAAAATGCTAAAAAATGTAACAAATGCTATAATAGTGATATAGGAGCCAAAGTCTGAGAGCGATAATGAGCGAGCAATATAGATAGTGATGACAAACGAGATTGCGGCAGAGATCGCATTTCCGCTAAATAAAAACGCTGTATCTCTAATTCCGCGCTGGAGTGGTGTCTGGCTCATCTAATCCTTCTAAGCGTTTAAAGGCTGATGTAACATTTGTTGCTTATAGCCTTGAAGCCAGTATCAGCGTTCTAAGTGCAAAGCAACATCGCCCCAATATTTTATATACGCAGCATAAACGTGCTCAGGCAACTGATGCTTATAAAACCGTCAGTCAACCCCCGAAACGCCATGCGTGAGTATATAATTCTTGTTTGACTGATCCCACTGCAATACATCGCCCTGCTGTGGATTACCCATAGCTAGGTCGTTTCTGTTCAGATTTGTCACTGTCACGTCGAAAACATCGTACTTATAGCCAGGCTTTGGAGTGCTTGAAAGAACACCACTTCCGAGTTTATTAAGCGTTGTTTGAGAATTGACTGTAAAAACGACGCCGGCATTGCCACCGCCGGTATTGCTACTCGGGCTTGTGTTATTTATGCAGCCAGCAACTAACAAAGATGCAACCACAAGCAATAGAACAGCTATCGCAGTTATCGGTTTTAGTTGCATACGCGTAAGCAAGAGGCTAAAAGTGGCTTAACTATTCCGATTCTTTCTTGTGGGGACTCTTACTGTGCTACACGGCATCTTTATCATATCTGAGCATATTTAGGGGTATTTTACAGCCAAAGGTGAAAAAATGAGTTTAGAACATGCACAGGAAGTATTGAAGAAGCAGGAAGAATTGACAAAGGGCATGTCTGATAAGAACGATATACGAGCGGTTTTGACATCCCAAATCCTAGTTGACCTTATCGAAGAAGTACGATTACTGCGAAACGACCTCTCTAAATTAAATCAGAATGAATAGAGAAACTGGCTTAACAATTTCTATTTCAAACGAAAATTTCAATTGAATCGAAAAAAGAAAAGAAGTAGGTGTCTTCAACCTACTTCATCAGTTCTAAATTTTAATTCTACCCTAAAACTTCTTGGACAAAGAGTCGCGGAAATCGTCTATTAGTTTGTCGACATCGCGTTTTACGTTATCTAGCCCAACGAGTGAGATTGTAGCGCCGCAACCTTCGCAATTAATAGTTTTTTGACTTTCGCCTTTGCGAACTGCAGCTGCCAACGCCGCCGATTCATCTTCATTGAGCATTATTTCTGTGCCGCAACGTGGGCAAACGTTCTTTTTATCGTTTGAATCTATGGCTGTCCACCTCCTTACAAGAGTCAAAAAAATCAGGAAGCGGAAACGCAAGAACCGCAAAGCTTTAACGCACGAAACCCTAACTATCAATGCTACTTGATGAGTGGGAGCGCACGTACACGGTCAATTCTTGTTCGTGCGTTCCTGCCAATCCCTATTTTTTGCTGGGAAGTAATTGGTGCTTCTGCGTGATATAATAGTTGCATTTTCTTGACGTAGCTCCATTCTTTTTAGGTTACGCCAGAAAAGGGGTTCAAAAATCAAAGAAAATCGAAAAAAGAAATAATGAGGCACGCTTTGTCAAACATCACAAGATAAGAATGGTGGGAAAAATGGCTAAGAAAGCGACGCATAACAGACCGCCGGATGGTCTGATGGCAATCATCGACTCCCCCCAATTATGGATAGGCTCAGCTCGACAGTTTAAGAGATTAGAAGAGCTTAATCGCCCCTTTATTGAAAAAGAGGCAGCTTCGAGGGATTTCACTAGTGAGAGTTACGTGCATTTTAAGGACAGGCCAGTACCGCTTGATGGCTTTGATACATTTTTGATGGGAGTGGCGATAGAGAACCTCCTCAAGGGCGTTTTAAGGGCAAATGGGTGGAGTTTCAAGGAAGTAGTAAATATGGGGCACAAACTCGCAACTCTATACAAGACGTGTTGCAAGCTTTGTGGGCTAACCGTCAGTGATGACGAGCGTAAGGCGTTAAAAAAACTTGAGCAGTTCGTTATTTGGGTCGGAAAATACAATCTGCCAACAGAGAATTTAAATAACATTGTGAAAAAATGCGGACTTTTGGCGATAGGCAGCCGTGACGGTCCGACTATCACTCTTGAAGTATCAGAATCAGAAAGAAAATCAATATATGCTGTGTATGAACGATTCTTGCACGATCTTACGATGGGTTATACTAGTTTTAATTTCCCAAAATGATGATAACGACAACTTTACGAAGTCATTTTAAGATAGGATAAGTGACAGCTAACCTGCGCAAGAATGCGAAGACATAAGCCATTCTTGTGTTTATTTCGAACATACAGAAATAAAAGACACAATTAACAAGGCGTTAACGCCCAAAAGGAAAACTGATGAGTAAGTGGAATATGAGCAGCGAATAGGTATTCACTTTACGTAGCCTATTGCCTCTTTGTATGCTTCCAAAAAATGTTCGATGATATACTCCTTTTTGAGTCCTTTGATTTCCGAAGCGCTCATCAACCCGGTTGGCGGTTTGAGACTAGATTGAAAGTTGTACTGCTTCCAGTCTCTTTTGCTGGTAAACCTACTGTGTTGCAAAACAGTTATGCCTCTATCGCTCACTTCTGCAGTGATTGTGTAGGTTATCTCTTCAGCATCGCCTTCGCCGAATACCCTAATAGAGTCCATGGCAGCGCCAGCGCTATGCGTACATTCTACTCTTTTTCCGAGCTCCTCTAACCCCTGTTTCAGTTCTCTAAAAGCAGGCCGGACTACTGACGTGTGGAACTCCTCAGCAATCGGCGCCAAACTTTCTTTTATTTCTTCGTCAAGAAGGGAAGCTTCTCTCTGCCTCTTAAAGAATTCATCTAGCTCTTCAATCCATTCAGCCACGTTTTTTACCTCGATATTTGCCTCTTGCAAGGTTCTTAGACGCAGGAGAAAGTGTCAGAATATACGATAAAGGCTCCGGTGTGAAATTGGCGTGAAACTGACGTTTCGCGGCACACATCAGGGTGAGCTTATGGGTATGCCGGCCACGGGAAAGCACGTAACCTATACGGGTATTGGCATAGACACGGTCGTCAACGGGACGATTACAGAAATGTGGCTCAACTTTGACGCCCTTGGCGTGCTGCAGCAGCTGGGTGCAGTCCCCTCGCCCTGAGAGATGGCAAAAAAGACAGCGTACTATGAGGGTAAGGAAGTAAAGGGCCAAATCGCCAAGCTTGTTATGCTGATGCGAAGCTGAATAATTCGATTCGCTCCCTCGAGTTGCGGCGCGAGATTAGTCCGAAATGTGACCGTTCGAGCCCAGAATGGTGGTAACCTTCGAGCCCTGCAATCCCGACGCGCACAAGATAGCTTGCACGCGGATCTCGTGCGATCCACCTCAAGGTCACTTCGTGTCCGGCATATCGGCTCCGCTCAACGCGCATCATCTCAAGCAGGCTGCCCTGCCTGTCGGAGTACGCTGCTGCTTCGTGGTCGTGCCCACAGAGGATGATGTATCCATCTCCATAATTTTGTTTCACGAATTCGAACGCCTCTAGTGGCGTGTAGTGATACCCGCTCGCATCTAAATACGATCTTGACGAGATGCGTTGCCAAGATCGGTGATAAAGCCAATCGTCGCCAAGCTTGTGCGGATCGATCGGGCCTCCGTGAACGGCCAGAATGCGGCCATCTTCGTTGAGGTAGCAATCGGGAAGATTCTTAAGAAACGATGCGTAGGCGTCCGAGTTTGCGTGCGCTTGTCTGCTACTTGAGTCGCTGCCAGAGACTGGACGACCTAAAAGCATCGCTTCATCGTGATTCCCGCGTAATGAGATGACCGGGGCCGTCTTTTCAAGCTCTCGCAACTTATCAATGACCTCTCCTGGATGATACCCACGCTCGACTATGTCTCCGAGGTTAAGGATCAGCTCCACTTCTGAGTGCTTCCCTTTAAATCGCCTGTCAGCAATAATTGAAAGGATTGCCTCGAGCGATCGTATGTCAGCGTGCACATCAGATATGAATAAAATAGACACGTCTGGACTCCCTACCTATAGAGCCACGGCTACGTACGAATCTTAGAAATAATTTAGTCCCCGAAACGCAATCATATATATTTTTCTTTCAATCCCCGTGCAAATACCCGTGCTTCCTCCAGATCTTCCTCATTTGGCCTTCCTTTATTAGTCCCCCCGAAAAGTTTTAAAGGCCCCCAGGTGGTCCATCCCTTGCAGGAAAAATCACCCACGATGGAGAATCCTCGATTCATCAGCAGCTTTTTCGGAGCAGCATGAGTCTGTATTTCCCCCCCACCACTGGTAGAGAAGATAAAAGCCCGTTTTCCCGTGACGGCCGGGAGCGCCTCCACAAACTGGATGAGGGTTTTGTGGAACTTCTTGCCATAAACCCCTGATCCGAATCCGATCAGGTCATACGCCGTGAGGGTGCTAGGTTGCGCCTGACCGATAGGGACAAGGTCCGCCCCCAGCTCTTCTGCCATCACCTTTGCTACTTTTTCCGTGTTCTGGTGGTGAACTGAGGCATAGACAATTAGTGCTTTCATGGTAAATGCCCAAGGTGGTGCTTATTTTAATATTTTCTGTCCCTGCAATATCAGCCGTGCTTTTTCATATGGATGGGTGTTATCTTCTAACTGCACTAGCTGCACTTCAACGCTCACATACAGAATGAATGGTAGATGGATACGCCGTCGGCATAATGAGATGACCCCCCTGCGTCTGAGACGATCACAGCTGGCGGCCAATCTCTATATCCCGTCGTGTGAAGATGGAGGATTCGTAGGTTTTGAAGCATTTTCAGTGGGTGACACCACTGTAAGAAAGACCAGTGATCAGTCGTATATAGTCTGATAGATTCGCGTGGATAGGCCGGCAAGTCTCGAGAACGTGTGCGGTAGCCGGATAGTTGGGTAGTGGTAACCTGCTTTTGCGTGGTGAAGCGAGATTTAGCTGTGGGTAGATCGCTACCGATAACGTCCAAAGCCATAGATTGGTCGTGCTTTTAATGATCGATCGACAACTAGCATAAACTAGTTTTAGCTGCTAGATCCTTTAGGATGTCGAATTGAAATCTAATTATGACTCAGGATTACGTTCCCAATGCGTTTACGTGGGCGTAATCGGCAATGTCCATACAAACGGTGCCTTCCTTGAAAAACTCTCAAAGGTGACCGTTCCGCCGTGGGTAGCCTGCGTCGCGTTCAATACGAGATTAGCGAGAAGACGCTGCAGGAGGCGTCGTCTGCTTCGAGTGTGTGCAAAAAATATGCATATATGTGATGATGCACTAAGAGGGTAAAAATGCGCCAAAACGTAGATTCTATTGCACTTCTGGGACTCTCGCATGAAGAAGCCAAGAGTCGACTAGAGAAGGAAGGCTACAATGAGCTTCCGTCTGAAAAACCGCGCAGCATCGTCGCTATCCTGCTTGGCGTCATTCGCGAACCGATGTTTCTGCTCCTTCTAGGTGGCGGCGGCGTTTATTTGTTGGTCGGTGATCGTCAAGAGGCGCTCATTTTGTTAAGCTTCGTCTTTGTGATCATGGGAATCACCTTCTACCAAGAACGGCGGACAGAGCACACATTAGAGGCGCTTCGCGATCTTTCAAGCCCGCGCGCCCTTGTCATTCGCGAAGGCGAGGAACAGCGGATTGCCGGTCGCGAAGTGGTGCGCGGAGATACCGTTATCCTTCACGAAGGCGATCGTGTCCCGGCTGACGGCATCCTCATTTCGAGCAGCAATCTGTCCGTCGACGAGTCGCTGCTGACCGGTGAATCGGTCCCGGTACGAAAAAAGGTAGGCGGCAACTTGACGGAGATGAGTCGTGCTGGCGGTGAGGGCACGCCGTTTGTGTATTCAAGCACACTCGTTATTCGCGGTCAGGGCGTGGCGGAGATACGCGCTACCGGCGCTGACACGGAAATAGGCAAAATCGGAAAGGCCATTCGCTCGCTCGATAGCGAAAAGACTGGGCTTCAAATTCAAACTGGACGATTTGTTCGCAATATTGCGCTTGTTGGGCTTTTTCTATTCCTTATAGTCGTTTTTGTCTATGGAGCAACGCGAGGTAATTGGCTCGAAGGGCTTCTCGCCGGCATTGCGTTAGCAATGGCAATGCTGCCAGAAGAATTTCCTGTCGTACTCACTGTGTTTCTTGTATTAGGGGCGTGGCGTATATCTCAGCAACACGTGCTCACTCGCAACGCGCCTGCGGTGGAGACCCTGGGCGCAGCGACGGTTCTCTGCACTGACAAGACTGGCACGTTGACACTCAACCGCATGACGGTCAAATCGCTATTCGCGAACGGTCAGTTCTACGATATCAGCTATGACTCGGGTCAAATACTCCCTGAGTCGTTCCACCAGATCGTCGAGTTTAGTATTTTGGCGAGTCAGATCGACCCATTCGATCCGATGGAAAAAGCGTTTAAAACGCTGGGCGAGCATTTTTTGGCTGCGACTGAACACCTCCACGCCGATTGGATCTTCCAAAAGGAGTACCCGCTTTCTGAGAAACTGTTGGCGTTGTCGCGCGTTTGGTGATCGCCTAATGGCAGGGATTACGTCATTGCTGCAAAAGGGGCACCAGAAGCAATCGCTGATCTGTGCCATCTCTCTGCAGGACACCAGACCGCGCTTGAACGGCACATTTCGGCGCTCGCCGTAATGCGCCGCGTCACGACTGCACTCATTGTCGGTGCCTCCTCTTACTTCTATCCAATCCCCATTCGCGATTTCAGCATTTCCCACTCCCGTGCGTTGAGAATGCGCTCGGCAAGATTAATCGCATTCTGGAACGAGGCGGCAGGCATGCTTTCCTTC
>Ga0209539_1000629_pt1 | contig 19855 bp, 16 predicted proteins | sample BarGraNGADG00312_2_FD_184499 | JGI IMG/M metagenome (GOLD analysis project Ga0209539, IMG submission 184499) | Arctic peat soil microbial communities from Barrow, Alaska - Barrow Graham LP Ref core NGADG0011-312 (SPAdes) (version 2) | ecosystem: Environmental > Terrestrial > Soil > Wetlands >... | reverse complement strand
CACGGTTGTAAATAAAACCTATGATCGCGGTTATTATGAAACATACGAAGCCACCGAAGATGACGTTGAGCGCGTTATCAACAAGATCAAAGACAGTGGTATTATGCAAGCTATGATCGCCAAACGTGAAATGGCTGCCGCTGCTGTGGTTGACGCTGTATTTACTTCCGTTAGTGCAGATGGAACATTCTATGCTTCTGCAACTCATCCGTTGGATACATCCAAAACCGCTGCTGTCAACGATAACCTTATGGCTCCTGGCGCAATGACCCCGGAAAGTATTCAACTCGGCACCAACAAATTCAATGTCATTAAAAATTATGCTGGCGTTCCTTTCAGAACCAGACCGACTGCAATCTTGGCACATGTGAACAACGGTGCTGTGATCAAATCCCTGCTTGAAAGCAATCTGAAAGCAATGGAATTATCCAACACCAAGAATACCTTGCCGTCGTTGAAACCGATTTTAAGCACCTATATCAATGCCAACTACTGGCATTTAATTGATGAAAGCATCCCTTCCTTCATCTTCCAGCGCAGAAGCGCTCTTCGCAAGACCAGCTCTTGGGATGAAACCGATACCTTGAACTACTACTGGGCCGCGTTCGAGCGCTATCGTGTAGCACAAATCAATCCTGGCTTCGGCCATGTAAGCAACGCTTACGCTGGTGCGTAAATTTAATTATGGGGAGAGGTAATTCTCTCCCCTAGAAGGGGGAATAAAGCATGCCTAATCTTGTAGATAAAATTCAGATAAACGGTGTAGAAATCGTCACCGCGGCTGGCTTGGTTAAGCCGGGCGGAGTTACAATGGCTGCCGTGACTGATATCAATCGTGGTGCAATGAAGAAAGTAACCGGTGCTTTAGCTGCTGTTGATACGGCAGGTGGTGTGTTTGCTTGGGCGAATCCCGAAACGGGTTATATCCTTGTGAGACACGTTGTCCTGAATGTTACAACCAAAGCAACAAGTGCTTGCACAGCAGACGTTGGCACAACCGCTGTTTCTGCCGCAACCTTAGCTGATAACTTGCTTGATGGTAAAGACATTGCAACAGCGACTGGTATCTTCACTAATGATGAATCCGCAGGAACAAACGGAAAATCATTCAAGCGTTTAGCCACAGCAAAATGGGTTACAGGCTCTGTTGCTTCTGGTGCTTCTGCTGGCATTGTCGGCACATACGAAATTTACTACGAAGTGCTATAGAAAAACGAGTAGAACAAGTGGGGAGCGTAACTGCTCCCCTTTCTTAGAATAAGTCTCAGGACTATAAGGAGGTATAAAAATGGCTGATAGTAAAATTATGGTTCAGGGCGTGTGGATGAAAGCTATGGATAATGGGGATGGAACGTATAGTATTGGTGCTGAACTCACACCATCGACAAGCATAATTGGCAAAGTCGGTATTGACCAGGTCACAGCGAACGCAAACGAGGTTGTCACAAAATCTGGTTCTATTACAACCGCAACGCTTAATGCAGAAACAACCAAAGTTATTGGCACAGTAAACGATAAAATTGCCGATGGCTCTGATGTTGCACTTGGTGCAAAAGCCGACGCAGCTGCCACTGTTGCAGATACTACACCATTCACCGCGATAGCACTACTCAAAGGTATTTGGAATAAATTAGACGCTGTAGCTTTAACGGGGAACAACGTGGGTAGACAATCATCTGCCACAATCACATTAGCCGCAGGAACAGATGCACACGATGCTCTTGATGTGGTTTCAACCGCCGCGGGTGCCGTTATGGAATTTGTATCAGTCGGAGTGGCTAACGATTTAATCTGCGTCATGGGTTCACGCGTAAAATACGCAGTAAACGCATTGCCAACAGCACACGCAGGGTATAGGTTGCATCTTTACAAAGCTGCTCCGACTGCAATCGCTGACGATGCCGCTTTCAATGTTCCGGCAACGGATTTGGCAAAATATATTGGTTACATTCCCGTCAGTAGTTTAGTTGACGTGGGTGACAACTGCATCAGCCAAGACAACAACGTCAATTATACTTGCAAACTGGCAGGAACGTCACTGTTTGGAATACTTCAATGTATCGCAGCAGAAACGCCTGCCGCGAGCGCAGTTTACACCATTTCTCTGAATACCGTAACGGTATAGGAGGGTAATATGAAGCCTATGATAAAAAGGATAATCGAAAGAGCGTTGCCTATTACAATATTGAGGTCTTTGCCAAATGGTGTTTGTGATCAAATTATAAATAATCAGGTGTTAAGAAATACAAAAGAATATGTTTTGCAGAGTGGTGATATTGAAGGTATTGACGATTTAAATAACATAGCAAGAGTATATACAAAAGTCCTAACGGGAATAAGCCCGGCGTCGAGTGAGGGTGTAATACAAGGTAAAACACTTGTGCTAAATTGGCCAGAGGTCGCTTGGGTCAACCGAGACAATGTAACGAGTATTGGTCATACTACGACTTATACTGGAGAAGGACGGTTATACTTTATTGTCGCCAAGGGAACCTACGCCAATCTCGCTGCAGCACGGGTTGCACTCGTTGATACAAAAATTTCCTATCAATTATCAACACCAGTATATGAATCATATAATGGTTTTCCACCGAGTATGTAGAAAGAGAGGGAATAAAAAATGGTTACCCTATATATGTCACAAAAAAACGATTATACCATTATAACTGACGGTGCTTTTCCTACAGAAACAGGTGTCCTGACACTTGAAATTTCACTTGGCGATTACTCACTTACTGGAAAAACAATCACGGCCGTCTTTAGCCAAACCGCTGTAGAAACCGCACCTTTAACTGTTTCTAATGGATTGATACAGTTACCAATCACGTTGGGCTTATTAGTTGCAGGAGAAAATCAAATACAACTTAATATACGAGAGGGGGTTACGCTTGAACAGTCACCGATTATGAAATGGAAGGTTGGGTTGGCGGTTGTTGGGACAGATCCCGCGCCCACGGATGTAGATATTATTGCATATTTACTTGCCAAATCCGATAGTGCGATTCAACCTGAAAGTTATAGTGGTACAGATTTTCAGAAGTTACAATCCGCATTTATTGCGGCAATAGCACAACAAAAAGCGTTGTGCATATCTAAAGAATACGACATAGGTGAATCATCGCTTGTTATTGATATGGGGATAAATGTGCGTGACCCCTTATATGTATTCGGCGGTGGAAAAATCTTAAAAAGTGTTACAGGTAATATATTTTCATGTGTAGACAAATATGCCGCAAATGTGTATTTTGATAGTATTTGGTTTGAGGGTGCGGTCGGGGCTACCATAAATGTATTTGATTGCCTTGACGGACATCTTACTCGGTTATCACTGAATAACTGCCATTATAGCAATGTCAATAATGTTATTTTTTCCTCAACTTATGTGCAATCTTTTAGGATCACGGGCGGGTATGCTGAATTTATAACTGGTTCAATATTTGATATTCAAGGGGCGCTTGACACACATACTACTGGACTAATTGTAGAAAGTAGCAGTGGAAATTTTTTGAAACATGGTGGAACGGGTGAATATAACGCTCTTTATGGGTTTAGTACCCGCGACTGTTGCCTCGAAGGGTTTAACGGAACAGATCCAGTATTCTATATTGTAAACGCTTCTAGCCTTAATATAGATGGAAATTACTTTGAAGCAAACGAAGGCGGAACCATTGTTTTTAGTGACGTAGCTGTTTTAAGTGGGATTAACATATCACACAACCGTCAAACCGGTGAAACTAGTTCCACAAGAGCGTTTGTCAAGTGGGGAAGTCAATTGCTTGGATGTTTAAGTGAGTCAAACACCATTAGTGCAATTCCAATCCACGATACTACGCAAGTTACAAGTGGAAAGGTGATTAGCACAAACGACGTAACGGGTGGGTTGGTAAACTCCATTGAGACGGATATAAAATATCTTTATCGAACAGACCTAAATCTCGTTTCTAACAATGTCACAAAAGTCGGCACTAACTATTATGGTGCGCTTATTAGCAAATTGGTTCCAACAATGACTTGGGTTGATTTATGCACAATCGTCCCTTACATATATTCTGGTCTATATATAACCGTACGTGGCGGTGGATTGCAAGGCAATTATGGTGTATATGGTCTTAATAAAACCTTTAAAGTTACAAGGTCCAATACCGATATGTTGATAACCGCAGACATAAATGATTCATGGGGTGCTGCGGAATTCTCTGGTGGCCCACAAAAAGACAATGTAAGGCTTGCTATATCAGGTACGTCTCTTATTTTACAGGCAAATAGTCAAAGCAATTACGCAAGCGTAAAATATGATTTGTTTGTTGAAATATTCGGTAATATAGGTTCGTTTACTATTGATTAGTATATATTAAGTCTATTATACACACTTAAATATTCTGTTAACCCAACGCCTTTTATCTTACAAAGGGAAGTGGGTTAAAGTTCAGAAAGGAGTGATCCTATTGACGGTCACGACACTAATCGCTTCCATACTGGCTAAAATGCCAAGCACTTTAAACACCCAAGATATACTTGACTTCATCAACGACGTTGAACAGCAGATTTACACCGAAACAATCAAAGAGTTTACATCAACTTATATTCCACTTACAGCAAATATTGCTCAATACAGCTTTCCTACAGACGTAAATTTACTTGATATTGAATCGGTATTCTTTTATCGAGTGAACTTTCCGAAACTAGATTTACGTCAGAAGGATTGGCGTGGGTATTACAAGGAGGGGGATAAATTAACCTTATCCCCTGTTCCTTCGACCACTGACACGTCTTACGTATCGGGTGCAGGTGAAATAACCTTTGCCACAAATACCATTACCACTACAGGCACAGACTTCACTGGTGTTACCGTTGGAGATACCGTTTTAATATCTGGTGCAACTACAACAGGGAACAACAAATACGCCACTGTAATAACCGTTGGTGCAAAGGTATTAACCTTCCCATCGAACACGTTCACAGCAGGTGTAGACGCGGCGGTGATAACTGTATATGTTCCAGCTTTGGAAGTAATCAGCAGGTATAAACCGGCAGTAAAGCTAATTGCCAACATTGCAACAGATACGCTTGCTTTACCAGATTCGTTTATAGACCTTTACAGGTATTACTGCTATGCACAGATTGCAGCCTTACGTGAAAATTTTGACATTTCGAACAATTGGGTTGCAAGCTATAGAAATAGGTTGAATGAATTCCGTATTTACTACAGCAACAACTCGCCTCGTATGCAATCGCATTACAATCGGAGGTGGTAACATGGCGCTATCTTTTATGAAACCACTCAAAACAGAGTATCAATCGCAGACGTTCAACCCCGGGATGGGGGAGAACCAGTATGGAACGCCGTTCACGATTGACGAAGCCGAAAGTGTAACGAGTCGAAACCTGTCAAGCAGAGCATTTCCTGCGATGCAGACAAGACCAGGCAGAGCGGCGGCGTTCTTACCGGTGACTACGCCGAACGCTTTAGGTGCAAGGAATAACCAATATCCACATGTGTTGGATGGAACGATATGGAAAGCATGGAACGGCACGGCGTGGGCGAATGTTAAAACGGCATTAACCAGTGCAAGAGCAAAATTCATTGATTTTAACACAGGTGTAACAAAATATACTATTCTCACAAACGGCACAGACAGATATTCTTGGGATGGTACAACCGCTGTCAACCTTACTCAATTTCCTCTTACAACGCTTGTGGCCGTTCATCGTAACAGAATACATTCTCTCTTAGGTAGAGTATGGCAATTCTGTGACTTAAACCTTATCAACGACTGGACAACGGTAGGCGGTGCAGGAACGTCGACGATCTCCAACATCAACAGCGATTTTACTGCACTTATTACCTATGCAGACCACCTTGTATTCTTCACTTCTACCTCGATGCAAGAACTTCACGGAACAGATATTACACAATTTCAACTGATTGACATATCGGAAGATGGCTGTTCTGCCGCAAGAACACTCATCGAATTGAGAGGAACTCTCTACTGGCTAGACGAAAACGAGTTCAAAGCGTATAACGGAAGCTACCCTGTGGTCATCAGTCAGAAGGTACATGAATACCTAGATGCAATCCCTGCCGCTTACAAATACAAAGCGTGTTGTGGTAAACTTGGCAAGTATCTTTACCTTTCGATTCCCCACGGTGCTGTAACGGAGAACAATCTTCTGCTCGAATATGATACAGAATTGAAACAATGGTATCCTCAGACTGGTTCATTCGTTGACTTTACAACCATAGGTGATAAACTGTATGGAGTAGATGCCGCGGGAAAACTGTGGGATATGGATAACGGAACAACCGATGACGGCACAGCAATCACTTGGTATAAAGAATCCGGTGCGTATGTCAAACGCTCTCTACGGCTGAGAAAGAATCTGCAAAACGTCTATGTGTTGTTCGATCAGCCGATAGGTTCAACATTCACGCTAGGAACTAGTGTAACTGTTGACGCTTCGGATTTCCAAGTCAGAAAAACATTCACAGCAAACGCTAAGGAGCAGAATAACAGAACGGTGATTGATGCGAGTATCTTAGGTTATGTTGATTATTTTAGGCTTCGACTCGCAGGAATCGGACCAGTGACTATTCATGCAATCGAACAATATTATAAAGTAGGGAGGTAGCAATATGGGCGCAATTAAACTCGCTGCTCCTGAAATGGGTATGGATGTAGAAGCCTTAACTAATCTAATGTTTCGTTACTACAGGGAATTAGAATACCTGCTGAATGGTAATATTGATTCTCAGAACGTAAAAAGTTTAACTACGGATAAGATAATTGCAGGGGAAGCACTGATTGGAACGGCTTTGATTGATGTTCTTACCGTTGGTGATAATGTCGCTATGGGCGATAATGCGTATATCGCGTGGGATCACGTAAATGATTCAAATGCGAACGCCTTAGCCGCGTGGACTGATAGTAATTATGCTACCTATATTGACGCAGGCGGTGTTTATAGTGGCTCGTTCAACGGTGGGATGTTCAATGTGAATCCAACGGGGATTATGACGCTACCAAGCGGTGTGACATTTGGTGGTTGGAAGAACGGTGACATTTTTCCGCAAGATGGCAGTTGGATTGCACAAGCATTTGTAATAAGAACCTCACCGGATGCTCTTGGCCCAAATCTTATTTTTAGTAGCACAAATGATTTCCCTGTTGTTTTTAATATCCCTGCATATTTTAATAACCCTGTTCGTTTTAATGACAATGTGGACTTTAACCACACCGTTGACTTTACAGATGCAACCGTATACGGTGTGGTTATCCCGTCTGATTTAGCTAGTTATTCCCTTACCTCTCACAACCACAGTGGTGTCTATTCCGTAACCAGCCACAACCACAGCGGTGTTTATGCGCCAGCATCCCACACCCACGACGATAGATACTACACCGAATCCGAATCAGACGCGAAATACCTGTGGGGTCAAGTCTATGGAGGGTTTGTGGAGATATGGGAAGGTGCAACATTCCTAGGAAAGTTTACACCAGAATAGGAGGATAACATGGATAAAATAACTATTGAACTCACGAAGCAAGAACTCAATACAATTATTATTTTCTTAGAGAGAACACAACTTAGCGGCAAAGAAGCCTACACTTATGTTTCTCTGATAACAAAACTGATGGCTGCTTTAAACAGACCAGAAGAAAAACCAGAATCCGGATTTTTGAAACCAGTTGAAGGTTATGGTAAACCCGTATAGAACCCCGTATAAAAAGGAGTTGATACAATGGCTGTAGATGCAAACGGAAATCCTTTACTTAACCTTCGAGACGTTGCAACTCAGAAAGGTTTAACTGTAGACTGGAACGCAGAGCAAGGTGTATTGATAAACGGTACTCCTATTAACTCGCAAGGGTTAACAAACTACGGAGTAACACCTCCGACCGGTTCCCAACCAAACACTTTTTACGGAACACAACAACAAGTCAATGAACTACTTTCGCCATACACAAACATTGGTCTTCGCGATTATGCAACGCAGAAAGGGTTAAGTGTCGGCTGGAATGCTGAACAAGGAGCGTTGATAAATGGCAATCCAATAAATACACAGGGGCTTACCAACTATGGTGCAACTCCGCCAACTGGTTCCCAACCAAATGCCTTCTACGGAACGCAGGGGCAGATAGACCAGTTGCTTGCACCTTATATGACACAGACGGGTGGTACAGTTACACCGCCGATAGACCCTAACGTTCCACCTCCGGTAAATCCAGCAGTAACTAATGCCGCAACCGATTATGAAACGTGGGTTAAAACTCCTTATGTGTCAGAGTACGCGCCACAGATTAAAACAATAATTGATAACATACTTCAAAGGCAGTTTAAGTACGACCCTGCTAATGATGCGCAATTCCAGCAAGCATCGAAAGAACTAACTCGTAATGTCATAGAAACGATGGCTTCTAGAGGACTGCTAAACTCGACCATCACAGAAAACCAATTACAGCAAGGCGTGTCAAAACTACTTCCACAGTATCAACAGATCGCGTATAACCAATTTCAAGATGAAGGCGATACTCTGATGAATCAGGTTAATATGCTCTTGGGTGTAGACGAAACTGCATATAACAGGAACCAAGATCAAGGTGCAAATTTCCTGAACGCTTTCAACGTAGTTTCACAAATGGACGATACGCAGTATAACCGTTGGAAAGATTCTTATACTATGCGTTACAATACCGAGCGTGATAGGGTGAATGATAATCAGACTCGCATAGAGAATGAGCGTAACGCTGTGAATGACGCTTGGAACGAAACAGACCGTTTGGGTTACGTAAGTAATTCTGCCTCATTGATACTTGGAGTACCAGCCGGAACGCCAAGTCAAGGAGCAAGAGAAGCTAAAATTGCAAGAGATAATGAATTGGCCGATCAAGAGACGGCGAATGAGCATGATCGCGAAATGAACGAGTTAACATTCCAGAATAACTCTAAACTTTCTACACAGTCGTATCAAGAAAGCTCCGCACTTTCTGCACAAAGTTCTGCACAGAGTGAGCGGAATAGTATCAATGCCGAGAATAGAGCAGATGCGAGAGAGGCTGCAAATCCAAAATCAGCAGATACTACTTTAAGTAAAAACGGTCAAACCATCCTTGATGAAGCAAAAGCGTATCAACTTACTTCCGAAGGGTCGGCTGATCCAGCTGCTACAAAATTAGTAATTGGAGCAAGAATCCAGAATGCCTTAGATTATGGTTTAATCGACGATCCCGATGCACAAATGTTGGCTTTGCAATTTGATATTCCTATTCAAGGTTCAGCGGACGCACCGGTAGATGCAACAACTTCCCCGTATGGAACTCAGCCAGATGGTAAACCACCAAGTAAAATAATTGGTTCATCTGGTAATAATAACCAAGTGTAAGGAGGAACATATGGCAATCAGATTAAGTCAAAAATACTATGACGATTTAGCTAAGAGAAAGGTTGTAACACCCACGATAGCTGTAACGCCTTCTACGGGAATCAGATTGAGCCAAAAATACTATGATGCTTTACCCCCAAAAAAGGTTGTAACACCTACGGTTAGACCAGTAACACCGGTGAGAAATAACACGCAACCAGTTTATGTTAATGTGGTTAAAAATGGTTCAATTGTTACACCCAAAGTAACTAAACCACCAGTGGCAAATAAACCACCGGTAATGAATAATACACAGCCCCGATATGTTAATGTGGTTAAGCCAGTAGCACCAGTTAAAAACAATGGTTACGCCTATAACCCTTTGAATGTTTCACCGATGGGGGGAGATGTAGCTCCTTCTATCTTTGAACCGAGAGCAGTTACGGCACCGGTGGTAATTAAAAAACCACCGGTTGATATCGAAGCAGAAAAGTTCCGTTCGAATCTTACCCACACACAACAAAAGTTAGCAGACGAAACACAAAAATTAGTTAATTTCTCTGTTGACACTCCGAAAGATGTGGAGAAAAAGGCAAACCTTACTAGGGAGGTAGCCAACCTTCAAGTAGAGTTGTCGGCTAATACTGCTGATTTAAAGTCATATCTGATACCAAAAAAATACGAAAATGTCAAACGCGGAACCACTTCAATTGAAACATGGAATGCTAATATTGATGTTGCAACATTATCAAAGGACAAGTCAAAAGCAATGACAAATGCTTTAGACGATCCGACGCCCCAAAACATTAAACTTGCCGACACACTGAATAAAACCTATAACGAATACATTACAAAGAACCGAAACGCAATGTATAACACAGATGGAACACTCAGAGGTAATGTAATTACTAGAGTGTTTGCTAGTGCTGTACCTGGAATCCTTGATATGATCGGCTCACAGATCCCCGCACAAGTGGCGGCGGCGGCAATTGGAGTTGCCACAGGCGGTGCTGGCTATGTTCCTGCTCAGCAGCTTTTAGGTGCATTGGCAGCGGGTAAAAACACATATGAATACTCCAAAGGTTCTACTTATAATGATTTAATCTCTTTGGGTGTTTCAGCAGATAAGGCAAAAGCCATTAGTTCAAACGAAGCGTTTGGTTCTACTCTACTCACTCTAGCCACTTATGCAGTCGGCTATAAGATGCTTGGGTTTGGTGCGGTAACTAGTTCTGTAGCACGTTTGGGAACAGGAGTAGTTGCCGATCTGATAGCAAAGCCAGGCGAAGAATTGATCGTACAATCTACCTTGCAAAAAATCATAGCCACACTTGCCAAGTATGGTGTGTTTGTTTTGACCGGAAGTGCTGCCGGTGCTGCACAGCAAGGTTTAACCGTTGCAGGACAAAAGGAAGGTTTAGGTTCCGCTCGAACTGTCACTGCACGGCAAGACTTAGAAAGTGAAATAGCAGCTGCTATTTCAGGAGCGCAGACGGCTGCAATATTTGGCGGTTTAACTATGGCGGCTACGGCTTACTTCACACCGCGAGTGGTTGCACCTTATGGTAAACCGATTACTCCAAACGCTGGTGAAACAGGTATGACGGTTCTGCCACAGAACGCGCTTACCCCTTCAATGCCAAATATCCCCACAATGGGTCAACTTGTTCCAAGGGTAAATACAATCTCTCCTGTTACAAACCCGATTGCACCCATTGCCCCACCCGTGAATACAACGGTTAAGCCGATAACTACACCTGTGAATAAACCAATTGTCAATCCCACACAACCAGTGGAAAAAACATTCGTGCAGAAAATGAATGAAGTTGATAATTCATATCAGAATAATTCTATTACAGAAGAACAGTACATTTCACAAAAGCAAGAAATCATTACTGTTGAATCAAATAAACTGCAAAGTCAGAAACAAGAATTAAAAAACAAACCCGCAACCACTCCCACTACCGCACCTGCTGTAATTACCAGTAATAATGCCACTGTCACAACGCCTGTTACAACTTTACCGCTTACGAATACCGTTGCACCTAAAGTAGTAGAAACGCCGTCTGAGGGGCAAATAACAGGGGTGGAGACACCTGTGAAGATAGTTAAAGATTCTACTGGAAACTCGGTTACTCCTGAACAATCCGAATATTTTAAGGACAGTAAAATAAAGGACAGCGAGGGAAACCTAATTAGGGTTTATCACGGAACCTCTAAGGACTTTAACCAATTCGATACAAAAATGAGTCCGCAATTTTTTACCCCATACAAAGAATATGCAGAATCATATTCTAAAAAGATTGAATTTGGCAAAGATATAAAAAAAGATTCAACGAATAAACAGGGCATTGTCAAGGAGCTATTTTTAAATATAACTAAACCATTTGATACAAGAGATCAAGAGGCTCTAGATATTTTTAATAATGAATACGCGACTTATAGAGCAAACAGGGGTAGAGAAGCAGTAAGAATTGACGGTCCTAAAATGTTGAATTTTGTATATGCCGATGATTTATATCCCTTTTTAACAAGGATGAAACGCGAGGGTAAATTAAATTATGACGGAATAGTTGTAGACGAAGCGACCGGAACATACACGCCGTCTTACGTTCCGCTACTTGATTCACAAATAAAATCAGTTGACAATAAAAGTCCTACTAACAGTCCAAACCTTATGGAACCCACCCCCTCCCCCGCCGTCCTAGAAAAAATCTCCATCGCAAAAACAGAACAAACCAAATCCAAATCACCCGCAACCGTTCAAGCAAGTATTGCCAAACCCGTAATGCCAGCACTCAAAAACAATCTTCCCTTCAACACCAGCAAAACAGATAGTATTACCAAACGAAGTGAAATAGAATCCTTCATTAGCGATACTCTTGATATACCTGTGTCACAAGGGAAGTTTAGAGAACGTGCTTGGGGTATATTTAAAGTGCAACCAGAAGTCATCAGACTAAAAGCCACCAAAGACTTGCCTACTTTGTTCCACGAAACAGGTCATTTCCTTGATAAGAAATTTAAACTTTCTACAACCACAGACCCTGCAATAGATGCCGAGTTGATGAAACTGGGTCAACCTGTTTCTAAAAAAACATACAGTGATGAAAAGGTTAAAGGCGAAGGGTTAGCCGAGTTTGTTCGAAACTATCTTTTCAATGAACAGAAAGCAAAATCTATTGCACCGGAATTGTATAAAAAATTCAGAGGTATGCTAAACGGAGATGTTACTCTAGATAATATGATGAAAACTGTGCAAAAGGCTACTGACAACTATAGAAGTCAAACGCCAGAGCAACGTATTCTTTCCAACATATCTGTGGGTCAAAAGGATAAAGGACCGGGTATGTCTCTTGATAGACTATATTCTTTAATCTATGACGATTTAGACCCATTCAATAAAGTCGTGAAACAAATCACAGGCGGTACTAAAATTTCACCCAATGATAACCCTTATGATTTAGCCACACTATACCATTCGGCAGCCGGTAGAGCCGAAACTTATCTAAAATATGGCATAGTGGATGAAAATTTTAACAAAATAGGGGATTCTCTTACTGACATATTAGGAAAAGTAGATAACCTTGACGATTTCAGAGCGTATATCATAGCTAAACGCGCTAAGGAACTTGGCTTTAGAGGGATCAAAACTGGTATGGGTGAAGTGGATGTAGATGTGGTTATTAAAAATCACGAAGCCAAATACTTAGGAACCTTCAAAAAGTTGGTTGAGTTTCAAGATAGCATATTACAACAGCAGGTTACCCAAGGAATGCTCAGCCAAGAAAATTATGAAGCAATAAAAAGGTTAAATAAAGATTACATCCCAATGAACCGAGTAATGGATGCTTTTAAAAAGTTTGGCAATGGCAAAGGTTCACAAGCTACACAGCTGGTGAAAGGGATAAAGGGAAGCACGTTGGATGTTATCGACCCTTTAGAGAGCATAATCAGGAACACCTTTGCACTTACAAACATGGCAGAAAGAAACCGCGTTATGTTAGCGTTCCGCGAACTAACTTTAAATTATGAAGGGACCGGAAAATTTCTAGAGCAAGTTCCACCACCGATGAAAGGGCAATCGTTTCAACTTGGAGAGATACAGAATATCCTTTCCGGTGCCGGTATAGATGTTGCCATGTTAGAAAACGTTGACATGCAACAAATAGCCACAATATTCAGACCAACCGGTTATTCAAGCAAAGACAACATCATAGTTATATTCAGTGAGGGGAAGCCGGAATACTATGAGGTGCATGACGAACTTCTTTATAGAGCATTCACAGCAATGGATAAAGTGAGTTCCGGACCGATCATCAAACTCATGTCATTCCCTGCTAAGGTTTTAAGAACCGGTGCAGTATTGAATCCGGATTTCATGGCAAGAAACCCGACAAGAGATGCTCTATCTGCGTTTATCTTTTCCAGATATGGGTTTGTGCCGGGAGTTGACACCGTGCGAGGATTGTTCCATGTCATAGGGAAAGACGATCTCTACTATAAATGTTTGGCTTCTGGTGGATTGCAATCATCCCTTGTGTCAATGGATAGAGATTATTTGCAAAAGAATCTTAAACAAGTTTTAGCGGAAAACAAGGGTGATAAGGTTTTAAATATTTTAAAGAACCCGATGGACTCTTTACGTGCTTTAGGTGAATTTACAGAAGAAGCTACTAGAGTCGGAGAATTTGCTTTAGGAGTTAAAAAAGAAGGGTCTAACGCAGCGGGCATAAGGAAAGCTGCTTTATCCAGTAGAGATGTAACTATAGATTTTGGCAGAGGCGGACCGTGGTCCAGAGAAGCAAACAAAGTTATTGCGTTCTTTAATGCCGGTTTGCAAGGCCCCGATAAATTAGTAAGAGCATTTAAAGAAGCACCCGTCAGAACCACAATGAAAATACTAATGGCTATCACTCTTCCCTCTATTTTACTATACATGAGAAACAGAAAAGACCCTAGATATGAGGAATTACCGGCTTGGGAAAAAGATTTGTTCTGGATTATACTCACAAAGGATAAAATATATCGCATTCCAAAACCTTTTGAAGTGGGATTGATTTTTGGTTCATTGTTTGAGAGAGTTTTAAAATGGGTAGAGGATGATGACCCTACCGCCTTGGATGGTTTTGCGAATTCTTTAGTGGAATCATTAGTGCCAGGCATTCCTCCTATCCCAAACGCAATATTACCAATGGTCGAAGCAATGACGAATCACTCCTTTTTCAAAGGATATGCAATCGTTCCAGATAGTCAGAAGTACCTTGCACCTTGGCAACAATATAGCCAATACACAAGTGAAACCGCAAAGTTAATCGGTAAGGCTTTGAACATATCACCCCGCATTGTAGAAAACACAATATACGGTTATGGAGCAGGTCTTGCACAGTATGGTGTGGATGTTGTGGACGTTGTGTTAAAACTAAGCGGACTTGTAGAAAGTAAAATTGCACCGCCCTCAACTGTTGAAAATCTTCCTGTTATAAAGGGATTTATGGCAGTTGCTTATCAAAACAGTGATAGTATCAATGAATTTTATAACCTTCGAGCCAAACTATCCACCTCCGGCAATGAAGATACAAAAACAAAGGCTCAATTAAAAGACTTAAACCACAAAGCGGATCTACTTACTCAACTAAGAAAAGAAATAAACAGTGTTTACGACTCTAAGGTTTATACTGACGAGAAGAAGAAAACTCTGATAGATGCCAAGACAATACAAATGGTCAATCTGGCAAGGCTTGCGTTGGGGAAAGAACTCATTAAATAAGTAAAAATTTATCGATAAATTTTTATCGATTGCAAGCAGGAAATTTTATGTCAGGTGTAGAAGTAAACAGAATAAGGTAATCTCCGTATTGTATCTTAGGATTTTTTCTGGAAGTACTCTATCTTGTGTCTCAGGAAGGATGCAAAATAATATGTAAAGGAATATGGTGGCACTAATGGCAGTAAAAGACAATCAGGACCCGTCGGCTAACGTAATTTTGCTCGTCGGGAACGCGACGAAATATTTAGAAGAAATGCACAAACAATTTGAGGTTTATTATAATCAGAAACTAGAGCAGACTAGAGAATCCATTGAAAAATCGAGCGTAGCGGAATCCAAACGGATTGATTCAAATCGTGATGATGACCGAAAAGCTGTTGGCGTTGCAAATGACCGAGCAGCAGAACAAGCCGCGGTTCTGGCCGCAGCGGTTGCGACAAACGCCGAAACCCTACGCGCGTCCATGGCGAAAACAGCTGAAACACTAGCATTACAGCTACAACAGGTTACGGATTCCCTTGCAGATCGCCTAAAAATTGTGGAGAACAAGCAGTATGAAAACGCGGGAAGTAACAAAGGCGGGCGCGATATGTGGGGATGGATTGTCTCTGCAATACTTTTAATTATTGCTATTATTCAATTTTGGGGTAAGATTTAAGGAAAGGGGGAATACAAAATGGAAACTTTTAAAGTAAATTTGGCGAATCTTATCAAGGTTAAGACTCTCATCACTCTCACTATCGTTGCCGCTTTGACTTACGGCTTTATCACAGGACTGATTGACGGAGAAAAGTTTATGATTGTTGCAATTATGGTTGTGACTTATTACTTCAATAAAAAAGATGAAGCCGACACCGTCACATCGAAAACAGAAACCGTAACAACCACAGGCACACCGAAAGTAGATGAAGTAAAATGAAATTGACTTTGATTAAGGCTCACACACCGGAAAACTCCTTTGACGGGTATGACCCGCACCGCCATTGGGAGCTGGTCAACATGTCAGCAGTGGATTATCTCAAAAGAGTTGTCGACGTAGGTTTGATTTATCCGGGTAAAGAAATGGCTGATTTAATTCTCAATCCGTGGAGAATACCTTGGATTCGCGACAACGTTAAATTGGTTGGTTATGATTACATGGAGTTGGTAGAGCCAAAATACTACCATCTTTATGCCTTCGACAATTACCATGACGGAATAGATGGTCAGCTCATTGACGATGGTCCAGGACTGTTCGTGCAGCAGGTTAAGAGTTACTACACCAATGCCAACGGCAAACACGCTACAGCCGATATTTACGAGGTAGAAACGGAAGAGGGAGGTGACAACATGGCAGATGTTAAACCACTTGAAGATTGGAAGATTGATGCGGGTAATGCCGGGATTGATGCACTGAGTGCTGTTAAAGGTGTTCTCAGTAATCCCGATGACTGGAAAAAAACTCTAGATCAACCGGTGCAGCAATGGCAACTGTGGGTAATGCTGCAACGAGTTCTCGAAGCAAGTATTGTAAAGCAAGGAAAATAAATAACAAAAAACCGTCGGGCAAAATCTGCTCGGCGGTTTTTATTTAGTACTTATCTCCCCAACCCTGTTGCCTAAATGTTTTCTGTGGTTCATAACCACTGCCAGAGTATCTGTAAGAATCTAAAATGCTTACCCCTTTGTAAAGTTTTTCACCGTTTGATTTCCTGTTCTCAAATTTTTTCATTATTTCCGTGCCGAATTTTCTGCTGCTCATTTCGTATTCGTTGTTTTCTTTCGCCCACGTTACAAATGCTTGGTATAAATCCCTGCCTGTTTCTTCTCCTGTATCAAGCATACAGCAAGTTTCTAAGAAGGAACCAACAACATCCATTTCACCTTTATAGTCTTTACTAGCATTAAGGATAGCTTGCGGAATTTTTAAACCTTCTCTTTGCCAAAGTAAACAACCTTCTACAGCCCAATTAAATATAGCCGGTAACTCTTGCCTGAGTTTAAATTTAAGGTTTAAGTCTTTTTTCTCATCCGGTATTTTGACGGTAAATGGAACCAAACGGATTCTTCTCCAGATGCCATCATCCGTTCCTCGGATAACCGGTTTGTAATTCATTGACATCCACAATTTAAATTCCGGCTCAAACTCGAACGATCTTTCGTAAATTTCTCTTGCTGTGATTATCGAGCTTCCGGTTAGCTGTTTGACAAGACTTTCACTTAATTTTGCTCCTTGCTCTGGCTCGGCAGAGGTAACGAATCTTGCTCCTTTCAATCTGGCAATATCACCACTTGCACTATTGTTATTGTTCTTTGCCATAAACGATTCGGGATTGATATTCATAGCATAATTCCCAATAGCATCGCTGATTGCTTCCAAAAAGGTTGACTTGCCATTGTTCCCGTTACCATAACAGAAGAATAAGCACTGTTCCTTAACAGAACCAGTTAGCGAATATCCGATTGCTTTCTGCATGTATTTGATAAGTTCCTTATCACCAGCAAAAATTTCATCAAGGAATTTATCCCATAGAGGATGATCTGCATGATCGGTGTATTCACATTTTGCAATTTTAGTTATAAAGTCATCTAACTTGTGCGGTTGTAATTCTCCGGTGCATAGATTTAATGTTCCGTTCGGAGTGCAGAGAAGCATCTGATGCAAATCTAAATCCTTATTTTCAATAGGCAACCGTTGTTCTGATTCTTTAACCATAGCTGCTTTTGATTTACTGCTGCGTGTGGTTTTGATGTGTTTTAAAAATGTTTTCTTTGCTTCTTCGGCTTCTTTATCGTCTTTCGCCGACTGGACATATAAAGGTAGGTCTTTACCCATGTTATCTACAACTTCATCACACATACGATGGATTGCACCAGTTGTATCAAAGTTCCACTTTCGTCCGTCAAAATACATCCAAGATTTAGTGGTGTGGTTATATCTGATTTTCTTACCGAAAACATCGACGAACCTTTCAGCGTTTCCGGTATCGTCGAAGCTATACATCTTGCCTTGTTTTGGTTTAACAGGAGTAGTTCCTATTGTGATCTGATATTCTTCCGTTGGCTCGTAGACATTTGAGCAATTACGGATCGCTTTCCTCAGCGTGATTTCACCGTACGTACTGCCGGCTTGTTTCCGGTCCCACTTCTCACGTATTAAGCCGGAAGCACGGAATAGTTTATCCATAAATTGTTCATCTCTACCACACCAGAAGGCAAGCATACTGCACAACGCCAGATCCGCTTCGGACTGTGAAGAATAAAGTGATTCCCAGTTTCCACTGTAAAGGCTACGGAATGCGTCACCTTGCTTGGATCCTTCGGCTAATTTAATGATTTCAGCTTCGGAAAGATTCATTGGTAATGGGATAGAAGGGGAGAGTGTGGGGGCAGTACCTCCACCGACGTACTTCTCGTGAAGTATTTTAACCGATTCAGTGCATTCTTTAACTTCGGTATATTGGGAAGCAATGTTGCCCGTTACCGTAAAGAACCTTCCCTCTTGATAAAACTCATAACTGCCTTTTCTCCTGCCACCCGGTGGAAGAGAACCTTTGCATATGATATGAACTCCTTTGCCTGACACAGAATATTCGGCGTAACTCCCCAGCGTGTGGATAAATTCTGCTATGACATTATCCGTGTTGCCATTATTAAAATCTTCAATAGCATCATCCATGTGGTCTAGGTCAATGCCAAAGTAAGGACTTTCCGAGAACATGTACCCAATTCCGCTGTATTTTTTAGATTCTTTCAAGGCTGTGGTAAAGTCACACCAGGTCTTTGGGTTATTACTTTGAGCATATCCTCCGGTAAGAGGATTGATAGGTTTCTTTGATACTCTACCTGTAGATTCTATTTCGGATTTCCAGCATACCCAATTTGGTAAGGTTTTTAATTCTTGGGGAACGCTCTTATATGGGGCTGACTCGCTCACGGTATCACCTGCTTATTTATTTCTTACTACCACAAGGGGCAAATCGTTCATTCATTCTCCTTCACAGGGGGTAGTTCCTTCTTTTCCTCCTGCCATTTTTCCATCTTCAACTGCTGCTTCTTCGCGCGCGCCTTGCGATTGCGTTCCAATCTAAACTCTTCTGCTTCCGGAGTTCCAGCAGTATACCGATAATTCTGTGCAGCATTTATTTCTGCTCTGTGAGCAGCACGATATTTTGACCTTGCATCTTGATCTTTTACCTTAATTTTTTCTTGTGATTTTTTAGTCTGCTGCCTGATTTTTGCATCGTCGTATTTCCCCTCATTTATAAAACCATTCGCCGGCCAACAGCTAGGACGATCAAAGTATTCCATGACCTGCACGCCATCAACCACAACACGCCGTTTGTAAATATGTCCGGGGTATCGTTTAAACTCTCTGCCACACTTAGCACATTTGGTGAGAATGTATGCCATATTTTCGTTTGTGTAGAGTCCACCAGTTATTTCTTGAATCATATTTTCACCCCAGCAGCGACATTGCTATAAAAAATATCACACTGCAAAGCATGAAAAATATCACCGTGGCACCAACTACCGCGAAGAAGTTGTATAAATAATCATTATCATACATTTTGTGCCTCCCAATACTTCAACCCTTGCGGAAGTTTTGCATCGTTTGTAACCCACCACAAAGCACATTCAGCACAATCAACCGATTTCATTTCAAGTGCCGCATCTTTACAGCAAAGGTCACAAAATGTTTTTGCAAAATCTATGCTTCCTTCTTCGACTTCGTATAAAAATTT
>Ga0209539_1000628_pt1 | contig 19855 bp, 25 predicted proteins | sample BarGraNGADG00312_2_FD_184499 | JGI IMG/M metagenome (GOLD analysis project Ga0209539, IMG submission 184499) | Arctic peat soil microbial communities from Barrow, Alaska - Barrow Graham LP Ref core NGADG0011-312 (SPAdes) (version 2) | ecosystem: Environmental > Terrestrial > Soil > Wetlands >... | reverse complement strand
TCGAGCTCGATGCCGGCGGCATGATTCCACCGTGCCAAATGAGCGAAGACGTCGTGTTCGTCATGCTGCGCGGCTCGGTGATGGTCACGTCCGGGGCAGACGAGGAGCTCGTCGCGGCTCCGGGCGCCGTGTATGTGCCCGGCGGCGCGACGACTCGGTCGCTGCGTGCCCTCGAGCCGTCGCTGATCCTCGCGGTGCTGTGCAAAGGCGCGGGCGAGGATCCGCCGGCCGCGAACGCCTGATGGAGGCGCTCCTAGCCATCACGGCCATCGCCGTCATCGCGTCGCTCGTCGCGGATCGGCGCAAGACCCTCGCGGGCGTGCGCCGCGGTCTGCGCATGTTCATCGGGCTGCTGCCCACGCTGGTCGCGGTGCTGGCGGCGGTGAGCCTGCTGATGGCCGCCGTGCGGCCGGCGACCCTTGAGCGCCTGCTGGGCGGCGGCGGCCCACTGCCGTTTGTCGCCGCCCTGTTCGTCGGCAGCATCGCCCTGATCCCCGGCTTCATCGCCTTTCCGCTGGCTGGGCTCCTCAAGGACCACGGGGCCAGCACTGCGGTGCTCGCCGCGTTCATCACGACGCTGCTCATGGTGGGCGTCGTCACGCTGCCCATCGAGATGCGGTTCTTCGGCCGCCGCATCGCCATCTGGCGCAACCTGCTCGCGTTCGCCGGCGCAGTCGTGGTCGCCGTCGTGATGACGCTGATCCTGCGCTAGCGATGGCTCCCCTGACGACTCGCGCGCTCAAGGCCCTGAAGAGTGCGCTTCCGTGGGCGCTCGCCGGACTCGTGATCGCCATGTGGGTCTACGACCGTTTCGCGGCGCCGTTCGCGTTCGGTCGCGAGTCGGGCGCCGGCCTCTGGAGCTTCTCGCTCGAAATGGCCGCCTTCCTGCCGGCGATGTTCGTCCTCGTCGGCCTCTTCGACGTGTGGGTGCCGCGCAGCGTCGTGGAGCGGCACGTCGGCCGCGACTCGGGACCGCTCGCCATCCTCTGGATGGTGCTCCTCGGGACCTTGCAGGCCGGCCCTCTCTACGGCGCCTTCCCCGTCGCCGTCGCGCTGTGGCGCAAGGGCACGGCGCCGCGCAACGTCTTCATCTACCTCGGCGCCTTCTCGGCCCTCAAGATCCCCATGCTCACCTTCGAGGTCGCCTTTCTCGGCTGGCAGTTCTCGCTGGTGCGCACGGCGGTCACGCTGCCGGTGTTCGTCTTGCTCGCCTACCTACTTGAGCGCCTGCTGCCGGCCGATGTGAGCATCCCGGAGGCCCAACTCAACGAGGCGAACCAGCAGAGGTGACAGGCGCCGCCGCCCCGAGCTGCAGCCCGCGAGCCCGTGGGCGGCGGCTACGCGAACTCCGTCAGTCAGCAGCCTCGTCAAGCCACGCCAGCGCGTCCGCGGCGGTGTCGTTGACGGTGGCCATCTTCATGAGGCGCGACACGAGCATCGCCTCGGCGATCTCCGCCTGCGTTGCGCCGGCTTGCTTGGCGAGCTTCGTCCACATCAGCGTGCAGGTGCGCGACTGCAGCGCCGCCGCCACGCCGATACCCACGAGCAGCTTGTACTTTATCGGCACCGCCTGGAGCTCGGGGTTCTCCATAATCGACGCCTTGTGCTCCAGCTAGGTCTTTGCTCCCTCAGGTACAGTAGCGCGCAAGATGTCCATGGGGCTCTTGGCTGCATCGCTCATTCCGTCGCCTTTCGTTGAGTCGTCTCGTTGCGTGGTGGTGTCTGTTCAGGCTGAGGCGTGCGGTCCACGGACAGCCCGATCTCGACGTCTTTGGGGAGCGCCAGCCCGGCGGCCACCTGCAAGGCTTTGAACAGGCCCACCGGCACGGCGCAACCGGCGCAACAACCGCGAAGGTGAGCACGGACGACGGCCATGAGGCCGCTGTCCGTGCGCGGGTCGATCTCGTCGAACGCATCGAAGTCGCCGTGCTCGGCCAGCGCGGCTGCAAGAGAAGCCACAGTCTCGCAGTCGGTGTCGACAGCGAAGCGGACCAGGCGAGCGCGTTCGGCGCTCGCCGTCACCCGCGTGCGAAAGCCGCAGATGCCGGCCTGGATGTCTGCATGAGCATCCATGGCATTCACGAGCCCGCGGGGATCTTGCCGGCCGCGATCATGGCCTCCTTGACCTGCTTCCACACGTGATGGTCGCGATAGAACGTGCGCAGCTCATCGAGCGGCGGGAAGCTGATGGCGTGGCCCTGGCAGAGGTTGCCGCAGGTCATGCAGCCCACCACGCAGTCGTCTCGGCGCGCTACCATGGACTTGCCGTCGACCCACTCGAACACCTCTTTGCCGCAGTTCAGGCAGAGGCCACAGGACACGCACTTCTTGGGGTCGATGGTGGGGCCCCAATCGACCTCTTGGCGGGTCGCGCCGGCGAACCAGGGCATAGGGAGCTCCTTGTCTCGATGTTCTCAGGCCGGGTGAGCGGCGCGCACGCTGTCGACCGCCGCCAGGACGCTGTCGACGAGCGCTGTGGTCGACATCTGACCGACGTTGCAGGCGCCGGAGCAGGGCATGACACCGATCAATGGTCATCCTTTCATTCAAAGGGCGATGGCTCGTCGGTCGTCGCCGAGCGAGCGCTGGTCAAGGCCGCGTGGGCGCGCTTGGCGCGCGAGCGCGGCACGGCCTTTTCGGTGAGGAACGCGAGACTGTCGACGAGCTGGGCGAGACCCGCTCCGGGGAAGCCGACGACGGTCTCGGCGGGCTCCAGGTCGGTCGCCTCGCGGCAGCCGTAGCAGCCCATGGTGAAGTTCAGGCGCTGCTCGAGGTAAGGGATGATGGTGGCGTCCACGCAGGTGGCCTGCAGCACGGCGCTGCTGCCCAGCAGACGCTCGCCGCCACGCAGGTTCACCTCGGCGAGCAGCAGCCACATGAGCTGCTCCGGCGGTCCTTCGACCACCACGACGTCCGGCAGCGCCGGCGCCTCAGCCAGCGGGCACAGGGCGAGGCGCGCACCGTCCCCGGCTCGAGGCAGGCCATGCCGGCGAACATGCGCGCACCGCTCTCGGGCTCGGCGACGATGCCGAAGCCGACCAGCCCCTTGCCGGTCTGCAGGCCCTCCGGCAGCGGCTTGAAGCCGAAGGCCTTGGCCGCTGCCGGGCACGCCAGCTCGTCGGCCTCGAGGATGACGCGCTCGCCGCGGCGCGCCTTCATGAGCGCCTGGCAGTACCGGTGGCGCTCCACCGGCGCCCAGCCGGCGAACGGCGCCATGTCGGCGTCGGGCGCGAGCAGGAACACCGCCACCGGCGCGCTCGCCAGCCCGACGGCCTGCACCATATCGTCGGCGAGGATCCGCAAGTCGGGCGCCTCGCTACTCTCTGCCTCATGCGCCTGCTGATGCTTCATGAGCCTCCACTCGCTGATCGCTCGCCTATGTGTCCCGACGGGTTGCCGAATCTGCGGCAAACGTCTTCATCTGCCGCCTCGTCGATTGCCGGAAAGCTTGCGGCGGCGCCGGCTCTCCAGCCACTTCCACGTCATGTACTGCCGAGTCCAAGACCGGAACAGATGGAGAGCAGTGCGTCCCTGAGGTCGCCGCGATCGCCCTCGAACACCGGCAGGCACATCTGAGGATCGGCCTCACTGCGCCACACAGCCCAGGCGAAGGCCGTGCAGGTGGGTTCGCCGCAGGCCTTGCAGTTCGTGCCCGGCAGGCGTTTGTAGATCTCCAGAGCCGGCGACCGCCGGCGCAGCTCGAAGGACGGCGTGATCGCCTCGCGGCGCGCCCACACGTCATTCAGCAGGCAGCGCACGTGCTCCAGACTCGCCCACGCATCGACGATGTCGTCCGCCTTGGCGACCGCGACGCGGTCCCGAAAGAGCGACACCATGCGGTGGCCGTCCATGAACGTGAGGACCGGCAACTTGGCGACGTAGGAGCCCTGCGGGAGTTCGGCGTTCAGGTACGGCAACACCTCCGCCACATCTCCCGATAGATGCGCCGTCAGGCGCAGGCGATCGAGGTCGGCCACGCAGGGCGCCAGGACCACGATGGCGACGCGACCGACGATGTCCTCAGCGAACTCCTGTGGCGGCACGCCGGGCACAGCCTGCGCCGGCGGCCGATAGTCGACCCATCCCGCGCTCACGATGTCGGCGCCGGCACTCTCGAGGAACAACGCCTTCGCTTCATCAGCGAGCGCTATGGCCGGGCACCCGACGCGAGCGTAAGCCGGCTCAGGAGAGATCAGCGTGTGCTCGATGCGCAGCGCGTCGAGCAGCGACGCCGCGCGCTCGAACTCGCGCCGGTCGGTGAAGGTGGTCAGTGCGTCCACGCGCAGGACCGGCCTACAAGACCAGGTTGAACAGATAGCCCACGAACATGATGCCGGCGCCCACGACGCCGAGGAAGGTGAAGATCAGCGGCCACTTCAGGACCTTGCGCAGGATGATCGTCTCGGGCAGCGAGAGCGCGATGACGGCCATCATGAAGGCGAGCACGGTGCCCAGGGCAGCGCCCTTCTCCAGCAAGGCCTGGACGATCGGGATGATGCCGGCGGCGTTGGAGTACATGGGGATGCCGAGCACCACCGCGGCCGGCACGCTCCACCAGGCGTCCTTGCCCATGATGCCGGCCATGAAGTTCTGCGGCACGTAGCCGTGGATGGCGGCGCCGACGGCGATGCCCGCCACCACGTAGGGCCACACCTTGCCGACGATGTCCTTGACCGCCTGCCACGCGTAGGCTACGCGCGCGCCCCAGCCGAGCTCTTCCGTAGCCTCCGCGTCGCCCATGCGGATGTCACGTACCCAGTCTTCGATGAAGCGCTCCATCTTGAGGCGCCCGATCACCCAGCCGGCGACCATGGCGATGACGAGTCCCGTGACGAGATAGAGCGTCGCCACCGCCCAGCCGAACAGGCCGTAGAGCAGCACGAGCGCGACCTCGTTGACCATCGGCGCGGCGATGAGGAACGAGAAGGTCACGCCCAGCGGGATGCCGGTCTCGACGAAGCCGATGAACAGGGGTACGGCAGAGCAGCTGCAGAACGGGGTGACGATGCCGAGGCTCGCGGCCATCACGTTACCCGTCGCCTCGCGACGGCCGTGCAGCAGAGCGCGCGTGCGCTGTGGGCTGAAGAACGAGCGCACCATCCCCACCCCGAACACGACGATCGTGAGCAGCAACAGCACTTTGACCGTGTCGTAGATGAAGAACTCGAGGGAGCTCGCAAGACGGCCCTCGTTGAGCTTGAGCACATCGCGCGTGAGCCACGTCGCTACCGGCAGCCAGTAGTGATAGACGAGCGCCCACAAAGCCACGCCGCTGGCCACGCGCACCCAAAGCGGCAGGCGTGCGAAGACGCGCGCGAACACCCTGTGCGGCGCGCGGGACGGTGAAGGACCAGCGCCCGAAGGCCGGTCAGCCGCCATGACGACGGCGGGCGGAGTACCGCATTCGCACGTTAATACCACTCGCGTCGTGCCCGAAGGCTCCGGGACGGCCTCCGATTCGGACTCGATGGTGGTCGCTGGTGCGGGTGCGACGATCTGTTCGCTCATGAACGGTTCACCCCTCCTGCGCTCCCGGCGGGGCAGCGAAGCTCGTGATCAGCGGCGTCGTCGCCATGTAGGCGAGCAGCCGCTCGTAGTCGTAGGGCACACGCACGAACTCGACGAAGGCTTCGCCATCGCCCAGCCGGGCCGGATCGACGATCGCGTAGCAGACGCGCCAGTCGCCATCCTTCGGGCGCCCCGCGCTACCGACGTTCACGAAGTTGGTCTCGCCGACCTGCCGAGCGTACGGCAGGTGCGTGTGCCCGAAGAGGATCGCCGGGTAGGGGTACTCACGCGCCATCCGCTCCATGGCGGAGGCAGGCCGATCCTCGAACAGGTACTCGTTGATGCGGCGAGGGCTGCCGTGCACGGCGAGGATGTCGCCGCTGGGGGTCTGGAGCACGAAGTGATCCTCGAGGGTGCGGAGGTACGCCTTGACCTCGGGGGTGACGACACCCTGAGTCCATTCGAGTGACACGGCGCCTTCGGCGCGCTGCTCGTCGGTCTTGTACACGCAGCCGCAGTCGCCGGTCTCGAAGCCGATGCCGTGGTCGTAGTTACCCATGAGTGTGGGGATACCGGAATCGCGGACCAGCGAGGCGACCTCGTTGGGTGAAGGTCCATAACCGACGAGGTCGCCAAGGCAGAGCGTGCCACGGATGTCCCGGCGCTCGATGTCGGCGAGGATCGCCTCGAACGCCGGCAGGTTGCCGTGCACGTCGGAGAACACGGCGAACGGCCGCTCGAGCTGCATTGTCTTCACGCTGGCTTGCCTCTCCGCGCCGGCGCACCGGCCGCTGGTAGCGCACGACAGTCCATGCCGTATTGTTTATATCAAGGTATCTTGACCATAAACGAATGTCAATGTACTGTCTTGGGTGTCCGTCAACGCCGGCGCCGCCCAGGAGACGACCGCAATGGCACAAGCCACGATCAAGCGACTCTCGTTCCTCGACCGCTACCTCACCGGCTGGATCTTCCTGGCCATGGCGATCGGCGTGTTTCTGGGCTGGGCCTTCACCGGCGTGCCCGACTTCATCAACCAGTTCAACGTTGGGACCACGAACATCCCTATCGCCATCGGGCTCATCGTCATGATGTATCCGCCGCTCGCCAAGGTGAAGTACGAGGAGCTCGGCGACGTGTTCCGCGACTACAAGGTCCTCAGTCTGTCGCTGGTGCAGAACTGGCTCATCGGGCCGTTCCTCATGTTCTTCCTGGCGATCATCTTCTTGCACGACTACCCCGAGTACATGGTCGGCCTCATCATGATCGGCCTGGCGCGCTGCATCGCCATGGTCATCGTCTGGAACCAGCTCGCTAAGGGCGACACCGAGTACGCCGCCGGCCTGGTGGCCTTCAACAGCATCTTCCAGGTGCTCTTCTACAGCCTCTTCGCCTGGATCTTCGTCACCAAGCTGCCGCCGCTCTTCGGCCTCGAGGGCAGCGTCGTCAACGTGAGCATCGGGCAGATCGCCCAGAGCGTGGCCATCTACCTCGGCATCCCGTTCGTCGCCGGCATGATCACGCGCTACGTGGGCATCAGGGTGAAGGGCCACGAGTGGTACGAGCACAAGTTCATCCCGCGCATCAGCCCGCTCACGCTCATCGCCCTGCTGTTCACCATCCTCGTGATGTTCAGCCTCAAAGGCGACCTCATCGTGCAGCTGCCGCTCGACGTGGTGCGTATCGCCATCCCACTGCTCATCTACTTCGTCGTCATGTTTTTCGTGAGCTTCTACATGGGCCGCAAGATCGGCGCCGACTACTCCAAAACCGCGACCCTGTCGTTCACCGCCGCCAGCAACAACTTCGAGCTGGCCATCGCCGTGAGCGTGGCCGTGTTCGGCATCGGCTCGGGCGTCGCGTTCGCGGCCGTGATCGGGCCGCTGGTCGAGGTCCCGGTCCTCATCGGGCTGGTCAACGTGTCCCTGTGGATGGGCCGCAAGTACTGGGGCATGACCGATGAACCCGTGCCGGCGGCGGTGGCCGCCGGCGTCGACGAGGTCGCCTGCGACCCACCGAGGAGCTGACATGAAGATCGCAAGAGACCCGGCAGAAGCCGGCAGCATCGTCGACTTCGTCCCGTTCTTCAAGGCCTTCTGCAACTCGACGCGCGCCCAGATCATCGAGTTCCTGCTCGGCGGCGAGCGCTGCGTCTGCGAGATGACGGGGCCGCTCGACCAGAGCCAGCCGCTGGTCTCGCACCACCTCGCCCTGCTGCGCGACGCCGGGCTGCTGCGCATGCGCAGCGAGGGCACGCGCACCTACTACTCCATCGACTGGGACCGCTTCGACGGCGATCTCAAGGGCTTCCTGGCCTACGTCGAGCGCCTGCGCAGCGCCCCGCCGATCCCCGGCAACGCCGACAGCGCCTGCGCGACCGCCGCGAAGAAGCCGGCCCGACGCAACGCATCATGACCGCGACGAGAGGGAGAGACACGTGAAACTCGAGATCCTTGGTTCAGGCTGCGCCAACTGCCAGAAGCTGATGGCGCTCACCGAAGAGGTCGTGCGTGAGCTCGGCGTCACCCGCGCCGAGCTCGTCAAGGTGGAGGACTTCCCCAAGATCATGGCCTACGGCGTCATGTCGATGCCCGCCCTGGCCATCGACGGCAAGCTGGTCATGAGCGGCAAGGTGCCGTCGAAGGCCGAGGTCACCGCGTTGATCACGACGGCGCTGGCCGCGCAGGGATAACAGAGAGTCACGCCCGAATGCGGGAAACCTCGCTGGTCGGAGTGGAGTGGTCTGTGCGGAGTGCATGCCCACGCCGGTCGCGCGGGCAACCCGCGCCCGCCGGCGCGACGCGCGGGGCCGGTTTCACAGGCGGCCGGTCAGGCGTCATGATGAAGGCGTGGCGGCTCGCGGAAGAGAAGGAAACGGCGACGACGGTGTGGCTCGCAGGGCGACGCGCCGGCGCCCGCGCCGGCGGCATGCGCCGGCCCTCGTCGTCATCATCGTCGTCGGCGTCGCCGCGGTGGCCGTCACCTTCGTGCTCGCCCGCGCCCTCGAGGACGAGCGCCCGCACGGCCCCTACCTCATCGGCGCCTGGACCTTCGGCGACCGTGGCTCGCTGGAGCGCGCGGTCGATGCCGGCGCCATCGACGAGGTGAGCGTCGACTGGCTGCAGTCGCGCGCCGACGGCAGCGTGGCGGCGCCCAAGGCGGACGCAAGTTTCATCGTCGAGGCGCGCAAAAAGGCCTGTCGTGTGATCGTCACCCTCACCGACTACAACGAGGCGATCCCCCAGTTCGACCCGGCGATCCCCGCCGCGATCCTGGCGACGGCGTGGACGTCGACTGGGAGGCGCTCACGGCCGAGCAACGCAACGGGTATACGACGTTCCTCGAGGAGCTCGCCCGGCGGCTCCACAGGGACGGCCGCATGATCGCCGTCGACGTGTACCCCAAGACCCGCGAGCCCGGCGGGTGGGACGGTCCGCGCGCGCAGGACTGGCGGCGTCTGGGCCGGGCCGTCGACCAGTTCCGTGTGATGACCTACAACTACTCGGGGTCGTGGTCCGGGCCCGGCCCGCTCTCGCCGCCCGAGTGAATGGACAGAGTGCTCGACTTCGCCGAGACGCAGGTGAAGCCGCGCAAGATCGTCATGGGCGTCGGCTTCTACGGCCGCGACTGGCGCGGCGCCCAGACCAGCGACCTGGTGTGGGCGGACGTCCGCCGGATCCGCTCGGCCGACAAGCCGCGCGCTTCGCGCGGCCCCTCGGCCGAGCTCATGCACTCGTACAGCCGGGACGGCGCCGGGCACACGGCCTTCTTCCCGGACGCCAAAGCGATCGACGCCAAGCTGCTGATGCTGCTCGAGCGTCATCCCCACATCCGCGGCGTGTACTGCTGGTTCATGAGCCAGGAAGACCCCGCGGCCTGGAAGGTGCTGCGCAAACGCCTGCACTGACGCACGTTCTCGAAGGCGACGAACGGCGTCGTCGGCCGCGCCTGCGTCACGTCTCGGGCGACTCGCCGTCCCAGTAGCCGCAAAGCTCGAGGCGCCCGGTGACGCCGAGACCACGAAAGCGCACCTTGCCCGAGCGCGGGTAGTACGTCATCTCGTCGCTGCATCGCTCACCGTAGGCCAGAAGGGTGAGCCCCAGCGCATTCGCAAGGAAGGCGTGGGCGATCCCGCTGCCGGCAGGACGCACCAACAGGTCGCCGGCGCGTACTGCGTGCAGCCTCGGCGGCGCCTGCGGCCTCGTGTCGCAGTCGTACAGCATCAAGATCCCCTCACCGTCGAGCACCACGAAGATCTCTTCTTCGGCGGCGTGGACATGTGGCGGGCAATTGAGCCGGTTGGGCGCGACGAACACGCGGTTGAGCCCCGTGTCGCGGGACCCGCCGGCGCGGCCGAGCGCACGCTCCTTGCGATGCGTGTCGCCGTGGGCTATCTCTACCTCCTCCACCGCAACGCCTGACACCACGTTCGCCGGTCGCTCGCCGGGCTCGGGAACCACCAGCTCGCCGGCTGCCACCTCGCGACCCCACGGGTGCGGTTCGCCGGCGATCTCGACCCAGCTCTGTCCGAGCCAGGACACTCCGGCGCGCGGCAGGCGCGTCACCGGGGCCGCGCGGCGCGTGCCAAAGGCGAGCACGTCCAGGCCCTTGGCGCCGGCGATCAGCGTGTGCGCTGCGCCTCCGGCGACCTGGACGATGCAGTGACCGGCCGTCACCTCGCAGGTCTCACCGTCCTGCCAACTGAGACCGTCTCCGGCCAGGACGTAGAAGATCTCCTCCTCGGCGTCGTGCGCGTGGACCGGCGTGGACCGCCGGCCCGGCTCGATCTCGATGCGTTTGAGGCCGGTAGCGACGCTCCCGCCGGCCTTGCCGAGGTCGGTCCACGTGGCGCACATCGGGCCGACCTCGACCCTCCTGCCTGGTATCTCGTCCCACCGCACCAGCTCGTTCGCCGCCATCACGTCTCCTCTCCGTCGCACGCCGCCGGCGCCCACCGACGACGGTCGGCCGACGGCCGGAGTCTAGCAGAGGCCCCGGTGCGGCCCGCCGGGCCGCGGAGCCTTCACGCGACGCCGCGACGAGAGCGGCCACGACGGCCAGACGAAGAGGGGGCGGCGGCGCGTCCGCGCCGCCGCCCCCTGAGTCGCACAGCCGCGGGCAGGAGCCCGCGGCGGTTCAGGCCTTCGGCTCTTCCGGGGCCGCCGGAGCGTCCGGCGCCGCCGGGGCTTCCGTGGCAGGCTCAACGGCCGGCGGCTCGGCTGCCGGCGGCTCGCCGCCGCTCACCTCCAGGGCACAGGCCTGGCAGAACTCGTGCGAGCCCTCGATGAGGGCGCCGCACGCCGAGCAGTGCTTCTGCAGCTGGCCGCTGGCCGCATCGACCGTCGGGGTCACACCCGCCGCATGCTCGTGCGGAGCGGGCGGCGGCGTCGCGGGCGGCGGTGGCGCGAGCGGCGTCGCGGGCGACGGCGGCGCCAGGGGGTCGGCGGCCGCCTTCCATGCGTCGACGTCCGCCATGGGCGGCGGCGCCCCTACGGGAGCCGCGGCAGCGGCGGTCACGGCGCTCTGACCGGCGGGCGGCGCCATGGGCGGCGGCGCGGCCGATCCGATATCACGGCGCCACAGCCCCCTCGCCTTGGCGAACACATCACCGATATTCATACGTCCCTCCCCGTGTGTGCGCCTTTCGGCGCACCTCTCTGGCGGTCGTGCCGCGAGCTTGCCTCTCTCAGTTTCGCCTCGCTGTCACGTATTCTGCCCCGTCGAGCCCGCCTTGGCCACGTCTCATGTCCCCAGGCTCGAAGCCGGCGGTTCGGGCGGCGGCGGCGGTTCGGGCGTCGCCGGCTGCGCCGGCGCTTCCCGCGCCGCCGGCTGCGTCACCGCGGTCTGCGGAGCTGGCTGCTCCGTCCCCCGCGCCTCATCGGCAGAATGGGCCGGCGGCGTGAGCGGCGGCGGCGCCGGCGCGTAGGCCTGCCCCTGGTCGACGGCCGACGGCGGCGTGGCCGGAGGCGCGCCGTATTGTGGCGCCGGCGAGATCGGCGCGGTGCCGTACGGCGCCGCCGGCGCCGAGTAGGCCGGCGGACCGGCCGGCGCCGGCCGCGGCCAGCCGAACAGCGCGTCGATGAGCTGGCCCTCGCTCCGCGCCTGGAAGTACATGGCCACGATGTAGGTCAGCACGAACGGGTACAGCACGATCGTCGCGACCGCGCCGATGAACGGGATGAGGCCCAGCGCGAAGCTGACGGCGCCGACGACCAGCTGCAGCAGGAACAGCACGAGGAAGGTCCACCACCAGCCGGTGCCGTGGACCAGGCGGCGACTCTCGCCCATCGCCTCGGTCACGCCGAGGCCGCGGTCGACGATCACCGGGAACACGTACACCCACCCTATCCCGAGGTACACGTAGGCGACCATAGCCGCCAGGAGGACGACCACGCCAAGCCCTGCGAGGATCCCGGAGCCGGCGGCTGCTCCGCCGACGATCACGGCGGTGGGCACGACGAAGATGGCCGTGAAGATGAGGCCGAGCAGCACCGTGGCCCAGATCACCTTGCCGAACATGCTGAAGCCCGAGAACGCGTCGACGTACGCCATCTCGCGACCCTCGCGCACGCGCCTGAACACTCCCGAGAGGATGCCGACGTACAGCGGCACCGAAAGGAACAGCGTCACCACGACGATGGCGACCGAGCCGCTGATGATCAGCGCCCAGGTCATCGAATCCGCGCCGGTCACAGCGCCCTGCGGGTCCACCTGCAGACCGCTGAAGCTCGCGCCGATCGTCGCGGCGGCGATCACGACGGCGGCCACCGCGGGCACGAGGCTCGCGATCAGCAAGCCCACGATCAGCGGACCGATGTCCTTGACGAACAGCCCCCACGCATCTCTGAACAGTTTGCCGATGTCCACGACCTCAACCTCCCGCGCCGCGGGGAGCCGGCGCCTGCGCGATGGCCGCGTCGACCAGATGGCCCTCGCCGCGGGCCTGGAAGTACATGCTGAGCACGTAGGCCACGCCGAACGGCGCGACCACGAGGCCCAGGATGACGCCCACGACGGGGATGATGCTGAGGATGCCGACGATCACGCCGACCACGATGGCGCCCACCAGCCAGGTCACGAAGGTGGTGAAGTAGCCCGGGCGCGCGGCCATGTCCTTGCTCTCCGACAGCGCCTCGCCCACACCGCTGCGGCGGTCGCCGATCAGCGGCAGAGCGTACAGCCAGATCGTCGTGAGGATGAGACCCGGGATGATGAAGATGACGTAGCCGATGCCGATGATGATGCCGAGGATCACGGCGGCCACCGCGAACGCGCCGATCTGGTCGAAGCTCTGCAGATCGGCGTATTCGGCCCGGCGACGTTCACGGACGCGGCGGAGGATCATGCGGAAGGTCACAGCGTACATCCAGGCGTAGACGACCACCGAGACCACCATCAGCAGGACCATCGAGAAGAGCGCCGACCCTACGGCCAGGCCCGTGAAGCTGCCTGCGTTGATGGCGCCGATGCTGCCGCCGACGGCCAGCCCAACGACCACGTTGACCACGCCGACGATGACGGCCGCGATAAGCGCAGTCACCACGAGCGGCCCCCAGTCGAGCCTGAACAGCCCCCAGGCATCCTTGAAACACTTGCCGATGTCCATGTCGTCACCCTCCGCCACGAAGTGTATCGTAGTGCTCGCTTGCGCCCAAAATGGTGTCTTCGCCCCCGGTCGCTGCTACCCTTGGCCCAGTCATGCGCGAGTGTACCCGTAGAGACTTCCTGAGAATCGCCGGCGTGGCGGCCGTCGGGGCGGCCCTGGCCGGGGCCGGCTGCGGCTCGCAGCCGGCCATACCGCCGCCTTCGAGCGACCGCCTGTCGTCGTCCGCGCCGCCCAAGCGTCACCGGCGGCCGCCGCTGGCCGTGGCCCGCGGCGGCGACGCGGCGAGCATCACGGCGGCCGCCATCGCCGCCCTCGGCGGCATGAAGGCGTTCGTCAGGCGCGACGACGACGTCATCGTCAAACCCAACATCTGCACGGGCTACCACGGGCCGGAGTACGCGGCCACCACCAATCCCGACGTGGTCGGCGCGCTCGTTGGGCTGTGCCTGGCCGCCGGGGCCGGCCGCGTGCGCGTCATGGACTCGCCCTTCGGCAGCCAAGCGGACGAGGCCTACAAGAACAGCGGCATCCAGGCGGCCGTCGAGAAGGCCGGTGGCCAGATGGAATTCATGGCGCCGGCCAGGTTCCGCGACTACACGATCCCCGCGGGGCTCGACGTCCGGCAGTTGCCGATCTATTCCGACATCCTCAGCTGCGACGTGCTCATCGACGTGCCCATCGCCAAGGATCACGGCCTGACCCGGCTCACCCTGGGCGGCAAGAACCTGCTCGGCGTGATCCTCGATCCGGGCGCCATGCACAGCAACATCGGCCAGCGCACGGCCGACCTGGTCAGCGCCTGCCGCCCCACACTGACCGTCGTCGACGCCGTGCGCGTCCTCACGGCCAACGGGCCCACCGGGGGAGACCTCAACGACGTCGAGAAGCTGGACACCGTGATCGCCAGCCCCGACATCGTCGCCGCCGACTCTTACGCGGCCACGCTCTTCGACCTGACCGGCGGCGATATCCCGTACGTGCAGGCCGCTTACGACATGGGCCTCGGCGAGATCGACCTCGACAAGGTCGACGTCCGCCGCGTCTCGGCCTGACCCGCGCGGCCGGGTAGGATCCGGCCCCTATGAGCGACGCCCCGACCAGCCTCCTTCACGACGCTCCGCTGCGGGCGGCCACCACCCGCCACGAGGAGATGATGGTCGAGGCGCGGCGCATCGTCGACTCCGGCAACGACCGCGGCCTCGGTTACCTGGACAACACCACCGTCATCACGGCCACGCTCTCCAGCCAGCGGCAGTACTTCAAGCGCGCCCACAGCGTCGAGTCCCACGCCCACATGCACAAGAGGGCGCACTTCGCCCCGCCGGTTACGGGCCCCCCGCCCCTCGACCATGTGGACGTCTTCCTCGATTGGATGAAGATGGATCACGAGATCGACTTTCGCGACCGTCTGGACATCAACACCTACGCCATCGACCCGGCGGATCTGTTTCTCAGCAAACTGCAGATCCAGAAGCTCAACGAGAAGGACGCGCACGACGTGATCACCCTGTGCAAGGGCGTCTACGTCGACTTCGAACCGCACCCCGGCGTCCTGGACCTCGAGCACGTCGCCGACACCTGCGCCCGCGACTGGGGGCTGTACATCGACGTCATGACGAACATCGACAAGGTGCTGGAGCATCTCGCCGACTACGACCTCAGCCCGCGCGAAGTCGCGCGCATCGGGCGCACCCTGGAACTGGCCCAGGACATGATGACGGAGCACACCAAGAGCCTGCGCTGGCGCCTGCGGGCGCGCATCGGCAAGCGGCTCAGATGGTACAACGAGATCGAAGAGCAGTTCGCGGGCCGCAGCGACGACGACGTCATCGGACCGCGCGGCGAAGCCGGCTGAGCCGGCCTTCTGGGGCGGCTTCCCCCTCCCATCTACGTCGTTCACCCGACCCGCATCCCGATTCTTGCTTGTGACGCGGGGCACAATAGAGGTGTGCCCGCCGTGGCGCGCGGCGGCCGTGCAAAGGGGGGGATCATGGAATCCGTCGAGATCCTCAAACGGGAGCACCGGACGGTCCTGCTCGTCGTGAAGGCCGCGCGCCGCGACCTCGAAGGCGCCGGCGAGACACACGAGATCGCGGAAGACGAGGTGGAGCAGCTCCTGGACTTCTTCCGTTACTTCACCAACTCGTGCCACGACCCCAAGGAAGAGGACCTGCTCTTCACGGCGCTTCACCGGCGGGGCCTGCCCTGGGAAGACTACCCTCTGCGAGAGCTAGTACGGGAGCACGAGGAGATGCGTGTCGTCCTCGATTCGGCGTCTGACTGGCTGCCGCTGGTCAGAGCCGGAGACACCACCGCGATGATGTCGCTCCTGCACGACCTCAAGATCTACCTCGACATCATAGAGCGGCACATCGCCGCGGAAGAAGGGGCGCTCTTCCCCTTGGTGCAGGAGCTGCTCACGGCGCGGGACCTGGAGGAGCTCAGCGACGCGTTCGCGGTGATCGCCTGCGAGGAGCTCGAAGAAGGCGTGCACGCCTACTACACCGACCTCGCCCACGAGCTGGCGCGTACGGCGCACGCCTAGTCAAGGTCAGCCGGCGGCAGCGTCCACGGCCGAGAAGTCGCGATCGCCCAGCCCCGCCGCCAGAGCGCGGGCGTAGACGCCGGCCACGGTGTTGGCGAGCGGCAGTTCCAGGCCCATCGCCGCCGCCGTCTCGTCGACCAGCCGCATGTCCTTGTTGGCCAGCGCCAGCGAGAACGCAGTTCGCACCTCTCCCGCGCCCAGACTCTCGAGCTTGCCGAGCGCCCAGGCCGGCAGGATCTCGGTGCGCGCCAACGCCTCGAGGAGCTCCTCCCTCCGGACTCCTTCCGCGGACCCGAGCTTGAGCGCCTCTGAGCCCGCCACCATGGTCGCGAGGAGAAAAGCGTTCACGGCCAGCTTGGTGGCGCTGCCGGCGCCGTTCGGGCCCATGTGCAGGGTCGCACGGCCGAGGACGTCGAAGAGCGGCTTCGCCGCCGCGACGTCCTCGGCGGCGCCGCCCACGAGGATCACCAGCATGCCCTTGACGGCCGCGCCCAGGCTGCCCGAGACCGGGGCGTCGAGAACGCGCACCCTGTGACGTCGGGCCTCCGCGGCCAGCTCCCGAGACTCCACCGGCGACACCGTCGACATATCGACCCACAGCCGCTCGCCCGGAGCGGCAAGAAAGCCGGTCTCGCCCTGCGCCGTGGCGCGCACGGCGGCCGCGTCGGACAGCATGGTGACGAGGAACGCGGCGCCTTCGGCGGCGGCGCGCGGCGTGTCCGCGACGGCCGCGCCGCGCGCCTCGAGAGCGGCGGTCCGCGCCCGCGTGCGGTTGTACACCGCGAGCTCGTGGCCGGCATCGAGCAGTCGGCCGCCCATCCGCTCGCCCATCATCCCGGCGCCGATCAGCGCGATCTTCATGGCGACTCACCATCCTGTTCTTCGACGCGTTCGTGCCAGCGTCGCCGCGTGCCGACCTTGGCGCGCCAGCGCCAGGCGCGTGTCTTTGGCGCCTCCTCGATAGCCTGGGTCAGACGCTCCAGCGCGGCCCGCACGCGGTCGTCGTCCGCACGCTCGAGCCCGTGGACTCCGAGTGACTCGAGACAACGCCGCAGGTTCTGTGTGACGTCGTAGCAGAGTCCCCAGTCACGCGCGCAGAGCTCGGCCAGATATGCCGCGTTCACCGTGCCGGGGGCATCCTCGCCGGCCAGCTGATCGTCCTTGAGGATCGTCACGATGTCGCGCAGGTCGCGATCCTCCGCCCTGAAGACCTGCAGCTTCGTGAGAAGCAGATCGCTGGCCGACACCGTGTACGGCTCGATGGCGAGACGGTCGCGAAGATCCACCCTGTGATCCATGCGGAACACGTCGAGGAACACGTCCACGTGGTCCTCGGCGTGGACGGCGTAGGCGCCGTCCGCGCTTTCGTGGGCGCACTCCCGCACGAACTGGGCCTGCCCGCGCATCGTCGCCTCGCGCACGTGGATGCGCTCGCGATAACCCAGCGCCTCGAACAGGCCCACGAGCCCCACGACCTCGTCGGCGAGGCCGACCATGTCCAGATCCGAGTGGTCACGGCTGCAGAAGGCGAGCTCTTCGCAGTGATCGCGCACGGCGAGGCCGCCGATCAGGCGTAGCGTGAGGCCGCGCTCGCGCGCGGCGTCGACGATGCGCCGCCCTTCGGCGGCCATTTCCACACGGCTCCGGAGGAGCGTCTCGGTGCGGTCTAGGGTGCTCATCCCCCGTGTTGTGCCCCCAAGAGGCGGGGGCGAAGCCCGGATGCTCCCCGTCAGGGCGCAGGCCAGGGCGGCGGCGCGGCGATCAGCGACCACCCCACCCCGTCCTCGAGCTCGCGTACGGCGGCCCAGTCACCGGGAGAAAGCGAGCGCTCGGCGATCGGGGCCAGCACCTGCTCCTCCGTTGCCGCGAGGTCGTCGAGAAGGTCGAGCAGCCTGATGCCGTTCTCGACCGCGGACCCGGCATCGCCGCGGGCGACCGCCAGGCGCAGGCGACGGAGCGCCTCGAGCGCCCCGGCCTGACGGTCGCGCATCAGTGCCGCCGGCCCCTCCGCGCCGAGCACGGCCAGGGCGGGGAACCACGCCTGCTGCTCGCGGTGAACACGCGACTCCACACCGGAGAGCCGTTCGACGAGGCGCGCCACGAGAGGACGGCCCGCGCGCCAGCGCCGCCGGGAGGGCGAGCCTCCAAGACGCTCGAGCTCCGCCCTCAGCCCCGCGCACAGGGCGCGGACCTGCATCCCTTCGCGGCGGAGCGAGTCCAGGGGGTGCCCGTCCGGCGGCCCGCTCACGAGGGTGTCGGCGGCCAGGCCGACCGCCGTCTGCACGCTGCGCTCGGCGGCGGCCCGCGCCTCTGCGGCGGCGGCGGCGAGCGCGCGGTCGAGCGCCGCCGCCTCTTTCGCGTCTACCCCGGCGGTGACGTCACGCAGCTGGGCAGCGAGCTCCACGAGCGAGCCGCCGTCCTCCAGCCGGGCGGCGATCTCGCGCAGCTCGGTGAGGCGCCGGTCGTCGCTCGCGACCGCGCGCCGCGCGCCGCTCACCGGCGGCTCCTTGCCGGTGACCCGAGCCACTTCGGCGGAGACGTCGCGCACCAGATGGCGCCAGGTGACGTCCATCTCGATGGCGACGTCGCCGAGGGTCGTCAGGCGCGCCCACCCCGTGCGCCCGCCCGGATGTGAGATCCTGCCGAAGGCTGCGTGGTAGGCATACAGGAACTCCTCCAGGAACGGGTATGCCTCGAGCACCGCGAACACGGTGGTGCGCGGCCCGAGGCTGACCACGCGCGGGTCGCCGTGCCGGCTCAGATGCCTCTCCTTTCGCGGACCATCGTCGTCCAGCTTAGCAGCCGCACACCGCCGGGTGTGCGCTGGCCGCGGCACGGCGGCGGTGGTATCCTGCCGCTCCCGTCCCCGCACGTACGCGCGAGGGCGCAGCCACTCATGAGCATCGTCACCTTCAACAACGTCGAGAAATCCTTCGGTGGGCAACGCCTGTTCACCACCGTCGCCTTCGCCATCGACGGGCACGACCACGCCGTGCTCGTCGGCCGCAACGGCACCGGCAAGACCACGCTGCTGCGCCTCATCTCGGGCGACGAGCACGCCGACTCAGGGACCATCGCGCGCGCCCGCGGGCGCCGCGTGTGGCTGCACGAACAGACGCCGGAACTCGAGCGCGACCGCCCCGTGCGCGACTACCTCCTGGAGGCGTTCGGCGAGGCCGTCCAGCTCGAGGAAGCGCTGCGCGCCACCGAGGAGAGCCTCTCCGGCCTCGCCGAGCACAGTCCCGAGCTGCGCGACACGATGAAGTCGTACCAGCAGCTGCAGCGCCGCTTCGAGGCTGCGGGAGGCTACGCCTACCGCAGCCGCCTGAGCGGCGTCGTCGAGGGCCTCGGCCTGCCCGACGAGATGCTCGAGCGCGACCTGCTGTCTCTCTCGGGCGGCGAGCTCACGCGCGTCACGCTGGCGCGCGCGCTTCTCGCCGACGCCGACCTCCTGCTGCTCGACGAGCCCACCAACCACCTCGACATCGACTCGGTGGAGTGGCTCGAAGGCTTCCTGGCCGAGTACCCGCGGGCCTTCGTCCTGGTCACCCACGACCGCAGGCTGCTCGAAAAGGTGGGCCAGCGCGTGCTGGCCGTCGAGCACGAGCACGTCGAGGTCCAGGGGGGCGATTTCGCCACCTATCTGCGCGAGAGCGAGGCGCGCCTCGACCTCATGCGGCGCGAGTACGAGCAGGACCTCGAGAAGATCGCCCAGCTGCAGCGCTTCTACGACCGCTTCCACGCCAAGAAAGACAAGGCGAAGCAGGCCAAGGCCAAACTCACGCAGATCGAGCGCATCAAGCGCGGGCTGCGGGAGCCTCCGAGACAGACGAAGAGTTTCAAGCTCGGCCTCCCACAGCCCAAGCCCTCGGCGCGCGTGGTGCTCGAGATGAAGACGCCGGCCCTCTGTGTCGGCGCCACCGATGACCCGGCCGGCGTCCGCACCCTCGTGCGCGACGTCGACATCGTGCTGGAGCGCGGCCAGAAGGTCGCGCTGCTGGGCGCCAACGGCTCGGGCAAGACGACGCTGGTCGAGACGGTGGCCGGGCTGCGCAGCCTCAGCGACGGCGCCGCGCACCTCGGCCACAACGCGCGCGTCGCCTACTACTCGCAGCAGGGCCGCGAGCTCACGGAGACGGACACGTGCCTCGAGACCGTGCTCCCCCTGGTCGGCCACGACGAGGAGCAGGCGCGCA
>Ga0209539_1000626_pt1 | contig 19869 bp, 17 predicted proteins | sample BarGraNGADG00312_2_FD_184499 | JGI IMG/M metagenome (GOLD analysis project Ga0209539, IMG submission 184499) | Arctic peat soil microbial communities from Barrow, Alaska - Barrow Graham LP Ref core NGADG0011-312 (SPAdes) (version 2) | ecosystem: Environmental > Terrestrial > Soil > Wetlands >... | reverse complement strand
AGGTAGAGCAGGCCCCGGGTCTTGGTGATGCTCATGCGGAGTGACTCCTTTGGCGTGACCGGATAGGTGCTGGAGATCACACTATACCGGCGGCCGGACGGCGCACTGCGGCCGTGGCTGAGGGCGCGCGGCGGCTCAGGCCAGGCGCTTCGCCGAAGGCCATTTCACGTCCCCGCCGCTGAGCGGCTGCCCGCTCCCAGCGCTTGCGCGAAACACTGAAGGCCGAGAAGATGGCCGACGTTGCGCTCTGGCGCTCGTCGTCGCTCGACGAGCTGCCGGGCGTCCAAGATCCATCGAAAGGAAGACGACATGGAACCGTTGCAGGTGACGTTGCGCCGCACCAAGGAGACCAAGAACACCGTGCGCTACGAGGAGCCCGAGAGCGACCAGCCCACGGTGATCGGTACGCTCTACGTGCAGAAATGGGCCATCCATCGCCTCGAAGATCCGGAGGCAATCACGGTCACCATCGCTCGATCCTAAGCTCGCTGCGAAGGTCGCGCGGCACTCCCCGACCTGCTTCTGCCAAGAAGACGCTGCACCCGGTGCATCTCGCCGACGCGCTGCCGACGCCGGGTGCACCGGACAGGTTCATGGGCGGCAGCTTGTCCGTGCCTTTGGTGCGCCATCTGGCGTTGCCGGCCTCCTCCTTTAGAGCGAAGCTGCTGTTGCAGAGTAGACGCGCGTCTGAGGGAGGCACATGCGAGGACATGTGAGAAAGCGCGGCGAGCCCGGATCGTGGGAGTACATCGTCGACGTCGGCCTGGCGGCAGCGCAGCGGTGCGAGAGCTGTGGCAAGAGGCTCTGGATCGAGCGGCGGCCCAAGGCGAAATGCCCGAGGTGTGGCGAATCCCTGACGGAGACCGAGGAGCGCCGCCGCGAGACCAAGAGCGGCTTTGCCACGCGCAAAGACTGCCAGGCGGCGATGAACAAGCTGCTGGTCGCCGTCGAGCAGCACTCGTACACGACGCCGACTAAGGCGTCAGTCAGGGAGTACCTGACCAAGGAGTGGCTGCCGGCGGTCAAAGCGACGATCCGGCCGAGCACCTACAACTCCTACGTGCAGCACGTCGAGTGCCACATCGCCCCGCACATCGGCTCGGTGAAGCTGGCCAAGCTGACTGGATCCCAGGTCAACGCCCTCTACGCGAAGCTCGCCGACACCGGGCGCAAGGATGGCAAGACTGGCCTCTCCCCCATGACCATCCACCACGTCCATGCCTGCCTGCACAAGGCTTGCAAGGATGCCGTGCGCTGGGGCCACCTGCCGAAGAACCCGCTCGAGGCCGCCGACCCGCCGCGCAAGAAGAGCGACGGCACCAAGGAGATGCAGACCTGGAGCAAGGAGCAGCTGAAGGCCTTCCTGGGCGCCGTGGCCGGCGAGCGCCTCTCCCCTCTGTGGCACACGATCGCCATGACCGGCATGAGAAGAGGAGAGGCCATCGGCCTGCGCTGGACTGACGTCGACCTCGAGAACGCGCGCCTCTCGGTGCGCCGCGCCTTGATCCCGATCAACCGCGAAGTCGTGGTCAGCGCGCCGAAGACGGCCAAGGGGCGGCGGGTCATCGCCTTGGACCCCGGCACCGTCGAAGTCCTCAAGGGTCAGGCAGCACGCCAACTCGGGGAACAGACGCAGCCTGGCGAGAACTGGGTCGATACCGGCCTCGTCTTCACGCTGGAGAACGGAGAGGCCCTCGACCCGGAGAGCGTCAGCCGCTACTTCCGTCAGGCCGTCAAGAAGTCGATGCTGCCGCAGATCCGCCTGCACGACCTCAGGCACACCCACGCCACCCTGGCCCTGCAGGCTGGCATCCATCCCAAGGTCGTCTCCGAGCGCCTCGGGCACGCCACCATCTCGATCACTCTCGGCACCTACTCGCACGCCATCCCGGCGATGCAGGAAGAGGCCGCGGCACTGATCGCGGCGCTGGTGTTCGCCGAGGAAGAGCTGCCTGCAGCCCCTGCCTGAGGCCCTCAAGCGGCGCTCGCAACTGGCCCCCGCCAAGAGCCGCGAATCGGCTCACAAACGATGCTCTTCGTATGTGAGCCGAAATTCGGCTATGTGAGCCGCAAATGTGGCCGATCTCCCTGCAAAACGTCGCCTTGGTCGCGCGCGCACGAGCGCGAATCGGCTCACATAGGCTCACATAATCGCGGCGGCGAGCGGTCGCCAGAACGCTCTGTGTTCTAGTGTAAGCGCGTGCTCGTCGGCGCAATGTCGGCGCCGACGGCGATTCCGGGCGAGTTTGGGCATAGGTGGAGTTCTTGAGATCGCCCTGTGCAGGCAAAACTGGTGCCCCCGGCTGGAATCGAACCAGCGACACCAGGTTTAGGAATGCTGTGGAAGCCGTCTTGGCCGGTACCCCGCCGTGTGCGATTGTGCTGCGCAGTCCAAGGTTCTGCGCCGGGTGCGTGACGACACGTGCTCAGCCATGCTGGGCCGTGGTGACGCGTCTTGTCGGCAACGTGTCGGCAACGTGCGCAGGCAGCTCCCTAGCGGCAAGTATCAGACTCTGACTCGATCTTGACTCGTCCATTTCGAGGTGCGGCGCTGATGTCACCTCATTCCCTTCCGGGGATCGCTGCTTCATGCCACAGCTGCGGGTGGTTGTTGATCCACTCCTCGACCAGGGTCCTGAGCTCGTCCAGGTCGAGATCAACAAGCTCTATCCCGGCGGACCTGAGTACCTCGGGGTAGCCGGGGTACGAGTGCGTCTCCCCCACAACCACCGTGCGAATGCCGAAATGCTGGATGGCTCCACAGCACATCAGGCAGGGCGCCATGGTCGTATACAGGACGGCGCTCCGGTAGCTACTGCGGCGACCAACAGCACGAAGACACTCGACTTCGGCATGAGCCGTTGGGTCTGTATTCTGGATGATACGGTTGCGGCCCCTTCCCAAGACTGAGCCAGCAACGACGAGAACGGCACCCACAGGAAGGCCGCCCTCATCCATACCGCTGCGTGCCTCCTCGACGGCGATGCGAATGAACTCGTCTACTGGCACCTCGCCCCCCGTCGAACTCATGAACCAGAGACTTTACTGTCGGCCTCAGCTGAGCCTGCGCCAATATGCTGGGGGAGGACCAATGCTGCTTCCGCCGGCCAAGACAGCTGCAACGTACTGCCGATCGTCAACGCCAGCCCGCCGGCACCGAGGTTACTGACCGCCCGATGAGTGAGCGGTCCACGTTCATCAGGCTGAGCAAGATGACCAGCGTCACGAGCGGCAGGAAGTACGTCAGATACCGCACTTGCATGGAGCCCGGGGAGGAACCATTTGATGAGGCCGTCGTCTGCCAACATGAAGGTCCTTTCATGGGAGACCCCATCAAGCCAGCGCGCACCTCAACGGGGTGGTACAACGTGGCATGGCATCAGCGAAGAAGAGACGCCACCGCCCGGAGAAGTCTGTTGTTCTCGTCGTCGGTGCCGACAGTGATCCGAATGTGCTCACGATAGCCCCATGCGCTTGTCGGGCGCACGACTATGCCCTTCTCCATCAGTCTCTTAGCGAATAGCTCCGCGTCTTGTGGCACCTTTGCCAACACGAAATTTGCCTCGCTCGGCACAACGTCCAGCCCGAGCGCCGCTAGTTCCCTGGTAAGACGCGACCTCTCCGCGATGGTTCGTCCGACTACGTCCTCAACCCACGCATCATCGCCAAGTGCAGCCAGTCCTGCAACAACCGCGTCACGACTCACATGGAAAGGCTCATGCACCTTCTCGATCGAGGCACATATGCGTTCGTCGGCCAAGGCATAGCCCAACCTCACACCCGCCAAGCCGTATGCCTTCGAGAATGTGCGCAGGACTATGACGTTTCCATGACCGCTCTTGAGAAAGGACACACCGTCCGCGTACTCAGGATCGACAGTGAACTCACAATAGGCTTGGTCAAAGACGACGGCAACGCGGTGTGGTATGTGCTCAAGGAACTCATGGACATCCGCACGACGCAGAATCGTGCCGGTTGGATTGTTGGGACTGCAGAGCCAAATCATCTTCGTACGCTTGGATACCAAGTGCGAAACAGCTTCTAGTTCATAGCAGAAATCATTCAGATCGACGTACTTGACCACGCCATTCATGACGAGCGTCCACCAAGGAGCCGCGTCAAAGGACTGGCGCGCCATGATGGCTTCATCGTGAGGGTCAATGAAGAGCTGCGCCAGGTACCGAACGATGGATTCCGCGCCTGGTCCAATGACTACATTCGCTGGAGCAAGCCCATTGGCGCTGCCGATGGCTGCGCTCAGCTCCTCGTAGAGGCCAGCGGGGTACACTGAAAGCAGTCGAGCCTCATTCGCGACGGCTGCCTGGGCCAAAGGGGAAGGCCCGTAAGGGTTCTCATTCGAACACAGCTTCACAATGTTCTCCGTCGATATCCCGTAAGTCGCGGCGACTTCCTCCTTGCTCCTGCCAGGCTCGTGAAAATTGAGACCCTCTATCACGGGCCGAACCCCTGCCGTGGGGCCGCCGGCGCCCCTCGCGCTCAAAACCGGCGCGCCTGGCTACGAACTACATGCATCTCACCAGTCAATGATTCGCAGGCCGCTGAGGGAACTCGGCTTCCAGCACATCAATGATGAGTTCCGCAACATGGAGAGCAACCGCGTGACCGAGACCTTCGGTAGCATGAACAGCACTGCCCATCACACCCGACTTCGGAACAACGTCGCCTGGTGTCGGGAAGATGTCGTAGCCCGGTCGCCTTTCCGCTCCGCCCGCAAAACCCATCAAGTCAGTTCGGACCAGTCCGGGCTCGAAATACTGCACCAAGGACGTCTCTATCGTTCCTGCGTGCTCCGCTTCCCACCCACGAAAGCCCCCAGGTATATCCGACATCAGCCGCACCATGTCTACCTCAGCTACGAGCTCCCACCAGTTGATGAGCAGTACCTTGGAGCTATTCCACTCTGTAACGGCTGCGCCGATGGCATCTGTAAGATACGTAGTGTTCTCCCAATGGCCATTCAAGACGGCTACCTGCCGGAAGCCCTGGCGGAACAAGTCACGAAGCACAGCCATCACGAGATCGCAGAGCACGCTGCCTGGAATGCCGACCGATCCAGGGAAGCCCCCCCCGGCCCCGCCGAACTTCGGCCGAGAATGGACGGTATACTCCACACACGGAAGGACAACGGCAGGTCGGCGGTCAGCCACCATACCGCACCATCTACTCACCTCAAGACTATCGGTTGACAGCGGAAGGTGGGGGCCATGCTGCTCAAGAGACCCGACGGGTAGCAGCAGCAGCGCATCGCGATCAGCAGCGCCTTTGGCTCCCTTCCATGTCATGTCTCGGTAGTTCAGGACGCACCTCCTAAGCGCGCGATTGTCACTCATCCCTCTGGCATCACAAAGGCGGCTTCACTCTCCCAATACACACCGACCTCTCCGCCAATTTTGTGCTGTAGCATCCCCATCTCACGCTCGCTTTGCGAGAAACGCAACTCATATCCATCTGGCAACTCTAAGGAAACAGTAGTTGCCCACCCCATTGTCTCAATCGCCCGTATCGTTCCATGTGCTTTGTTGGGCGCTTCGTTCCCGACATCCTGAGTGTGTACTCTGTCCGCGTTCACGGCGAAGCTCACACGATCCCCTGTGGTCTTGTGGCATTGCTCCGGTTCAAGAGCAGTGAAGACCCCCTGCGGTGTGTCGATGTGTAGGAGGTTCTCACTTGCCCTCACCACGGTCCCCGAGAAGACGTTATTGGTCCCAACGAACTCCGCCACGAAGCGATTCTGAGGCCGACGGTAGACGTCCGTTGGCTCGCCAACCTGCTTTATTTGTCCTCCGTCCATAACGACGATGCGACTCGCCAAAGCCAAGGCTTCTGACTGGTTGTGCGTGACGTACACAAAGGTGATTCCGAGCTCTGTGTGAAGTCGGCGCAACTCACCCTGCATAGTGCGGCCGATCTTCGCATCCAAGGCCCCCATCGGTTCATCGAGAAGTAGGACCTTGGGGTCGAGAACCGTGGCCCGCGCAATGCCGACACGCTGCATTTGACCACCGGAGAGCTCGTCAATCCTACGTTTGCCATAGCCGTCGAGACTCACCATGCTCAGCGCCTTCTGCACACGCCTCTCTCTTTCGGCCTTTGGCACTCGCTGCATGCGCAACCCGAACCCAACGTTGCCAGCCACATCCAGGTGCGGAAAGAGAGCGAAGCTCTGCCAAACCAGCGGGGTCCCGCGCCTCCATGGCTTCACATCGTTGACTCGCTGCCCATCGATCACGATGCTTCCCGACGTTGGCTGCTCTAGCCCCGCAATCATCCGAAGCAGGGTTGTCTTTCCGCACCCACTCGGGCCCATCACGGCAAGAAACTCACCACGCGTAATGTCGAGCCTGACACCATCAACCGCAGTCACATTTCCAAACCGCTTGACGACGTTCTCAAGCGCTATCGTCACGTCCGGCATATTCAAGGTCATATCCTCACGACTCACTGCTCATGCTTCCGCCTCTTGCCAAGACCGAAGAACAGAATCTCGGCAACCACAATCATGGAAATAGATGCCGCGAATGATAGTGCCCCGATTGCGTTGACTGCCGTCGAAATCTTCGCACTGAATTCCGACCACACATGTACCGGCAACGTGACGTCCATGCCGGATACGTACCAGGCGATCACGGCTTCGTCCCACGATATTGCCGCTGACAGCAGATAGGCAGCCGCCAGAGCAGGAATCGCCTGAGGAAGGACGACCGTAGCAATGGTCCTCCACCTACCAGCTCCCAGATTCCAGGCAGCTTGCTCAGTGTCTACGTTCATCTCGGAAATACGCATTCGCATGATCCCGAGTGCAAAGGGCGCCGCGAGTACAACGTGCGCAATCGTCACGGTGGTGAGCGACGCGGCGAAACCGGCTTCCCGAAAGAAGACCGAGAACGCGAGAGCAAGAACCAGGAGTGGCAGCAACGGAGGGGCAGCAACGATACCTAAGTATGCTCCCTCCCCTTTGAAGTCCCACCGGCTGACAAAGTAGGCGGCCATCGCTCCAATGGGTGTCGCGATCGCCGCGACTGTCAATGCAACGACGATGCTGTTCGACGCGGCGTCTCGCACCGCCGGGTCAGATAGGACCTCTTCAAACCACCTGAGAGTGAATCCACTCCATGGCAAACTGGGAAACCGACTGTCATTGAAAGCAAACAGCACCAGAACGACAATCGGTGCAAAGATGAATGCGAAGAACAACGCCAAGTAGGACTTCAGTACGACATTCAAGACTCTGTCCATCACTTCTTGGCCTTTCGCCTCACAGGGAATGCCAGCCGCAAGGCAAGCAGCAGAACGACTGTGAGAGTGACCAGCATGACAACGGCTATTGCCGCGGCCTGTGGGAAGTCTCCTCCCGCCTGCGTTGCGCCGATCACCAACAGGCTCAGAGTCAATCTCGTGCTCCCGCCGAGTGTCGACGGGGCTATGTAGTCACCCATTGCCAATATGAATCCGAATGCCGCTCCGAATACGAGGCCAATCCGTGCTGAAGGCAAGACCACATGGAGGATTGATTTCAAACGACCCGCGCCCAAGTTGTTGGAGGCTTCGATGAGGGTCCTATCGACGTTCATCAGGCTTAGGAGCACAAGGAGTGCGACCAATGGGAACGCGTATGTGAGGTAGCCGATTTCCATGGCCAAAAGGGAACCCTGCAGGGGGACAGATGGCAGACCGACAAACTGCAGTGCAGAATCAATAAGGCCCTCGTCCGCCAAGATGAAGGACCACGCATACGTCCTGACCACGTAGCTCGTAAAGAACGGGACTACGAGAACCATCAATAGGGTTCGACGTTTCTGAGAGGAGATCTTGAAAGCGATGCAGTAGACGGCAGGAAAAGCCAGGATGACCTCGAGGAAAGCGGCAATCCCTGCATACAGCATCGTTTGTAGATAGACCTTCCAGAAGAAGGTCGAACCAAGAATGTCGGTCCAGTTCCCAAACTCGTAGACCCGCTCGATGCGAAAGTCCCGTACCGCCCAGAAGGACATCAGCAGCAGTACGATCGCTGCTCCGATGAAGAAGACGCATTGCCACACGAGCATTGGGCCGCCGAATACAGATGGGGTGACCCAGTCTCGATGTCTGGTCGCTTGAGCGCCTGTCCCACCATCGGATGAGGGATCACCGGGTGCTCGTATGATCGCCCCTTCCCCGGTTGGCTCGAGTGTCGATGGCTTCTTCATCTAGCAGCGAGGCCGCGCCAGGTGCCGGTCCACCTGGCGCGGCGATTCGATGCCGCAGCAGGGATTGCCTCGTTCATCCTTGCTTGAACTCATCCCATGCCTGCTGCCATTCCTCTACTGTCTGATCCGATGGCAGTTGACGGACAGCGATTCTCTCCTCACGCCAGGGAGTGATCGCGCACGGATCGTCGAAAGTGCCCATCTTGAGACGCGTCGCCCACGATGGCTCCTCCTGTTGCATCAGGAGCCATGCCTTCTGGTTCGGCACACAGCCGGAATAGGCAGGCTTGATGGCCACAGCCAGCTGTGCCTCGGGTGACATCATGTAGTTCACGAACTTGTTCGCGGCGTCCGTCTTCTCAGTTCCCGTGCAGATGGATATGCCCTCGCCGGTAAGGTATCCGCCCTCCTTGGGTATGGCCGCCTGCACAGGAGCACCTTGATCCCGAAGAATCTGTGCCGACCAATCGCCGCCGCCCGGCTGTATCCAGATAGAGCCATTGGCTAGGTGATTGAGCACAGCTGAGAGCGGCCAGAATCCTGCGACTTGGGGTCGCAGTGAAGCCATGTAGCCGCGGAGGTGTGCGAACCTTTCGTCACTGATGCGAACTGGATCCAACTTGTTGAGGGGGTTGTTGCCGTCGGCCAGACTTAGGGCAACCATTGTGTTGCCCCACCAGTCATAGCAGCCGACCTTTCCCTTGAGGCCTGGGTCCTTGAGGATGGAGAAGCTGGTTACGTCTTCTTCGGACAAATGGTCCTGTCGGTAGCACAGCCCGTTAAAGCCGAACTCGTATAGCATCGTGTAGGGCTTGCCATTAACGTCGTAGCCGATGTCTCCCTTGAACTCGGGCAGGTAGTCATTCCAGTTCGGGTACAGGCCGGGGTCCATTTCCTGGACTGCTCCAGCTTTCACGTACTGAGGCATGAACTCCATTGACGTCGTAAGGACGTCGTACTTCCCCGGATTCTGCGTAATCTCGACGATGCTCTGATCTCCGCCCTCGTAGAGCTTTGCCTTGATCTGGATGCCCGTTGCCTTTGTGAAGGGGTCCACGATGGATGGATCCTCGTGACCGCCCCAAGTCAACCAGTTGAGGGTGGTCGAATCGCCTGTAGCCGCGCCTGAGCCTGATTCACCTCCGCACGCAGCTCCAACCGTCGTGAAGGCGCCAGCCAAAGCCGTGGACCCGGCAACAAGCATCCCCCTCTTCAGCAGGTCCCTACGAGTGATTGCCTGCCGATAGGCGGCGAATCCGTCTGGTCTGCCGCTCGTCCTGTCCTTGCTCATTCCTCCCCCTCATCTAGTTGGCAATCCATCAGCACAACTACGCACAAGCCTGAATCGCCTGACTAGGGCGACTCATCGCGATTCAACGTAACCCCCCCAAAATCGTGACCCCTGAGATGGGTCCATTCTGAGGCTGCGGTTTTCGGACCAAGTGAGAAGGCTCGCCCACACGACTCCCGTGGTCTTGAACGGTAGCGAGGTCGTCCATCCGCATCGGCGAATGTGTCACAAGAGGACGCCGCCACCCAGCGTGCCAGCCTCGGCGAAGTCGGGCTTTCAGTGGCCCTCGGTGCAGATGGTGAGGGGCGGGTTTTGGGAGCACGGAACACGACCGACGTGACGCGTTTGGGTGCTGGAGCGACCTGAGCGTGACGGCCAGGTCGAGCACTGGCGGAATGGTGCGGAGCGCAGTCGTGACCAAAGAGAAAGTTGCAGCCGCGCAAATCCGCGAGGCCGGCAAGTCGGCTCGTGGTCATGCGGCTCCCTTCATGACGCCTCCACCCATGTCCGACGACTGCACGGGTTTACTCGACCAGTACGCTTATACTTGACGAGCAAGGCCAACCATGCCCAGACCCGCCTACCGTTGTCAAGAGTCAGTGGACAGATTAGTAGTCAGAGAGCCACGAGCCGCAGCCGCAAAGGAGCGCTATTCATGAGGGGTGATTGGACACATCGGGAGACCTTCACTAGGCGCCCGGCGATGGCGAGCGACAAGGACGGAGACAAAGCAGGCGCGAAGAACGAGGCACAGCAGGTGCTGAAGCGCATCGGCGACCGCCTGCGACAGCTGCGTCGCGAGCGAGGCATGTCACTTGCCCGGGTCGCCGAAGCGGCAGGACTCACGCGCAGCTTCCTTAGCCAACTCGAGCTCGGCGACACGTCTGCATCCGTGTCCTCGCTCTACCGGATCTGCGCCGCGCTCGGCATCGAGATCACGATCCTGTTCGAAGCGCCGAGCTCGTCGCTAGTGCGCCGGGAGGACCGCGTCGTGACGGCGCTCGGCGGCCATGGCGAAATCGACCACCTACTGACGCCCGCATCCGAGCGCCGCGTACAGCTCATCGAGACGCACATCGAACCCGGTGGCACCGCTGACGAAGAGCTGTGGACGAGAACGGGTGATATCGCCATCGCGTACGTGCTTGAAGGCGTGTTGGAACTGCGTTTTCAGACGGACACGCTGCTGCTCGAACAGGGTGACACGATCACTTTCGATCCGGGCATCCCGCACACTTGGAGCAATCCCTCTGCGCGGACCAGAACCGAGGTGTTGTTCGTGTCGGTTCCGGCTGCATACTGACGCGAGACGACCCCAGTTTGGATTCTTGCCCCGGTGCCAGGGGGGAAGTCCACAGACAATCCTCTGGTCGCCCTGAGTATCTCTGCGAAGTTCGGCATGGACACGCCGGCGGCAATTGAAGCGCCCCGGCTTCAGTGGAGACTCGGTTGCTTGAGTGCGTCCTTCTCCCGTGGAGCGGCTTGGAAATGGAGTTGGAACGGGCCCGGCTGAGGGGACAGCGGGCTCCGGGAGTCGGCGTCACAGGTTATGAAGACACGTGGCGCTGGAGCGAACGCCCCGTGTGCAGGCTATCTCGAGCCGCGGCCGACGCCACGCCGACGCCACTCGGCAGCTACTCACTAAGGCTGATGATCCTCCAGGGGAAGTCCTGTCGAAACTGCCTGAGCTCATCCTCGGCCATGACTGTTGAGTACTCGTACCAATACGCCTCTTGTTCTGCGTCATGGTCAGCGACCAGTGCCTCGAGGTCAGCTTCGGATGGGACCACAAGAGACGCGACGCCGGGGTCAAAGCTCAGTTCTGGGCAGCAGATGCGCCATTCTCTTTCCCAGGTGAAATCCACCATGGGCGGTTCGTAGGTGACGTGACGCCACTTCATTGCATCGGGAAGCAAGTCGTACTCGCCCCGCGGTTGGTAGATCACGGGACGGCCGCCCTGTTCGAAGACCCATTGCTTCTCAAAGAGGATCCCGTACGGTGAGTACTTGGAGTAGAAGCCCTTGTTCACAAGACCGTTTGGCAACGGCAGCGGCGCCTCGCTGAAACACACGCAGCGGTGCTCCCCGCAAATCATGCCGCTGCCGCCAACGAGCCGACACTCGGACAGGATGGTCTGAAACCGACCGAAGGCGTCGGCAAACGTCTCGCCCTTCGTGAAGTGGATGAGATACTCGCTCATGTCCGGGCGCGCCTTCATTGCCACAAGTCCTCAGTAGTACTCGCGGATGTAGCCGTAGGCGCGGTCGAAGAGCTCCTGATCCTGATGGAGCTTGTACTTGAACAGCGTCTTGCGCAGCGCCTTCTTCACCTCGCGCTCGCCGGCGTGGGTGTTCTGCCAGCCGTCGAAGCGCACGTAGCGCACGATCTCGTCGATGTCGGCCACCACGCGCTCGACCATGATCGGCGTCTGCTCGTTCTTGGCGCTCTCGAAGAGCTCCGTCAGCGCGGCCTTGCCGAGCTGCTCGGTCTCGATGGGCTCTGCGGTCTGCTCCGCGGCCACCACGTCTCTAGCCAGATTGAGCAGCTCCTTGAGGAACTCGACGCTCAGCAGCAGGCCCTGTTCGTGGCGCTCCTTGAGCTTTTCAAGGCGTTCGCTGAGGTCCTTGAACCGCGGGTCGTGCATGCGTCGGCGCAGTCGCTGGGAGACCTTGATCTCGATCTCCTTGGCCTTGGTACCGGGATCGGGCGTGCCCAGCACCGCCTCGAGCAGGTCGGCGTCGAGCACCAGCGTCTCAAGATCGTCACGGATGGCGTCCACATGCACGTTCTCGTGGATGAGCTCGATGGTCTTGGGGCCGAGCGCGTGCCAGAGCAGCTTGCCGTCCCCGGTGGAGGGCTTGACCGACTCATAGACCTGCGAGAGCCAGCGGTAGTCGGTCTCGTACTGGCTGAGCACCGGGTCAGGTGAGATGGCCTCCCAGAGACGGTTGAGATAGCTGAAATCCGCGGCGAAGCGGTCCCGCACGTCGTTGTTGGGAAGACACTGCTGGGCAGCGATCAGCCCCTCGTAGCCGGTGACGGTCCTGTCGACGCCGGGGAAGTAGGCGAGGCACTTCTGCGCGGCCCCGGGCAGCTTGGCGACCAGCTCGTTGATGTTGGTGACGACGCGGGTGATGCCTTCCTCGTCGAACTGGATCGCCTGAGCGACGTCGTCGAAGACCCCCAGGTAGTCGACGATGAGACCATGCGTCTTGGCCTCTCCGTAGGGGCGGTTTGTGCGGCAGATCGCCTGCAGAAGCGTGTGGTCGCGCAGCGGCTTGTCGAGGTACATCGTCTGCAGGATGGGCGCGTCAAAGCCGGTGAGAAGCTTCGAGGTGACAACGAGCACCTTGAGCGGGTCAGCCGGGTCGCGGAAGCGGTCGAGCAGCTTCTCCTCGGCATCGCGCTCGCGACGGTAGGGCGCGTAGTCGGTCTCGCCACTGTTGACCGTCATGACGATGTCGGAGGCCTCCGGAGGCAGGTACTCGTCGAGCGCCTTCTTGTAGAGGACGCAGCTCTCGCGATCGAAGGTGACGACCTGCGCCCCGAAGTCGTTGGGGGCAACCTTCTCCTGGAAGTGCCCCGCGATGTCGCTGCAGATCGCCTGGACACGCTCTGGGGACTTGACCAGCACCGCCATCTTGGCGGCGGTCTTGGCGAGCTGGTCCTTGTCGAGGTCGCTGAGCTCGCCGGTGAGCTTCTTGAACGCCTGGTCTATCGCTTCCTTGTCGATGTGCATCTCGAGCAGGCGCGGCTCGAAGTGCAGCGGCATCGTGGCCCCGTCGCGGATCGACTCCTCGAATCCGTAGCGACTCATGTAGCCGGCAGCGTCTTCTTCGGCTCCGAAGGCGTAGAAGGTGTTGCGGTCAGCGCGGTTGATCGGCGTGCCGGTCAGACCGAAGAGGAAGGCATTGGGCAGCGCCTCGCGCATCTTGCGGCCGAGGTCGCCCTCTTGCGTGCGGTGCGCCTCGTCGACCATCGCGATGACGTTGCTGCGCTCGTTGAGGACGCCGCCGGCCTCGCCGAACTTGAAGATCGTCGTGATAATGATCTTGCGCACGTCCTGCTCGAGCAGCCGCTGCAGCTCCGTGCGGCTGTCGGCCTTCACCAGGTTTGGCGTGTCGGCGGCGTAGAACGTGGCGGAGATCTGCGAGTCGAGGTCGATGCGGTCGACCACGATCATCACGGTCGGGTTCTTGAGCGCCGGATGCAGGCGCAGCTTGCGGGCCGCAAAGAGCATCAGCAGCGACTTGCCCGAACCCTGGAAGTGCCAGATGAGGCCCTTCTTGGGGTGACCGGCAACAACGCGCTCGACGATCTTGTTGGCGCCCTCGTATTGCTGGTAGCGGGCGATGATCTTGATGCGGCGCTTCTTCTTGTCAGTCGCGTAGGCGGTGAAGTTCGCCAGCAAGTCGAGCACGGTCTGAGGCCGCAGCATCGAGGAGATGGCCTTCTCGACCTGCTCCAAGGCCGGCGCATAGGAGCCAGCCTCGATGCGCCACGGCCCCCACATGTCGACAGGCAGACCGATCGAACCGTAGCGGAACTCCTTGCCCTCGGTGGCCACGGAGAAGACATTGGCGACGAAGAGCTCCGGGACGTTGCGCTCGTAGTCCTCGTGAACTTGAACGGCGCCGTCGAACCAGCACTGACTCGAGCGAACAGGGGTCTTAGCCTCAATGACAACGAGTGGGATGCCGTTGACGAGCAGGACGAGGTCGGCGCGCTTCTCGGTCGCCCCCGCTCGATAGGTGAACTGAGTGGTGACCACGTACTGGTTCTGCTCGACGTCGTCGAAGTCGATCAAGTGAACGGTGACGTGCTCGCCGTTCTCGCCAAACGGCATCGACCGCTCGCTTGTGATCCAAGCGTTGAACTCCTCGTTCGCTCTGACCAAGCCGTCGCTGCGCACGCCCATCATGATGGCGCGGAGCTTGTAGAGGACGTCCTCGGCACGATCTGGTTCGGCGGCAATCTCCGGGTTGAGTCGAACCAACGCTTCGCGAAGCTGAACCTCGACGAGAGTCTCATGAGGCTGGCGCGGTAGATTCTGGGGCGCAAGAAACTGCCAGCCCAGCCCGGCGAGCTCACCGTCACGCCGAGCAAGACCGTGGCCAACGGCGGTGTGGTGGGTGACGCCCCCGCATAGTCGGTCGCGAACGAGAATCTCCACCGTGTTTGCCTCGTTGAAGATCATGTTGCTGCCCCCAAGTACTCGTTCGCAATCCGAAAGGCCAGCCTCTGCGCCTCGACGCTTCTGCTCTGGTTCGACTTCCGCGCACGGTGAAGGTCCTCAATGCAGCCGCAGACGACCTCCTGGTACTCGACAGTTGGCAGCGGAAGCATCACGCTGCGCAGATTCGACGCGTTCACGTTGGACTGGCTTACGCCTCGCGTGGCAAAACGCATCACTTGCCGACGTCCGAGGGGAGCGTTCAAGAAAGCGGCGAGGCACTCAGGCAGAAGGATTGCTGCATTGGTCCTCAATCGAACGAGGTATGACGCAAACACGTGATCACCGGCGAGCCTGTACACACCCGTGCGCCCAACCAAGTCGTGACTGTTGGTGCGATTGAAGAGCACGTCCCCATCGTGAAGGGAATACCGCTCAAAGTCATCGACGGGAAGATTCACGAGGCAGAGGTCCTCTTCCGTTGCCAAGCCATCCGCAAGGTCCATCATGCGGAGCATAGGGTACTTGCCGTCGCGCACTGAAGACTGAGACAGTCCGTACTGTGTGGAGAGGAGCAGGCTCCCGAGAGCGGTGAGAGGAAGATGTGCAGAGTAGTGCCCGAAGCGATCGTCGTAGACCACCTCCCCAAGATGCTCTCCTGACAGACGTTGACGCAGCAGGCTTTCGAGGACAGCGTCGACCATGGTGGCTGCCTCGTCGTGGCTCTGCGCTAGGGCAGTCGCCTTGCTCAGCATCGACGCAATTCGCCGCTGCTCCTCCAGCGGCGGCAAGGCGAACTCGTAGCTCGCAAGACTCGTCCAGTTCGTGCGTGGGGAGAGCGAGCCGGCTGACGTTCCAACGGCATGCTCGAAGAACCCATCCGTATTGCAGATGAACGGCAGCAGATCGGGCAGAAGCGCGGGACTGCTTGGTTCGAGAACGTAGATGTCGCCTGAGCACACCCCGTCGAAGTCGGCGACGGCCACCTTGCGCTGATACGCCCGTCGCTTCCCGAAGAGCACCTGCCCTGAGTGGAAGACGCTAGTGAACGTGGTTCCGTCGCCGACGTCTCCCCAGCGCCGTATCTTCAAGTCACCTGGCTCCAGGTGATCCAAGCCAACGTAGCGCTCGAAACCGTCCTTCTCGGGATGACTGGAACGCTCACGACTAAGCCGAACAACGTCCCCAAAGGCGATACGTGTCCAACCGACTCTCAATGCCGCCTCAGGCATCGCTCGTCTCCTCTGCGCTGGCATCCTCAAGCATCTCAACGAGCGCATCCATGTCGAGCCAGAACTCCCGACCGCTGGCATCAAAGGCGACCCACGCCGCCTCCAGACTGTTGTCGCCACCAGAGTCCGACTCGCTCTGAACCTGGTGGACGTAGCGCGGGATAGACAGGTTGCCGTCCTTCCCGAGCACCTCGTCGACTGTCGCGACCTTTGCGAAGCCGGGCTCGTCGACGAATGCCTGATAGGCCCCGAGGATGTGCTGCTGATGCTCGGCCTTCAAGAAGCTCTGAGCCCGCTCACGCGCGACCTCGTACAATGCGTCAATGAAGAGGATCTTCCCCTGCCGCTCGGCGGGCTTCTTCGTCCGACAGACCACAACGCAAGCTTCCATCGGCGAGTTGTAGAAGAGGTTGGCCCCCAGTCCCAGGACGCAGTCGAGGAGATCTGACTCGACCAGCTTGCGCCGCATCGCAGCCTCTTCGTTGCGGAACAGCACCCCGTGCGGGAAGAGGATGGCGCAGCGCCCGCTCTTGTGATCGAGGCTCTTGAGGATGTGCTGAAAGAAGGCGTAGTCGGCGCGGCCTTGCGGCGGAGTGCCGAGGAAGCTGCGGCCCCAAGGGTCGCTCTGCCACGCCTCGCGGTTCCACTTCTTGATCGAATAGGGCGGATTGGCGAGAACGACATCGAAGGTCCGCAGCCGATCACGCTCGATGAAGGCCGGATTGCCGAGTGTGTTGCCGGCGACGATCTCAAAGTCCTCGACCCCGTGCAGGACTAAGTTCATCCGGGCGATGGCAGCGGTGATGGCGATGAGCTCCTGCCCGTAGAGGCCCAGCGTCCGAGTGTCCCCGCCCTGGCGCTTCACCTCGGCCAAGGCGGAGATGAGCATCCCGCCGGTGCCGGCGGTGGGGTCGTAGATGCGCTCGCCTGCCTGCGGCTCGAGCATCTGCACCATGAGGTGGACCAGGGTGCGGTTGGTGTAGAACTCCTGCGCCGTGTGGCCGCTGTCATCAGCGAACTGCTTGATGAGGTACTCATAGCCGTTGCCAAGCTCGTCCTCGGGAACCGCGGCCAAGCTGAGGGTGTGCTGCGAGAAGTGCTCGATGAGATTCTTGAGCGTCTCGTCAGGCATCTGTGCCTTGTCGGTCCAGGAGGCGCCGCCGAATACGCCCGAGAGACGTTGCGGGTTGGCTGCCTCGATGGCGCGGAAGGCGTTCAGGAGAGCTCGCCCGACATCGTGAGCGGCGCCTCTGACGTCAGACCAGTGTGACCCCTCAGGGACGGCGAAGCGATCATCGGCTGTGGCGCGGGCATAAGCCTCGTCGCCGGTCTCCTCGAGCGCCGCCTGGTACTCCTCGTCCCACACATCCGAGAGCCGCTTGAAGAACAGGAGCGGGAAAACGAACTGCTTATAGTCGCCGGCGTCGATGAGGCCGCGAAGAAGCTTGGCGGCACCCCAGAGGTAGGACTCAAGCTCCTGCTGGCCGAGATGCTCGGGTGCCTTGCTCACGCGAGCCAGCCTCCTTCGATGAGGACCTCTCGCAGATGGTCCTCGGCAGCCCGACACTCGGAGAGCGCCGCTTTGAATTCGGCCACCGCTTCGGGCAGAGGTAGGACCTCTTCGCCGATTGGCGGCAGCACGTAGCGCGAGATGTTGAGCGTCCAGTCCTCGGCCTTGATCTCGTCGAGGGTGACAACCTTGGCGCGATCTTCGACGTCTGCGAACTCGCGGACCCAAGCAACGATCTGCTCGGCATGCTCGGGGTCGAGGAAGTTCTGGGCGCGGCCCTTGCGGAAGAGGCTTGAGGCATCGCCAATCAAGACCCTCCCCCGCCGCTCGGCGGGCTTTGCGCGGCGCAGCACCAGGATGGCGGGTGCGAGACTCGTGCCGTAGAAGACGTTCGGCGCCAGGCCGATGGCTGCCTCAATGAGACCCTCCTGCAGGAGAGCCTTACGGATGCGACCCTCGGCTCCTTCGCGGAAAAGCGCACCTTGGGGCAGGACGACCGCCATGCGGCCGGTCCCCTGCGCCATCGAAGCGACCATGTGCTGCACCCAGGCGTAGTCACCGTAACTCTCCGGCGGCAGGCCGTAGGCGGCGCGGCCCCAGGGGTCAGACTCCCAGACCTCACTGCCCCACTCCTTGAGCGAGAACGGCGGGTTGGCGATCACGCAGTCGAAGGTCGCGAGGCCGCCGGTGCTCGAGTCGGTGAAGGCCGGGCTGCGCAAGGTGTCCTCGCGCACGATCTTGAAATCCTCGATGCCGTGCAGGACGAGGTTCATGCGGGCGATGGACGACGTCGTGAGGTTCTTCTCCTGGCCGTAGATCTTGCCGAAGAAGGTGCGCGTGTCGCCGCCGGCCTGCTGCACGTGCTCGATGGCGCCAAGGAGCATGCCGCCGGTGCCGCAGGCGGGGTCGTAGATGGACTCGCCCTCCTTGGGGTCGAGGATGTCGACCATCATGCGCACCACGCTGCGCGGCGTATAGAACTCGCCGGCTTTCTTGCGCTTGGTCACGTCGGCGAACTTGCCGATCAGGTACTCGTAGGCGTCGCCGAGAATGTCGGAGCTAGCCGCCGTGTTACCGAGTAGGACTTCAGAGAGGCCTTCGACGAGGTCTTTCAGTATTTCGTCGTTGAGCATCTCCCGGTTGCCCCAGTCGGCAGCGCCGAAGACACGGTAGAGGGCGTCAGGGTTTGCGCGTTCTATCTCGCGCATGGCATGGGCGAGCGCAGCTCCTACGTTGGCGGGCGTGGCACGCACGTCGCGCCAGTGACAGCCTTCGGGAACGACGAACCGGTGGACCTCGGGGTAGTCGACGGGCTCGACGTCTCCATAGAGTTCGACGGCTTCTGCTGTCTCCTCGTCCCAGACGTCGCAGATACGCTTGAAGAAGAGCAGAGGGAGGATGTACGCCTTCCAGTCGGTGCGGTCGACGGCGCTGCCGCGCAGGATCTCAGCGCAGTTCCAGAGGTGGGACTTCAGCTCCTGAAGTGCTAGAGGCATCGTGGGAGACTCTAGCACTCGACCTTGACGGAGACTCGGTCAATCTCGCGCACAGGTCTGCACGTTCTGCGCTGGCATCCCGAAGCGCGCCTGTGCAGGCCATTCGCACCCGCAGCCGACCGAATGCCGACAGGATTGGCGCGGCTTGGCCCTGAGTCAAGAGTGGCGCAGGCGCGCTCCCTTGTCCCAAACAGGTCCACCGCACATGATTGGCCGCAGACGCCATGCTTGACCTTGAAGACATCGAGTGGCTGCATCGCCTCTCCGGCTACCCGTCGGACGCCATCCTTGGTGCGGTCGATCGTGTTGAGAGCTGGAGCATACCGGGGCTGTCGAGCCAGCTGGGGGAGGGCTCGAGTGCCGATGGCCACCTAGCCGCCATGATGCTGTGTCAGGCCATCGACTGGCTCGTAAGCGCAGGCGTCGACGAGAGCAGACTGCTGGCGAAGCTGAGGCGGCCAGACGTCTGGTCAATGTGGGCAGAGGTTCGCGTTGCCGGCCTCATCGTCCACCTCGAAGGCGACGTGCAAGACGTCGAGCTCGATGTCCCCGTTGGAGACGGCTCTGGCCACAATACTGACTTCCGTTTCCGCTTTGCCGACGACCCCGACATGTGTCGGCGATCAAGTAATTCCCCAGGCTAAGCCCCTGTAACGTCAAACAATTCCCCAGGGGCGGGATCAAGTAATTCCCCACCCCCAGCGTCAAACAATTCCCCACCCCAGGTCTCCAGGTCCGCACCCGTAGAGTGCCTCGCATCAGCAGGTCGATGGAGGGGGCACGGATGGCCAGGAGGATGTTCGCTGTGGTGGACGTGGTGGAGTTACTGAGGCATTGGCAAGCGGGAGACAGCGTCTCCCAGATGGCCCGCGCTCTGGGCCTCGACCGCAAGACGGTGCGCAAGTACGTGGGGCGCGCCGAAGAGGCCGGGATGGTCCCCGGAGGCGCGCGCCTCTCCC